>ENA-ORCR01000014-ORCR01000014.1-marine-metagenome-genome-assembly--contig:-NODE-14-length-356344-cov-24.440961_pt1 | contig 356344 bp, 324 predicted proteins | sample MGYA00237782_ERZ508514 | MGnify/ENA primary metagenome ERZ508514 (study PRJEB26185, sample SAMN06268960) | marine metagenome | isolation source: Eden Landing Ponds, San Francisco, CA, USA | place... | reverse complement strand
CTCTCGTCATCACGAAAATCTTCGATTTTCGGACGACAGCGGGTTCGCACGAGTCGAGCGCGCCGAGGGCTTTCGAGTTGTTTGAGTTCGTGCTATCAGCGCCGAACCCGACGCCACTATTCGCTCAGTCCTTGATCTGTACAGACCACTCGGAGAAGCAAAGCCAGCAATCGAACGCCCACTCTCACCCTTAGTGCGTCCAGCCCCGATCCGGTAGCGGGTCCCCGTCGAGCGTGACGCCCGACTCCGTCGCCGTCCCGATTCTGGTCAAATCGCAGGGCACCGCCTCGCGTGCACGTGCGACATCACCCTTCGGCATCGTACACACCAGTTCGAAGTCCTCGCCGAAGAACGCGCCCAGTTCGAGTCGGTCTGTCTCGTCAGCGGCCACCGCGTCGACGCTGGGATCGATGGGGAGCGGGGGTTCGACGGCGAATCCGCAGCCGGAGGCCTCGGCGAGCTGGTGGAGCGACCGGGCCAGGCCGTCGCTGGAGTCCATCATCGCCGTCGCGTGCTCGCGGAGCGCGACGCCCGCGGCCACGCGCGGGAGGAACTGGTAGAGGTCGTTGGCTATCTCGACGTCGCCCCGTTCGAAGCGCCGGAACGCCGCCCCGCTCCGGCCCAGCGTCCCGGTCACACAGACGGCGTCCCCGACTTCGGCGCCGGAACGAAACACCGGGTCGTCCGTCCGTCCCAGTGCGGTCGACACGACGGTGAGTTCGCTCGTGCTATCGAGGTCACCGCCGACGTACTCGGCGTCGACCGCGTCGCAGACGTCGGCGGCGCCGTCGACGAACGCGAGCAGGTCCTGTTCGTCGAACGTCGGGGCACCGTAGACGGCGACGGTGGCGGTCGGCTCGGCCCCCATCGAGGCGACGTCGGAGAGCGAGGCCCCGACGGCGCGCCAGCCGACGGTGTAGTGGGTCGTCCCAGCGGGGAAGTCCGTCGAGGCGTGGAGCATGTCCGTCGTGAGGACCAGCCCGTCGACCACAGCGCAGTCGTCGCCCGCAGTCGGGAGGCGGTCGGCGAGCGCGTCGAGGGCCGCCCGTTCGTCCATGGACGTGGGTCGACGGCGAACCACTAAAACCGTCGGTCTCCGCCATCGTGGGGTTGAAACGGCCGCCACGCCTCTGTACCGCCATGGAAAGCGACCGGCTCCCGACCGTACTCGGCTTCGCGGGGGCGCTGGTCGTGCTCGCGATCCTGGTGTGGGTCGTCGGCGTCGACGACATCGTTCGAGCCCTTACGCAGGCCAGTCTCCCCGTCATCGGGCTCGTCATCGTCGTCGCGGCCGTCTGGCTCACTTCGTGGGGGCTCGCGCTGCAGACCGTCCTCGACGCCCTCGGCTCGCCGGTGTCGGCCCGGACTGCGATCCTCGTCTACGCCGCCGCCGTGTTCTCCAACAACGTCACTCCGTTCGGCCAGGCCGGCGGCGAACCGGTGAGCGCACTCCTCATCTCGGAGGCCGCCGACAGCGAGTACGAGACGGGACTCGCCGCCATCGCCAGCGTCGACGCGCTCCACTTCGTCCCGACTATCGGGTTCTCGCTGGTGGGGTTCACCTTCGTCATCGCCGGTACCGTGCGACTGGGCCGGAACCTCCTGTTTGCCGCCGGCGCCGTGGCCGTACTGGCCGTCGCCCTCCCCGTCGGCTCGTACCTCGGCTGGCGCTACCGGTACGAACTCGAGGCTGCCGTCGTCCGCCTGCTGACCCCGGTCGTCCGGGCTTTCGGACGCCTGCTCCCCGGGCGGTCCGCACCGACGCCGGCCGCCATCGCGGAGCGCATCGAGCGCTTCTTCCTGGCCATCGACCGGGTCGCGGGCGACCGCTCGACGCTGTTTCGCGCCCTGGGGTTCTCCGCGCTCGGTTGGCTCGCCCTCTCGACGTCGCTGTGGCTGTCGCTGTACTCGCTGGCTCCGGCCATCGACGTCCCCTTCGCAGCGATGCTCCTCGTAATCCCCGTCGGCTCTATCGCCAGCGTGACGCCGCTCCCCGGGGGGTCCGGCGCCATCGAGACGGTCATCGCGACGTTGCTCGTCTCGCTCACGCCCGTGTCACCGGCCATCGCGACGTCGGCGGTGCTGATCCACCGCGGTGCGACCTACTGGCTCCCGACGCTGCTCGGCGGCGGCGTCGCCAGCGCGCTCGGGGCCGACCGGAGCGACGTCACCGGTCGCTAACGATGGCCTTAAATGACGCCGACGGGAATCCTCCTGCAATGACGACGCTCTACGACGTGCCCGCGGAGGACCTCATCGAGGCCGCCGCAGTCGAGCTCGCCGACGAGGACGAAATCGAGGCCCCCGACTGGGCCGAGTTCACCAAGACCGGCAACTCCCGCGAACTGCCCCCCGAACAGGACGACTTCTGGCAGCGCCGCGCCGCCAGCCTCCTGCGCAAGGTCGCCGTCGACGGCCCCGTCGGCGTCAACAGCCTCCGGACCGAGTACGGCGATGCCAAGGGCGGATCCAACCGCTACCAGGTCCGCCCCCCGCAGAAGGCCCAGGCCTCCGGGAACGTCATCCGCACCGCGCTCCAGCAGCTCGAGGAAGTCGGCTACATCGAGGCCGCCGGCGGTGAGGGACGGCGCGTCTCCGCCGAGGGCACCGCGTTCCTCGACGAACTCGCCGGTGAGGTCCTCCAGGATCTCGACCGACCGGACCTCGAGCGCTACGCCTGAGCCTTTTTCTTCGTCGGGTGTCCTCGCGGGTCACGAAGTGACCCGCTGCGGGCACCCTCCTCGAAAAACGTTCGCGAAAAAGTCCCGCGAGTCGCGCCTGCGGCGCGCTCGCGGCGGAAACCGCTCGCCTTCGGCGAGCGGTATGCTTGTGCAGTGAGCATTCACAAGCCTTGCCAGAAAATTCCGAGCCTGCTCAGCAGACATCGTTGGGTTTTGGCTATCGTAACCAAGAGTCGGCGGTAGTGCGAACTGGGAATCGATATTGGTTGCTGTGGGAGTAGCGGTCAAGCATCCGGCGAGCGGAGCGAGCCGGTTTGGTTCGAGAGACGCCTCCGGCGTCTCTCGTCATCACGAAAGACACTCCGTGTCTTTCGAACGACACCGGTCGCGCGGAGCGCGACCGGCCTTTTTTCGCCCACGTTTTTCGAGGAGTGGTTCGAGCGCGGCGAAGCCGCGACTCGAACCCGACGCCGAAAAAGGTGGGGTCGAAACTCCTTTCCCCCAGAAGTCGGTATATAGCGTAAGCCATGAGTGGGGAACCAAACGAGGAAGAGCTCGACGAACTGCGCCAGAAGAAGATGGAACAGCTCCGGGAGCAACAGGAGGGCGGCGGCCAGGACGCCGAGGCCCAGCAGGCGGCACAGGATCGGGCCGAGGCCCAGAAGAAGGCCGTCCTGCGACAGCACCTCACCGACGACGCGCGCCAGCGCCTGAACACGCTGAAGATGTCAAAGCCCCAGGTCGGCGAGCAGGTCGAACAGCAGATGGTCGCTCTCGCCCAGAGTGGTCGCGTCCAGGGGAAGATCGACGACGAGAAGATGAAGGAGTTGCTCAAGGAGATGACGCCGGACTCGAAGAGCTTCGACATCCGGCGCCGGTAGATGGACTGCGGGTTGCTGTACAGCGCCGGCAAGGACTCCACGCTCGCCGCGCTCCTGCTGGACGACTTCTTCGACGTGACGCTCGTGAGCGGCGGCTTCGGCATCGACGACGGCGTCGTGGAGAACGGTCGCGACGCGGCCGAGGCGGTGGGACTCCCCTTCGAGGCGTTGACTCTCGACGCCGACGTCGCCGAGGCAGCGGTCGAGCGGATGGTTGCGGACGGCTACCCCAGCGGTGGGATCCAGCTGGTCCACGAGCACGCCCTGGAGCGAATCGCAGACGTGGGAGCGTTCGACGCGGTCGCCGACGGGACCCGGCGGGACGACCGGGCGCCGACGGTCGACCGGCCGCTGGCCCAGAGCGTCGAGGACCGGTTCGGCGTGGAGTACGTGGCGCCGCTGGCCGGCTTCGGGCGCGGCGCTATCGACCGGCTCGTCGAGGAGCGGCTGGTCGTCGAGTCCGGGCCCAGCGAGACAGTTCCCAAGGCCGACTACGAGACCGAGTTGCGCGCGCTACTGGCCGACGAGTACGGGACGGCGACGGTCGACGACGTCTTCCCCGAACACACGCAGTCCCGCGTCGTCGGCCTTCGGTGACGGTCGCACGGGAATCGGTGCTCTGGCCCCTGTTCCCGCCGCCGGCTTTTTCTACGTGATGTGAAAACGATCCTGTATGGTCGACCGTCCGGTGGAAGCGGTGTCCACGGGCGAGAACGTCGCCGGTGAGGCGCCTGCCGAGGAGCCTGACGCGGTCACCGACGAGGCGACGGTCCACGACGAGGACGTCGAACTCGAACGCACTATCGGGCTCACCGGCGGGCTGGCGATCGGGATCGGTACCATGATCGGTGCGGGTATCTTCGTCTTTCCGGGGCTGGCGGCCGAAAACGCCGGTCTCGCGGCGACGCTCTCCTTCGCAATCGGCGGTGTGATCGCCCTGCTGGTGGCGCTGCCGACTTCGGAACTCGCCACGTCGATGCCCCGGAGCGGCGGCGGCTACTTCTTCATCTCGCGGGGAATGGGCACTGGATTCGGCGCGGTAGTCGGCCTCGGCCTGTGGCTGGGGCTCGTCTTCGCCGCCGCGTTCTACCTCGTCGGACTGGGTCACTACGCCACCGCCGTCCTCGCGGAAGTCGGCCTCTCGCTCTCCGTGAATCCGGTCATCGCCATCGGGGTCGTGTTCGGCGCCGGACTGACCGCGCTGAGCATCGGCGGCACGGAGAACACCGCGAAACTCCAGAACGGCGTCGTCGGGATCCTGCTGGTGGTCCTCACGGGATTTCTCTCCTACGGCGTCCTCGACGCGGCCGGCGTCTTCGGCGGCGGCGCCGTCCCGGAGACGTTCTTCTCTCAGGGGTACGTCCCGGTGTTGACGACCGCCGCGCTCGTGTTCACGTCGTACCTCGGGTTCGCCCAGGTCGCGACCGTCGCGGGGGAGATCAAGCAGCCGGGGCGGAACCTCCCGCTGGCGATGGTCGGCTCGGTCGTCGTCGTCACCGTGTTCTACGTCGTCACCATCTTCGTCGCGACGAGCGCCTTCGGCGCGGACCAGCTGGGCAGGTTCGGAGAGACGGCCATGGTCGAGGTGGCCCGGGAGTTCCTCGGACTGCCCGGTGCGATAGCGATCCTGTGTGCCGGACTCCTGGCGACGTTCTCCAGCGCGAACGCGTCGATACTCAGCGCCTCGCGGGCGGTGTACGCGCTCAGCCGGGACGCCTTGCTCCCGCGCCGGGCGAGCGAGGTGAACCTCCGGTACGGCACGCCACACGTCGCCTTGCTCGCCGCCGGTGGCCCGATCCTGGTCCTCGTCGCGACCGGCGAGGTCGAACTGCTCGCCGAGGTCGCCTCGTTCCTCCACCTGGTGATGTACGGCCTGATCTGCGTCGCGTTGATCGTCGTCCGCCGCCGGGACCCGGACTGGTACGACCCCGACTTCCGAACGCCGGCCTATCCGCTGGTTCCGGCGGTCGGCGCGCTCGCCAGTTTCGGCCTGATCGCGTTCATGCAACCCGCCTCTATCGTCATCGGCGTCGCAGTTATGCTCGTCTCGTACCTCTGGTACAGATACTACGCGGGCGACGTCGTCCTCGAAGGAGACATCTAGCCATGACAGAGAGACCGTCGATAATCGTCCCGGTTCGCGTGCTCGAGGGGGAATCGATTCCGGAGGGAGTGCCCGAGCTCCTGGCGAACGCCCACGTCGTCCTGCTGGGTTATCACGTCGTGCCGGACCAGACAGCGACGGGACAGGCCCAGATGCAGTTCGAGGAGCGCGCGATCAAGCGCCTCGACGAGTACGAGTCGATATTCGAGGACGCGGGCGCCAGCGTCGAGCGGCGGCTCGTGTTCACCCACGACGGGCAGAAGACGATCGACCGGATGATCACCGAGTACGACGCGCTGGCCGTCCTCGTCCCCAACGCCACGCGCCCCCCGGAGGACGTCCTCGTCGCGGTCCGCGGCGCGGTCGGCGTCGACCGACTGGCCCGCGTGGTCGTCGGGCTCTTCGCCGACACGGACGTCTCGGTGACGCTGTACCACGTCGCCGACGAAGACGAGACCGACGAGGACGTCCAGACGCTCCTCGACGGCGTCGTCGACCGAATGCGCGACCTCGGGCTGGACAGACCGGGAGTCGAGACGCGTATCGAGCGCGACAGCGGTCCCCTCGAGGCTATCGTCGGCGCAGCAGACGAGTACGACGCCGTCGTGATGGGCGAGACCGACCCGTCCCTGACGACGTTCGTGTTCGGGATGCCGGCCGACCAGGTCGCCGAGCAGTTTCTCGGGCCAGTGCTCGTCGTCCAGCGCGAGCCTTCCACGGCGGACGAGAGCGAATAGGGGACGTGGGCCGACGTCGCCGACGCACAGAAGGACAGTTTCAATTGTGCGCTCGGCGAAGCGCGTGACATGTACGACCGGATCAAGGGGTTTCGCGACTTCTATCCCGAGGAGATGGCCGCCCACCGGGAGGTCATCGACACCGTCGAGGAGACGGCCCGGAACTACGGGTTCCGGGAGATAGCCACGCCGGCGATGGAACCGACGGCAATGTACGTCGACAAGTCCGGCGAAGAGATCGTCGAGGAACTGTACAGCTTCGAGGACAAGGGGGGCCGCGACGTGGCGCTGACTCCCGAACTCACGCCGACGGTCGCGCGGATGGTCGTCGCCAAGCAACAGGAACTCCCCAAGCCGATCAAGTGGGTCTCGACGCGGCCGTTCTGGCGCTACGAGGAGCCCCAGCAGGGGCGATTCCGGGAGTTCTACCAGACCAACATCGATATCTTCGGATCTAGCGACCCCTCGGCCGACGCCGAGGTTATGGCCGTCGCCGTGGACGTGCTCACCGGTCTGGGGCTGACGAGCGACGACTTCGACTTCCGGGTTTCACACAGGGACATCCTCTCTGGTCTCCTCGAATCGTTCGAGGCGGACGTAGACGTCCAGGACGCGATCCGGGCCGTCGACAAGCGCGCCAAGATAGACGAGGAGGAGTACATGGACCTGCTCACCGACGCGGGCCTGAACTACGGCCAGGCGGACAACTTCGACGAGATGCTCCACACCGACGCCGACGAACTCGGAACGCTGGCGGAGATGACCGGCTCCGACGACGTCGCGGCCGCGGTCGAGAACCTGGAGGCCGTGCTCTCGGCCGCCGAGGACTTCGGCGTCCGCGAGTACTGTACGGTGTCGCTGACGACGGCCCGCGGGCTGGACTACTACACCGGCGTCGTCTTCGAGTGCTTCGACTCCACTGGCGAGGTCTCCCGCTCCGTCTTCGGCGGCGGGCGTTACGACGGCCTCATAGAGGGGTTCGGTGGCCAGCCCACGCCGGCGGTCGGGTTCGCCCCGGGTGTGATGAACTCCACGCTCCCCCTGCTCCTCCAGCGGGCCGGCGTCTGGCCCGAGGAGGAACTGTCGACCGATTACTACCTCCTGCAGGTCGGCGACACGCGTTCGGTCGCCGCCCGCATCGCTCGTGACCTGCGCGAGGCGGGCCACGTCGTCGAGACGGACGTCTCCGACCGGAGCTTCGGCGCCCAGATGGGCTACGCCGACTCGATCAACGCCGAGACGGTCGTCATCGTCGGCGAACAGGACCTCGAAAACGACGAGGTCACGGTCAAGGACATGGAGAGCGGCGACCAGACGACCGCGCCGGTCGACGAGTTCCCCGGCGACCGCGACCGGCCGACGTACGACGACTTCGTCTGACGGGTAGACTTTTGTTTCGCGGCCGGTCCACTGTGAACGATGGGACGTCTCTTCCCGATGGAGTACACCCGCCTGCTCGGGTGGCTGATCGTCACGACGTTCGCACTGGGGGTGCTCGCTGAATCCGTCCTGGGAGTCCCCAGAGTCATGGTCGGCGTCTTCTTGACGGGCTACGCTCTCGTTTTACTCGTCGCCGCACTCGGCGATTCGCTGTCGATCGTCGCTGACAGCGACGGAGCCGGTATCTGGCGCCGGACGGGGCGGGAGTTCTCGAAGGGGCGGAATCTCGCGGACCACGAGCAGCGAGACCCCCAGCCGACGGACCCAGTCGAGGAACTTCGTTCGGAGTACGTGTCCGGCGACATCGACGAAGCGGAATTCGAGCACCAGCTGGAGCGGCTACTCGCAGAGCAAGACGATGCGGTAACCGGCGAAGAGGAGCGGTCCCTGGACGTCGAGTGATTACGCGGTATCCTCCGTCTCCGACTCGTCCCCGAACTCCAGTTCCATCTCCAGTTCCATCCGGTCGACCGTCGTCTCGAACCCGACGGAGCGGTAGAGGTTGATGGCGACGTCGTTCGAGCGCTCGACGCAGAGCCAGACGCGGTCGATGTCGGCGGCTTCCCCTTCGCCGAGGAGCGCGCGGATGAGCTTCGACCCGATGCCGGCGTGCTGGTAGTCCTGATGGACGAAGATGGCCAGTTCCGACCTGTCGTCGAACGGAACGAGGACGGCGTGACCGACGACGCTGTCCTCGTGCCGGGCGAGCACGTTCACGCCGTTGGCCAGCAGTTCCTCGACCCACCCGTGCCGGCGCTGCTCGTCGCGGGGCGGGACTCCCTGCGAGAGGTCCTCGTCGGCGAAGTCGTCGTACATGGCCACGAGGTCCTCGTACGCGTCGTCGCCGTCGGTCGCCTCGAGAGCGATCCGGCGGTCGTCGCCGTCGACGAACGACAGCGGTGGACGCGGGAAGGACTCGTCGGCCGTCGGTGGGGAGGCTGCCATTGGATGTCCCTACGTCCTCCAGCCATCTAAACCCCAGACGCCGTTCCGAGAAATTGGGAATCCGGTCGGCGGTGGTCCGACGGACTCGCCCGGAGCCGTGCGCGCTAAGTGTCTCCCCCGGCGACGAGAGAGCATGCGCGCCTATCGCGTCGCCTACGACGGCCGGCCCTACTACGGCTTCCAGCGCCAGCCGGACGTCCCCACCGTCGAGGACGTGCTGTTCGACGCGCTCGGTCGCCTCGGTGCCGTCGACGGCGACGAACCGCCGGCCTACGCGGCGGCGGGTCGGACCGACGCCGGCGTCTCGGCGCTCGCTCAGACCGTCGCCTTCGACGCCCCCGAGTGGCTCACGCCTGCGGCGTTCAACAGCGAACTCCCCGCCGACGTGCGCGTCTGGGCGAGCGCGACCGTCCCCGATTCCTTCCACGCGACCCACGACGCACTCGCGCGCGAGTACCTGTATCACCTGTACGCGCCCGACGCGGACGACGAACTGGTCAGCGATGCGGTGGCCGCGCTCGCCGGCGAGCACGACTTCCACAACCTGACGCCCGACGAGCGGGGGACCGTCCGGACGCTGGAGACGAGCGTCGAGCGCGACGGCGACTTTCTGGTCCTTCGCCTGCGCGCCGGCGGATTCGCGCGACACATGGTCCGTCGCGTCGTCGGGCTGGTCGACGAGGTAGGCAGCGACGCGGCCGCGCCGGAGCGCGTCCAGCGAGTGCTCTCGAACGAATCGCTCTCCGGGCCGGCCGGCGTTCCGACCGCACCAGCCCCACCGCTCGTGCTGTGGGACGTGGTCTACGACGTCGACTTCGCGGTCGACGCGGAGGCTGCAGCGAGCGCGCGGTCGGTGTTCTCGGAACGCCGCGTCGAGCACGCGACGAACGCGCGCGTGGCCGGATCGATTCTGGACGGACTGGACTAGCGGTGTGGGGACGGAACCGACGCTGTGGTCGCGAGCCCGCGACCCCCGAGACGACTGCCAGGAAAGGCTTAGGAGGGGACCGACCCAAGCCCGGGTAATGAGTTCGGTGCCCGAACGGTCGGAGATCGCAGCGGAGCACAAGTGGGACCTGGAGTCCCTGTTCGCCGACGACGAGGCGTGGGAGGCGGCCTACGAGTCGGCCGAGGAACTCGTCGCGGACCTGGAGAGTTACGAAGGGCGGGCGACCGACGACGCCGCCACGCTCCTCGCGACGCTGGAGACCTACGAGGAGCTGATGCGGACCGTCGCCAACGTCGCCTCCTACGCCCGGATGCGCAAGGACGAGGACACGACGCGGGACAGATACCAGGCCCTGACGGCTCGCTCCCAGTCACTCTCGTCGGATGCGTCGAGCGCGGCGAGCTTCCTCGAACCGGCCCTCCAGGAACTGGCGTGGGACGACGTCGAGGCGATGATGGACGAGGAGTCCGCACTCGCCGAGTACGAGCACTACTTCGACGACGTGCTCCGGATGAAGGAACACACCCGCTCGGCCGAAATCGAGAACCTGCTCGCGGAACTGGGCGAGGTCACGGGCGCGCCCGGCGAGGTGTACAACATGCTCGCCAACGCGGACATGGCGTTCCCGACTGTCGACGATCCGGACGGTGAGCCTCAGCCAATTACCCTGAACAACTTCACGACGCTGCAGAAGAACCCGGACCGGGAGTTCCGACAGCGGGTGTACGAGACGTTCTACGACGAGTGGGAGACGGTGCGCAACGCGGTCGGGGCGGCCTACAAGAACAGCGTCAAGACGGACGTGAAGATGGCCCAGGCGCGCGACTACGACACGGCGCGCGAGGCCGCCCTCGACGGGCCGAACGTCCCCGTCGAGGTGTACGACAACCTCGTCGAGACGGTCAACGACAACCTCGACAAACTGCATCGTCACGCCGAGCTGAAACGCGACGCAATCGGGGCGGACGAACTGCAGATGTGGGACCTGTACGTCCCGGTCGTCCAGGAGGAGTCCCCCGAACTCGAGTACGAGCAGGCCTGCGAATTCGTCGTCGACGCGATGGCGCCGCTGGGGGAGGCGTACCAGGACCGCGTCGCCGACGGACTCGAATCACGGTGGGTCGACGTCTACGAGACCGCCAACAAGCAGTCCGGCGCGTACTCCGGGGGCACCTACGACTCCCAGCCGTTCATCCTCATGAACTACCAGGACGACGTCGAGTCGATGTACACGCTTGCCCACGAACTCGGCCACTCGCTGCACTCGGAGTACACCAGCGACCACCAGCCCTACGTCTACTCGGGCTACGAGATATTCGTGGCCGAGGTGGCCTCCACGGTCAACGAGACACTGCTGACCCACCACCTGCTCGAGACGGTCGAGGACGAGCGACTGCGACGACACGTCCTCAACGAGTACCTCGAACGGTTCCGCTCGACCCTCTATCGCCAGACGATGTTCGCGGAGTTCGAACACCGGACCCACGAGATGGACGAGGCCGGCGAACCCCTGACGCCGGACCGGCTCGACGACCTGTACCGCGACCTCAAGGGCACGTACTACGAACCGGCCGCCGTCGACGACCGCATCGCCCGCGAGTGGATGCGTATCCCGCACTTCTACCGCGCGTTCTACGTCTACCAGTACGCCACCGGCATCTCCGCCGCCGTCGCGCTGGTCGACGGCATCCTGGCGGAGGGCGAGCCCGCCGCCGAGCGCTACGTCGACTTCCTCTCCAACGGATCCAGGGAGTACCCGCTCGAACTCCTGCGGGGCGCTGGCGTCGACATGGCCTCGCCCGAGCCCGTCGAGCGCGCGGTGTCGACGTACGGTGACTACCTGGACGAACTGTCAGCGCTGGTCTGAGGGCGGTGTCGCCAGCTTAGATACCATCTAAACGATCCTTATCTGCTGCATAGGATTGTCTCCGGACCGATTCCGGACGGACAATGTCGAAGCATCCTCGCTCGCGACGGACGGTCCTCCAGGCGCTCGGCGTCGTCGGTTCGGGCGCGCTCGGTCTCGGCGCCCTTACGAGCGCGTCCCGCGGCTCCGGCGAAACGGAGTCCGACTCCGCGACGACTGATCCCTCCGGCTGGGGTTCGTACCAGTTCGACCCAGCTAACACGGGATACAATCCCGGCGGGGCCGGGCTGGCGGACCCGATGTACTCGTGGCGAACCGGACTCGACCGGGACGCGAGCGGCCCCGTCGTCGGTAGCGAGTGCGTGTTCACGGTTCAGTCCGGGGCGACGGTCACGGCGCTCGACCGCGACACCGGTGCCGTCAGCTGGGCCGAGACGGTCGACGGCGAGGTCGACCGCAACAGAGACGAAACTGCTCTCGCGCTGGCTAACGGGACGCTCGTCGCGGCCCTCGGGAACTGCGTATACGCGTTCGACGCGACCGACGGCACGGTCCAGTGGTCCCACCACCTCGACGCGGAACTGTCGACGCCGACGGTCGCCGACGGAACCGTCTTCCTGGCGATGGCGAACGGGGCGTTCCTGGCGTTCGACGTCGAGACCGGCGACGAGCAGTGGCGCTTCGCGGACGACGTCGCGTCGATATCGATGGCGAACGATTCGCGGAAGGCTCCCGCGGTCGCCCCGGACGGGTCGGCCGTCTACGTCACCGACGGCGAGTTCCTGTACTCGCTCGACCCGGCCGCCGGCACCGAACGCTGGCGTGTCGCCGCGTCGCCGTACGCGGCTCCCGTCGCCGCGGACGCCGTCTACGTGACGGCTCACGACGCCGTCCGTGCGTTCTCGCCCGCCGATGGCACTCTCGTCTGGGAGCGAACGTTCGACGAGAACGTCGACACGGCACCGGTCCTCGCGGACGGTCGCCTGTTCGTCCAGCACTACCCCCGGGGCGTTCGCGCGCTCGACGCGGGCACGGGGGAGACGCTGTGGACGGTCGATCTGGCGATCGCCGACCGACGTTCCACACTCGTCGCCGACGGCGACCACCTCTACGTGCCGCTGCAGTCGGTCGTGGAGAACGGGGCGGGCGTCCTCGACGAGGTCGCGGCCCTCGACCCGGCCGACGGCTCCGAACGCTGGCGTTTCTCCCGTCGCTACATCGACACCGTCGGTTCGGAACCGGTCCGCACCGTATCGGCGGGAGACGCGCTGTACGCCGTCGTCGACGACGACGACGTCTACCGGATCGACGAGCGCCCGGACGGGGTCCGCTGGCGGGCCGAGGTCGGCGACGAACCGGACCGGGTGGCCGTCGCGGGGGACGGCGTCGTCTACGCCGCCTCGACGTCGGGCGACGACGGCGCCCTGGCCGCACTCGAACCCGCAACGGGCGCGACCCGCTGGGAGATCAGCGACGACGACCTCGTCGGCCGGCCGGTCGCGAACGACGAGTACTGCTTTCACGCGTCGTTCTCCCTCCTCGCCCGCGATCCGTCGGACGGCTCCGTCGCGTGGCGGGCGAGCACTCCCGGCGAGGCGCGGACCGGTCTCTGCCTGCACGACGGGACCCTCTACTTCGGCTGGGGTGACGGTGGCGGCGCTATCTACGCCGTCGATGCCGCCGACGGGAGTGAGCAGTGGGCCGTCGGTGCCGGCCGTTGTGCGCCGTCTATCGACGTCGGGGGAGCGACGCCCGCCGTCGCCGGCGACGTGGTGGTCGCCGAGGTCGACGACGGCCTGCACGGGTACGACGCCGCCGACGGCTCCGAACGCTGGTCGGTGGACCAGCGGGTGTACGCGCTCGCCGGCGGATCGGACCACGCCGTCGCGTCCTGGCGGAACGCCGTGCGGGCCGTCGACCAGGAGGGGACGACGGTGTGGACGCGCGATCTGTCGAACAACGTCACGGGGCTCGAAGTGATCGCTGACGCGGGATCGGATGGCGTCGTGGTCGCCCGAACCGTCGGGTCCCCGGCGAGCCACTACCGGGCCCTGTCGCTGGCCGACGGCTCGCCGCTGTGGGAGTTCTCGGCCGACGAGGGCCCCATCTCGATGCCGACGATCTCGGACGGCACGGCGTACGCCGCGACTGCAGGCGGGCGCCTCCACGGGTTCGACCCGGAAACCGGTGAACTCCGGCAGTCCTACGACGCGTACCACGGCCTCCACGACAGGCCGGCCGTCGTCGACGGCACCGTCGCGGCCCCTAGCGACGAGGGGTTCGTCTACGGGTTCGAGACGCTGTAGCCGGCCGGCCGCCGGCCGCGTCGCCCAGCTCCCCGACGGCCCGATAGCGACGGCTTCGACAGACGGCGAACCCTGGCGCACCCAAAGGCACTTTGTAGTTCCATGCCGTACGACCGATATCCGATGTCGCGCAGCCCTTCGCTTCCCGACAGACCCCGGCTGGACCTGGACCCGGAAATGACCCCCGACGAGCGCCTCGAGGCGCTCCGGGAGCACTTCGTCAAGCTCTCGACGGTCCACCGTGAACTGGAATCGCAACTCGAGGCCGCCCGCGGCCGACAGGCCGACCTGACCGACGACGTCGACCAGCTCGAACGCGAAAACGAGATGCTCAAGACGTCGTCGCTGTACATCGCCACGGCCGAGGAGGTTACCGAGGACGGCGTCATCGTCAAACAGCACGGCAACAACCAGGAGGTGCTGACCGAAGTCGCCCCCTCCATCCGCGAGAACCTCGACGCTGGCGACCGGGTCGCCATCAACGACTCCTTCAGCGTCAAGCAGATCCTCGAAGCCGAGACGGACGCCCGCGCCCAGGCGATGGAGGTCACCGGCTCGCCCGAAGTCACCTACGATGACATCGGCGGCCTCGAAGAGCAGATCCGCGAGGTCCGCGAGGCCGTCGAGGAGCCGCTAATCAACGCCGACCAGTTCCGCGAGGTCGGCATCGAACCGCCGAGCGGCGTCCTGCTCCACGGGCCGCCGGGGACCGGGAAGACGATGCTCGCGAAGGCCGTCGCCAACGAGACCGACGCGACGTTCATCAAGATGGCCGGCTCCGAACTCGTGCGGAAGTTCATCGGCGAGGGCTCGCGACTGGTTCGTGACCTGTTCGAACTCGCCTCCGAGCGGGAACCGGCCGTCATCTTCATCGACGAGATCGACGCCATCGCCGCCAAGCGGACGGAGTCGAAGACCTCCGGCGACGCCGAGGTCCAGCGGACGATGATGCAACTCCTCTCGGAGATGGACGGCTTCGACGAGCGCGGCGAGATACGCATCATCGCCGCCACCAACCGCTTCGACATGCTCGACCGGGCCATCCTGCGGCCCGGCCGCTTCGACCGCCTCATCGAGGTGCCCAACCCGGCGTTCGACGGCCGCCAGCGCATCCTGGAGATTCACACCCAGGAGATGAACCTCGCCGACGACGTGGACCTGGCCCCGATCGCACAGCAGACCGACGGCCTCTCGGGGGCCGAAATCGCCTCCGTCGCCACGGAGGCGGGGATGTTCGCCATTCGTGACGAGCGAACCGAGGTCCGAAAGGTCGACTTCGACGACGCGCTCGAGAAGATCGAATCGGAGACGGAGGACGGCAGCCTCCCGGTCGCGTTCGCCTGATCCGGTCCCGAACGACTGTTTTCGATGCCGAACTGCGCTAAATTCGGGTGCTGGGCCGGTCGAGTACCCAGTGACGGGCACTCGTAATCGGTGCGACACGCGTTCGAAATCGCGGGCTATCGCGGCTCCGTCTGGCGGTAAGGCGCCCCTTGTTCGGTTGAATCGGCCTTGATCGGGTCGAACTCACCCCGATTCTCGCCAACGGAACTGAACGATATTCGGCCTTGACACAGTGTCCGGTCCCGGTGTCTGGTGATGTCACACAACGACCAGGCCGCCGACGCGGGACGCGCGACCGGCGGCGTCGACGGACAGCCCTCCACGGACAGCCCGGCCGGACCCGGCGAGGCCGACGTCGCCGGGACCGACGCCGACGCGGCCCGCGGCCACCCGAAGCCGAACAGGCTCGTCCTCGAGGCCCGTTCCGAGCGGGCCATCGTCAGGGTCGAGGTCGGCGGCGAGATCGGATCGGACTGCCTGCTGGGCGACTCGGAGCCATCGTACGACGACGTCGCCATCTGTCGGCTGGACGGCGAGGCCGAGCGCGAGGGCTACCGCTTCTCCGGCCCGATGGTGGACCTCGAAGTGGTCGAGGGTGAGGTCGCGGTCGAACTCGACTTCCGGCGGGACGGTCCGGGCGAACGCGAGGGGCCGACGCGGCTCTCCGTTCACGCCCAGGGTCCGGCGGTCGACTACGAGCTCGCCGTCTCCGGCGCCGTCGAGTCCATCTCCGGGGGGACCCCGGCCGACCCGGACGGGAACCTGGTCGACGCCGTGACGGGGCGCGTGACCGGGAGCAGCGTCGACGAGTACCTGTTCAGCGGTGAGGTGACGGCGTTCGAGACGGCGACCGACGACGTGGTGGTGCTGCTCGACGGCCAGGTCGTTGATCCGGCCGACCTCGGGTGAGGCCTGCGAGCGCGTTTTCTGCGCGTGACAGGTGCGGTCTCTCCGCCGAATTCGTCAGAAGGGGAACCGGTCGTCCGTCGTCGGCTCCGCTCGGGCCGTGGCGTTTCGGACCGCGACGACTCGTCGCTCCAGGGACGTCAGCCGTCGGGCGTCGACGTCGTGGCTGCGACGCACGGACCGGGGGAGCCTGTCGGCCGCGACGTGCGTCGCGTTGAGGCGGTCGTGGAGCGTGTGGGTGTGGTTCTCCAGCGTCGCGCGCTCGTCGTCGTCGAGTTCGTCGAGACTCCTGTTGGCGGCCGGTTCGGTCCCGTTGGTCCCCCAGCACCGTTCGACCGTGGAAACGTTCGCCTCGATCCGGTCGACCTCCGCGGCGATCACCCTGGCCCGTTCCCGAGTCGAGGTCGCGTTGTCGAGACGGGCCTCCAACCCGTTCTCGTCGATTTCGTTGCCGATCTCGTCGCGCTGGTCGCCGATGGCGTCGGCGAGCAGCCCGCCGGGGGCGGTGGAGGCGTTGTGGGCGTCGCTCTGGTTCTCGAGTACCTCGGTACACGATACGTCCTGGGCCGACGCGGTCGGGACGAGGAGGACGAGCCCGACCGCGGCTGCCAGGAGGAGGAGAGCGATCGGTCGCGCGTCGGACGTGGAGTCGTCGGTCATCGTATCGAAAGTCGGGCGTGGCGTTGTCGCGTCGTACGGTGCGGACTCATGTCCTGGATCCCTGGCCGTCGAACGAGTCTGCGAGCGACAGGACGTTCTCGCGTCCCATCCGGAAGCTCCGGATCCACTGCTCCTCGCGGAGGTTGGAGACGACGTAGCTGGTCTTGGCCTCGGTCCAGCCGAGTTCGTTGGCGACCTCCTGCTGCTTGACGCGACCGCCGCGTTCCTCCAGCAGGCGGACGACGCGTTCCTCGTTGCTCAGGAGTTCCGCGTCGTCGCCCCCGCTGCCGTCGTCGAGCAGTCGCGCCAGGGAGGGGGCTGGGGGCGTTCCGACGCGGCCCCGGAGGGCCCAGGCGCCCGCGGCGAGCGCGACGACGCCGACCGCTGCGGCGACGGGGACGGGGCTCGTGCCGGCCAGTGGCTGCTGGCTGAGGGTGAGCTGTGGCCCGCCCGCCCCGAACGTCGTCGGGCCGCGCCAGACGACGGTCCGCTTGCGCTGTGCGTCCGGCGTCGGTTCGACCGCGTCGAGTTCGTATCCCTCGGGCCAGGTGACCACGAGGCGCTCGCCGCCGCTGAGGAAGAACCCCTCGAGGGCGTCGCCGGCGCGGAGCTCCCCGTCCTCGCCGGTCGCGAACCCGTCCCACCGGAAGCTGTAGACGACGACCCCGTACTCGCGGGGGATCCGCCGGACCGTCGTTCGGACGTCGAACTCCGTCGCGGCCATCTCTCGACCCGTCGCCGACTCGGCGGCCGCGACGGTCCCCCGGATCCGGTCGTGGAACCCGCCGCTGGCGTTTCGAGCGTCCGACTCGAGGTTCCGCTGGAGGCGCGAGAACGCCGTCCTGTCGTCGCGGTTCTCGAGTCGCGTCCGGTACTCGATCTCCCAGCCCGCCGTCCCGTTCTCGTAGAGGTCGACCGAGAGGATGACGCCGTCGGTGCCCGTCGGCGTCGTCTCGTTGCTGGCTGGCGGCGACCCGGTGTCGGTCCCTTCGACCTGCTGGGCCGGCAGGCGCTGGTCGGGCGCGACCGCCTGTGCGTACGGCACGGCCTGGACGCTCGTCGCCAGTGGCACCACGGCCACGCAGAGGATCAGCGCCGTGGTCAGGAGTCCGGGACGTGGCCGTTGCATCCGTAGGGGTACGTAACGACAGTCTGCGCAAAATGGGTTGTTGCGGTAAGGCCTCGTTTGCATCCGGGGTTGTTGCCGGGAAGCAACATCCTGGCAGACGGCCGCCGCAACTGACCCACGCGGTCGCTCTCGCTGATCCCGGCGCTCTCGACGAGAGACCGGCGACGCCCGGAAACGAAACGCCTTACCCCGCAGGTCGTTCAGATCCGATAATGAGTCTCATCAGGGTCGTCTGGGGCGCAGGCGAGGGTCCCACGGAGCTGTCGGCCTTCGATACGGCACTGGCCGACGCCGGCGTCCACAACTACAACCTCGTGACGCTGTCGTCGGTCATCCCCGCCGGTCCCGACATCGAGGTGGTCGGGACTGCCCCGGATCTGGGCCCCGTCGGCGACGAACTCCACGTCGTCGAGTCTTCCGCCGTCGCCGCGCCGGGCGAGTCCGTCGCGGCGGGCGTCGGCTGGGCCCGAAGCGAGTCGGGACGTGGCATCTTCTACGAGGTCGACGGCGACGACCCCGAATCGGTGGAGTCCGAGATCCGCGAGGGCCTCGCTGCCGGCCGGGAACTCCGGGACTGGGCCTTCGTCGACGAGCAGGTCGTCGTCGAGTCCGCGACGGCGACCGACGAGTACGCGAGTGCAGTGGTTTGTGCGGTGTATGGGGAGGGCCGGTCGGCGCTGAGCGAAGCGAAGCGCCGACGAACGAGCGAGCGGGAGCGCTAGCGACACGCGAGCCGGCCGGTCCTGAGCAAAGCGAAGGACCGGCTTACGAGCGAACGGGGAACGGAGTGACCCGTGAGCAGGCCGGCGCTGAGCGAAGCGAAGCGCCGACGAACGAGCGAGCGGGAGCGCTAGCGACACGCGAGCAGGCCGGCGCCGACCGAAGGGAGGGGCCGGCTTACGGGGGAACGGGGAACGAAGTGACCCGTGGGCCGGCCGGCGCTGACAGAGCGGCGCGACGCGCCGCGGTCGCTCGAACGGCGCAGCCGTGAAAGCGAAGCGAAGCGCCGACGAACGAGCGAACGGCGATAGCCGCGAATGGGCTGCAACTGCGAGCACCGCCGGGCTTTTAAGCGCCGTCGCCGAAGAGGAGTCGAACCCTTCATGTATGGAAACTCTCCCCTCGGCGCAGAGCCCGAAACCGTCTCCCTGACGGCCGAGCAGCGGCAGTTGCTTCGGCAGGACCTCTCGACGATGGCGGCGCGCATGCGTGACGTGCTGCCCGCCGAGTTCGTCGTCGGCTCGGAGATCACGAACGACGACGCGGGCGTCCGCGCGACGATCGCGGTCCAGCCGCCGATGGGCGCGGTCGTGAGCGCGAACTTCACGCCCGAGTCGGACGACGCCCGCATCGACGACGACGAACTGGACGACCTCGTCCACGGGCTGGCCGCCTCCGCGGCGCTCCAGGTCAAGAACGCGATGGGCGGCGACGCGCCGGCAGTCGCACAGTAACGGCGGTTTCTCTCTCCTCTCTGCGGTCGCTACGTTTCGTTCGGCGGGTCGTAGAACAGCGCGTAGCCGATGGTACCGCCGGCGGGGACGCTCCCCGCGCCGAGCGCGACGGCGAACTGGACGGAGTAGAAGAGTCCGACCAGCGTCGCGAGCACCATCGGGAGGGCGACGGCGGCCAGCACGACGTCCGCCGTCGCGATGGGGACGGAGGGGGACATGCTACTCGAAACGACGAACGTGTTCTAATTAAATGTTATTACCGGCAGCGATCGCACCACTTCACGCGACCGCGACCCGCCGCCCGCTCTCTCCGGTGAGCGCGTCGAGACGACATTGGTTCGTTGGCCCGAGGGAAGAATTATACCCTGTTGCCTCCAGTTGGTTTCCATGCGTTCGAACACAGCACCGCTCGGCGTCACGATCATCAGCGCCGCTGCGATCCTCGACGCGTTGCTGGCCATCGTCACCGGCCTCGCCGTCTCCGTCTCGGGGTTGCTCGGACTGGTACTCGGCCCCTTCGTCATCTTCCTCGGCGTCGTTCAGCTGTTTACCGCGATCGGACTGATAAAACTCTACTCGTGGGCCTGGACGATCGCGATGGTCGTCCTCGGGCTCGGTCTCGTGGTCGACCTGTTCAACGTGAACGTCGTCGGCATCGCCATCTCGGTCGTGGTTCTGGGCTATCTCTACACGAAACGGGATCTCTACCGGAGCAGCGACCGAACGGTCGGACCGGCACACGGCCTCCACGACTAGTCCGTGCGTCGGCCTGTGACAGCGACAGCGAACCGGCCGTTACTTCCCCCAGAAGGGGTCGCGGTTACGCTGTTTCTCGAGGTAGAGGCCGAGCGCCTCGCGCTCGTCGCCGGGGATGTCCTCCTTGAGCTCCTGTTCGAGGATCTTGGCGTGTTTCTCTGGGAGTTCGGTCCACAGTTCGTCGCCCTCCTCGATCTGTCGGCCGACGGTGGGGCCGTCGATGGAGACGGCGACCCGGTCGCCCATCCGGGCCTCGTCGACGTCCTCGCCCTCGTCCTGGATGGACTTCATCCGGCCGACGCGCTCCGGTTCGGCGTCCTCGAACAGCGCGACGTTGGAGTTGCGGGTGACGGTCCCGGAGAGGACCTCCACGCCGACGACGGCGGGGTCGGACTGGCGGAACGTGTGGTCGGGGAGAATCTGGAAGCGAGCGGGCCGGGTGATGTTGTCGAGGATCTGGTCCTGCTGGGCCGTCTCGATGGCCTCGACGTGGTCCTCGTAGTCCTCGATCAGCTGGTAGATGACGTCGTTCTCGAAGAGGTTGACGTCCTCCTGGTCGGCAAGATCGCGAGCGTCGTCCAGCACGTCGACGCCGAAGGCGAGGATGGTCCGATTGGTCGGTTCGTTGGCGGTCCCGGCGACGCGGACGTCGCGCGGGGCGACGTCGCCGACCTCCGCGCGAACGATCGGTATCTCGTGTTCCTCGAGCGTGCCCGAGAGCGCTTCGAGTGAGCCGAGCGTGTCGGCCTTGACGACGAGGCCCTCCTCCGCGGTGGAGACGGCGATGTCGGCCAGTTCCGCCTCGACGGCCTCGACGACCTCGTCGACGTCCTGGTCGCGGACGACGCGAACGGGCGCGCCGGCCATCGCGGAGTCGAGGTCCGGCGCGGCGATCTTCACGCCGTCGGCGGCGGCGACCTCTTCGACGCGCTCGAACTCCTGCTCGGTCCGGATCTCGGCGAGCGGTTTAGGTTTGAGCAGGGCGCGCACGTCCGTGACGATGGGGCCGTTGAGACCGCCGACGACGATGGTATCGTCCTCGCTGACGGTGCCGTCGTAGACGACTGCGTCGACGGTGGTGCCGAACCCGCGGGCCTCCTTGACTTCGAGCACCGTGCCGACGCCGGGGCCGCCGACGTCGACGGACATCTCCTCCTTGAGATAGCGCTGGGAGAGGCCCATGAGGACCGTCAAAAGGTCGGGAACGCCCTCGCCGGTCTCGGCGGAGACGGGGACGACGCCGACGTTGGCCTGGAAGTTCTGGACGCGCCAGTACATGTCCGCGGAGAAGCCGTTGTCGGAGAGTTCGCCGATGATCTCGTACAGTTTCTCGTCCAGGTCCGAACTCGCCCGATCGGACTGTTTCTCCTTGGTCACCTGGATCGGTTCGTCCGGGTTCGGGTTCCAGCCCGGCACGGTGTCGACCTTGTTCGCGGCGACGATGAACGGGGTCGACGTGCGCTTGAGGATGTCGACGGCCTCCAGGGTCTGGGGCTGGAACCCGTCGTTGACGTCGACGACGAGGATGGCGATGTCCGCCAGCGCGCCGCCACGCGAGCGCAACGTCGAGAACGAGTGGTGGCCCGGCGTGTCGATAAAGAGCAGGCCGGGGAGGTCGAAGTCGGTCGGGTCGACCAGGTCCCCCGCCATCGTCGAGATGACGTCCAGGGGGACCGCGGTCGAGCCGATGTGCTGGGTGATGGCGCCGGACTCGCCGGCGGTCACTGCGGAGCCGCGGATCTTGTCGAGCAGGCTGGTCTTGCCGTGGTCGACGTGCCCGAGAACCGCGACGATGGGGGTACGAAGGGCGCCCGCGTCCGGTCCGTCGTCGGAGTCTGCGTCTGTTTCTGCCATAGAAGTCACCGTCCAGAAGTTGTCAGAAAGAAGCCGGTGGTGCCGGATAAGTGCATCGTAATGGCCGCCGCCGGAGGGCGGGCCGGTTCTCGCCGCCACGCCCTCGGCGGTGTTCGATCCGGCCCTCACTCGGTGAACGTCGCCGTCCGGGCGAGGTCGAGACGCAGGAACGCGGGCAGGGCCACGACCACGATGCCGGCTTCCAGCAGTCCCGCGGTGGCGAACGCCGCGCCGTAGCCGAAGGTATCGGTGACGACGCTCCCGACGACGAAGCCCGCGAGGAAGCCGAGGTTGCCGAAGACGTTGAACCCGCCCATGGCGACGCCGCGGTCGGTCTCACCGGACAGATCCGACACCAGCGCCATCGTCGCCGGCGAGATGAGCGCACCCAGCACGCCCAGCAGCACCATCGTCGCGCCAGCGAGCCACACCGTCGGCGCGAGGTACACCGCGACGACGGCGCCGCCGTAGCATATCGAGCCGACCGCAACCGGGACCTGTCGACCGACCCTGTCCGAGAGGATACCGAAGGGGTACTGGAGGAGGGCGAAGGGGACGAAGAAGAGCCCGAGCATGATCCCCGCGCCGGCCGCGTCGAGTTCGAAGACGTCCCTGAAATAGACCGTCCCGACGAGCGCGAAGAAGCCGGCGGTGAGCCGGTCCATGAAGCCGAAGGCGTAGGGGAACCCCAGCGCCGGCGTCTCGCGGAGGCGACGGACGGCGCTCCGGAGGCCGACCCGCTTCCCGGTCGGCGCCCGGTCGACGAGGAGGAGCGCGAGCAGGCCGGCAAGTAGCAGCGCGCCGCTGGCGACCCACAGCGGGACGAAGGGGCCGATCTCGGTGAGGGCGCCGCCGACCGGCGCGCCCGAGGCGGTCCCGAGGCCGATGGCGATGCCCGCCGCGCCCATGTTCTGGCCGTTCCCTCCCTCGAGATCCATCAGCATCGTCATCGCCAGCGAGAACGCGCTGATCGTCGCGATGCCCTGGAGGAACCGGACGACGATCACCGACTCGAAGGTCGCGCCGGGCGTCCCGCCGAGGACGACGAGGGCGGCGTAGCCGGCCGACCCGCCCACCGCGCCGGCGACGATGAACGGGACGCGCCGCCCAGTCCGGTCGCTGACGACGCCCCACAGGCCCGCGAAGAGGACGAACGCGGCGAACTCCGACCCCAGGAACCACGTGCTCGCGTCGAGGTCCCCCACCGCGCCCAGTGCGGCGACTAAGTCGGTGACACCGGGATAGAGCAGCACCTGCGCGAACAGCACGACGAAGATAGTGAGCGCCAGGATGGCCCGATCACGCTGGACCGACGTCACGTCGGGCGTGGACCTGCGTAGCGCGCCGACGGTAGCCATGTAGCGACCCTAGCGGCTCCTCCGAATTAGAGCCGTCGTTATCGCGGCGTTCTCGGAGCGTTCCCACGCCGTGCTTCCCTCTCACCGCTGACGTCTGTCAGACAGCCCGTGGCGTTTATATTCACGCACTCGGAAAGAGTCGGTATGCCAGAGATCCTCGCCGAGAATCTCTCGGGGAAAGACGTCATGGGCACTGACGGTGCCGAGCTGGGTAGCCTGTACAACATCACGATGGACCTCAAGTCCGGCGCGCTCCACGACCTGGTGATCGACGCCAACGAGTCGGTGGGCGAGACCGGCTTCGACCGCGACGAGACCGGACGGATCCTCGTCCCCGTCAACCGGGTCCAGGCGGTCAAGGACCACATGATCATCAAGCGCTAGATGTACGTCCTCGATTCGTCCGCGTTTATCAACGAGTATCACACCGACGAGCCCATCGCTTCCATCCCGCTCGTTCGCGAGGAACTCGAAGACGAGAGCGCGTTCCGCTTCGACGCGCTGGAGGGCTCGGGCATGCACATGCACATCCCCGAACCCGAGACCGTCGAGCGCGTCGAGCGGGCCGCCCGGGAGACCGGTGACCTGGCGACGCTCTCCGACACTGACGTTCGTCTCGTGGCCGCATCCTTCGAACTCGACGCTCGCCTCGTCACCGACGACTACGCGATGCAGAACGTCGCCGAGAAGCTGAACGTCTCCGTCGAGGTCATCGCACAGGAGGGCATCGACGAGCAACGCGACTGGCGCTTCCAGTGTGCGGGCTGCGGCCGCGAGTTCGAGGAGAACCACGACCGCTGTCCGGTGTGTGGCAGCGACCTCTCGCGGAAGAACCCGGCGTAGGGTACGGACCGACGGTCACTCGCGCCACAGTCGCGCGCGACCGGCTAGCTTCTTGTCAGTGGGCCGATTACCGTCGACCATGTCCCGGACGATCTCGGTCTCCGGCGTGCCGAAGCGGGTGTTTCGGTTCCTGGTCGCCGCGTTCGCCGTCTGCTCCGGGCTGGTCTTCGGCGGGCAGGCGCTCCTGGTGGCGCTCGATGCGGTCGGGATCGCCGTCGCGTACCCCGATGGGTTCGTGGGGCTCGCCATCTTCGGCGTGCTGTGGGTCGGCCTGACTGGCCTGTGGCTCTGGCGGTCGCGCGGCTGGGAGGGGAGCGGTTCTATGTGGGGGCCGATACCCACGGAACAGTACGCTGGCCGGTTCGCCGAGCTGGGCGGTATCGCGCGTTACGACTGGGAGAAAGCCATCGAAGGGTTACCGGACGACGAGAACTCGGAGCGATAGCGAACTGGACGGCTCGTCTGGGTGCGCTACTGGGCCTCCTCTTCCAGCGACTCCAGGCCGAGGTCGATCAGCTGTTTGACGACCTCCTCCTCGGTGATGCCGTACCGGTGGGCGAGGCGCGAGACCGCCTGGGCTTGCTCCTCGTCGCACGCGACGGCGAACCGGGTTGGCATGGGAATTCAGGTATGCGATTTCGTGTAATAAAAACCCGTCAGACCGCTGTCTGACGCCAGCGACGGGGTCAGAACGGGAGCGAAGCGCCGGTCGCGTTGGCCCACTGGTTCGCGAAAATCGCGGCGTTCCAGAGGCCGTGGATGGCCACGGGGACGGCGATGTTCTCCGTGTACTCGTAGATGGCGCCGAGGACGATGCCCATCGCGCCAGCGACGAAGACGTACGTCCAGGCGTTCCCGCTGGCGATGGCGAGGTAGTGACCCAGGCCGAACAGGAGGCTGGCCAGCAGTATCGCCGGGACGACGCCGACGGCCCGCCGGAGCAGTCCCTGGACGACGCCGCGGAAGACGAGTTCCTCGCCCGGGCCGACGAGCAGGATGGCGACCGGAATCATGTAGAGGAACGTCGTCGGGTTCCGCTGGCCGGTCTCGATTACCTCGTTGGTCGCGAACTGCGCGTCGACGCCGAACGCCGAATCCAGTACGGCGATGATCGCCGAGACGAGCGCGGAAGTCACCGTCGCCGCGATAGCGAGGGCGAGGAGGCCGACGACGACGAACGCGACATCCCGGAGCGTCGGTCGGCGGACGTGCAGGACGTCCCACTCCTCGCGAATCGAGAGGAAGCCGACGGCGGCGACGATGAACCCGACGAAGGTGCTCGCGCTGAGGACCGTGTAGAGGCCGGGCTGGCCCTGAATCGCTTCGGGCGATTGCACGCCCAGCGCCAGGGCCACGACGGACTGGAAGATGACCGCCAGCAGGAACGCGCCGGAGATGACGGCCACCGCGCCGAACAGACTCACCACCAGCAAGCGCTCGTCGACCCGGTCGACGGCAGCACCAGTAGATTCCATGCGAAGCTACGGCACCGTTCGGGACCGAGAGCCAAGATTGCACCGGTTACTCGACGACGAGTTCGGTCTTGTCCTCGACGGCGGCCGTCCGGTCGGTATCCTCGCCCTGGAGCAGGTCGCGGGCGGTCTCCTTCCCCCACTCGACGGCCGGCTGGGTGAACGTGTCGACGCCGGCCAGTTCGCCGGCCACGATACAGGCAGCACACATTCCATACAGCAGTTCCCCGAGGCTGTGGGCGTCCAGTCGGTCGATTTCGACGCGGACGTTGGGGCGACCGGCTTCGGCCAGGCTCGCCTCTGTCGCCTGGAGTTCGGCGTCGAGCAACTCCCCGAGGTCGGTCCCGGCGAGATACGCCAGGGCTTCGGCGTCGGGCTCGGGCACCTCGACCGCGGGCCGTTCGCGCGGCGTGACGAAGCTCACCATCGTGTTCCGCCGGCCGGCCCGGTAGAGCTGGAGCTGGGAGTGCTGGTCGGTGGCGCCGAGGGCGCGTGCGGGGGTCTGGCCCCTGCCGTCCTTGCCGAGGCTCTCGGCCCACAGCTGAGCGAACCACTCGGCGAACGGCTCCAGCCGCTCGGCGTAGGGCATGAACGCGTTGACGGTCGCGCCGCGGGCCTCCAGCGCGTAGGAGACGGCGCCGTAGGCGTAGCCCGGGCAGTCGAACAGCGACGGCCCCAGACTCTCAGCGGCCTCCGCGGCCCCATCGAGGACCGCCTCCACGTCGCAGCCGAGGATCGCCGCGGGCACGAGCCCGACGGCGGAGAGCGCAGAGAACCGGCCGGGGACGCCCGCCGGAACCGCGAGCGTCGGCAGGTCGTGTTCGGCGGCCAGATCCGCGAGCGGGCCGGACTGCCCGGTCGTGACGACGGTCCGCTCGGTCCAGTCGACGCCGGCCGCCGCCATCGCCTCGCGGACGACGAGGAAGTTCGCGAGGGTCTCCGCCGTCGTCCCGGACTTGGAGACGACGTTGACCGCGACGTCCTCGAAGGAGAGATCCGCGAGCACTCCGTCGATCTCGTCGGGGTCGACGTTATCGAGGGCGACGTGACTGTCGCCGGCGTCGTCGGTGAGCGCGGTGGTGATCGTTCGCGCACCGAGCGCGCTCCCGCCGATGCCGACGGTGACGACGGTCCCGGCGTCGGCGACCGGTTCGACCGCGCGGCGGATACTTCCGGCGTCGACGAGGTCGGGCAGGTTCAGCGCCGCGTAGCCGAACTCGTTGTCCGCGCGTCCCTCGGCGATGCGCGAGTGGGCGGCTGCGACCTGGTCGTCGATGCCCTCGAGTTCGGACCGCGTGACGCCCGGGTCGGCGACGGACGCCAGCGCGTTTCCGATGTCCACGTACATGGTTCGGTCCTCGACTGGCGCCGATAAAAGTACCCGCCACTTCCATCGCCCCGCGGGCTGGTGAAACCACCGGGCTTAACCCCGGAGCGGGGTAACCCCCGGCCAATGGCCGACGACGCGACAGACGATGTCGGTGATTCAGTCGACAGTGACGATGTCGCCGATTCCTTCGCCGCCGCCGTTCCCGGGGACGACGCCGACGGACGTGCGACGTCCGACGACTCGGGCGATTCGGACGGCCAGGCTGACGCGTCCGATTCCGACGACGACTCGTACGCCGGGGTGTTCGGCGCGTTTCCCTACGCCTTCCGGTCGAGCGGGTCGTACCTGTTCAAGAGCTACGCCCTGGTCGGCGGGTTCCTGGCGCTCGCCGTCGCGCTGCTGTTCGGGCTGTCGGTCGTCGTGTTGCTCGGTGCGACGGCTGGCGCCCCCGGCGGCTCCTTTTCCTTCTCGCGGGCCTTCTTCATCTTCGTCGGCCTGACCGTCGTGGCCCCGTTGCTGGCCCCCATTCTGTTCGTCGCCCGCCGGCACCGCCGCGGGGTTTCGACCGCCCGGTACGACGCCACGCTCGCGGCGCTGGGCTACCTGTTCGTGGGGTCGCTGTACGTCGCCGGAATCATCTCGACGCCGGCCGAACAGCAGGAACTCGTCACGGGCGCGTTCGCCCCGGTGGTCGAGTTCCTCTACGGCCTGCCCCGCCTGGCCGGTCTGGTGCCGCCGCTGGCCGTCGCCGTCCTCATCGTGCTGGCCGGTCGGCGGTCCGCGTGAGTGGTCGTCCGCCACCTCCGCGTGCGCTACCGATACTGAACCCTTTTGAGCGAGGCACTCCCAGCCAGTAGCAGTGATACCCGGCGCCGCCGAGTACGACGTGGACCTGACCGTCGACGAGGAGCGTATCGAACGCCTCCTGGCGGTCACGCCCGCGGACGTCGACTCGGCGCCGGAACTCTCCTTCGCGCGGAACGTCTTTATCCCACTCACGACGGCGTGTCGGTACACCTGCACCTACTGCACGTACTACGACCCGCCCGGACAGGCCGAACTCATGTCGCCCGACGAGGTCCGGAACGTCTGCGCCCGCGGCGCCGACGCAGGGTGTACGGAGGCGCTGTTCACCTTCGGCGACGACCCGGACGGCCGGTACACCGCCGTCCACGACCAGTTAGCCGAGTGGGGCCACGACTCTATCCACACCTACCTCCGGGAGGCCTGCGAGATAGCGCTGGACGAGGGCCTCCTCCCCCACGCCAACCCCGGCGACCAGACGCGCGAGCAGATGGCCACCGTCGCCGACGTCAACGCCTCGATGGGCGTGATGCTGGAGACGACGGCGGACGTGCGGGCCCACGGTGGCCCCCGAGCCAAGAACCCCGGCCAGCGACTCAACACGCTCCGGAACGCCGGCGAACTCTCCGTCCCGTTCACGACGGGGATTCTGGTCGGCATCGGCGAGGACTGGGCCGACAGGGCGGAGAGCATCCTGGCCATCCGCGAGATGCACGAACGCTACGGCCACATCCAGGAGGTCATCGTCCAGCCCGTCGTCGAGAACGAGCGCTGGCGGGACGGCACGCCCGACCTGGCGACGATGCGGCGCGTGACGGCGATGGCCCGCGCCGGGCTGCCCGACGAAATCAGCGTCCAGGTCCCGCCGAACCTCGCGCCGGCCCGCGACCTCCTCGACTGCGGCGTCGACGACCTGGGTGGGGTATCGCCCGTCACGGACGACCACATCAATCCCGACTACGCCTGGCCGGCGCTGCGGGAGCTGGAGGAGGTCGCCGACGAGGCGGGCGTCCCGCTCCGGGAACGCCTGCCCGTGTACGAGCGGTTCGTGGACGAGAGCGACGAGGGCGGGGAGTGGGTTTCAGACCGGATCACGGACGCAATCGACGCCGCCGACGTCCACGGCGAGCGATTCCGGTCGGTGCTCCGGACGGGCGAGAATCCGGCCTGACGACGCCGGTCGCCCCTGTCCTCAGCGAACGCCGCCCGTGGCCGACGACTCCGACTCGAACTCTATCGCGACCGGTCGCGCCAGCCGGCGGAGGCCCGCCGCGACTGCGGACCGAGTCCGCGCGAGCGGTCTGCGGTCGGCCTGCTCGTCGTCGTCGGCACGGAGTTCGCCGCCGACGCGCCGGAGAACGCCACGCGCTTCGAGTTCCTCGACGGCCCGGTCGACGTCCTGGCCCTCGGCGTCGAGGGCTTCTCGCAGTTCGCGTGGCGTGCGCGGTTGGTTCCGGACGGCCTCGTGAACCCGTCGAGCGACGTACTCGCGGTAGACCTCGCGCCCGTCCCGCGCTTTCGAGGGGTCGGCGATCCCTCTGTGACGAAGCACCTGGCCGGCGTCGAGGGCCGTCCACGCCCCGATCAGGAGAAAGGAGACGCCGGCGGACTGGTGGCCGCCCTCGACGGCGACCAGCGCGGCGCCGCCGACCAGTGACACCACGCCGAGCGCGAGGGACTCGACCTCGTCCCGGAGGTCGTACACCTCGGTGAGGAGGCCGGCGGTGCCGACGACGGCACCGGTCGCGAGCGACGTCGCCAGCTGGAGCGGCGAGGACCCGAGCAGCGCGTACAGGACGGTGACGACCATGATCCACCCGACCACCGCTCGCGCGGTCGCTCGCTCTCGAACCGCACCGCGGAGGGTCTCTGCCATCGGACGACGGTTTGGCGTGTCGTCAGATAATCATTTCCGTCGAGATGCCGCCCGATTTCGATCGGCGAGGTCCGCACCGAGCGCTACCGGTCGGAGCTTCGGACGGGCGAGAATCCGGCGTAACACGCCGTCCCAGCCGACCGTTCAGCCCTGCAACTCCACGGTGACCGGACGCGCCAGGCGGCTGGCGCCCCGTCTGACTTCGCGCCGAATCCTGGCGATGGAACCCGGCTCTTCGACTGGCGTCCGACTGGTCCTGAGTTCGCTCCCCTGGCGGGTGAGCACGCGCCGCTCGTCGAGCGTCGCCAGGGCGTCGTCGACGGCCGCCTCGTCCAGGTCGAGTTCGTCGCAGAGTTCGCGCTTCGTTCTGGGCCTGTCGCGCAGCGCGTAGTCGACGTTCCGGGCAACGTCGTCGCGAGGGACGCCGGGTCGGTCGGGAGGACCCCTCCCGTCGGCGTACAGACCGTCGTGTCGGACGACCTGGACGGCGTCGAAGAGGAACCAGACGCCGACGACGAGCAATCCGACGGAGACGGCCGGCGGGATATCGCCGAAGACGAACAGGGCGGCGCCGTACGTCGTCGCGACCGCGCCGACAGCGAGTGACTTGAGCGCTGACTGCAGGTCGTACGTCTCGGTCAGCCAACTCGCCAGAACGATGATCGCGACGACGACGGTGACGCCGGCGACGATGACGATGAGGTCCCTCAACGGTGTTGGCGACGTTCGGAGTTGCCAGTAGAGAGCACCGGCATAGGCGATCCCATGCAACAGTAACCCGGGGTCTACCCGGTCACGAAGGGTGCTCTGGAGGGCGTCTGCCATCGATCGTTGCCTCTCACTCGTGTCAAATAACCGTTTCCTTCGCGCCGCCTGCCGCACCAGTGATTCCTGCGTCGCGGCTCTATCCGGCGTCGTCTGACCAGACGCCTTCGCGGCGGAGTCGTCGAACGCCGTCGTACAGGATCCAGCAGGCGGCAGCGGTGAGGGCAGCGAAGAACAGGAACCGCCACGTTCCCCCTGGCTCGTCGAACATCGCCACCGATTCCAGGGACAGTATCGCGCCGATACTGGCGAGGCCGACGATGCCGACGACGAGCGGCTTGATAGCGGGACTGAACCCGTACACGTCGCGCAGGACGTCGATCGAATCGATACTGAAGAGGAGTGCGACGACGAGTGCGACCTGGACCAGCGCACCGTCGAACATGAGCCAGAATATGCCGGCAACGGTCGCCCAGCCGAGAACGGAACCCAGCGTCGCTCGTTCCCGGAGGACGGCGCGGAGGGAGTCGGGCATCGGGCGCCGATTCCGACTCCTGTCAAATAATCATTCCCTTCGCGACACCAGGGGCGTCCCGTCGGCCTGTGGCCCCAGTTCGGGCCCGAACGGCGGGTCGTCCGGGTCGATGCGGCGGCGCTGCTCGTAGTCGGTGGAGCGCTCGACGGGCGTGCGGCCGATGGCCGATATCATCTCGACGTACTCGGCGAACGAGCGGGCCTCGCCGTAGCCCCCGCCCGCGCGCTTGGTTATCTCCTCGGAGAGGATGGTCCCCATGAAGTCGTCGGCGCCGCAGGAGAGCATCTTCAGACCCTGCTCGTCGCCGTATTTCACCCACGACGACTGGATGTGATCGACGTTGTCCAGGAAGAGCCGCGAGACGGCGATCATCAGTTCGTCCTCGGCGGTGGTCGCACCGCCGGAGACCATGCCGCGCTCGAACAGCGGCGTGTCCGGGTGGATGAAGGAGAGCGGGACGAACTCGGTGATGTTCCCCGTCCGGTCCTGAAGTTCCCGGAGACGTTCGAGGTGCATGACGCGGTGCATCTCGTTCTCGACGTGGCCGTACATGATGGTGGAGGTCATCGCGAGGCCGACGTCTGCGGCCGCCTCCATCGCCTCCAGCCACTCGTCGGTGCGGATCTTCCCCGGACAGATTTCCGCGCGAACCTCGTCGACGAGGATCTCGGCGGCGGTGCCGGGTACCGAATCGAGGCCCGCGTCCTTCAGGCGGCCGTACACCTCCTCGTAGCTCCAGTCGGTGCCGCGGCGGGCGTGGTAGGCCTCTTCGGGCGTCATCGAGTGGAGGTGGACGCCGCCGACGGACATGGCCTCCATCTGCTCGCAGTAGGTGCCCGGGTCGACGTCGTACTCGGCGGGCGGGCGGTAGTTCAGGTCGTCGCGGTCGCTCGACTCCAGCAGCTCGCGGTGTTCGTCGTCCAGCGCGAAGGCGGGGTGGAGCCCCGAGACGGAGGTCACTTCGTAGATGCCCGTCTCCAGGGCGTCCGCGACGATCCGGCGGGACTCCGCTGGCGTCTTGGTGAATCCACCGTGGTCCTCGTCGTTCGCCGAGCGGAACTGCTCCGAGCGGTCCTTGAAGTTGCAGAACAGGCAGCCGGTGTTGCACGCGGTGGTGACGTTGTTGTTCAGGTTCGCGACGAAGGTCACCTCGTCGCCGACCACCTCGGCGCGGCGGCGGTCTGCGGCCTCCAGTACCTGCTCTTTCCGGACGGGGTCGATCCCCTGGTGGTCCGTGCCCGTCGTCAGCAGTTCGACGCCGTCGTCGACCGTCAGGCGCTCGCCGTCGCGGGCCTTCGCCAGCGCGTTCTCGAAAGACTGGTCCGTCTCCGGCCGGTGACGGAAGTCGAACTCGTCGCGGGGGACGTTCGGCGACCGTGAGGCGTCCGACATCTGCCTCTGCCTACGGTGACCACAGTAAAAACGTGCGGGAAGCCGGAAACGACTGGTTTTCCGTCAGTTTCCCCGGGTTGCGGTCTGATTCGTGTTCTGATTCGTGTTCTGATTCGTGTTCTGGATCGACAGGCCGGTGGAGTTGTCCAGGCGGAAGCCGGGCACCGTGTTGTTCGCCATGGTCACGTTGCGGAGCGTCACGCCGTCCGCGTTCTGCACGTACACGCCGACGTACCAGTGCTGGACGGTCACGTTGCTGATGGTGACGTTGGAGACGGTGCCGTTCTCGGTCCCCGGGCGGACGACGATGCCGTTGACGACCGACTCGTTGACGTCGGCCGAGGCGTTCGCACCGTCGGAGACGGTCGCACCGTCTGACGCGTTCGTCGCGTTGGCCTGAGATCCCGAGATGTTCAGCGCGCTCGCGTCGCTCCCGTCGACGGTGTAGCCGTTGCCGTCGAGGGTGACGTCGCTGGCTTCGACGGCGATGCAGGCGCTCGCGTTCGCGTCGGCTGCGACGACGCCGGTCTCGGCCGGGAGGGCCGTCTCGTTCGAATCCCCGGACGTGGCGACGACGTCGGTGGATCCGTCGTCGCTGACGGCGGCCTCGTTCGCCGAGTCGTTCACGCCGATGGACCTGTTCAGTTCGTACGTTCCGGACTCGTCGATGGTCGTACACTCGCCGATCTGCTGGCCCTGTTCTTGTGCGGCGACGGTTCCGACCAGCGCGGGCGCGGCGATCGCGGTCGTGAGCAGGACGGCGACGGCGACGACTGTCGATTTCGCTCGATGCATACCCGGGCATGGGGTCACCGGCCTATTGTTAGCGGGTCCGTTGAGCGAGACGCGCCACAGCCGGGCCGAGTAGGGGGACGAGAACGCTCGCGTGCTGGGGATTGTCCGACCCTAGTGCGGACAAACGAGGGCTTTCCAGGGCCACTCTCACCCGCCGGCGGGGAGGTAGTCGACGACGCTCGTCGCGGTTTCGAGGACGACCCACGCGACGAAGAGCCCGTATGCGACAAGCAAGGCGACCGATTCGACCGTCGAGAGGGCGAGCTCGGTCCGGAGGACGGTGAACAGCAGGACCGTCGCCAGCGTCAGGACGGCGAACATCGGGACGGCGAGCGCGAAGTTGAACGACCACTGGCCGACGATGAGGACGCCGACGGGGATGGCGACGAGCAGGTCGAAGGTGTTCGACCCGAGGACGTTCGCCAGCGAGGCGACGCCGCGGTCGTCGCGGGCGGCCCGGACGCTCACCAGCGCGTCGGGGAGGCTCGTCGCGGCCGCGAGCACGGTCACGCCCATGATGAACTCCGGGACGCCGGCGACCGTCCCGAGCGTCTCCACCGCGCCGACGAGTTCGTGGACGGCTACCAGGATGACGACCAGTCCGGCCAGCAGGAAACCCCACTGCCGACCGACGTCGACCCCCTCGCCGGCGGACGGATCGGCGACGTAGTCGGCCGTGTCCTGGGCCTGGATGAAGAGGTAGAGCCCGTAGAGACCGAGCGGGATCAGCGCCAGCGGGCGGGTGAGCGTCCCGGCGATGTAGTCGACGGTCGTATCGGGGTTGTAGATGACCGCCATCGCGAAGGTGATCACCAGCGCTGAGACGGCGAGCATGTAGAACTGGGCTTCCTTGTACACGAGCGTCCGGTTGGCCTCGATGTCCTCCTCGGTCGAGATACCGGCGAGCGCCGGGATGACGAGGATGTTGAAGATAGCCGAGCCGACGATGGCGCCGGCACCGAGCCCGAGCGATTCCGTGAGGACCGCGGAGAAGACGACCGTCGCCAGCTCCGGAAAGCTCGACCCGACCGCGGCGACGATGGATCCCTGGACGACCTGCGGGAGGCCGTAGTACCCCGAGAGATCCTCGCTGGCACCCTCTAGCCAGGCGCTCCCGAGCCAGACGGCCCCGGTCGCGACCACGACGATCCCCGCTGCGAAGGCGGTCGATCCAGCCATGGCGTCACACTGGTCAGACCAGCCGAATAGCTGTTTTGGGACGGCGGCCAGTGCGCGCGGACGGAGCGGAACCGCGAGTGAGAAACGTCTTTGGTCCGGGCCCGAGAGCCTTCGGCAATGACCTCTGTGAAGGAGTTCCGCGTGGATGAACCCGCCACCGCCGCCGACCTCGGCCGGGGCGCGTTCGTCTTCACCGACGACTACTCCGTCTTCGACTGGGGGAAGATGCCCGACGAGATTCCCGACAAGGGCGCCTCGCTGTGTACCATGGGCGCGTTCAACTTCGAACTGCTGGAGGACGAGGGAGTCCCCACGCACTACGATGGCGTCGTGGTCGACGGGGAGACGCCACGCGCCTCCGAACGCGCGAGCGGTGACGAACCGCGAGTCGGCGAGACCGTCTCGCTCGACGCGGCCCTCGACGACGGCGTCGCGCCCCGGGAGATGGCCATCGAACTCACGCAGGTGCCCGACCTCCCCTTCGAGGACGGGAGCTACGCCTACGACGCCTACCACGCCGACGCCGGCGATAACTACCTGATCCCCCTGGAGATCGTCTTCCGGAACCGGGTCGGCGTCGGCTCCTCGCTGCGCTCCCGCACCGACCCCGCCGACCACGGTCTCGACCTCGACGAGTGGCCCGACGAGACCGTCGAACTGGACGACCCCATCGTCGAGTTCTCCACGAAGTACGAGGAGCAGGACCGCTATCTCGACCGAGCGGAGGCCGACCGTATCGCCGGCGTCGCCGACGTCGACGACCTGGAAGCGGTCGCCCGTGAGGTCAACCGCGTCGTCACCGAGCAGGCCGCCGAGGCCGGCCTCGTCCACCAGGACGGCAAGATCGAGTGTCTCAACTACCAGGGCGAGATTCGCGTCGCGGACGTCGTCGGCACCTTCGACGAGAACCGCTTCGCCTACGACGGCCAGCAGGTCTCGAAGGAAGTCGTCCGCCAGTACCACAAGCGGACCCAGCCAGACTGGGTCGCCGCCGTCTCCGAGGCCAAGGAGCGGGCCGACGCCGAGGGCGTCGCCGACTGGAAGTCGCTATGCGAGCAGTCGCCCGAACCGCTCGATGGGGGGGTGATCCAGGCCGCTCGTGATCTCTACTGTGCCGGAACGAACGCGTACGTCGGCCGTGCGGTGTTCGACGCGCCGTCGATCGACGACGCCGTCGAGACGGTCGGGGACCTCTGATTTCGCGACAGCTATTCCGCTCTTCAGGGGGACGACAGCAATCTATGACTGACCACACGGACGTGAACGGCGCTCGCCGGCGAACCACGGCGCCCCCGGACGCTGACGACCGGTTCTCCGTCCCGCTTCGCGGCGTCGCCGTCGACCCTGCGACCCGCTGCGACCACTACGACTCGGACCGCGACGTGGTCGCGATACGGTTCGCCTGTTGTGACTGTTACTACCCGTGTTTCCGCTGCCACGAGACGGTCACCGATCACGAGCCCGAGCGAATCTCGCCGGATCGGTTCGACCGGCCCGCGGTCCTCTGCGGTGGCTGCGGCGTGACGCTGTCGGTCGACGCGTACCTCGACTGCGACGACAGCTGCCCCGAGTGCGGAGCGGCGTTCAATCCGGGTTGCCGGCGCCACCGGGACCGCTACTTCGCCGTCGGAGAATAAGTCGCCTTCCAGCGGTTAGTCGTCCGCCTCTGCGAACCGTCCGACTACGGGGTCGGGCACGCTCTTGCGAGCGGCCCTCCCTGGTCTAGTCGTCCGCTTCGACCTCGGCGTCCTCGTCGTCCGCTCCCGCGACGAACTCGCCGAGCCCGTCGATGGGTCGGTCTGGATTGATATCGTCGAGTTCGGCGGGTGCTCCCAGCTGGGCGTCGACGTCGTCGGCGTCCCGGAGCTTGGTCCGGCCGCGGTGGACGGTGACCTCGTCGGCGAGGTGGAGTCTGATGCCCTCCAGCAGCGCCTCGGCCTCCAGGGGCTGGCCGATCTGCTGGAGTTCCTCCTCGCTGGCGTCGTCGGGGACGTTGAACGCCCGCTGAGTGATGATCGGGCCCTGGTCGAGGTCCGTCGTCACGTAGTGGGCGGTGACGCCAGCGATTCGGACGCCCTCCTCGATGGCCTGCATGTACGCCGAGGCGCCCGGGAACGAGGGCAACAGGCTCGGGTGGACGTTGATGATCCGGCTCTCGTACCGGAAGACGACGTCGGGGCTGAGGATGCGCATGTAGCGCGCGAGGACAATCAGGTCCGCGTTGTACTCGGCCAGCAGGTCCAGCAGCTCACCTTCGTCGGGGGTCCCCTTCTCGTCGCCGATGTCGTGGAAGGGGACGTCGTACTTCTCGGCGAGCGGCTGGAGGTCGGAGTGGTTGCCGATGACGACGTCGATGTCGGCCTCCAGGTCGCCGCTTGCCCACGCCTCGAACAGCGCCTCCAGGCAGTGACTCTCCTTCGTGACGAGGACGGCGATCGACTGGGTCTCGCGCTCGGCTGGGAAGCGAACCTGGACGTCGACGCCGAGGTTGTCCCCGAGTTCGTCGAGGTCCTCCCGGAGTTTCTCCTCCGTGCAGACCATCCCCTCGGTGTCCACGTGCATCGTCATCCGGAACACGCCCTCGCGGACGGCCTGGTCCAGGTCCTCGATGTTGATGCTTCGCTCGAACAGCAGCGAGGTGACCTCCGCGATGAGGCCAGTGTCGTCCTCGCCGACGACGGTTATCTCCGTGAGGTGGCGCGTCATGTGGCCCACCTCGTCGCGCTACCGGCGGTCATTGCTCCAGAATCCGACAGCGCGAGCCAAAAGCCTTCGTGTTTCGACCACCCGCTCCTGCCACCGAGTCACAGCCATCGCTCTCGGGGACCGTAGCTCCCGCTACGACGGGACTCCGTTCGCACGACCCCATCAGATCGTCCTCTCTCGTCGGGAACGAGCACCTATTAATTTCCCAGACACGAACCGAAATTTTATAACCCAATCCGGGACCAACTGGACGTACGATGGCACGGCTGGGGGTCACCGTCTTGGTAGTCGTCGCGATAGCGGTGCTGTTCGCCGGCGCCAGTGCCGCGGACGGGAACGAACCCCCGCTCGCGGAGGCCGGCCTCGACCAGACCGTCGACAACGGCACAACGGTCTACCTCGACGCCGGCGGCTCGGTGGACCCCGACGGCTCTCTCGCCACCGTGTCGTGGGAGATTACCGGTCCGAACGGGGCGACCGTCGACACCGCCGACGACGCCAGCGTCCGGACGCAGTTCACGCCCAGCGAGAGCGGCAACTACACGGCGAACCTCACCGTCACCGACGACGACGGCGCGACCCGGACCGACACCCTCTACGTCACCGTCGAGGAGTCGAGCGGTCCGTCGGTGGGTATTCTGGGGCCGGGAGAGACGACGCCGGACTCGCAGACATCGTTCGTTGTCAACGCCTCGGCCGGCAGCGCTAACCTCAGCCAGTTGTACTGGATCGAGAACGGCTCGGTCGAACGGACGGTCGACCTCTCCGGCGAGAACGAGACCGTGACGGTGAACCGCTCGTTCTCCGAGACGAAGCCCTACCGGCTCAACGCCACCGTTCTCGACATGAAGGGGTACTCGCAAACCACGTCGCGCCTCGTCTACGTCGATTCCAGTACTGTCCTCGGCGGTTACAGTGACTACGAGCACTGTCCCGACGGCGGGTCACCGTACTTCGGCTTCGACGGCGAGTTCATCGGCTGTACCGGTGAAGGCGACGCCGACATGATCTACGAGGATCATGTGCTGGAACAGAACGGCGAGGAGGGGCTGGATTTGGCTCTTGGTGGGACTGGTATGATTGTCGAAATGATGTCTCCTGAGGAGGTTGAGAATTTCGAACAGAATTCGAACGGAGCTCCCACTCGGGACTTCGTGGAGCAAAGCTTTAACGAGGATCTGCAAAGAAATTATGAGCGAACAGTAGAGTCGTTGGAATCCTCATTTGAAGATAGCCTCCCAGTTAGCGACTCCAACTCGGACACTGATGCCTCATCTACCGGGTCCACATCAGATTCTGAGTCTACAGGACGAACTCTACCTCCTATAGATTCAAGCATCCCTCCATCCTCTGCCCGGAGATATGGATATTAGACATACACAATAACAATGAAATTGACCTCAGAAAGCGACAAACCGACTGTCCATTTAATAGTTGCACTCGCGGTCTTAATTATCATTTTCGCTGGGTGTAGTGGATTTTACGACAGAGATACTACAAATCCAAATGGTAATGAGACCGATCTTCCTCAGTCTGAACAGCCTGAGAGTAATTCTACGGAAACAACGGCCCCATCTACTAATGAAGAGGTCAATACAAAGTCCACACCCGGGCTAAACAAATCCAGAAAGTATCAGGCATTTAAAGATGCTTATGTAGAAGGACTCCGTGATTATAATGTATCTGTCGTGAATAGCAGTGTCAATGTGGAAAATGACACAATCCATTTGACTTATACTATGAAGGATCCGGATGATAACATTACTTCATTTTGGGAGAGGAAGAATATCTCTCTGAATTACTATTATGGGTATGATTATTTCATATCATCGAACAAAACTGGGGTGAATAAGACTTGGGTCCCCAAAAGAGTGAACGTTTCTGGCATTACATCAGACAAGAAATTGTACGAAACTGGCTATGTTACGTACGAGAATGCCACAGCGCTAGCGAGTGGAGAAATCACGGATGATCGGTATGTTATCCGGTATTACCTGAGTGTCGAACCTGGCCCAGCAAATCCTCATTACCAAGAAGGGAATCAGACAGAGGGCTCTGAATTGGCCAATCAGTCTCATTTCCAGCGACTACCAGAACACAAGCGTTTTCTCCGGCCCACACCGCCCAACACGTAATGACCGCGTACACCGCCACGGTGACGGTTCGGCTCAAGCGGGGCGTGCTGGACCCCGAGGCCGAGACCACCAAGCGCGCGCTCGACCGGCTGGGTTTCGAACTCGACGCGTTGCGCTCGACCGACCGCTACGAGATCGACCTCGACGCCGCGGACGCCGACGACGCCGCCGAGCGGGCCGGCGAGATGGCCGAGCGGCTCCTGGCGAATCCGACCATCCACGACTACGACGTGGAGGTCGAGCAGGCCGAATGACCGTCGCCGTCATTCGATTTGGCGGGTCGAACTGCGACCGCGACTCCGTGCAGGCGCTGGAGCACCTGGGTATCGACGCCGAGATCGTCTGGCACGAGGACGGCCTGCCCGAGGACGTCTCTGGGATCATGCTCCCCGGCGGGTTCTCCTACGGGGACTACCTTCGCGCGGGAGCGATGGCAGCGCGGTCGCCGATCATGGCCGAAGTCCGCGACGCAGCGAACGATGGTGTCCCGGTGCTGGGGGTCTGCAACGGCGCCCAGGTGGGCTGTGAGTCGCGACTGACGCCGGGGGCGTTCACGACCAACGAGAGCGCGCGGTTTCAGTGCGAGCACGTCCATCTCCGCGTGGAGAACGCCGACACGCCGTGGACCAGCGCGTACGAGGAGGGCGAGGTCGTCGAGTTTCCCATCGCCCACGGTGAGGGTCGCTACGAGATCGGCGACGACCGCCTCGACGAACTCGAAGCCGACGACCGGATCCTGTTCAAGTACTGCGATGCCGAGGGCGAGGTGACGCCCGAGTCGAATCCCAACGGGTCGAAACACAACGTCGCTGGCATCGTCGGCGAGAGTGGCAACGTGGCAGTGATGATGCCCCACCCCGAGCGGGCGTCGCTCCCCGACGTCGGGGCGGTCGACGGCCAGGGCGTCCTGAGGGGTTTCGCGGAGTAGTTTTCGGCTGCGTACCGGTACGTTCAAACCCGTTCCTCCGGACGTGTCGGCAAGATACGAGATGTCGCCGCCATCGGTTTCTGTGGACGAACTGGCGAAGCGCTACGGCGACGTACAGGCGCTGGACAGCGTCTCTTTCGAGGTCCGCCGCGGGGAGATATTCGGCCTCGTCGGCCCGAACGGCGCGGGCAAGTCGACGACCCTTCGGACGCTAGCGACGCTGTTGCACGTCGACGACGGCGACGTCACCGTCTGCGGACACGACGTCGAGCAGGCGGCGATCGACGTGCGGGAGTCGATACGGTACCTGCCAGACGAGGCCGGCGCCTACGAGTCCATCTCGGGGCGGAAGAACCTCCGGTTCGTCGCGGACTTCTACGGGGACGCCGACGAGTACGTGGCTCAGGGCGTCGAGATGGCCGACCTGGGCGAGCGCATCGACGACACCGCGGGCGAGTACAGCAAAGGAATGACGCGGAAACTGTTGCTCGCCAGCGCGCTGATGACCGAACCCGAACTGGTCATCCTCGACGAACCGACGTCGGGACTGGACGTGCGCAACTCCCGCAAGGTCCGCGAAATCATCAAGTCCTACCCCAACGAGGACCGCTCGGTTTTGCTGTCCTCCCACGACATGCTCGAAGTCGAGTACCTCTGTGACCGGGTGGGGCTGCTCGACGACGGACAGATCGTCGCCCAGGGGTCGCCCGCGGAACTGCTGGAGCGCTACGACGTTGCCAACCTCGAGGACGTGTTCATGGAGGTGGTCGCGTGAACGACCGTCGAGAGCGAGCGCGGCTACGCCGGACCGTAGGTCCGGAGGTGGTCTCGTGAGGCCCTTCCTCAGGCTCGTCTGGAAGGAGGCCCGCGAACTCCTCCGGCCCCAGTACATCCTGCCGATCCTGCTGATTCCGGTGCTGTTCGTCGGCATGGGCCAGGGGATTGGCGCGGTGGCTGATTCGGGTGCGGGCGACCCCATTGTCGGCGTCGTCGACCACGACGACGGGGAGTACGGGACCGTTGTCGCCGAGACGCTCCGGTCGGAAGCGAACGTCAGCTACGAAGGGACGGACCGGGAGGCCGCCATTCGTGAGACGCGGGCCGCCGACGGCGAGTCCGTGGTGGTGATACCGACGAACTTCTCGGAGCGGATCGAGAACGGTGAGCGCGGGACCGTCCACGTGTACACGGTCACCGACAGTGTCAGTCTGTTCGGCGCCGTCTCGTCGGCCGACGTCGAGCGCGTGCTCCAGCGCGCCGCGACGAACGTCACCGTGGCGAAGACGGGCGCGACGCGGGCCGAACTCGACCCCATTGGCCACTCGTACACGACTATCGTCCGCGGCGAGCGGATCGAGACATCTCCGGCCGAACTGTCGGCGACGCTGGCCGGCCAGTTCTTCTTCGTCCCGGCGGTGATCACCGTGACCATCCTCTTCTCCGGTCAGATGGTGATGAACTCGATGGCCAGCGAGACGGAGAATCGCACGCTGGAGACGCTGTTGACGATGCCGGTGCCGCGCCGGACCATCGTCGCCGCGAAACTGGTCGGCGGCTCGGCCATCGGCCTGTTCGCCACCGCGGTCTACATGGTTGGTCTGAGCTTCCTCCAGATCGGCAGTGACTTCGCAGGTGGGGCGACCAGTGCGCTCACGCTCGGCGGGCTGGAATACGTTCTGATCGGGCTCTCGCTGTTCCTGGCGCTCGTCGGGACGCTGGCGCTCGCTCTCTCGCTCGGCATCTTCGCGGACAGTCAGCAGGGCGCCCAGATGCTACTCCTTCCCCTCGTCGGACTGACGATGGTGCCGTTCTTCATGACGATGTTCACCGACTTCACCTCGCTGTCGCTCCCGATGCAGGCTGTGCTGTTCCTCATCCCGTTCACGCACCCCGTCATCGCGCCCAAGCAGTTGCTGTTCGGCGGGACAGAGCTGGTCGTGGCCGGGCTCGCCTACGAACTCGTCTTCGCCGCAGGGATGATCTACCTGACTGTCCGACTGTTCGACTCCGACAGACCGATCACTGGTCGCGCCGGCTGGTTCGACCGGCTCTTCGACCTCGTCCAGCGGTAGTCCGACAGCGGTCTCCCGGTAGTCCGGCAGCTGTCCGGTGTCGACGTCGAGAGGATGGGAACGGGGTCACGGAGCGTGTGACTTTAGCCCTGACCCCTAATTGTATAAAATATCTGCTGAACTAAAAACGTGTGGGTACCGGAGCGAAAGTGAAAGCGGCGTCTGGGGCAGTATCACACCCGGACTGGGGAAAGGGGAAACGGCTGGCGTCCGAAGCACGAGCATGGTCGCGAACTCGGTGGACGAGGCCGAACCGGCGGCGAGCGACGAGGAACGCGTCTGGCTCGTCGAGCGGACCTACTCGGACGACGAGCAAAACCTGATCATTCTCACCTACGCCACGCCCGACGGCCGCCGTGACTACCGGAAGGAACGGGCGCTCACGAGTTTCAGCGACTCGCGCGGGACGAGCGCATCGGTACTCGTCTCCCGCTCGAACCTCGGTGCCGTCGAGGACGAGGCGACTCGGGAACGGTACGCCACCGAAGTCGAACGAATGCGCGACGAACACGAGCCGTCGGACGACATCTAGCACCGCGGATGGAGTCGGTTCTGGTTGCAGGTTCGGTCTGCCGGACTGTCTGTTCAGTAGCCGTGTGAACTGATCGGCAACAATTTAGCAGTCCTACATGTCGTCGTTCGGTATGACTGGAGATGAACCGAACGTGAAAGCAATGTTTGCGGGGGTACAAATAACGTTGCTCGCGATCGTCTTCCTCATAGTGGGTGAATCAATCGATGCCCTTTCTGGAGTGGGATTGCTTCTCGCGGTAGCCGGGACTGCTGTTACCAGTATCGCCATTAAACGATGAGTGAAACCTCCTGTACTGACCACACGGCACGATTGTGAGAGGTCGCTTCGCAGCCGCGGTTGCTCTCAAGACAGCGACCACTCGCCTCATTCTCGGCGGGAGCAAGCAAAGAGAGCTGGAGCCCGAAACCTACCGCGACCGCGTGGTGACCTCACAACCGTCCTCGGTGACGATGAGGGTGTGTTCCTTCTGGCTCACGAGTTCGCCTTCAGCTTCCTGCAGGACGGGGTAGCCGTGGACGATGTCGTTCTGCTTGAGCCGGCGGAGCGCCATCTTCGCGCGCGGCGAGTCGAGCCACCGGGCCGCGAAGGGGAGCGTTCTGAACTCCTCGGTGATCTGTTCGAGGACCTGGCGGGCGGCGCGGTTGCGCACCGTGCCCTCGCGTTCGAGCGCGAAGATCTCCTCGTCGGTGCCTTCGTTGACCTTGCCGCCGCCGGTGGTGGCGAACGGTTCGACGGCGACGACGTCGCCGACGTCGAAGGTCGCACCCTGGGCAATCTCGCGGTTCGGGATGTTCGGCTTGGTGTGTTGCTCCCAGTGGCCCAGGCCGTGGCCGGTGAGGTTGACGACGGGGTTGAAGCCGTGGCCCTCGATCTGTTCTTCGATGGCGGCGCCGACCTCGCCGGTGCTGACGCCCGGCGCGACGGTGTCTATGGCGGCCTCCAGCGCGTCCGCGGGGGCCTGCGCGAGGTCGTCGTTGCCCGACAGGTCCACCGTCACGGCGGTGTCGGCCAGCCAGCCGTCGACGTGGACTCCGATGTCGAGGTTCACCATCTCCTCGCCGAAGATCGCCTCGTCGTCCTTGCTCGGCGTGGCGTGTGCGGCCTCGTGGTCGATGCTGATGTTGACCGGGAACGCTGGCTCGCCGCCGAGTTCGCGGATCTGATCCTCGGCCCACTCGGCGACTTCGAGATGCGAGACGCCGACTTCGACCATCTCCGCGGCCTCGTCACGCACGTCGGCCAGAATTCGCCCGGCTTCGCGGTGTTTCTCGTACTGCTCCGACTCCAGGTCCACGTCTGTCATGGCCGGAGTTTCGAGACTGCGGGCCTAATGGTTTGTCGTTGGCGGCGCTATCCAGTTTTGCCAGTCGGATTCTCGTGAACCAGCCGGGCCGATGCGAAGCAATGTCGTACCGGGTGTTCCTCTCCGGAGAATTGCCGATCAGTAGCGAGGGCGTTTCACAGAAAACTGGACGAACGGGCGGATTAGCCACCGTCTAGCGTTCTCGCGAACGGTAGTAGGGGCACAACGTTGAAAGTGCCTCCCGCAGTCTACTGCTGTATGAGCGTTCGAACAGCCGTCGTCCTCGCGGCAGGTGAGGGGACCAGGTTGCGTCCGATGACGCGTAACCGCCCCAAGCCGATGCTGCCAGCGGCGAACCGCCCCATCCTCGAGTACGTCTTCGACGCGCTGATCGACGCCGGCATCAGCCGAATCGTCGCCGTCGTCGGCTACAAGCGCGACCGCGTCAAGGACTACTTCGGTCCCACGTACCGCGACGTCCCGATCTCCTACGTCACCCAGGCAAAACAGCTCGGCAGCGGCCACGCCCTCCTCCAGGCCCGCTCCGTCGTCGACGGCCCCGTCCTCGTCGTCAACGGCGACCGCCTCATCGACGGGGCGACGGTCGCCTCCGTCGTCGACCACTTCGAGGAGGACCAGGACACGCCCGCGCTCGCGGTGATCGAGCGCGCCGACGCACAGCGCTACGGCGCCGTCGACCTCCGCGACGGCGACCTCGTCTCCATCGTCGAGAAGCCCGACTCCAACCAGTACCGACTGATAAACGGGGGGATCTACGCCTTCCCGGAGAGCATCTTCGGCGCCATCGACGAGACGCCCCGCTCCGACGGGGAACTCGCCCTGACCGACACCATCGCGCGGCTCATCGAGCGCGGGCGCGTCCGGGCGATCATGACCGACGGGATGTGGGTCGACGCGACCTACCCGTGGGACCTGCTCGCCGTCGCCCGCGAGGTGCTCGCCCGCGGACGCGTCGTCGAAGACGAACAGGCCGACGGCGTCTGGGTCGACGAGTCTGCCACCGTCCACGAGGACGCGACCCTCCAGGGCCCCGTCGTCGTCGGCCCCGACTGCGAAGTCGGCCCCAACGCCGTCGTCGGGTCGAACACCGCGCTGGGCGACAACGTGACCGTCGGCGCGAACGCGACGATACGGAACTCGGTGCTCGACGTGGACGCGCGCGTCGACGCGGGCTCGACCATCATCGACGCCGTCGTCGGCCAGGACACCACGCTCGGCGCGAACACCACCATCCCGGGCGGCCCGGCCGACGTCCAGGTCGGCACCGACGTCTACGAGGACCAGCGACTCGGTGCGGTACTGGCCGACCGCGTGCGGGCCCGTGGCAACGTCTCGCTCTCCCCGGGCACGCTCGTCGGCCCGAAGGCGACGCTCCACTCCGGCGTGCACGCCTACGGCCACGTCGGCGAGGGCGTGGAGGTGGTGCGATAATGTGCGGGATAATCGGCTGTGCCGGCCGCGGTGAGGACACGCTCGACACGCTCGTCCACGGCCTCTCGAAACTGGAGTACCGGGGCTACGACTCGGCGGGCGTCGCGCTGGCCGACGAGAGCCTCGACGTGCGCAAGTGCGCCGGCGAGATCGAGGACCTGCGCGAGCACCTCAGCGGCATGACTGTCGAGGGGACCGTCGGCATGGGCCACACCCGCTGGTCGACACACGGCCCGCCGACCGACGAGAACGCCCACCCGCACCAGGATTGCACCGGAAACGTCGCCGTCGTCCACAACGGTATCATCGAGAACTACCAGTCCCTGCGCGACGAACTCGTCGCCGCGGGCCACACGTTCCACTCCGACACGGACACGGAGGTCGTCCCCCACCTCGTCGAGGACGCGCTGAACGACGGGCTGGGCCCCGAAGCGGCGTTCCGACAGGCCGTCGAGCAACTGGCGGGCAGCTACGCCGTCGCGCTCACCGTCGCCGGCACCGAGTCGGTGTTCGTCGCGCGCAACGATTCCCCCCTCGTGCTCGGCCTGGGCGAGGACGCGACGTTCTTCGCCAGCGACGTCCCCGCGTTCCGCGATTTCACCGACCAGGTCGTCTACCTCGACGACGGCGAGTACGCCCGCATCAGTCCCGAGGGCTGGGAGGTCTCGGACGTCGACGGCACCGTCGTCGAGAAGGCGGTCGACACCGTCTCCTGGGACCCCGAGGAGACGGGGAAGAGCGGCTACGACCACTACATGCTCAAGGAGATTCACGAGCAACCGCGTGCGCTCCGGCAGTGCCTGCGCGGTCGCGTGGACGAACTCTCCGCCTCCGTCGACATCGGCGACCTGGGCGACCTCTCGCCAACGGGCGTCCAGTTCGTCGCCTGCGGCACGAGCTACCACGCGGCCTTCTACGCCGCCCAGCTGTTCCAGTCCGCGGGCATCCCCGCCCAGGCGTTCCTCGCCAGCGAATACGCCACCAGCCCACCGCCCATCGGCGACGCGCTCGTCGTCGGCGTCACCCAGAGCGGGGAGACCGCCGACACCCTCTCCGCGCTCCGAGAGGCGCGCCACCGCGGCGCGCGCACGCTGGCTGTTACAAACGTCGTCGGCTCGACGGCGGCCCGCGAGTGCGACCACGCGCTGTACATCCGCGCCGGCCCGGAGATCGGCGTCGCCGCCTCGAAGACGTTCTCCAGCCAGCTCGGCGCGCTCAACCTGCTCGCGCTGGCGACGACGCGCTCCGACGAGGCCCGGGAGATCATCGCCGCGCTGCGCGACCTCCCCGGCCAGGTCCAGGAGCTCATCGACGACTCCGACGCGAAGGAAGTCGCCGAGCACTACCAGGACGCGGACTCGTACTTCTTCATCGGCCGGGGCCACATGCACCCCGTCGCCCTCGAGGGCGCGCTGAAGATGAAGGAGATCACGTACAAACACGCGGAAGGCTTCGCCGCTGGCGAACTGAAACACGGCACCCTCGCGCTGGTCACCGAGGACACGCCCGTCTTCGCCACGACGGTCGGCGACGGCGAGCAGGCGACCAAGACCGTGGGCAACGTCAAGGAGGTCGAGGCCCGCGACGCCCCCGTCGTCGCGGTCACCGACGGCCAGTCGGACATCGAACGCTACGCCGACCACGTCCTGACCATCCCGGAGACTCATCCGCGCGCCGCCGCGGTGCTGGCGAACGTCCAGCTCCAGCTGGCGGCCTATCACACCGCGAACTTCCTCGGGCGCTCCATCGACAAGCCGCGGAACCTGGCGAAGAGTGTGACAGTGGAATAAGAACGCTGCTGTCGTCCCCTTTCCAGTGAGCGCACCCATTCGACACCCGCCCTTGCTGTGACTACTGACATTTCATCAGACAGGCTCGAAACACCCTAGCTACGCGATAGAGAGCCACTGGAGATTGCCACAACCCACTGGTGTCTCGACGACTAATCCAGGGCAGCGGAAGGATTAATACACAATACATATAATATGGATCGTGATGTCGACGGATTATCGGCTCACTGACTCCGCCAACCCCGAGGAGACACTCAGTGACGTCCTCACCTACGCCGAACTGCTGACCACACCCCAGTTGGCCAGACTATACGTCTACGTCCTCCGAAACGGCCCGGTCGCTATCGAGAGGGTCAAGGAGGACCTCGACGTTCCCCACTCGACGACGTACAAGTACGTCGGCGAGCTCGAAGAGATGGGCATCCTGACGCGTCAAGAAGACGAGACGCCCACACGGATCTCCGTCGAACCGATTCACCTCACCGTCGACACCGATCACGACGAAGTGGTCGCGACGCCCATGCTCGTCGACGCCATCGGCCGACAGTACGACGACGAGGATATTCGGGTGTTCGTCGAGCGGCAGGGAATTCCGAAACTGGCGGCAGCGCTGCACTATACGCTCCGCGTAAGGGCCGGCGGAATGACACAGCGGACGGCCGCCAACAAGCTCGACGTCCACCCCGTCGAGGGAACGACCGTCATCACGGCTCTCCAGGACGTCCTCGAAGACGCGACCGCGTACGACCCGTACGTGGAGCCCTGAGAAATGCAGGGGCCGGAGCTTCCGCGCGGGAGCATCGCGATCGTCGACACCAGCGTCGTATTCGCAATGGGTGGCCCGTCGAACGACAAGTACCAGGCGTTCGAGAGCTACGTCACTCGGCGAGACATCGCTGTCCGGATCCCCGACCACGTCGCCGAAGAACTCGGTGAGAGTCCGGAGACCTACCGATATCAGCGTGACCGGCTTCGGTCGGCGCAAGATGCGGGCTGGCTCGATCGGGCCGAGGTCGATTTTACCGATCCCGAGGTCTCCGACGCGATCGACAGAACGCGTGAACGGATCTTCAGTCTCTCCGCGGACGACGTCACGGAAGACGAAGTCGAGACGACCGACGCCGTCCTCGCTGGTCTGGCGTACCAGTACGCGACCGACCAGTCGTCACACGTGGCAGTCCTGGTCAGCGACAGACTTGCCGAGCGGGCGATCGCCGACGTGCTCGCAACGATGGGCGTCGAGGAGTCGACTGTCGTCATCGAGGGACGGGCGTTCCTGAACGAACGGCTCGTCGATGAGGATGGCCTGTGATGACCTGCCGAAACCACTCTCGGGCCTCCTAGCGGCCGAGTCGGTACGGACATTTGCAGACAGTGCGCCACCTGACATCCTCCCACGGCTAAAGCCGTGGGGTTCCCCCACTGGGGGTTGAACCCACGGAAACGGAGAGGTTCGCAGGTTCGTCGTCACGATGGACGATGACCTGCGTTTCGGGCTGTGCCAGTACAGCCCCCGCCTCGGACAGCGGTTTTGAGAACTTGCCCAGGGCTCGTTTGCCGATATTCAGCGCACCGTTCTTGTCCGCGTTGTCGTCCAACCCACACTCGGGACACTTGAACCGTCCCTGCGTCTCTCGGACACCTTCGCAGGCACATCGATTGCACGTCTTCGACGTGTCGTATTCTCCTACCAACTGCACGTCGATACCTGCGCCGTGGGCTTTGTACTCGATGTAGTTGAGCAGGCGGGCGAACGGCATCTTGTGGGTCTTGTCGTTGACGTACCGTCCCTTGTCGTTGTCCTTGCGGATGCCACCGAGGTCGCCCACGACGATGACTGCGTTCCGTTCGTCGGCGTCGTCCACGATCTGTCGAGCAATCTTGTGGAGGCGGTCGTCCACCTTCCGCGCTTCTGCATCACCGATACGCTCCACGACCTGCTGTCCCTGTCGGGGTTTGGCCTTCCCGATGGACTTTCGCAACTGCTTGTAGTGTTCGCGGATACGACGGACTTCCTCGCCGTAGAATGTAGTTTTGCGGTCGGAGAGGAACGCGCAGGTAGCTACCCACCGTGCGCCCATGTCGATGGCCAGCACGTCGTCGTACTCGTCTTTGACGGTCACAGACCGCTTGACGACGAGGTGAACGTACCAGTCACCGTTCCGGTACACCAGTTCGCTGTCCCGAATATTACCGTCACGGACGAGTTGTTCGTCCTTCCGAGGGACGTGTGCGGGACACCAGATGGAGTTGCCCCGTCCCCGTTCGGGGTCGTAGACGGGGACGCTGACCCACCACGACGACAGGACGGTGTCCTCGTCGTGGGATACGTCGAACACGTCGTTGCGAAGCACGACGGGTTGTTCGGTGTCGGAGTTCGGGTCTTTCTGTCGCTGAACCTTCGACGCCTGCTGGTCGGTCGCAGAGTAGAGGTCGGCGTCTCCGCCGTGAACCGCGGTCTGGAACGCCTCGTACTCCCGAGCGAGCAGGTCAGCCTTCCTGGTGGTGAGCGAGTGGAGTTTGACCCGCACCGTGGTCGAGACATTCCGTTGCATGGCTATTCCCCTGCTTGGGCGTCGATGTACTCCTCGATGATCTCGCTGGATACATCGCCCGCACTCGAGACGAAGTACGAGCGCGTCCACAGCGTCGGCAGGCCGAAATCAAACTCGTCGCGGAGGTGCCGAGAAGAATAGCCCTTGACCTGTTGCATTATCTTGTTCGGAGCGAGCGTCGGGTCGCCCGTGATAAACAGGTGGACGTGGTCAGAGCGAATCGCCAACTCCAAGATTTCGAGGTCGAGTTCGTCGGTTTTCTCCTCGATGAGTGCTTCGAGACGGTCGCGTACCTCGCCAGTCAGTACCGACTTGCGGTACTTCGGACACCAGATGAAGTGGTACTGGAGTTTGTGAACCGAGGTACGTTCCCTGTCGAACCCACGAGGCATCGTCAATATATAGAATTCCCACACCTATAGATGTTACTTAATTGTCTAACCCCAGTCATGCCTACGGATGTGGATAGATTCCCAGTTGTCGGCTTCATCCCACCCCTTTAGGGGTGGGCTTTCGCCTCGATACCGCTGTAAAATACAGTCGTTAAGAGCAGCACAACCGCGCCTCGTCGGGCCGCTGCGTCGCTCGCCAACGTCCAGTTGCAACTTGCGAGCTACCACACCGCGAACTTCCTCGGGCGCCCCATCGACAAGCCGCGGAACCTGGCGAAGAGCGTCACCGTGGAGTAGGCGCCGACGGGTCACTCGGTCAGTCGGTCGACGGTCTCGCGGATCTCACTCACTTTCACGGTCTGTTCCTCGTTGGCCGCGGCGACAGACTCGATCTCGTCGGCGACGCGGTCGGCCTGTGCGACGAGTTCGTCGGCCATGCTCGCGACTTCCTCCGTCGACGCGGCCTGGTCGTCGGTCGCGTCTGAGACCTCGCGAATGCCCTGGGAGGCCTCGGCGACGGCGTCGGCGATGTCCTGGAGCGTCTCCATGGCGGATTCGACCTGTGCCATTCCGCGGTCGACCTCGTCGGTCGTCTCCTCGAGACTCTCGACGGCGCTGGTCGTCTCGGCCTTGATGTCGTCGACCATCCCCTCGATCTCCCCGGCGTGTTCCTGGGATTCTTCCGCGAGGCTCTTGACCTCGTCGGCGACGACGGCGAAGCCATCGCCCGCCTCACCCGCCCTGGCGGCCTCGATGGACGCGTTGAGCGCGAGCATGTTCGTCTGATCGGCGATGTCGTTGATCACCTCGACGATTTCGTCGATTTCGTCGATGCGTTCGTGGAGCCTGTCGACGTCCGCGACGACGTCCTGTGAGGACCCCGTCACCCGTTCCATCACTTCGATGGCTTCCGTCGCAGCCGCACGGCCGTCCGAGGCCAGTTCCTCGGCGCGTTCGCTGGTAGCCGCGACCTCGTCCGCAGTGGCGGCGATCTCCTCGACTGTCGCGCTCATGTTCCCGACCTCGCTCCCGACGTCGGCCATCGACTCGGCCTGTGACGCCGCGAGTGCGGTGATCTCGTCGGCGCTGTCAGCCACGTCAGTGGCCGACTCGTGCAGGCCCTCGATCGGCTGGGCCAGGTCCCGCTCTACCTCGCGCATCAGTGCCTCCCGCTGTTCGATCGACGCCTCCAGTTCCTGGCTGTACGAGTGGATGTACGTGTCCGCGACCACCTGCATGTCCAGGTTGATGATACGCAACACGGCGAGCATCTCTTCGAGCCCCCGGTCCAGTTCGTCGCGGACGGTCGACCGGACCGACGGCCCCGCGTCGGCCTGCGCGGCGACGGCACCGCCGTCACTCGCGAGCGGTCCGTCCTCGCCCGCGGCGGCGCCGTCCTCCCCCGTCAGCCGCTCGACCAGCTGATCCTCGACGCGGTCGAACAGCAGCGGGAAGACGAGGTCGTAGTAGACGCCGTACTGGCCAACGTAGTGTTTCATCGGCATCTCCAACATGTCGTGGATCTTCCCGATGCGGGCCCGGTCCCTGAAGTAGTCCATGCCGTACTCGCCGCTGGCGAGCGTCACGAGGTAGGCCGACTGGGTCCGTTTGAGCTGTTCGAGGCCTTTCTCGGACCGGCCGAAGATCGCCGTCGTCTGGTCGTGACCGGTGAGGTTCTCGTAGAACTCGTCGGCGATCTCCTCGGTGTGGTCACGAAACGTCGACTCCAGATTCGAGAGGTGTCGTTCGTCCGTCTCGTCGAATCCGACGAACTCCTTGCGCCACGCGATCTCCCGTTCGTCAAGCCCGCACTCGTCGACGAGGGCGTCGACGTCGAGCCGGGCGTTCATCGCTCCGTGCCCAAACTCGTTCGACCAGTCTTTCATACGTCGGGTCCGGTAGCGGGCGGCCTAAAGCTGACTGCCGATTTTTCATCGGTGATAACGCTCGAGTCAGGCGAATTTCCGGACGTGGTGACCAGTCGAACGCGACGAGCGAGAGGCGCCGTTCACTCGGCCCGCGAACCGGACACCGTCGTTCCGTTCCGCACTGCCGACTCGTTCACCGTAACCTCGCGCGTCTCGCCGTCGGCCACCACTCGATACGTCCCAGAGTGGGCCACCGGGACGCTGTAGGTCCCGTCGGCATTCGCCGTCGTCTGGCGCTCGTAGGTGAACTCGGCGTTCGGGAGAGAGACGTCCGTCGCGAGCGAGACGGTCGCGTTGGCCGAGGCGTTCCCCGTCACCGTCGCACCGGGGACGACGGCGTAGGCGACGCGCGACTCGCCCGGGGCGACGTAGAGCGCGCGGTAGTGTGCGAGGCCGGGCGTCCCGTCGGACCGACTGCCGTACGTCTCGGTCAACTGCTGGTACGTCGTTTCCTCGCCGCTGGTCGGCCGGCCCGTCTCGAGGACGACGTAGCCGACGCGGCCCTCCAGCCGGTCGTAGGACTCGTCGGGGTTCGGACTCCGGATGAATCGGTCGTAGTTCGACTGCGCGTAGTCGTAGCTCTGGGACTCGCCGCTGACGAAGTAGTTGTAGTGGCGGTTCTCCCCCCACTCGCTGAGAACGTAGTTGTCGGGGTACGCCTGGCCGAGGTCGGCCGAGTGCTCGGCGAGGAACTGCGAGGTGCGATACGTGTCGTCGGTGATGGTCACCTGGCTCGTCTTGACCGGGACCTGGACGATGCCGAGACTGGCGACGAGGACGAAGAGCAGGACCAGCGTCCCGAGCTGGGTGCGATTTGGTAGGCGCAGACGTTCGACGCGGTCGCCGATCGGTCCCGCGGCGTCGATCCAGGCGGCGACCCAGACGAAGCCGTAGCCCGCGAAGACGGCGGCGAAGGCCGCCAGTTCGCCGACGAAGCGGACCTGGAACGTCGCGAGCAGGAAGAAGTACCAGGCGTAGACGCTCGCGACGAGCCAGCGGTCGTCGTCGAGCGCACGCTGGGCACCCATCGCCATGAACGGTAGCGCGAGCGCGAGCGCGAAGCCGAACAGGTAGAGGAAGCCAAAGGAGTCCGGGGAGAGCAGGCCGGCCGTCTCGGCGATGCCTTCGGTGCCGAGGAGCCGGTCCAGTTCACCCTGGAGCCGGGTCCAGTACTCGGGAAGTGCGGTCCGGAACGCGAGGAAACCGACGACGGCGCCGACCGCGTCGGCGACGGCGAGGTGGCGCGCGTCGCCCGTCGTCCGGTGGACGCCCTCGGCGACGAGAACTGCGCCGACGCTGCCGACGAACAGGAGCGCCGGTGCGAACGCGACCTGCGGCGTGTGCCAGCCCACGACGACGTGGACGAACGCGACGAGCGCGGCGCCGGTGAGGACCCCGACGACGATCGGGGCGGCCTGACGACCCGGTGAGCGGCCGGCGCGGACGTCCGCGAGCGCCTTCGCGACGACGACGAGACCCACCGCACCGATCAGGAGCGGTCCGGCCTCCCAGGCCAGTACCTGGGCGGCGATGGCGACGCCGAGGGCGGCGCTGGCGAGCCAGGTCCTGGGGGCCCGGAGTGCTGGCCCACTCGATCTCGCCAGCGCGACGAGGCAGAGCGCGGTCGCGGCGAGCCACGGGAAGTCGAAGGCGTGGTGGTCGGCGAAGCCCAGGCTCGTCCGGAGCGCGTGGCCCGGAATCAGCGCGAAGACGAGGACGGCAGCGACGCCGACGCGCCTGTCGTCGGTTACCCACACCGCGAAGAGGTAGACCATCGCGGCCGTGACGACGGCCGAGACGACGGGATACCACGCGAGGACGTGGCCGGCGACGTCGGGGGTACCGCCCAGGAGTTCGGAGACCCACCACAGCGTCGCCACCGTGAGCGGTTCGCCCTTCTGGACGGCGTTGGGAAGCGTCGCCAGCGCGCTCAGGTCGAGAATGCTCTCACCGGAGGCCAGCGCCTGCTCGACCCAGTAGCGGTAGTAGTACGGGTCGTTGCCGGAGAGGACGACGTTCCCGTCGCGGTAGACGGACTGGATGGGGTGGGCGCGGACGAGCCCGACGAACGCGATGGCCGCGGCGACGATGGCGGCCGAGGTCCGGTCGATGGTGGTGGTCGGGAGTTCAAACGAGGGGACGGTGCGGCCCGACGCGTCCTCGGCGTCGGTGGTGACCGCGCCCGCGTCACCGTTCAGGGCCGCGCGAGCGGCGGCGGGGTCGGCGACCCGGTAGTCGTCGCCGGCGCTTTCGACGACGCCGCGCGAGACGAGTTCCCCGAACGGCCCGGAGTCGACGGGGACGTCGTCGAACGACCAGGCGTCCTCGCGGTCGTCGACGGCGAGAACTGCTTCGAGGGGGTCGGCCAGGTCGGGACGCTCGTCCAGGAGCTCGGCCGGGCCGCCCGCGTCTGTCATGTGCGTGTGCTGTCCGCTCGCGAGAATAAAGTCACCGGGTTTCGTGCCACGCCGATTTCAGCAGCAGAAGGCTACTCGTCTGCGAGCGCGTCGTACGTCTCCCGGTTCCGTTCGCGGTCGAGTGCAGCGAGACGACGAATCGCTGTTCGTCGTTCCTCCGGACTGTCTGCGGTACGCACCGCTTCGCGGAGGCGTTCGCGTTCGGCGTCCAGATCGTCAGTCATGTCACGTGAGAACGTTACGTTCGTTCGTCATCCTCAGGCGGCTCGGGCGGGAGGAACAGCGCCGCCGCGAGTCGGCCGACTTTGCTTGTTTTGAGCTCCTCCCACGTCCAGTCGACGCGCAGGCCGAAGAGGGCGATCGCGGTGAGAAAACAGAGGGCCGCGAGCGCGGTGTCGCTGGCGCTGTTCCAGGAGAGGACGAACTGGACGGCAAGGACGCCCAAGAGGAGTGCGCTCGACAGCTGGACCGGCGCGGCCCGGAACGCGGTGGTCGTTCGCTCCGCGTTCGTTCGGACGCCCGACCCGTCCCACGCGCGAGCGGCGTGGGGCGCGAGCCAGTCGAGGACGGCGATGATTGGCCCGACAGTCCACGTCTCCCGGAGGTCGATGACGACGACGTCCGGGTCTGGCTCGGCGGTGAGCCAGCGGAAGAGGTACGACTGGCGAGTTATCTCGGCGAGTCGGTCGACGCTTCGTCCGAGGACGGACCTGTGATAGGCGTCGTCCAGGTTCGTTCCGGCGTCTCCCAGTCGCTGGACGACCGAGTGAACTTTCGATTGCTCGTAGTAGTGGCCGATCATGATGACCGTGGTTCGGCAGTGGACGTGACGCGTTAGCTGTCGGCTGGTTCGGGAAGCTCCATCGTGCCGACTTCGTGGAGCCGGCCGCGGACGACGACCGTGTCCGTGACGACGGTGACCGGGTTGTCGACGCGGAGCGACTGGCCGTCGAAGACGGGGCCAGTCGTTCGGTCCCAGGCACGCAGTTCGACGCCGAGCCACACCTGCTGGCGGTCGCCGTTGGTCTCACCGCGTCGGACTGACTCGACGGTGGCGACGGTCTCGCCAGCGATGGTCGCCTCCTGACCCTCCTCGACGGCCTGGGCGACCGACGAGGTGACGTTCGCCGATAGGACGACGGGAACTTGCTGGGTGGGTATCGACGCCGTCGACCGGTTGACGGCGACGGTGTTGGCGGTAACGCGATAGGATCCGGTGGTCAGTTGCGTGGACTGGCCGCCGTACAGCTGGTTTCCGTTCACAGTGAACTCCTCGTCGTATGCGACCGTGGTGACGACGTGGACCGACCCACCGGGCGTGAAGCTCCGGTAGACGTCGCTGACGTTGTAGTGCTCGCCGCCGTCGACGAATCGTACTGTGTCGTTATTCCGGAGCGTCGCGGCAGAGCTCTCGTAGGGAACGGTGTAGGAGAGCGTCGCGTATCGCGTGGATTCTGAATCCGTGTCGTTCGTCCCGCCAGCGTCGGGTGAGTCCTGTCCCCTGACGACCAGCGCGACGCCCGCAGCCACGACGGCGAGGACCAGCAGCACGACCAGGGCGTCGACGACGTTCACGACGCCGAACAGGCGCCCCTTCTCGTCGAGTATCTCCATTATGCGTTTGGTTGGAGTAGCCTGTGAAAGTCGTTGTGTTCGAGGGTCGGAGGTAAGTTGGGAGTGTGGATGCCGGTAGTATTCGTGGTGCAATTGCGAAGAGGGGCTCCCATCGGCATTGACCCGCAACTCGATGTGACGTAGTGAACGGAGCGTTGTATCTGATTACCGGTCAGGAACCGCGACCGTTGGATAATATCCCAACAGTTTTCCTGTTGGGAGAGAAACCAACGGGTAGGGATCACAGGCTACTCGACTCGGGCCAACTACACCCACGTCGAAGACGGGTTGATCGAGTCGGTGACCGTTCGCGAGACAGATCAGCTCGACAAATATCCGTCTGGGTGGGACTACAAATTCCACCTGGGAACGACTGACGGCCTGGGTCTCCTCCGCTACGACAACGCCCACGAATCCACGAAAGGACACGAACGGCACGTCGGGGCAGACCAGAGTACGATCGAATTCCCCGGGATCGAACCACTCATCGTGCAATTCTGGGGTGAAGCGGACGCGTACTGGAACGCCGCCGGTGGCGACCCGCCCCGTCGATACTGACAACGGCCTCGAATCCACAACCTGCTACCTACGCACCATGACCACGCTCCACATCACGATCGAAGACCGCGACTCCCTGCGAGAGGAAACGCTCCGGCAGATCGACGACGCGTCGGCCGGCGACGAGGACGACGTCGAGCAATGGGGAGATCGGCGCGTCCTGAGCTTCGGTTCCTACGACGACCTCGTCGAACACCTGTCACCGATGCGGCTCTCGTTGGTCCGTGCCATCGCCGAGCACGAACCGGAAAGCATGCGCGAGACCGCCCGAATCGTCGACCGTGACGTCTCTGACGTCCACGGCGACCTCAAACAGTTAGCGCTCCTCGACGTCATCGAATTAGCGGACAGCGGGCCGGGACAGTCGACTCAACCTATCGTCCCGTACGACCGCATCGAGGTCGACATCGCCGTCCCGCTCGTCGACGACGAGCCCTCGTCCGATAAGGCCGAAGTGTAGTCAGTACCGGCGATCATCGGATGGAATACGATAGAGCGAACTCGCAGGAAGCGACGTACCTACCGCAAACACGGAGAAAGCCCTCGGCGCGCTCGGCTCGTGCGACTCGTTGCGCGCCTCACTTTGTTCGGTGCTTATTCCGGGAGAGCAAGCTCTCCCGGCGTTCGCCTTGTTCCACTCGGCTCACCTTCGTCGGACTTCGTCGACCGCACCTCGCCCTTTCAGTCCACCAGGAGTTCCTCACGTCGCCTTGCTGTTACTCGGCGGAAAGGCAAACGATAGCTCCGGTTTAGAGTTACCCACCGTAGATTACGCCTCGTCCTCGTCCGGCCAGCCGAAGATGATGGACGCGGCGTCGACGACGACGCCGTAGATCTGTCGGGTGACGATCTTCAGGTCGAACCAGAACGACTGCTGGCGGATGTACTCGATGTCGTAGCGGAGCTTTCGGTCGGGGTCGGTGCTGGAGACGCCGTTGATCTGGGCAAGGCCGGTGAGGCCCGGCTTGACGAACCAGCGCTTGCGCCAGTTGCTGACCGACTGCTCGAGGTGGTGTTCCTCGTCGGTCCAGACCGCGCGCGGGCCGACGACGCTCATGTCGCCTTTGAGGATGGCGAAGAGCTGGGGGATCTCGTCGAGGTGGGTCTTCCGGAGGACGCGCCCGATCCTGGTGATGCGGTGGTTCTCGCCGTCCTCGGAGGGCCGGACGTCCGCCTTCCCGTCGGTCATCGTCCGGAACTTGTAGACGGTGAACGTCTCGCCGAACTCCGCGGTCCGGCGCTGGCTGTAGAGGATCGGTCCCGGTGTATCGAGTTTGATGGCAACGGCTATGAGGACCATCACTGGAGAGAGGAGGACGATGCCCGTCGCGGCGAAGACGGCGTCGAAGAGTCGCTTGACGGCATAGTCCTGCCAGTCCCACGGTTCGAGGTCGGTGTTGACGAGTTCGTCTGTGGTCGACTCGGCGACGAGGACACGGTCTGCGTGGTCACGGTGGACGAAGGCCCGGACACCGTGTTGATGGCAGGTCGCGAGGGTTCCGAAGAACTCCTCGCGGTCGGGTGTGCCGAATGCCAGGAGGACGGTGTCGACGTCGTGTTCGACGAGGACATCGTCAAGTTTGGCGAGGCCACCCATTCTGGTTCTAGCTGGAGTTTTGTCGGTCGTGACGCCGCCATCCGTCACGCGCGCAGTGATAGTCGGCCTGTCATCGGGGATTACGCTCGTAGGTGAGACGTACCCGAGGATGGGCATGTCGGCCGCTTCGTACAGGAGGTCGATCGTGGCCCGGTCGTCACCTACGATGACTGCACGTGTGGGCGATAGCGGGCGTCGTCGAATGGACACGAACCAGATTGGCAGGGCCACGGCGAGTATCGCGACCGTGGCTATGAGAGTCGCGCGAGGGAGGCGCGTCGACCAGTCCGCGTAGCCGACTGTTGCTAATGCTGTCGCGGCGAGGAAAGTGCGCTTGTGTGTGAGGGCGATTGTGTCGAGGATACGGCGGGGCTGGGGCTTGAACAGCGGCCAGAGCGCGACGAGGATGATAATCGATGTGGTGAGTATCTCGTCGACTAGATCGCCGTTGGTTTTGGTAGTCTGTTGGAGGTTATCAAGGACGGGGACAGCAGTGATCAGGGCTTGGCTAATCGGATGATTGGCGACGCTGATGGCGATGGCGGTAAGCGCCAGCGCACCGGCGACAGCGAGAATGCGGTACCGCAAGCCCGTTCCCATTAGTCAATTGAGGTCGGAAGGAGGTAATAAGCGCTGTGGGAGAAGCGCAGAGGCATTGAGGAGGTTCGGTCTCTGTCGAGGAACTGAATTCGACATTGTTTCTAATTCACAGCCAATACATGGCGGGGCAAACTAGTTGTGTTTCTAAATACTGACTCTTCTTGAACAGCACGATGGTCGTGGTCAAAACCCCGTACTGGGCCATCACATCAGTCAGTCGAAGTATCTAATCATTGCCAGCAGGTTTATCATCTTAAGACGCGCCTTCGCCAATGATACAATTTTGAGGGATCGTCGCGGCTGGTGTCCGTAGAGAGGCCAGAGGGCTCTAGAACGATGACCATTGTCGTCAGCAGATCGTCGACGGGGTTGTCGCTAGTCTTCATGAAACTTTGGGGATTGGGAAGGGGAGTTAATGTGACGAGCGTCTAGACCTGGGAGCGGATGCAACAATGACAGCGACGACGGTTAGTGCTACCAAACCCGTGATGGCGAAAGTCCGATCCTGGCGGTTTTCATTCATTACTTAATAAAACATAATTAAATAAATTACCAAGATTAAAATAGGGGCTTGTAAATTGTCAGTAAGTTATTTGAAGTCCAAGTTCGGCATCCAAATTGAGCCTCTATCAGGCATCAATACGGTAACCTCGTAGCGTTTATAAACACAGACTCTTCATGCTTCACATAATGAGAGAGGGCGAGGAGATTAGCCGACGTAAGCAGCTTCGTGCATTGACACGGGTTGCCTCATACAGACCAGGTTTTACTGGGGCTATTATTGTCGGTGGTGTCGTCGCTGCATTACTTGAAGGAGTCGGCCTCAGTTTCATTCTTCCAATCATTGAAGTCGTCCAATCATCTAGCGACCCGTCACAGCAGGCTGATGGAATCATGGGCATATTTGTGGCAGTATACCGCTTTTTCGATGTTCCGCTCACGCTCGGGTCTGCCGTTGCGGGTGTGAGCCTCGTATTGACAGTTCGATGGATCTTGACATTCGTCGTTCGGTGGCTACGAGGTGCGCTCGTCGTCGACTACACCCGTGAGCTTCAGACAGAATCGTTCGGCCATGCACTTGACGCACGCATCGGATACTTCGACCGCGAAGGCTCCGACGACATACTAAATGCTATCGTCACGCAGTCAGAGTATGCTGGACGAGTCATTCAGTATGTGGTTGACTTTATCGAGCAAGGATTCCTTGTCCTCATGTATCTCGCCGTCGCACTAGTTTTAGCACCGAAACTCACATTATTTGCGATTGGATTCCTGGGGGGCTTTTCAGTGCTATTCCGGAGCGTCATCGAGCCTGGGTACGAGCTCGGAGGCCGAGTCGCCGATGCAAACGAAAGCCTCCAGCGCACGGCCCAAGCAGGCACACAGGGTATCCGGGATACAAAATTATTCGGGCTGAAACAAGAATTCTTTGACGACTTCCTTGAGGCAGTTAACCAATTCGCGTTGTCGAGTATAACTTTAAAACGAAACAAGGAAGCAATCAAAAACTTTTACAATTTATTAACGGCCATTTCTGTCTTCTTTCTCATTTATTTAGCTATCGCACTCGCAGATATGTCTCTCGGTTCGTTAGGTGTATTTCTATTCGCGATGTTCAGGCTAGGACCGAAAGCAAGCAATCTTAATTCCAAAATATACCAAATTGAAAACAACCTCTCTCATTTGGTTCGAACCCAAGATTTTATCGACGAACTCGAACGAAATAGCGAAATGAACACGAGCGCAGCAACCATTCCTAACGAGCTTCAGACAGTTGAATTCGACGACGTTCACTTTTCATACGACAATCAAGAGGAAGTACTAGCTGGGGTTTCCTTCGAATTCGAGAAGGGCGAATTCATTGGGTTCGTTGGGCCGTCAGGTGCTGGGAAATCAACGATAGTTTCTCTCCTTGCCCGTCTGTACGAGCCTGACTCCGGGAAGATTACGGTGAACGGTGTTTCGGTTGATTGTTTCGATGTTGATGAGTGGCGTTCTCAGATCGCTGTGGTCCGACAGAATCCGTTCGTGTTCAATGATACACTGCGGTACAACGTCACGATTGGGAACAGGGACGCAAGCCAAGAACAAATTGAGCAAACGTGCGACATCGCACAGGTGACCGAGTTTCTTGACGACCTTCCGAACGGATACGATACTGTCCTCGGAGACAATGGGATCCGGCTTTCTGGCGGACAAAAACAGCGAATTTCAATCGCTCGTGCCCTGCTGAGAGACGTAGACATATTAATTCTTGACGAGGCAACAAGCGATCTTGATAGTACACTCGAAGAGCAGGTCCATTCAGCGATAGAATCAATGGACCATGACCGGGCGATGCTCGTGGTTGCGCATCGACTTTCGACGGTGATGAACGCCGACCGGATCTATACTATGGTTGAGGGACAGATTACTGAAGTTGGCTCTCACGAAGAGTTAGTGAATATTGAAAGTACTTATGCCGAATTGTACGCTAAACAAACCCATACGACTTAATGGATCAAAAAATGTTAACATTATGACTGAAGTGCCAATCCCCGAAACTTTTGCGGCCTAGTGGCGTTTTTGATAAAGCATGAAGCCAAAAATTCTCTCTGTTATTCCTGCCCGGAAAGGATCGAAGGGTATTCCAAGAAAGAACGTCCGAGAACTAGGCGATAAACCCCTAGTCGCACATGCTATTGAGACGAGCAACCGATCATCATTTGTGGATCACGTTGTACTAACGACGGATAGCCAAGAGATTGCACAAATCGGGCGTCAATTCGAGGTGGACACTGTTATTGAACGGCCCAAGAATTTAGGTAAAGATGATGTTCCTCTTGCACCGGTCATTAAACACGCAAGTGAGTCCGTTGACGGTAATTTCGAGTATGTCGTTTGTTTTCAGCCGACTGCCCCACTTGTTACTCCTGAAGCGTTTGATGAAGGGATTAATGCCGGGCTTGATAGTAACTCACGTAGCGTGGTTTTTGTAAGGGACAGCACTCATCTGTACTGGAAGCAGGAAAATTCAGGATATGAGCCGGTATCGAGTAGCCGAAAGAACCGCCAGCAGATGGATTCGATTGTCGAAGAGATTGGGATATTCCTCACCTCCCGAGAACTCCTCAGTGAAGAACGAAGGGTTGGTGATTCACCTGTTTTCCATAAGGTAGAGCCATGGCAAGGAATCGACATAGATACATACGGAGATTGGATTCTTGCAGAGAGTAACTTAAACAGGAAGGAACTCCTCTATCGGCTCATTGGTAGTGCTGAGGCAGGAACTGGACACGTTTATCGAGGTATCACAATCGCAGACCATTTGTTCGAACATGACATTCGCTTCGCAGTCAGTCAATCCGATGACATGGCGATCGAAGCGCTTGAAGAAAGTAACTATGATTATGAGATCTTCGAAGATGATACTGCATTTCTCGACTATATCCGGGCGCAGACCCCATCGATCGTAGTAAATGACATTCTGGATACCTCAGCAGAATATGTGGAGACGCTCGCAAAGCTTGTCCCGCGAGTGGTCAACTTTGAAGATCTTGGTGATGGAACCATCCACGCTGATGCAGTGATTAACGCGCTGTACGAACACTCGGATCCCCCTTCAAACCATTATTTCGGGTTCAAATACTTCTGTCTTAGAAATGAGTTCAGGTACGCGACTCCCCGCTCGGCAATCCCCTCTGTGAACCGTATAATGATTTCGTTTGGAGGAACCGACGAAAACGACCTTACTACGAAAACACTCCGAGCACTAGCCGAACTTGATCAATCCGTGCACATTGATGTCGTGCTTGGCCTTGGCTATACCGCACCCGAGGCTCTTGAATCGATTATCGCGAAGTATCCAGATCACATAACAGTTGAGCTGGATCAGAATATTGACTCCATGGCCGAACACATGCAGGCGGCAGACCTATTGGTGACATCTAACGGTCGGACGCTCTATGAAGCTGGATCGCTGAATGTTCCAGTCATTTCAATCGCTCAAAATCAACGAGAGCTGAGGCACCCTTACGCCCACATCTCCCGGGGTATCATTTTGTTAGGTCAGGCTAACTACGTGAGCGAAGAAAATCTCCGTATGGCCGTCGAGGACTACATTACGGATGGAGAACAACGTGAAACTATGCGACAGGCTTTAGCCGAGCACGATATCGAAAATGGTATTGACCGAATCAAGCGAATACTCCTCGGAGAGAGCGATGAAAATTGGTGAGACGGAGACGACAGAGCGAGAGCAGCCGTACCTAATCGCAGAAATTGGAGTTAATTACTTCGACATCGCAAAAGAGCGAGACATCTCTCCTCTTAAAGCCGCGAAAACGATGGTTGCCGAGGCCGCTAATGCCGGTGCCGACGCTGTGAAGTTTCAATCGTATTCCGCCGAGGAGTTAGCATCAACGGAATCACCAGCATACTGGGATACCGACGAAGAGGAAACTGAAAGTCAGTACGAATTGTTTTCTAAGTATGACGATTTTGGTGTGGATAAATTCGAGGAAATTGCGGAATGGACGGCCAACAATCATGATGTGGCGTTCTTATCCACCCCCTTCGGTTTTGAGGCCGCTGATTACCTTGAAGAACTTGTACCAGGCTTTAAAATCGCCAGCGCCGACATTACAAATTATCCTCTACTCCGCCACATCGCCCAAAAGGGGAAGCCGATCCTGCTATCAACAGGTGCAAGCACCGTCGGTGAGATTGACAATGCAGTTAGGGTTATCGAAGATGAGTGTAATGATGTTGAGCTCTGCTTGCTCCACTGTATTCTTCAATATCCGACCGACCGGGAGAACGCAAATCTCGGAATGATCAACCACCTGTCTGAGATGTATCCGGATTATGAAATCGGCTATTCGGATCACGTTCCTCCCGATGAAGGGATGATTTCGCTGCTGAATTCAGTTGTTCATGGCGCAAAAATCATTGAAAAGCACTTTACACTGGATAAGACGCTCTCTGGGAATGACCACTATCACGCTATGGATCCTTCCGACATTCGAACGTTCAAAGAGAACAGTGAAATTATGTCCTCAACTAATGGTAATTCGCGGAAGCAGCCTATTTCTGCGGAATTAGACAGTAGAAGAAATGCCCGTCGAAGCATCGTTGCGGCAGTTGATATCGAGAAAGGGGAAAGAATTGAACGTAATAAAATAGCGATGAAAAGGCCAGGAACCGGAATTTCTCCAACGATGTTAGACGTGATAGTAGGCCGCCGTGCTCAAGCAGACATTCAGACTGACGAGATCCTCTCCTGGGATTTGGTATGAATAAATTGCGGCCCATTTCGTAGCTTTTTGCTAATTATTTGAAGATCTGTGCTGCTAAAATACGGGCATCGGATTACCTAGTAGACAAATTTCATTAATATCTGGATTAAGTGGATTAGTTTATTTCCCAACAGAATATTTTATTTATAATAGATTGAATTTTTCCGGCCGATAACGGTGACTCCATCCTGGTCATATACTACACTCCATTCTGAACTAGTCCTTGCAGACTTAGTAATATCGGAGTTGGTGTGGCCTTTAGCTATGTAGATGTAATCAAGTCTAAGATCTTGAGTATCGTTGACCCAGCTGATACAGGTGACCGAGTCACACTGTAATAATTCTCGCCGGAGCTGATATTGTCGGGCCTGCCCTCCAGGCACCCATTCCGCTCCATAAGGCGTCGCAACGACGGTGCGATTCGTATATGCTGGGAACCAGTCTTGTTCTTGTCTCCCGACGATGAAAAACTTCGCTTCAGCCTCTGTGTTCGACGCAACCCAGTCAAATCCGGACTTTTCTTCTGGTTCGATTGGCTGATTATTCGCTACTGCGACTGTAGATGAGACAGCTGCCGGGAGGGAGATAAGTAGAATTAACAGCAAAATCATAGTGCTGGTTTGTTGCTCATTCAAAAACCTTCTCTTATGTGGCCACGATGCCCATTTTCGAGAGAAGTTCTTTATTATCGCTGTAGATGTTCGAGCGACCCAGACGGCCCCTGCGCCAGCCAATACTGACGCGAGAAGAGTTGGCTCCCCAATAGGGATGACTGCAGCAGTAACGAGAATCCATATGACTGGAGCTGGCCGTGCACTTACCGTTAACCAAGTCGCTCCGAGCAAACCGATTCCGACCCATGCGGTTGACTGAAATCGAACTTGGAAGTAATCTATAGTAATTTGGAGAGGAAAAAGGCCCCCATGCGTAGACGTGGCGTGCAAAAATGGATCAATTCCGTGTTGATAAATTACGATCGTCCACCAAGGGCTTGCAAGTAGAATACCTCCTGCCGAAATTACTGCTCCTCCTACAAGTCCGCGCAAAGATCGGCTGAACCACGCCCATAAAAATAGGTAACTGACGGCCACCCAAGCTGTTTTAGTTGGATGGCTCAGGAGGACCAACCCCCAAGTGCAGGCGGCTGCAACTAACCAATGCCTTGATTCTGATTTAAAGAATTTGAGTCCAGAATACGCTGCAAGAATCGTCCAAAATAAGGCTCCTGAGTAAACTGGTGCGGCGCTATTCAGGGCAATGCGTTGCGAAACAGGAGGTAAAATAAACGCCACACTACTAGCACCCGCAATAACTTCTGATTCCGCGAGTTCTTGAAAGAAAATGAAGACCGGTGGTTGAATGATGATGAAATAGATGGCAGGAAGAAGTAGTGCAGTTCGCTCCATTGAGACGCCTAGCCCATGAACTATAAATGCGGTGAGATATATCTGGAGTGGCGGATACGCAAAAGGTAGGCCCTCCTCCGTATAATGCTGGATTTTCAGGGGTAAGATGTATTGGTTATTAGCTATTGTTTCAGCACCGCTGAAAAAGAAACCACCGAGGTGAACCGGTGAGTTTGCTGTTTGAAGAAAAACGCCTGTTAGAAGAATGCTTGCGAATATCCCAGGAAAAACCCAAAAGGAGGTTAAATCTTGTTTCACTTCGTTGATCAATTGAGTAATGGAGAGCCATTTCATGTTGGTTTAGGCTTTTTTGGTTTGGTAAAAGTGTAGCGATCAAATACACATGGGTAGTAATTGTGGGGCGAAACATAACTTCTTTTCTCATCCATCAACGAATACTTGGAAAAAACAGCAAACCCGCATTATAAGAGTATGAATCAATGGCCTTGTTTAGACGCTTGAAACCGTGCGGCTTAGTGACTCACGAACTAGTTTCGGCTTCCTAGTACCTCACGCTAAATGTCTAACTTACTAGGATGTGATGCTGGTAGATTCGGTTGTGCACACCAAGATTGCCCGCTTCACAAAGAAAGTCACAACGCTCGCTCAAAAAGCCGTCGTTGGCAACGCGAAACCCGCCTTACAGCGCGGTGACGGCGGCTACGCCGACTGGGTTATCGTCTCGATTCACGACCTCAAAACGTATCTCGACCTGCCGTATCGACGGCTTCTCGACGTGCTGTACGAAATGCCAGGGATCGGACGAATTCTCAGCCTCAAACCGTTCGAATTGCCCGATTTCACCACTCTCTGTACGCGGATGCAAGAGTTGAAAATGCCGCTCTGGCGCGAGTTACTCCGGCTGTCGGCGGAGCTGCACGAGACCGGCGAGATCCAGTCGATCGGCGCGACCGGCATGGATCGCGTCGCTGCCAGCCAACACTACGTTAAACGGACGAACTACAGGTTCAAAGCAGTGAAAACGACGGCGTTGATCGACTGTGATACTGATACGATACTAGATATACACTGCTCGATGAGACAACCGCACGATACACAGAGCGGCTGGCAACTACTCAAACGAAACCTCGACAAAGTGACGATACTCACCGCCGACAAAGGCTACGATTGGTGGCTCTTTCGCCAAAAACATCGTGCAGAAGGCATAATACCAGTGATCAAACACCGCGAATTCGGCTGGACCGGCGCCGAAAACAATGTATTGATCGATGACACGACGTACCATCACCGCTCAAACATCGAATCGACGTTTTTCGCGCTCCGGCGCAAATACGGCGAGATCGTTCGCGCGAGAACCATGGTTTGGCCAATTCCGCGAACTCGCTCTCAAGTGCGCCGTCAGAAACACCGACTAGCGCTTGACGCCGCTACCGGGTGAAATCAGCCGTCTAAACAGGCCCGAATCAATTAAAGGCGGTTTCATTCATATTATCTCCGCCCATCAATTTTCCGAGGTACCAGTCACTTAAGCTCCATACTTATTGCTCAGGGTAAACTCTCGAGTACCCTTTCCATATTTTTACGAGCGGTTGAGATTGCGCCATCAACCCCTTTAAAGTCCTCATATCCTGTCCGGTGGTTTCGCTTAACGTTTTGGACGATTTTGTCCACGGGCGCCTTCACATCTTTCGCTGAGGTTGCGCCCACATCTGCACCCTGTGTTCGGAAGGATTCCGATGCGCCAAATCCGCGGCCGTCCTCGCACAGAAGATAGCTCGGCTGGCCATTCGCGAGGAAATGGATGTGGCCGTGGACTCTGTATCCGATGTGAATGTCGATGTTCCGATATTGGTCAAGGACTCGAGACTGGTCGTCCGGATCGGCGTCTGGGTTACCAGATGGATCAATAAATTCGTATCCAAGAATCTTTGCAATACTACCTATGCTATAGTTGTACGCCATCTCTTTCTTTGAGATGTACCCATCTATATGGTCCATCCCGTGGTGATAAGACACATACCGGTCGGCGCCTGGGAACTCGCGCGCTAACCGGTAAAGCAGATAACTCCACTGCGGGCCGCGCAAGACTTGTCCCTTCTGCGGCGATGTAACGACGATACTATTAATCGACAACGGCGGTGTGAATGACTCGTTATCGCGCCGGAGGTCGTGCCACGCAGGACAGCCTGCTAATGTCACATTGTTGATGCCGATATCTTCCAAAAGGCGTTTTGTAGGGAGATCACGTACGCCTCCAGCCTCGATTCGGTCGAAGATGGATCGCAGCACCTTTTTCGAGTTATCTGTGAACGTAAACTTATTTTCGTCGTGCCCCCTCCACCCCACGCCCAAGGGTACAATGGGGATACCGAGAGCAAGAAGACGATCCATCGACGGATAAATTCGGGGGTAGAAATCAGGTTGGATGCTGGGGCCACCAGCAATCAATAGCGCCTTCGAATCGGCTATTTCCTCCAATTCCTCGTTGCTGATAGTTGTGTGCGATATATCAATAGAACTCAATTGAGCGGGTGATATACCCGCATGTTCTTCAAGCAGCGCCGTCGCACGATCGCGGATTAGAAAGTCGCCGACGTTGTGTTTTGCCCCATGGGCAAGGGTATACGTGTCCGCCATGGAAAGGCGTCTAGGCTCAGAATATAAAACGTTTCACCTACGAGTCCGAACAGAATCCGTATTTTCAAACTTGCTTAGTGTATTGGGTACCACATCTTGGTATGGCTCAGAACATAGAATTGTGATATTTGGTACTTATTGCATTTCTCGCTACTGCCATTTAATGGACTGTACAATTCGACAAATAGGCAAGTGACTACATGAAAATGAACAACTTCTTCTTACGATTTGTATTCTCGCGATAGTTTGCATCCAGGTTAAGACCGGTACTATGAACTTGATGCTCTACTCTACCTACTTTCGATGGGTGCCAAGAGGGTACTGTTAGATGTAATGGATAATCGAGAGGGGCTTCAAGAGAGTATCAAACACAATATCTTCGTAAAGAAGCCCTTCCCAGTACCTCGACCACTGGTTCCACGTGTCGCCCCATACGTTGCCTATAGAACAGAACTAAATGTCAGAGATGCTTTGAAAATTTATAGAAAAACTCACGACCCAAATCATTTACACCGGCAGAAATCTTCTGACACACTCTCTATTCTTGGTTCTGGATCCTCAATAAATGAACTTGAACAGAAGGACTTCGATTTTATCAATTCTACTGATTCTCTCGCACTTAATTGGTGGGGGGTATATCATGATTTCGTCCCCGACTTCTACAAGTTTGAATTTCTCGGCTATCCAGAGCTGAATAACAAGTGGATCGACAACATGAACGACAGCGCTAACAAATACAAGGATACGACTTTCATCTTTGAGCCGGAGCATTTGTTTAATGTTGGTGAGAACATTAGCGAAAGCCTCAATAGGCTTTCAGACCCCATAATAGACGGTATGGTCGATATTCGGATCTCGCAATTTTTTGTTGGGAAGAATGCTGATTTTAGCCCAGAACTCCTATCGTATATTTTCCCGACAGTTTTCAGAGACCGGTTTCTTCATTACCGAGGCAGCCTCAGTCAAGCATTAAGCATGGCCTGCTTTATGGGGTACGAGAATATTATCCTATTTGGCGTAGATCTGAACGACTCGGCCTACTTTTTCGGGGAACATCCGGTCTGGGAAGTGAAAGAGCGGCCCGATACAGACGAAAAACATGCCACAGCAACGGAGAAGCGGTTCAAGGGAATAGACGATTACATTCGTGTACTCGCTGAGGAAATACTGCCCGGCAAAGGAATTCAGTTATACATTGGTAGCGAGCAAAGTGAACTTCATCCTGATCTTACCTACTTTAAAGACACATACAGTTACTAGAATCCTTTAATTCGTATACTCTTGAGGACATTTGATAAACCAATCCCTGAAAAAACTAGTAAAATGGGGGCAAACATCAGTCGCCTTCTCATATTACTTGGTGAAGATATCATAAGACTGTATCCCGCAAGTGAGAAGGAACAGAAAAGTGCCAGGAAGAGGATAACATTCCAATTCTTGTTTCGGCCTGACTTTAATGAAAAAAGCAGTGGCGCGGAGATAGTGAGGAAGTACAGACTGTCGATCTGGCGGATAGGCCATTCCCCAAATTTACTCATATCCCAAGGGAAGGGATGATATAGTAAGTAGAATGCGCGGATTGGCAGAGAGAAGATTATACTTCGCCAAGAAGTATACGAGAGTTCGGTTAAATACCCTCCAGGTCGTTGCACTTGGAAGCGTCGTTGTTGTTCAAGGACTTCGATTCCGAGAATCCGAATGTCGTCCAAGGGCAGGAACACTGTGGCTCCAGTTACAATCAACAATAAGCCTACAGAAGATGCCAAAAAATCTCTGCGATTTGTGTATTTCAAGTGGTATATGAGGGTTGAGACGGATAATGCCACGATGAGGCTTAAAAAGATTTCATCTCGCAGTATAGCTATGGGCACTAGTAAAATCCCAATCACTGCCAAGCTTAATTTTTGCTGGCTTTCTGTATATATTACGTACCGCCAAACAACGAGAGCAACCAAAAGCAGTGTTAGGGGCTCACGTAAGTTCGAACCAGTGTATAAAATTGCTGCAGGGAACAACACGAATAGCCCCCCCACAGTACTGGGAACATATCCGAATACCGACTTTGTTATCCTAAGCCAATAGACCGTTGCTAACCCCCAAAAACAGGCATTCAGTACGATTATACAAGAATACACTTTGCCAACGACAAGATATGTAATAGCGATAATAACCGAGTAGATGCTAGTAGAGACGCTATGATATGGGCTAATCCATAGTTCTCCTGTTTTCCATTGTTTACCCATCTCCCACCCGAGTTCGTAGTATTTCATTTCGTCTGGAGAGAACCCTCCGAATATTGATGTCACTGTCAGAAGACCCAGAAAACTTGCGAGAGTGCATGCAAGTACGGGCCATTGACTGTCGATTCCAAGCGAGTGGGCGTGGATGCGAACAAGAAGTATAGCCAGAATTAACGTGCAGATCCAAACCGCCAACTCACTATGAACTTTCCAAAAAACTCCCAGTATAGTACCCAAAAATGCAGTGAAAATTACTGCGTTTAGTGGATGAGACTTGTTCTCGGTGAGAATATGAATCATTAGATGAAAGGCCTATTTTCTCCGGTAGGCATATACTCATGTTCGTGGGTCAGCTGCAATAATCTATTGATTCAACTAAGGTCAACCCTTCTACTTGAATGAACTCTTTGGTCCTTGCTAAGATGAGATCGTGCGTCAACTCTCTAGCCAATGGAGCCGAAAAGTAATCCACGATTGGGTCAAGTAATCCGATTTACTGCCTGGATCCGAGTACGTCCGAATCAGCTCTCGTTCGACGAAACCGTGATTTGATTCAATGACCAACAATTCTGGCCGTACGCCGGTGCCGACCCCGGGACAAACCACCTGCTTCACGTCCAACTCATTCGACCACCACCACTACCCTTACAGAGACCCTTCTCCGCGAACTCCCACAAAAACCCGACGTCGAAACTTTACTACAACGAGCAGACCTCCGATTTCATCTGTGTCACGCTGGAAATCGGAATGTCATCGAGCGAATTTTTCGCGAGCTGAAGAGCCGAACGTCAGCGTTGTCGAACTGCTTCAGCCACGTGGACTCTGAAACTGTGGAAACATGCCTCCAGAGCTTCTCTCGGTGGCAGAATGCCCCGAACTAAACACGACCATCAGAACAGGGATGGCAGTAATGGATGAAGATGATATTTGCCAGTCTATCACAGAGCAAAACTTGATCAATACGGAGACATTGCTTGACCGTGAAGAAGTTGATAAATCAATCACCCCGAATAATCGCCGGCAAAGTTGCCCGTGTACTCGAAAGACATTTTTAAAGGCGCTCAAATACAGTTGTTAATGGGTTCCCAATCGGATCGCGGTCTTTCAGTTGGGGTCATCGGTGCTGGTGGCGTGGCCGAGTTAGCCCATCTACCAGCATATACGAATCATCCCAAGATTGATGATATTGTACTGGCGGAGATAGACAGTGAGCGAAGGTCCCAGGTTGGTGACGAATTCGGCGTTGCTCGGACATACAGTGATGGCATGGAACTCCTTGAGGCTGAAGACCTTGACCTCGTAAGCGTCTGTACTCCGCCACATACCCATGAACGATTCTTCGTTGCAGCAGCTGACAGAGGAATCCATGTATATTGTGAAAAACCTGTTTCGCCTGACCTAGAAGGGGCGAAGCGCATGGCCAGATCAGCCAAGGATTCAAACATTATCACCCAGGTAGGCTATACAAGGCCTTACGTTAAGAACTATAAGCGAGTATTGCAGTTATTAGAAAACGACGTTCTCGGCGAAATCCATCGACTGAAAACCATTAGAATACGCCCACCAGCGAACAAATCATGGTATTTTGATTCCAATGCCGCTGGGGGTGGGATAGTCGCCGATCAGTTGCCCCACATGCTCGACTTCTATCTTCGGTTGTTTAACACAGAGCCAAGTATTGTGGATACAGATCTTCGGCATTTGAACTCAGGCGACGTTGAAGACTATGCCGAAGTAACGCTTTCGTTTGACGATGTAAAGGTAACGACAACAGTAAAGTGGGGGCATCGTCCGAGTACGCCTGGTTCCAAAACGCGCCATCATGATAACATCTTAATGGCCGAAAGCGGTCATCTCCGGTATAATATGGAGCGGCTCGTGGGGACATTGCATGGTAACCGCTTTGAATTGAAACGTGGTAGTTCGCCGATGGTAAAGTTACTCTCGTTATTACAACTTTGGGGTGGTACAAGAGACGATTTCCAGGTGAGACGCGTGACCGATTTCGTCAATCATGTCTCTGACGGAAATCATAATACCATTGCACCTATTGGCAGAGCAGTAAAAGTGACGAAAATCATCGAATCTATATACGAACATGGTGGCGGCCGATGAAAGTCCTCGTTACGGGCGCGACGGGATACGTCGGACTAAATCTTGTGTACCGACTGCAGGATACGGAACATGAACCAATCGCTCTTGTTCGAGAGTCCTCAAGAAGCGAACTGCTACCTGAATCTGTACCCACGTTCGTTGGGGATATTACGGCACCTTCCACACTGGATAAACCGATTGGAGCTTGTGATGCTATAGCCCACTTAGCTGCCACCATTGCTGGATACGATTACTCTGCGGAAGGTATGAAAGGTGAGAGCTGGGAACTGTCCCAAGCTGTGAACGTTGATGGAACTGATGCAGTGTTGCAAAAAGCAGCGGATCATTCGATAGAATCCATTGTCTATACAAGTACGACAAGAGCACATCCGGCAGTTTCTGACCATGATGATGAAGTTCCGTATGTCCGCAGTAAACGAGAAGCCGATTCTTTGTTTCTTGATCACGAGCATTCATTCGGATACACAGTCGTTCACCCGACTTACGTCATAGGGAAACGTGACTATCGGATGAAGCGGTTCGACTCTTTCAACATGGTTCGGTCTAATCTTCTCCTTGTCCCTCCACTGTATATACCTGGGAAAATGAACATTTTACCGATGAGTAATCTAGTGGAGAGCCTCGTCCACTTCCTTGAACAACCAAAGAACGACCGAGTGTTATTGAGCGGAGAAAACATTCATATTAAGGAATACATGAAGGAAATTGCCTCAGTAACTTCCGGTAGAACAATTGTATTACCGTTCCCTGGCCATGAGTATGTCGTCCCCCCTCTCGTTGATCTCGGACATCGACTGAACCTTCTCCCAGTGACTGGCGATAGATTACGCGGCAGCCTTTCCCGAAGTATCGGTATTGTTCCTGATCAATTTGAAAATCAAGTGCCAGTCGAACGGACATCCTGGCGTCAAGCAATCAGAGAAACCTACGAATGGTATGAGTCAGTCGGTCTGTTGTGATGCAGGATCTAGTATTGGTGGCGCGTAAAACCCGAACCCGGCCAAGGTCACGTGCTAATGGTGTCAAGTAATGAAGGTTGCATATTACGCACCGAACATTCCCGATGTCTGGAGTACTGATCGGTACCAACACGCGCTCGCTGTTACCGAGTACGCCGACCGAAGTATGCTCATTGCACATTCCGAACTACCAGATACACTTGCGGATATGGCAGACGATATCTGTGTTCTCTCGGCAAGTAATCGATTTTTCAGGGCAAGGGAGGCCGCAGATTCAATAGTTGATTTGCTCGGGCGAAATGCGACTCTACTCTCTGCTGCTCACGAATATGAATGTGTATTAGCAGGGACACTCGCTAAGGCAAAAGGGGTCCGGTGGGTGCCTGACGTCTTCGAAACGCCAGCGATGCCCAGACTAAATCGTCCTAGAAGTCTCCACCAACTCACTACGCGATTGCTTCCTGTATTAATAAACCAAGCAGAAATGGGTATCCACTCATTTCATCCGAATACTCCATATCAATACTGTCGGGAGAGGGCGTTCATTCCGAATGGTGCTCCTGTTTCACAGATCGAAGCGCAGTATAACGACCGGGACGGACTTAAGGTTGTACTAATAGGTGATCGGCCGGCGTTGGAGCGAGGAGGAGAGTACCTTCTCCGGGCGATAAACCAGCTAGAAAATCCGTCTGTGACAGTAGATGTTTGTGGAAATGCGACGGAAGGAATGCAGGACCTCTCGAACAAATTAGGTGTGTCTGATCGTGTACACTTCCATGGTTGGATCGCACATCGCAAAGCTCTCCAATATGCTAAAGATGCGGATGTAGGGTATGCTGTTTTGCCACCCCGGCCGGATTTCAGATTTGCGCCCCCAATCAAGGTGGGAGAATATCTGGCTGCCGGTACAATTCCGCTGCTTTCTGATTTTCCCGGAAGTCGGTACATGGCAGCAGATTCTGGAACGTACGTCTCGCCGTCCGTGCAATCCGTTGTAGACGCCTTATCCCTGCTTTTAAGATCCGATTCAAAAGAGTTGAAGCGTCGTTCCTCAATCTCTCGAGAGCGGGCCGAAGCAATCTCTTGGGAGTCGATTCGGCAACGGTTTGTAGAATCGGTAGGGATCTAGTAAAGGGCCTCTAATAAGGCAAGCTTTTATCGATTGAAATGAACTGTAATTCAATGGGGCAGACGGACAATAGGACTGTCGTTATTGGGTTAGATGGTGCTCACTTTGAGCTACTTCAACCCTGGATATCTAATGATTCTCTCCCAAATATCAAGCATATATTACAGTCGGGCATCTCTGGCGATCTAAAGTCGGTCATCCCACCAGTCACCTCCCCGAATTGGAAAGCATATTCCACCGGTAAGAATCCTGGAAAACTCGGTATATTTTGGTGGGAAAATATAAATGTCAAAGACCGCTCGGTGTATTACCCCAACGAGCGGAAGCATGGACACACGGAATATTGGGACATACTAGCGAAAGAGGAATCAGTCGGTGTGTTGGGCGTTCCGACGACCTATCCCCCTCGACCGGTTGGCGAATTTCAAATAGCTGGCGCACCAGACGGCAAAAACGATGGATTCGCATATCCGGAGGAACTGGAGTCGGAACTTAAGGATACGTACGACTATCGAGTGGTTGCTGACAACAAGCTATCAGAGCACCCTGATCAAGCTGCTAGGGAACTAATAGACCTCATCGATATGCGATTCCGTGTTGCACGCGATCTCTTCGACGAGTATGATCTCTCCTTCCTACAAGTGACGACATTCTATATAAATACGCTCCAGCACTACTTTTGGAACGGTGAATACACCCGCGAGGCTTGGGAGTGCATCGACTCTCATATAGGTGAGTTCCTAGATAGGGATCTCAACGTCATCCTCATGAGTGACCACGGCTCGACTCGTATCAAACATAATTTTCACATCAATCCGTGGCTCCAATCCAACGGATACATGTCGGTCGACATGGGACTGTCAGATCTACTTCACAAACTTGGTGTCACCTCCGAGCGTCTCGGTGCTGCAGTGAGCCGGTTCGGTCTCCGTAATGCAGCCGTCAACTTGTTTCCATCGTCAATCCTCCGCCGAATCCCTAGCGAAAGCGGCGAAGTGTCGAAGAGCGGCAAGGCAGCAGTCATCGACTGGGACAACTCGCGCGTCATCGCCAGCGGCCAGGGTCCAGTCTACGTACTATCTGAACGAATTGACCAAGAGTACGAATCACTCCGGACAGAATTAATCGAGGCCCTCAAAGGCGTACAAACGCCGGACGGGGTACCGGTCGCAGACGGTGTATACCGTTCAGAAGAGGTCTATTCGGGACCTTATATGGATGAAGCGCCGGGCATCCTCATCGACCAGCGAGACGGGATCCATATTTCCGGTGACGTCGGTCGTGGGGAAACGTTCTCGAAACCGGCAAGCGACGGCTGGCTCGGCGAGAACAAACGGCACGGGCTATTCGTTGCGTCAGGTCCAGATTTCGGAACAGGATCTGTTGAGGGGCTCTCCATTCTGGACCTGGCACCAACGATATTACATCTATTCTCATGTTCCGTACCTGAGGATATGGATGGGGATGTCTGTCGTGATGTGTTTGCCAAGGGAAGCTCCCCTCGTAAGCGGACTGTCGAAGAGACATCGGGCGATTCGAATCTTGTCGAAGGCCAAAAGGACCCTCGCGACGAGGCAGTCACCGAACGATTAGAGGACCTCGGGTATCTATAAAATGACGGGCATAGTAACTATCAGTGTCGAGGTCGAACTCGCTTGGGGATATCATGATCTCGACCGAGACGACCGGTACGCAAAACTCAGCGACGGACGTCAGCGAGAAACTGACGTACTCTACCGTTTCCTCGATCTGCTCGACACCCATGATGTACCCATCTCGTTTGATACCGTTGGTCATCTCTTGCTTGAGACCTGTCACGGCGAACACGACGGACCATACTCAGATGGGTGGTTTGACGATGATCCTGGAACCAATAGCGACCGAGATCCGCTATTCTACGCTCCTGACTTGATTAATGCGATTGACACAGCGTCGATAGATCACGAAATCTGCACTCATACGTTTTCACATGTATTGTGTGATGGGATATCAGATGAAACACTCGAAGCAGAACTTGAGGCTGTGCAGTCGCTCTATCGCGACAGGTTTGGGAGCGGGACTCTTTCGTTCGTTCCGCCCCGGCATAGGGAGGTATCCCAATCGGTGCTAGCTGACATGGGCATCGAAGTTATTCGATCTCCCGCATTCAAACTGCCTGAGAGCCGTCTGTATCGTCTTTACTGGCATCTGTTGGGTCCTCTTCCTGTGAGTGACCCCATTGAAGAGAACGGAATCATCGAGACATACACGTCGCCCGTGATGTCGTTAACCGCTTATCATCTCCCGACAGGGCAGCAGCCACCTCATCCAGCATTTAAAATCGTTCCACAAACTCTTCGGAAGCGGTTGCACGAACGCCGTCTCAAAGATGCGCTTGAACGGGCTTGCGAAAACGACTCTCATCTTCATCTGTGGACCCATCTCCACGACATGGCAAATGATATTCAGTGGTCAATTGTATCGAATTTCATCGAATTGCTAGGGGAAGCGGTTTCAACGGGGGACGTTCGCATCGAGACGATGGGCGGCCTCTCCCGTATCGACCGTTCGGACGATGATCAATGATCCATGAAGACGCCACGACACGGGTGTTAAGCAGCGTCATCGATCCACGAATGGGCGGACCTCAAAACCGCTCGCTTGATGTCGCGAGGAAACTTCGCGAACGGTGCGTGGAAACGGTGTTTCTCATTCCGGACGGGGATGGGGGCTTCAACGACGCAGCTACTGAGGCGGGGTTCGAAACCCACCAAGTGCCTTTACCGCGAATTCGTCCACCGCAGAACGTCATCGACAACCTAAGGTTCCTCGGCACGTTTCCGTGGACGACGGGGAGAATCGCGGCGTTGCTGCGTGAAAAGTCGATCGACGTTGTTCACGCGAACATGCCGATCAACTTCCAGACAGCACTTGCAGCGGCACGAGCCGACGTACCCCTCGTCTGGCATTTCAATGACACACTCACACCGACGCCGGTCAAGCAGGTGGCCGCGTTAGCCGGCCGACGCTGGGCCGACGAACTTGTCGTCGCCGCAGACGCCGTCCATGACTATTATTTCTCTCCACAGACTTCCTCAACGACGCTGTACGCACCAGTGGACATCGACGCATTTCATCCCGACAGAGTCGAGATAGACGAAGCGACGATGCGAGACGAACTAGGGCTCCAAGCTGATGTTCCCGTAGTCGGGACCGTCGGCAATCTCAATCCGATCAAGGGCCACAAGTATCTGCTTCGCGCCATCGCTACGGTCCTCGAAGATGGGCGGAAAGTCGCGGTCCCCATCGTCGGCGCTCCACTCAATTCCCGGGAGGCGTACTTCCATAAGTTGCGCTCGCTCCGGGCAAGCCTCGGTCTCGAAGACCAGGTACAGTTCGTCGGATTCCGGTCCGACATTCCACAGTTGCTCTCCTTATTTGATATATTTGTCTTGCCATCGGTTGCGGAGGCGTGCCCTATCGTCGTGCTCGAAGCGATGGCGATGAAATGTCCGGTCGTGGCGACTGCAGTTGGAGGGGTGCCAGAGGAGATTCCTGACGAAGACTACGGATGGGTAGTTCCGCCGAAGGATAGTGACGCGCTCGCGAACGCCATCGAAAATGTACTGGCCGATCCTGGAGAAGGTCGACGACGGGCGGAAAATGCGCGGAGACGGGTCAAATCCGTCTTCTCGCTCGAAGCGTGCGTCGACAGGCACGAGGACCTATACCGCTCGCTCGTGAACGACTCGTAACGAAAAGCGATTTGACCGTCGTTACCGAACGAATCTATAGTGAGCGAAAAACGTATCGTACTGGTCCTTGGAACCCGCCCCGAGGTGATCAAACTGTCCCCACTCGTTCGGGAGTGCCAACGTCGGGATGCGTCGTGTACTATTGTCCATACCGGCCAGCACTACTCTGAGGAATTGGACGCCGTCTTCTTCGATGAACTGAAGCTGCCCGCACCCGACTATAATCTCGAAGTTGGCTCCGGTTCACATGGGCGACAGACAGGCGAGATGCTCGCCGAGATAGAGGCCGCACTACTGGAGTTAGACCCCGACGTCGTGCTCGTTCAAGGTGATACCAACTCGGTCCTTGCGGGCGCCATCGCGACGAGCAAACTCGATACCGAACTCGGACATATCGAAGCGGGCCTTCGGAGTTTCGACCGTGAGATGCCCGAGGAGATCAATCGGGTCCTCACTGACCACGCGGCCGACTACCTCTTCGCCCCCACGTCTGAAACCGCGACACTCCTCGAAGACGAGGGGATACCGGACGACCGCGTGTACGTCACCGGTAATACCATCGTCGACGCGGTCCAGCAGAACCGTGAAATTGCGGTTGATAAGAGTACCGTCCTGGCAGACAACGGCCTCAATCCGGACGAGTTCATTCTGTTGACAGCCCACCGGGCGGAGAACGTTGACGATCGAAACCAGCTGACCAGACTCCTCAGTGCAGTCAACGGTGTCACGGACGAGTTAGAACTACCCGTTATCTATCCTATCCATCCTCGGACGCGGAAACGACTGGACGAGTTCGAACTCTCTGTCCCAGATTCGGTGACACTGGTCGACCCGCTTGACTTCCTCGACTTTCTCCGTCTAGAAGATGAGGCCGCCCTGATCCTCACCGACTCCGGCGGCGTCCAAGAGGAGGCGTGCATCCTTGGAACCCCTTGCGTCACGTTACGAGATTCAACGGAACGACCAGAGACCGTCGACGCCGGTGCGAACGTCGTCGCGGGAACTTACCCGGACGCTGTTCTGGAAGCGGCCCAACGGATGAACGAATCAAAAGGGGATTGGCCAAACCCATTCGGCGATGGGACAGCCGCCACTCAGATTCTCGACGTGATACTAGACGAATAGCACCGACTAGGCATGAAGCAAAAGATAATCATACTCGGGCAATGGCTATCACGTAATGGCAGCAATCCTCGTCACTGGTGGCCTTGGATCCGTTGGTGCTCCTCTGGTTGACGAACTCGAATCCCGCGGTCACGACGTCTGGGTCGCTGACCTTCCCTGGTCAGAGCGCGAACGGTACTACCGATGCGACGTAAGCAAATACCGACAACTGGAGCGGGTGTTCCAGGATCGGGACTTCGATTACGTCTATCACCTCGCAGCAGAGTTCGGCCGCAAGAACGGAGAGAACTTCTACGAGACGATGTGGAATTCCAACGCCGTTGGCACAAAACATTTGCTTCGTCTCCAGGCCGAGCATGGGTTTCGGATGATCTTCTCATCCTCCAGCGAGGTGTACGGCGACTACGACGGCGTCATGGAGGAGTCAGTCCCTCACGAACAGAGCGTTCGGCAGCTCAACGACTACGCAATCTCGAAGTGGGTCAACGAAATGCAGGTGCTCAACGCGGCCGACCGCCACGGAAGTGAGACTGTTCGAGTTCGCCTCTTCAATACGTATGGCCCCGGCGAGAAGTACAGTGAATACCGTAGTGTCGTCGCGAAGTTCTGCTACCTCGCACTCCACGACGAACCCTACCACGTGTACGACGATCACCACCGCTCGTTCACATATGTCGGAGACACCGTCAACACCTTGGCGAACGTCGTAGAGAACTTCGACCCGGGCGAAGTGTACAACATCGCCAGCACGGACTATCGGAACATCAAGGACCTCTCCGATCTCATTTTGGACTATCTCGACAAGGACGATTCGAAGGTCGAGTATCGGGGACGAGAGGAACACAACACATTGAACAAGAAAGCAAGCATCGAGCGGGCAAAACGAGACCTCGATCACGACCCAAGCACGAGACTGGAGGAAGGGGTCCCGGAGACCATCGAATGGATGCGCGACTACTACGATGTCTGAAATCGAGAAGGTTGTCGTCATCGGAACTGGATTCGTTGGCCTTCCGCTCGCCCTCTCGCTCGCGGCAGAGGGTGTCGAAGTTATTGGCGTCGATATTGACGAGAACGTCACAGAAGCCATCAACGACGCTTCGCTCAACCTCGACGAGAGTGAGATGCAAGCGCTCCTGGAAGACGACACGGTTCAAGAACACCTCGTCGCGCAGAATGCGCCCGAAGAGGGAGACGCATTCGTCATTTCCGTTCCAACGCCACTCACCCACCCAGAGAAGAGCCCGGATCTCTCATACGTCCAGGCAGCCATCGAGTCAATTCTCCCGTACCTGTCTCAGGGTGACGTGGTGAATGTAGAGTCGACGATACCGCCGTTGACATGCGATACGCTCGTGACCGATCTCCTCACCGACGCTGGTTTCGAGGTCGGAGACGACGTTCACCTGGCACATTCGCCAGAACGGATTCTGCCGGGTAACGTCTTCGAAGAGATTGTCTCAAATGACCGCATCGTGGGGGGTGCAACGCCAGACTGTGCAGCCGCCGCCGCAGCCATCTACGAACCATTTCTGGAAGCCGATATCTACGAGACAGATCTACTCTCGGCAGAACTTTGTAAGCTCATGGAGAACACGTTTCGCGACATTAACGTCGCCGTCGCGAACGAATTCGCACTTATCTGTGACGAACTCGGTATTGGGGCTCAGCAAGTCATCGATCTCGCCAACAATCACCCCCGCGTCGACATTCTCTCGCCTGGTATCGGCGTCGGTGGCCACTGCCTCCCCGTCGACCCGTGGTTTCTCAACGAAGTTGATCCCGAGCACACGAACCTCATCACGACCGCACGCAGGATTAACGACATGATGCCGGATTTCGCGACGAAGCGGATACGGCGGGCGACCGCGGAGTACACCGATCCCCACATACTTGCGCTCGGCGCATCCTACAAGCCGAACACGTACGATCAGCGGAACAGTCCTGCTAAAGAGATAGTCGAAGACCTGCGTCTCGACGGCTACTCGGTCGCCCACTACGACGACCACGTCCCTGAGATGGGGTACGACGACCTCCGCTCACTCGTCGCCGAGGAATCGCCCGACGTGGTCGTGCAATTCGTCGCCCATGACGACACCGTCGCAGCCATCGACGGCATACGAGGGCGGCTGGCCGATCAGGGAATCGAACTCCTTCAGTTCGGAGGCGCAGAACCACTCGATCCGACCCAACACGTTCAATGACGACGCGAACCCTCGTCGTCTCGCATTTCTTCCCACCCGAATCACTCGGCGGTGCACACCGCTGGAAGAAGCTAATTGAAGAACTGCCGGAGGATCACGATTGCCGGGTCCTCTGCCCGCCGCCGGCCTTCCCGTATGGCGAGTTCGATCGGTCATGGACACCGGTCGAACGTGACGTGATAGATGAGGTGCCGGTCACTCGGCTCTGGTCCTACCAGCCTCGGAGCGACGCCACTTCAGAGGGTTCGAACCTCGGCAGGATCTTGAACTACGTCATTTTTTCCGTATTCGCCAGTCTCTACGTCGTGTTGACCCACCGGCGTTACGACGGCATCGTCACGGTCTCTGCGCCGCATACGACGTTCCTACCTGGCATCGTCGGCCATCTGCTCGGACTCCAGTGGATGCCAGACATCTTCGACCTCTGGCTCGACAATGCACTCGACATCGGCTACGTTGAGCGGGGATCGATCCCGTATCGGGCCATTTCGTGGCTAGAGCGGCGGGCGATCACTAAATCGGATCACCTATTCGTCATCACAGAGACGATGGCCGAGCACTTCGCCGAGAAGTACGATGTCTCGCTCGACCGATTCACGCTGGTCCCCTTTGGAGTCGACGCTGAATTGTTTGCCCCTTCTGGCGATAACCAGCGGAGCGATACCGTGGTGTACACCGGGAACATGGGAGAGGCCCACGCACTCCGCCCCTTCATTGGCGCGTTCGAGTACCTCAATGGCGTGGCGGAACTCGTCCTAGTGGGCACCGGGAAGCGGCGCGAGGAACTTGAGCAGTTCTGTCGCGATCAGGAACTCACGGACCGAGTCACGTTCGAAGGCGTCGTGCCGCGCGAGGAGATTCCCACCATCCTCTCAACGGCGACGGCTAGTCTGGTCCCGCTCCAGCAGCAGTACAGACTCGATTATGCCCGGCCGAACAAACTACTTGAAAGCATGGCCGTCGGCACGCCGTACGTCGCGAGTAGCCTTCGTGAGATTGACCGGATCACAGACGAAGCGAACGCCGGTTTCGCCGTCGAAAACGATTCGGAACGGGTGGCCGAAGCCATTAAATCGCTCGTTAGCGACCCAGAGATAGCAAGGGAGATGGGGACAGCAGGGATCCAGTATGTCGAACGGGAACACCGATGGCCGATACTTGCAGATCGCGTGGCGTCCGTACTCAAACACGAATAGGTCGCTATCGCGTCCTCGGTTCGCACCAAAAAAGACGAAAACTTTCCGCCTACGACGCCAACACCAGCGGCTCGTACCACTCCCGGTTCGCTTCGTACCACTCGACGAACTTCCCGACACCCTCCCGAATCGTATGACTCGGTTCGTACCCTAGTAACTCCGCAGCCCGAGACGTATCGGCGTGGGTGTGCTCGGCGTCGGACTCGTATCGGTCGGCGTACTCCAGATTCAGCCCAGGCGCCAGCTGGTCCCGAACCTCCTCGGCCAACGTCTTGATAGCGATGTTGTCCGTTGAGCCGATATTCATCGCCGTACCGTCGGCTACACCAGTATCTAGCAACGACAGGTTCGCTTCGACGACATCCTCGATGTAGGTGAAGTCACGCGTTTGCATCCCGTCCCCGTACACGATTGGTGCGTCGCCGTTCATGCACCGCGAGACGAAGTTGGAGATGGCCATGTTCGGGCGCATTCGCGGACCGTAGACAGTGAAGTATCGCAGTGCGACCGTCGGCAAGTCGTACACCTCGTGATACGACCCGGCGTAGCGTTCGGCTGCCAGCTTCGACGCGCCGTAGGGACTCACGGGCATCGTCGGGTCGCTCTCGGCAAACGGGATGAACTCCTCGTGACCGCCGTAGACCGACGAGGACGAAGCCATTACCACACGCTCCACGCCATTGGCACGGGCGGCGTCCAGAATATTCAGCGTCCCGTCGACGTTCACCTCGTGGTACTCACGAGGCTCCGCAACGCTGTCGCGGACGCCCGCACGACCGGCCTGGTGGTAGACGTAGTCAGCGTCCGAAACGAGTTCGTCCACGAGATTTGCGTCCCGGACGTCCCCTTCGACGAACTCGTACTCGCGACCTTCTGACTCCGCAACGTCGCGGTGGATGCCAAGCGTGTGCTCCTTGATCCGCAGGTCGTAGTACGGATGCATCACGTCGAGGACCCTGACGTCGTGGCCCTCCCGAAGGAACCGCTCGGCGAGGTGGCCCCCGATGAACCCCGCACCGCCGGTGACTAAGATATTCATACCAGAGGATGCCAGGTTTGAAGATAAAAAGACCGCGGAACAGCGCTGTCGAACGAATCATTGCGGAGTCCCCCGCTTTCTCCGTCCTGTCAATTTGCTAAATACAACTTTGAGAACGTTCCACCAGCGGTCGGCCCGCGACGAGTTCTACCAGTCACTCCACAGCACCGATTATGAGCGCGATAATATGATCGCAGATATAGTGACAGACAGCCGGTTCGAACGCCGGCGTCCCCGGTGAGATATTCACGGGTCGGACGCTGGTGGAACGACGTAATGGGGCTATATGTGGCGGGAGGCAACGAACGGGACGAGACATTGCTGGTCCGCGAGTCCGAGGCGACGCTCGAGTGGGGCTCTGCGAGACGGTGGGTCGAACGGTACACCGAATATGTACGCGTGCACGCTTGGCAAATTCGGCGAGCTTTTGGAACGAGTCGGCCGGCGGGTTCGTGAGAGTCCCGCTCCGCGAGCGGTCGGCGCTTCTCCGCAGGTCGTTGCCGATTTGCGTGAAAATTAACAAAGCGCCGAAACGATTACGGAAAACTCGACCGACGGTCAACACATGACCGCCTATCGCTTCCGGGTCAAGTTCGACCGGGATCCAACTGCGCTCTGGCGGGACGTCGTCGTCGGGGCAGACAGGACGATCGCCGAGTTCCAGACGGCGATCAACGCCGCCTTCGGACTCGGCCAGGATCACCTGTGGTTCGTCGGGACCGACGAGGACTACTGGAACAGCGACGTCGTCTACCAGAGTCCACGAGAGTACGAAGAGTCGTCCGGCCCCAACCTGTTGACAGGCCCCCAGAGGACCGAGAACGCGGGCGCCGTCACCATCGGCGAGCTGACCCGACAGCTCGGGCTCGAACAGTACGACCGGATCTGCTACCTCTACGACTACGGCGATGAGTGGCGCTTCTACGCTATCCTGAAAGAGATATTGAATGACGAACCGAGCGACGCGGAACCGGGGGTCGTGAACGGGAAGGGCGACGCCGTCGACCAATACGAGCCGACGCACAGAACCGAGACCGTTGATAACGAAGCCCTCCCAGACCCACTCGGTTCGGTCCTCCCCGACACCGCCGTGCCCGTCGCGGATCTCCGCGCGTTAGAGGACCGTGACGACGTCGTCCACGTCATCCCGCTGCTCAGCATCGAAACCGGATTCGGCGCCGTCTGCGAGCGCTTCGCGATCCAGTTCGCGGAGCGGGGATACGTCCTCGAAAATTTCCAGCCCGGCTGGCAGGTCGTCGCGGACGTCGACGGGTCCGACGAGACGGCCGAGGACCTCCTGGCTGACCTCGCGTCGACCGTACGCGACTGGCACGCCGAAATCGCGGAAATCTCGGGCGCGATGACGGGCCAGCGATTCGCCGAGGGGACCGTCGAGGCGATGCACGTCGAACTGGACGCGGAACTCGAACGGAAGGGCTACGGGCACCTGTGACCCCGCGGAGGCGCGTCTTCCCACGTCGAGACGGCGCAGTGCAATCCGACCGGGAAAGCCGTCGAATCGACGAGCGCTGGCCGAACGATTGCCGGCCACAGCCGGGCAGTTGCTGAGCGGCAAGGAAGCGTGACCCGCCGCGGACGCGGCGGGTTCGGGGAGGAGCGGGGAGTTCATTCGGGAGCGCGTGCCGATGGCCGCGCGAGCGATAGCTGTCCCTGGAGGAATGAAAGGGTCGTTCGAAAGAGCTTCGCTCTTTCGTGATGACGAGAGACCGAAGGTCTCTCGGACCACGAGGCCGGTCGCGGGGGCTGAGTCGGGCCCTATCCGAGCGACGGAGGAGCGAGGATATCCCGCTCAGGGCGCGCGAGCGGAAGGTCGGCTTCCGCCGACCTTCTATACCTTCGCGGCTGCGCCGCGAAGCAAGCCGAGGGCTTTCGACGTGTTTGCTATACCATCAGTCTCGTCTCCCCGCACATACTCAACAGTACCTCTCGCAGGGGCACAGCGGTATCACCCCAACTGATGAGCCCGTTATGATCGCGATCATATTATCGCACGCATACTGATCGACAGAGCGTCAGAACGGGCGTGGGCCTCCTCGTACCACGGGGGGATGAACGCCAGCTACTGGTGGCCTGCGCTCTCTTCTCGAGGTCTGGATTTACGTCGGACTTGCGGGATGCAGCAACGGAACGCGACGACATCTACCTGTTTACGATGTCTGATCTGATGTCATTCTTCTGATGGGGGACTCGCACACGTATCGCCGTGGACGGGTCGTCGCAATTCGAGCCTACCTGGGCCGGGGCGTGATGATTCCTGTCGAGGGGATCCGTTCCGACGACCGGTTAGCCGGAGCACCGCCTGTGAGAAATCTATAAACAAATGCCCTCCAAACATTCGCATATGCCCGGGTTCGACGAGGAGAGAGTCGCACTCACCGGCGACGAACTCGAGTGTCTCCGTGCTGTGCTAGCTGCCCATGGAGTCGGTCTAGCGGTACTCTTCGGATCCACTGTATAACCAGACGCGGACCCCGCTGACCTCGATATCGCTATCGAGTTCAGTGAGTACCGCCCGACAGACGAGGGGTACGCGGCAGTATATCTCGACCTCTACTCGACGCTGGAAGACGAGATCGAACGGCCGGTGGACCTCGTCGACGTTCATTCGACTTCCCCGCCGTTTGCGAGCGTAGTGTTCGACGACGGTGTCCTCGTCCTCGGTTCCGAGGAACGGCTGGAAACGCTCGAACGGCGACTCACAGGTGACGAGCCGTCAGTCGAAAATGCGAGAAAGCGAGTCACAGCCGCGGCCAGTCGACTCCGCGAGGGATTCTCGTGAAATCAGTGGGAGCTCGGCAACGGGGACGATGAGTGCCGACGACCTCCCTCCGGACCGGGCCAACCGAATCGCCGACGCTATCGAGGATATCGAGCGGAATGTAATACGTCTCCGCGAGTATCAATAGTTATCGCGTGAAGAATAGGTCGCGCCCGACCAACAGGATCGGCGAGACGCGATCGAGCGGAAGTTCGAGAAGTTGGCCGAAGCGGTACTCGATATCTCGTCGGAGCTCTGTAAACAGGAACGCGCTGACGTTCCCGAACGACGGAAGGCGCGTGTCACCGCTCTCGAAAACGAAGGGATCATCGACGCGGGCCTCGCCGATCGATTGCGGACTGCTGTCGGCTTTCGAGACGTCCTCGTACATACGTACGGACCCATCGTAAACGACGACATCGTATTCGACGCCCTGCAAAACGATCTCGCCCAGTACGTGGAATTCGTCGAAGCAGTCGACGAGTATCTCACCTTCGACGGCAAGTAACCGGTCCTATACCCAAGCCGATTCACTACTAGAAGATTCTGACAGCCAGACTGGACTGCAAAAATGTCTATATACGACGCACTTGACGCAAATGCAATGGAGACGATATCAGTCCAGATGCCTGACGAACTCGAAGCCGAGTTAGAAAGATACGTCGATGAAGAACATCTCGACCAGCGTTCGGCCGTCCGAAAACTCCTCACCGAAGGACTCGAGAACTAGCGTCGCGAACAGGCCCTAGAACATTTGGGGGAGGGCAGGACCACGTTCACTAACGCTGCCGATCTCGCCGGCGTTTCGGTCTGGGACTTCGTCCAAGTAGCGAAGGAAGGTGATAGTACGTGGGTATCGGGCGACCACCTCGACGACGACATTGAGGACCTGTGAATGTAGGTCCTCGACGCGACGCCGCTCATCTCTCTCGTAATGGGGGCGCGACTCGCGAGCTGCGGGCGTACGGTATGGTTCGTGTCCCGCAATCGGACCTGGCCAATGGACGGTTTCGGAACCGTTAAAACTCGGCCTCACATTGCACTAACTGCTACCACACGGGCCGGTGGGGTAGCTTGGTATCCTTCGGCCTTCGGGTGGCCGTAACCGCAGTTCGAATCTGCGCCGGCCCACTTTTCCGTGACGACCGGACGCCGAGCGATAGCGAGGCGTCCCGGAGGAACGTGAAACGTTGATCCAAGTAGATTCGAACCCTGGCAGTCGCAGCGGCCGAACGGAGTGAGGGCGACCGTCTGCCTCCGGTTCTACATCCGCGCCGGCTCATAGCGTATTCCCGTTTTCAGGCTTCTCAGACACGTATACGCCGATTTCGGTTTTCGGAGTGGGTCGCGTGAGCTCGGCCTGCGATAACTGCGGCGAGACGTGCTCGCCGCAGTACTACCGCGTCAGGTCCGGAACGACGACGAACTCCACGCCTGCCCTGCCTGTTCCTCGCTAGCGACGCGCGAGCGAGACGCTGCCGGACGCCCCGCTACATCCGCGGGCCGATCGACGACGCTACTTCCCTCACCGTAGCCCTGCGACCAGTACGGGCCAGGGGGACGCCAGCGACGCCGGCGCCACTCCCCTTCTTTCGCATTTAGATATTATATACGATCTAAAATTCATAACTTTAATTTCTACAAAACTCGAAAGATATTGCGGGGGTCCGAGCCGGCCCGCTCGAATCGCGGACGTGGCGCGCAACGGTGCCGTACACTAACGGGGGGAGCGCCACGCGCGACGGCCAGTCGTCGGCGTTCGAACGATCCGCAACGTCGCGTGACGTCTGGTCACCACCGGTGACGCCGCCCGACGCGACGACGCCGACGGCGATTCGCGGACCTGCGCCGTCGTCGATCACGACCACCCCGTCGAGACCGGGCCGCGCGACGGACACGAACCGGACACCACGATGGAACTAGCCTCGCAACTCACCGCGCCGCTCCGTGGAACGCTGCTGCTCGCAGTCGTCGTCCTGGTGGGGGGACCACCGACGGCGGAGCTGGTGGTGTACCCGCTGGCCGACGCGGAAGACGTCAGGACGACCGTCGTCGACCGTCTGGTCCTGCTGCTCGTGGGGGTCCCGGCGCTGACCGCGTTCGCCGCCGCCACCGCGCTGTTGCTCGCGACGAGCTCCGGCGGGCTCCCCCTCTCGGCCGACGGGGGCCGTGCGCTCCTGGCGACCGAGTGGGGGCCGGTCTGGGTCGCCCAGACGGCGGTCACCCTGGGGCTCGGTCTGGTCGCGCTCGTCGGCATCGTGGGCTTCGTCGTGGTGCCGCGTCAATGGTGGCTCCGGGGCGCCACGGCCGGCGGCGTCCTCGTCCTGCTGGCCGTCTGTGCGTCGGGGTACTCGACCGTCGTTCCCGACGCCCGCGTCGCGATCGCGCTCAAGTTCGGACACATGGCCGGTGCGGCGGTCTGGACCGGCGGCCTCGTCGCGCTCACGACGGTCTGTCCGCCGGTGCTCCGGGCCGTCGACGAGGACGCGAGACGTCGGGCGGTGGCGCGAGCGATCCGGTCGTTCTCGCCCATCGCCGTCGGCGGCGTCACGCTGGCCAGCGTCGCCGGCCTGCTCATCGCCGTCTGGCACCTGCCCGGGGCGACGACGGTGCGGGCCTCCGACTACGGCGTCGTCCTCGCGGTGAAGGTGGCGTTCGCGCTCGCCGCCGCGGGCCTCGGTGGGGTCAACCGCTTCCTCCTGTTGTCTCGACTCCAGCCCGCGGCCTGTCGCCGTCGGACGGCCGGCCGTCGACTGCTCTCCCGCCTCCCGCACGGCGGCGCCGCGAACGCCACCGGCCGGGGCGCGACGCAGTCGTTCGTCTGGGCGATACGTGTGGAGGTGCTTGTCCTCGTCGCGGTGATGCTCCTGTCCGTGGTCCTGACGGCGGTCCTGTCGGTCCCCGCCGGCGCAGGTCACCTGAACGCCACGGGCAGCGAGTTCCGGAGCGTCCTGCTGGTGGGCGCCATGGTGGTCGCCGCCGTCGGGTTCACGACGTTCGGCTACGAGGTGACCGAGGTCCGGCGCGAGCCACCGCCGACGTGACGCGGTCGGGCCGTCCGCGACACTCGTCGGGCCGGGGGATCCGGAGACCCGCGTGTCGTTCGCGCGCCCGGTCTCGGTGACCAGAATCACCCCACTGCCCGACTGCCAGAAGACCTTTCCCCGCGTCTAGCCGTCGTTGGGTAATGCATTCACTCGCGATCGATACTCCCTCCCATCAGCTCTCTGCTGATGAGTGAACAGAACCTCGACCGCCGAACCCTCCTCGGCGCACTCGCAGCCACAGGCGCCACCTCACTCGCTGGCTGTTCGGCACTCCAGGCAGAGAACGACAGCGAAGCGGCGACAGCCGACGACGACCTCGCCCGCAAACTCGCGACGCGCTTCGCGCCGACGCTGTACTTCGACGAGCACGAGCCGTGGTTCCCGACGGACCCGCGGCCCTACAGCAGCGAAGCGGACGGCGAAACGGTCGTCGACGGCTTCGACGCGTTCGACGGCTATCACGAGCGCTACGGCCAGGGCGACCCGCCGAACCCGACGGTGTTCTACAACGCCGTCGAGTACGAGAACTCGCCGCTGGCGGTCGTCCAGTTCTGGCTGTACTCGGCGTTCGACCAGTTCACGACGAACTTCCACTGGCACGACTGGGAGGTGTTGCACGTCTTCGTCGACACGGAATCTGACGAACCGCAGCTGTACGTCGCCAGCTCGCACTCCCGGAAGGTGCCCAACAACGAGTTCCTCGACCCCGACCCGGAGACGATTCCGCGGATGCTCGCGGAGCTGGGCTCGCACTCGACGGCGCTGTCGGTCAACGACGACGCGGACCGGTTCCAGCGTCTGCCCGACGGGGACCTGTTCGCCGACGTCACCAACAGGGCTATCGAGGGCGTCGAGGACCTGGCCGAGATCCCGCTGGCCTACGGGCTCCCGCGTGACGAGGGGTCCCGGCTGCCCTACGTCGTCCCGGCGTACGAGGGCGCGCCGATCTACGACCACGAACGACTGCCGTCGGTGACGGCCGACTCGCTCGTCACCGAGGCGCTAACGGTGCGAGCGTTCGACGAACTGACGTCTCCACCGACAGAGCTCCCCCAGCGCGAGACCGGGCTCGTGTTCGAGCACGCCGAGCGCGAGGAGACGGCCGACGATCCCGACGTGGCGTACGACCTCGTCCCTACAACTGAACTCGAACACATCGCCGACTTCACCGGGCCGCAGTTGAGCTTCGAGTTCGCCGTCCCGCAGGCCGTCGAGGACGCCGTCGCGGGGCACATCACGACGACGGGGGCGCCGTGGGACCAGCCGCGGTACGAGAACCCGGCCGCGGACGTCACGGACCCGAACCACCGCGCGGCGCTGGCCGAGCGCTACGACGCCATCGGCGAGCCGGCGCCGGTCAACACCGTCGTCACCCGCGTCACGGAGGCGATAACCAGCGATGACGCGCCGGAGGACGAGGGGCTGACGACGACCGAGGCGACCGTCGAGTCCGTCGCCCTGCTGGAGAGCGACCCCGAAGCGGTCCCGACGTTCGGCGGCGTCGCCGTCGTCCGGGACGTCCCGGCTGGCGACCACCGGCTGACGGTCAACGGCGCGGGGCAGGCCCCCCACAGCGAGCGGGTGTCGGTAGCCGGTAGCGGGGACGGGGGAGACGACGGTGGCGAGGGGAGCGCGGGCGCAAACGGCGGCGGGGACGGGAACGCCGACGCGGTGACCGCGGCCGGCGTCGACGGCGAGATCCCGCTCGTCGCCAACCGCGACGCGAGGAAACTCGAGGTCGGGACGGCGAACGCCGACGTGGACGTCGCCACCGTCGCCCTCGAAGACGACTTCGCGGGTCGCCTCTACGAGTCACCGGTCGGAGACGACGGCGACGAGGCAGTCTACGTCCACGCTGGTGGCGCCTACACAACGGAGGTCCGGGACAGCGACGACGAGGTCGGTGCCTATCGAGTCAATCCGGACAGAAACTCGGACACGGGCGTTCGCATCGAGAACCCGGAGACGGGCAAGGCGCCGCTCGCCGAGTACCTCGCCGATGTCAGCGAGGAGACGCGGGCGGCCGTGGCCGCGGAGATAGACGCGGACGACGACGGTGAGAGCGACGGTGGCGATGGCGATAGCGACGGCGAGACGGAGACCGAAACCGACGCCGCCGACGGATCCGGGACCGGCGGCTCTGGCGGGTCGGAGAACTCCGTTCAGGGTCTCGAACGGGCGCTCGCCGCGGTCGTCGACGCGGCAGAGCGAGCGGCAGCGCGGGCCCGTGAGGGTGACCGCGGGAACGCGGACAGACAGCTCGAAGCGGTCGCCGACCGGCTCGAACGGGCGGAACAGCGCCTCGCCGAGGCCAGTGACGACTTGCCGGACTCGCTGGCGAACGCGGCCGAGAACCGCCAGGAGCAGGCGAACCGGCGGGCCGAGCAGGCCCGGAGCGCCGAGAAGCTGTAGGCGACGGCGGCCGACGTCGACACCGCCAGCGGAGTATCAGTGGAGGCGGACGCTGCGGATGCGGCCGGGGAACCCACCGAAATTACCCCGCTCACAGCGACCGCGAGGAGTTGAGCACGACGAGCAGGCTACTCGACGCCATCGCGGCCGCGGCGAACAGCGGGTTGAGCAGCCCGGCGACGGCCAGGGGGATGGCGACGGCGTTGTAGCCGAACGCCCACGCGAGGTTGGTCCGGATGCGACGGTTCGTGGCCGAAGCGAGGTCGAACGTCGCCCGGACGGCGCGCAGGTCGTCGTCGAGGACGACGGCGTCGGCGGCCTCGGTGGCCAGTTCCGTGCCGCTGGCCATCGCGATGCCGACGTCGGCCTCCGCGAGCGCGGGCGCGTCGTTGCTCCCGTCGCCTACCATCGCCACCGTCCCCTCGGCGCGGAGGCGCCGGACCGTCGCGGCCTTGGCCTCGGGCTTGACGCCGGCGAAGACGCGGTCGACACCGGAGTCGTAGCGGAGTCGGTCGGCGGCCGCTCCCTCGTCGCCGGTCAGCACGACGACGTCGCGGTCGGCGAGTGACTCGGCGACAGCCGACCACTCGGCCCGCATCTCGTCCCCGACGGCGAGCACGCCCCTGGCCCGGCCGTCCCAGCCGACGACGACGGGGACCGACCCGTCGGCTCTGACCTCGTCGGCCCGTTCGACGAGGGAGGCAGGGATGGTCCAACCGCGCGTCTCGAACGCCGACGGGTGGCCGACGACGACGCGCTCGTCGTCGACGGTTCCCGTCACGGACCGGTCGCCTTGTGATACGTCGACTGCCTCCGGCGGGTCGTCGACGGCCGCGACGACCGCCGTCGCGATGGGATGGGCCGAGTAGCGTTCGAGGGCAGCGGCCCGCTGCAGGAGTTTCGTCGCGTCGGCGTCCGGTGCCGTCGCGTTCAGCAGGCGCATCGAGCCCGTGGTCAGCGTGCCGGTCTTGTCGAAGACGACCGTGTCGACGTCGGGCGCCGTCTCGAACAGCGCGGGCGTGGTGACCACGACGTTCCGCTCGGCGGCCGTCCGGGTGCCGGTCGCGACGGCGAGCGGCGTCGCCAGCCCCAGCGCACACGGGCAGGAGACGACGAGGACCGTCAGCCCCGTCAGGAGGGCGGTCGTCGTACTCGCGCCGGTCGCCAGCAGCCAGCCGGTCACGAGCACGGCCAGGGAGACGACGAGGGGGACGAACACGGTCGCGAGTCGGTCGGCGAGCCGCTGGGCGCCGGGACGGGCGCTCTGGATGCGCCAGAGGAGTTCCACGAGGCGGTCGAGCGTGCTCGTCACCTCGTCCCCGGCCCGGACCACGAGCGGGGCGTCGGTGACGACGGTGCCGCCGCGGACGTCGTCACCGGGCTCCTTCCGGCGCGGGAGTGACTCGCCGGTCACCAGCGCCTCGTCGACCGCCGCGGTGTTCTCGACGACGGTCCCGTCGACCGGGACTCGCTCGCCGGGCCGGACCAGCAGCCGGTCGCCGGGCGAGACCGTCTCGACGGGGACCGTCTCACCGTCGGGATGGCGAGTGGCCTCGTCGACCTGGAGACGGGTCAGCTCCGAGAGGAGGTCGGTCGCCCGTCGTTTGACCCGCGATTCGTACTGCGTGCCCGCGGTCACCACGAGCACGATCGCGATGGTCACGTCGAAGTACAGTTCCGTGCGGCCGAGGACCATCGCGAGCGTGCTGTAGACGTAGGCGCCGACGGCGGCCAGCGACACCAGCAGGTCGGTGTTCGGTCGCCAGGACCGGAGACTGACGTACGCGCCGCGCAACAGCGGAAAGCCGGTGTAGAACAGCACGATCGACGTGAACGCCCAGACGTTGGCCGCGATGTAGACGAAGTCGAGGCCGCCGAACTCGACGAGCGGTGGATAGCCGAAGTACGTCGGATACAGGAAGAGGACGTACCACAGCATCGCCATCATCCCGAAGAGCCCCCCGCCGACGAGGAAGCGGACGAGCCCGTCCTCGTCAGGACTGCGGTCCGCGTCGGGTTGCCGGGCCTCGTATCCGTAGCCCGTCAATCGGTCCGGGAGGGCGTCGAAGTCGACCGATTCGGGGTCGTAGACGACCCTGGCGAGTTCCGTCGCGTAGCTCGCCTCGACCGCCTCGACGCCCTCGACGTCGCGGCCGAGCGACTCGACGAACACCTCGCAGGTCGAACAGTGCATCCCCTCGACCGCGAGGAAGCCCTGCTCGCAGCCCGCCGGGACCGGCGCGGCGCCGTCGTCGTCGCGGTCGTCGAGCGCGGCCCGGGCCTCGTCCCCGAGCCGGCGCTGGACCTCGAGACAGCCCCGACAACAGAACGCGCCGTCGACGTCGGCGGCGGTCACGGGCGGGTCGGGCGTCGGCAACTCACAGAGCCTACAGGACATGGGAGAGTGATCGGTGTGGGATGGTCGGGTGGGGCACGTGGACGCCGAACAGCATCAGGCCGTGGGCGAGGAGGAGGTAGCCCAGGACGACGAACGCGACGCCGAGCGCACGGTGGAGACGACGGCGGTGGGCGACCCCGACGGCGTCGAGGAACAGGCCGTACAGCAACAGTGTGGGAACGGTGCCGAGACCGAGGACGAGGAGCGACAGCCCACCGCGAACGGGGTCGCCGACCGCGAAGGCGTACAGGTAGGCCGGGTAGATGATCGGACAGGGGAACAGGCCGTGGAGGGCGCCGAGGCCGGCGATGCCAGGCCCGGCGGCCAGGCGGTCGACGCGGTTCGTCGCCACGGTGACGAGTCGTCCGAACGGCCCGCCGCCGGGGACGAACCGGTGGAGCGCGCCCGCGCCACCGAGCAGGTACGAGACGCCGACGGCGACGACGAGTACCCCGACGAGGACGCCCACGGCGCCGCGGAGACCGTCACCGACTCCCTGGACGGCGGCTGCCGAGTCGAAGACGACGGCGCCGAGCAGGCCGGCGGCCGCGCCGACGAGCGCGTAGCTACTCGCTCGCCCGAGGTTGAACAGCACGTGCTGGCGAACGGCCCGGGGAGTGAGGTGGCCTGCGCGACGACCGTCACGGGCCGCCTCGACCTGTTCGCCGTACAGCGTCACCAGCGGACCGCACATCCCCAGACAGTGGGCGCCCGCGAGGACGCCGACGACGAGGAACACCGCCAGGTCGGCGCCCATCAGGTCCGCGGCGACCAGCACCGTTTCAGACTGCCCCATCCGGTTCGTGACCGTTCACCGGCGTGAACGCGACGTAGAGGCTACCCACGATCAGCAGGACGTTCACCAGCGCGATCCCGACGTACAGCTCGCCCCGTGACAGCGCGAAGACGGCCACCGGGATAAGTGACAGCAGCCCGACAGTCGCACCGAGACGCGGTGTCAGTTCCATCAGTCGCGGTTAGCGGCGTGCTGGTAAAAAGGGTCTGGCTGGTCTCAGTTGCCGGGAACAGGCAGACCGTATTTCCACTCACCCCCCAAGCTACTCAGCAGAAACGAATGGCAACAGACAGAGAAATGGAAGAAATCGGACACGACGAGTTCGACCCTGTCGGGACGCTCACCCTCATCACGGTGTACTTTCTCATCCTCGTCGGGATGTGGGTCCTCACCTACTTCGTCGAGTTCCTCGGCAACGGGCCGACGGTGGTAGGATGAACGTCCACACGTACGAGAAGATATGGCTCGTGGCGTCGCTGTTCCTCATCGTCGGCTTCATCGCGACGGTCGTCTACGGTGCCGCCGGCGCGGGCATCGCGATGGTCGACGCCTCCGGCGGGACCGTCGACTCCACGTCCCTCTCGGAGAACGAGCGGTTCGGCGAACCGGGCGTCGAACGGGTCGGGGACGGCGAGTACGAGGTGACCGTCGTCGCCCGCCAGTTCATGTACCAGCCCGACCCCATCCGGGTGCCGGCCGATAGCCGCGTGACGTTCTACGTGACGTCCGCGGACGTGATCCACGGGTTCCAGGTCGTCGGGACGAACGTCAACACGATGGTCATTCCCGGACAGGTCGCAAAGATCACCGTCGACTTCGACGAGCCCGCCGAGTACGGTATCATCTGCAACGAGTACTGCGGGCAGGGGCACCACGACATGGAGGGCAAACTCGTAGTCGTTCCTGAAGACGAGTACGGGGGTGACGACGCGTGACGAACGAGGAACTGCCGGGCGAAGAACTGTTCCTCGACCGGTTCCCCGACGAAGCCCAGGTGGTCCGGGCGTCGCTGTGGAGCGCGTTCGTCGCGCTCGGCATCGGCGCGCTGGCAGGCATCGTCCAGGCGCTCCACCGGGTCGGCTACGTCCGGTTCATCGACTCGGCGGACTACTACACGGTCCTCACGCTGCACGGCGTGTTGCTCGTCATCTCCTTCACTATCTTCTTCCTCGTCGGACTGTTCACGTGGGCGGTGACCCGGAGTCTCGACAGACCGGTCGAGAACATCCGCTTCACCTGGGCCTGGTACCTGACGATGGTCGCGGGCACGGTGCTGGCCGGCGTCGCCATCCTCGGCGGGTTCGTCGATTCGATCCCGATCAGCGCGGACGTGCTCTTCACGTTCTACGCGCCGCTCCAGGCACACCCGCTCTTCTACGCGGGACTCGCGGTGTTCATCATCGGGACGTGGCTCGCGGGCTTCGACTGGTTCCGCTCGTGGTGGATCTGGCGCAGCGAGAACGACGGCCGCATCCCGCTCCAGACGTTCATGGTGCTGACCTCGATGCTGATGTGGTACATCGCGACCATCGGGGTCGCCATCTCCGTCGTCTTCTTCCTGCTCCCGTGGTCGCTCGGGATCATCGACCAGGTGAACCCGCTGCTGACGCGGACGCTGTTCTGGTACTTCGGCCACCCGGTGGTGTACTTCTGGCTGATGCCGGCCTACCTGCTGTGGTACACCGTGTTACCGTCCATCTCCGGCGGACGGCTGTTCAGCGATCCGCTCGCACGCGTCGTCTTCGTGCTGTTCCTGATCCTGTCGACGCCGGTCGGGATACACCACCAGTACCTCGACCCCGGCATCGCGGAGGGGTTCAAGTTCATCGCGATGACGAACACGATGTTCCTGCTGCTCCCGAGCCTGCTGACCGCGTTCACCGTCGTGGCGAGCATGGAACACGGCGCTCGCCAGCGCGGTGGTGAGGGTTACCTCTCGTGGCTCGGTGCGTTACCGTGGCGCGACCCGGCCTTCACCGGCATGGCGCTGGCAGGCCTGATGTTCGCCGCCGGCGGCTTCTCGGGGATGGTCAACGCCGGGATGAACATCAACTACCTCATCCACAACACGCTGTGGGTTCCCGGCCACTTCCACCTCACCGTCGGCACGGCCGTCGCCCTGACGTTCATGGCGGCGACCTACTGGCTGTTACCGCAGTTGACCCGCCGACGGCTGTACAGTCGGACCATCGGTCTGTTCCAGGTCGTCATGTGGTTCGTCGGCATGGTGCTGATGTCGAACGCGATGCACCGCGCCGGGCTCGTCGGCATCCCGCGCCGGACGGCCGAACCCCAGTACGACGGGTTCGCCTTCGACGCCGGCCTCAGCAGCGTCGCCGAACTCGACGCCCAGGTCGCCATCGGCGGGACGCTGCTGTTCGTCTCCGTCGTGCTCTTCCTGGGTAACCTCATCATCTCGCTACTGGAAGACCCGATGGAGGGTACCGTCGACCGGTCCCTTCCCCCGGCGCTCTCCGGTCCGGAGGACTCCCCCGAAGTGCTCGACAACCTCTCCCTGTGGGTCGCTATCGCACTGTTGCTCGTCCTGCTGGCCTACAGCCTGCCGATCGGCGCCATCGTCGCCGACGGCGGGTTGTTCGGGCCGGGAACCGAATCGTATCCCGTGGTGCTGTCCTGGCTGGAGGTGGTCACGTGAGCGGGCGAATCTCCCGGGCCGGCCTGCTCGTCATCCTCGCGTTCCTCGTTCCGGTCATCGTCGAGTTCCGGACGCTCGCGGCCCTGTTCGGCGTCTCCCTCTCGGTCGGTCAGTACCTCGTCGCCGTGACGGGGCTCGTGATGGCAGTCCTCCTCGCCGTCGGCGCGTGGAACCTCCGCGCCGGGACGACCGCCGACGACCACACGGGAGGTGCCTGACCCCGTGGCGACTGCCGTCGACCGATCGGTCGGTCCATCGCTGCCGCTCGGTCGCTCCGCTACGGTCAGCGCGGTCAGCGCGCTGCTCGTCGTCGAACTCGCGATCCTCGGGGCGTATCTCCACGTGACCGACACCGCCATCGTCGCGCTGCGCTACACGCTCTACCCGTTCGTCTGGATAAACGTCGGCGCCTGGGTTCTGCTCCGTCGACCGACCGTAAGTGCGTCCTCGCGACGGCGCCTCGCTGCAGGTACGCTCGCCCTCGGCTACTTCCTCGTCCTGGCCGTCGCAGGCGGGCTGATCCGCCACGGCGGGATGTCGATGCCACCGTCCGTCGTCTGGCTCTCGCCCGGCTGGGGACCGGCGCTGTTCTACACGACCGAGTTCGTCCACCTCGCAGTCCTCCCGTTCGAGGTCGTCGGGTACGCCGCGCTCGCGGTACTCGTGTACACGCTCGTGCTCTCGGGCTCCCGGACCGCCCTCGCTGGTCTCCTCGGCGTCGCTACCTGCGTCGGCTGCCTGTGGCCCGTCGGCGCGGCCTTCGCGGCGATCCTCGTCGGCGTGGGATCGCCGCTCGCATCGACTGTTCCGGGCGTGGCCTACGACCTCTCGACGCTCCTGTTCGTCGTCACTGCTGGCGCACTCTACTGGGCCAGTCGGCGAACGGCCTGACGACCGGTTCCCCCGGTCCAGGGCCACGGACTCACTTCGCAGCCGAAACCAGCCAGGGTCGAACGCGACGCCGAGTCCGAGAACGCTCTCCGGACGAATGCCACCGAAAAGAGCCGCCTCCTGCAGCCAGTCGTTGGTCCCGCTACCGCGTCCGTCGCGGCCGGGTTCGCGCCGACGCGACCACGACCAGGACGAGCAGCGTCCCGAAGAGCGGGATCGCCAGCGCCAGCGGCGACACCGACCCGGCGATCGTTCTGGCCAGCGTGGGCCACAGCGAGAGGAGGCCGACGGCCACGAGCAGGCCGGCGAGACCGGTCACGACGGCCGCGACGAGCGGCATCACTCGCTCCGGGCGAATCGGTGGGTCCGCTGACAGACGTCGGTCGAATACCGAGCTCATATTTGGGTAATCGCAGCGGGCCTATTTGAAACGATGTCCGCGTTCCCGCGATCTGAGAACGAAGTACGCGACGACGATCAGGTGGACCGCGCGACCCGCCACCGGAGTCTCGGGGGCCGGCGCGAACAGCGAAGTCCTCACTGTCGCGTCGCCACGACCAGCGCGAAGGCGGCGACCAGCAACACGGCGAAGCCAGCCAGCGACAGGCCCTGCACGTCCAGCGCAGCCACGCCGAGCGTCACGGCCAGAATCGCGACTCCAGCAAGTAGACTCCCGCCAGCGTGGACCAGTTCTGCCCGATGGGTCTGCGCACGTCGCCCGACCTGGCCGCCCAGCGAGACGGCCTGCTCACCGAGGTCCCAGGCGAGCACCGACGCGACGCCGGCGGCCAGCAACTGAATCTCCGAGGCACCGCGGACGACGCCGCTCGTGACGACGCCGACGAACAGGAACGCGGCCCCGGTGGTCACGAGCCTGCGCTCCCAGCCCGCTCGGACGGGCAACAGCCCTGCCAGCAGCACCGCGAGACCGAGCAATCCAGGTAGTAGCTCAAGTCGTTCCGTCATCGCCTCCGGCTGGGAGACGGCCAGCGCGAGCGCCACGAGAACGAGCACGCCGCCCGCGAGCGCCGCGAGCGACCCTGGAACCTTCTGCCCGCGCTGCCACGCCACGTAGCCACCGGCACAGAGCGCCAGCCCGACGATGTCGACGACGAGCGCCTGCCACTGGCCGGCACCCTCGATCAGCAGCGCGACGGCGGCGAATCCAGCAAGCATCGCCAGCAGCGCGCCGGGCGCAGTCGGTCGGTCGAGCAGGTCACGCGAGGCAGCCAGCGACGTCATCGATATCGCTCCATGGTCCGTTCGAGGGCGTTGCCGAGGTGGTCGCCGGTCTGCCAGTCGACGACGGGGACGCCGAGGCGGCGGAGCGCCTGGATCCGCGTCGTCCGTTCGCGCGCGGCCAGGCGGTTCCCGACCGTCTCCCCGGCCGTCGTGTCCGGGCTGACGACGGTGACTGGGTGGCCGGCGGCCTCCAGGGTCCGCACCGTCCCGACGACGTCGTCGTCGGCCAGTGGGCTCAGCAGCGTAATCTGCGTGTTACCCCCGAGTCGCTCACGGAGTTCGGCGGTCTGGCGGTCGCGACCGCTCGTCGCGCCGTCCACCAGCCGGCCACCGTCGGAGAGCGCGGGTTCGGCGCCGGCGGTCCCGGGCTGGTCCACCGTGGGCCCCACTTGGGTGTCGTTCACCTCGGGCGCGACGTCCCTGCTCTCGAATTCGGGCGAGACGACGCGGTCCAGCGCGTCGTCCTGGTTGCCAGCGACCGTCGACGGCGCGAACGCGGGGTCGGCGTCGAGCAACTGACGGAGATGGGCCAGGTGGCTCTTGCCGACGCCGAGGGGGAGCCAGCAGGGCTCCGGGCCGAGCGCGGCGAGGCCGAACTCGTGGTTGGCGTCGGCGAGCGCGGCGGCCAGGCGGTCGGCCGCGGCGACGCTCCGGGCGACGGCGTGGGCGGTCGGCGACGCTCCCGGTTCGTCCGGTGCGGTGGACGTCCCGACGTCGACGCAGAGCACGACCGCGGCGGCCTGTTCCTCCCGGAACTCGACGGTCGTCAGGTCGCCACCGCTGGCGAAGCGTCGCCAGTCGATCCGTTTCACCGGGTCGCCGCGGCGGTACTCGCGCATGCGGTGGAACTCCAGCCCGCTCCCCCCGTCGTCGGTGACGAGTTCGCCGGTCCGGCGGCGGGTCAGGTCCCGCAGGGCGGCCTGGGGGACGGAGACGCCGCAGTCGATCACCGTCGACTCGTGGACGGTCGTCGTCCGCTCCGTCGCGCCGCCGAGGTCCCGCGTGAGCACGGTCGAGGGTTCGAACCGGTGTTTCCCCTCGCGACCCTCGACGGCGTACTCGATGGTCGTCTCCTCGCCGGGGCCGAGCGCCGTGGCGCGCCGCGGCGTCCCGTCGACGACGGGGAGCAGGGCGGGCACGCCGTCGACGACGCGGAGGTCGGTGAGCCACCGATCGCCCTCGTTGCGGACGGTGACCGCGACGTCGACCGACTCCCCGTGTGCGGGCGTCCGCTCCGATATCGTCCGCTCGACGGCGAGGTCGGGTTCGGGCGGTTCCGGGACGAGCCGCGGGTAGACGGCGTAGCCGACGCCGACAGAGGCGAGCAACAGCAGGCTGGGGCGCTGGGCGAGGAGGCCGACGGCGCCCGCGAACAGCGAGAGCGCGACGACGCCGCGCCAGCGACCAGTGGTGCGAACGTCGCTCACGCCGACTCACCCTCCATCCCCGACTCCCCCTCCAGCCGTTCGAGCGCGGCCACCGTCGCGTCGACGCGCCGGCGGAACCAGTCGTCCCGGCGGAGACGCGTGGCGAGGCGCCCCGCGAGTCCGGGCGGGTCGAGTTCGTCGTCGGCGAGGAACGCCGCGGCGGCCTGGTCGTCGGTCCACTGGCCCGATTCGATGCGGTCGCGGGCGTCGGGCCGGGAGCACCGGTACGCTTCGGCGACGGCATCGACGGCGGCGGCCCGGACGCGCGCGTGGACACGTCGGTGCGTATCGCTCACGCGCAGGAACGGGAGCGACCCGAGCGCGTCGTCGACGTCGCGGCCGGGCGAGGCTGGGTCCGTTCCTTCGACGGGGGGCGGCGTCGCCTCCGAGACGCCCGTCGTCGTCCGCGAGAGGACGAGGCCCACGACGGCGGCGAGCGCGGGCACGGCGAGGACGGCAACCAGCACGTAGTCGTTGCCGGCGAGCGCCAGGGCCGGCCCGATGGGGATCAGTCCCGCGACGGCGGGCGAGAGGACGGCGAGGACGCCGAGAACCAGCAGGACGATTCCTGCGGCGGCCGGCGCTTTGCGCGTGAATGCCATCAGGTCCCACCTCCGGCGTCGAGTCGGTCCCGACTCTGCTGGGCGGTCTCTTCGCGCTGGGCAGTGACGGGACGGCCGCCGTAGCGGACTTCCTCGTACGTCTCGGTGAGTCGCTTCACGGCCTCCCTGTCCAGCCCGGCCTCGATGGCGGCGCTCGCACACTCGCTGGTCGTCATCGTTCCTGGACGATCGAGGTCGAGGCGGCTGACCATCCCGAGCCACGCGCGTTCGACGGCGTGAGCGGGCGAGCCCTCCCGCGGGTCCGACTGGGCTGCAGGTGCGGGGCTTTCGGCGTCTTCCTCGTCGTCCGGATCCGCGAACGCGGCCAGCAGCCGATCCCGGTATCGATACGCGATTCCGGCCGCACCCAGCACGGCGGCGAGGACCAGCAGGTACGGCAACAGGGCCATCAGCAGGGCCAGGAGCCGGTCGAGCAGTGACATCGGTTCAAGGCCCTGCTCGCCGCTCTCGTCCTGCTGCTGCTCTCGCTGCTGTTGCCGTTGCTGGGACTGGCTTTCCGCCGGCTTGCTGCTCGTCGCGTCGCGTTGCCCATTCGCGTCCGCGTTCGTCGCGCTCGCGGGCTCACCCTCCTGCTCGTCCCCCTCGATCTCGTCCATCACGTCCGAGGCGGTGTCCTGCCCGATGGGCACCTGGTCGTAGTCCAGGTCGATGACGTCGTTGGCGTCCGTCGACATCGTCGACTCCAGCGTCGTCGCCGAGACGCCCATCGCGCTGATAGAGAGGAGGGCGACCGCGAGCCACGCGCCCGTTTCCCGGTTCATAGTGTCGGCAGTGTATCGGTGTAAATCATCTGGCGCTCCCTCGTGTATCCACCCTCGTTAAGCCAACCGAGTTCGCAGACGAAACCGCAAGCCCGTAGGCCCCTATTGGGAACTTCGTGGTTAGTTATAGAGTGCCCTTACGCGACTAACGCGGGATTATCTTCGGCGTCGCGCTGGCTCCGTCTAGAAATCTGGCGTCGCGCGACAGATCGGAAGTCGAGTGGAGAAAGATCGGCCTACTGGATAGAATGTCGCGAGGATCTCGTCTCGGCTGGATGTGCACGATTCGCTCAGAAACGACAGAGGACCAGAGCTCAGGAATCCTCCGAGAGCGTGGAATCGGCCTCGTTCCCGGCGATATCGTGCGTTTCGATGCCGTCGCCGCCCATGGGTGCTTTCAGGTCGTCTCCTTCGAACGCGCCGTGTCGCTGTCGCACGATCTCCACAGAGAGGTCACCCGATTCGTCGACGTCCCAGCGTAGCTTGTCGCCTGGCTCGATGTCGAGACGCCGACGAACTGCTTCGGGAACTGTGACGAACCCCCCTTCGCTGACCGTGGTCTCTAGTCTTGTCATACTCCTCGGTGCGAGCGCTTCTCCGAAGCGTGTTACGCCACATGTGTCCGGAACGAACGTCAATACACCTAAGTACGCAGTCCGACGCCTACAGCCATGAGCCGACAGTTCGTCGTCACCGGCCACGACGTCCCGACGACACCGGAGTTCTCCCTCGACGACCTCCCCGGTGGCGCGGGACGCCTCGACCTGCTGGCGCGCTGTGTCACGAGCGCGCTCGTGCTCTCACACGGCCTCCGCGAGGACGTCCGCGTCCACCTCGTCCTCGCCGACGAGTACACCGTCACCTTCGACGGGAGCGCGCTCCGGAACTTCAACCCCGACGAGCGCTCGACGGCGGCACGGGTCCGGAACGCCCTCGAAGAACGGGAGGAGGCCATCGGTCACGTCCCGGTCGAGACGTCGCCGGGCGTCTCGCTCTCGCGGATGGGCTTCGAGGCGACCCTGGAGAGCGCCGCACAGGAGGGAACCGTCGTCCAGCTCCACGAGAACGGCAACCCCGCCGTCGACGTCGACCCGCCGACCGACCCGGTGTTTGTCCTCTCGGACCACCACGACTTCACGGACGCCGAGAGCGCGCTCCTCGACGACGTCGCCGACCAGCGGCTCTCCCTGGGGCCCAAAGCCATCCACGCAGACCACGCCATCGTCGTCGCGCACAACTACCTCGACACCGACCGGTACACCAGCTACTGACGGCACGCGGGAACAGCAGCACGGGGCAGTAGCCGCTCTCTAGCGGCCGGAGGAACCGGCAGACGGTCGACTGGTACGGAAGCGGCCGCGTCGGCACTCAATATATCTAGCGTATCCGGTAAGGTGGCTCTAGACACCGCCGGCGAATCTTCAGGAGAGCATACTAATCCCGAGCGCACGCCTCACTGCCGACATGAGGAGAACCGAAGAGTGAACGCCGTCGTCATTCCGACCGGGCACGAGGCCCAGAGTTACGTCTGTGTCAGGTCGCTCTCGGAGCGGGGCGTCCGGACCATCGTCGCCTCGGAGAAGGAGGCCGTCCCGGCAGCGGCGTCGCGGTACTGCGACGAGTCCGTCGACCTGCCGCCGCCGAAAGCGGACCTGCTGGCCTACCGGGACGCGCTGCTCGAACTCGCCGAGCGGGAGACCATCGAGACGATAATTCCAGTCCGGCCGGAGGACGGGTACGTCCTCTCCCGCTACCGCGAGGAGTTCGAGGAACACGTCTCACTGCCCGTCCCGTCGTTCGACCAGCTACGAACCGTCCACGACCGCCTGCGCCTCGCCGAGGCGGCCGAGGCGGCGGGCGTGCCGGTGCCAGAGACGCGTCGCCTCTCCGACGTCGACGACTGGGGGCCGGACCTCATCGTCAAGTCCCGGTACAATCTGGTCGTCGACGACTACGTCGACCACCTCGACCCGGGGGAGTCCGCCGTCGTCAAGGCGGTCAAACACCTCCAGCCCGGCGCCGAACCGGACCCCGGCGCGATCCGCGAGGAGTACCAACACGACCCCGTGGTCCAGGAGTTCGTCCCCTACGACGAGGAGTACATGTTCGCCGGGCTGTACGACCACGGCGAGGCGCTGGCCACCTTCCAGCACCACCAGATCCGGGGCAACTCCTACACCGGCGGCGGCGGCGTCTACCGCCGGTCCACCGACATCCCCGAACTCGACGCCGTCGCCGACGACCTGCTCAGCCACCTGAACTGGCACGGCCTGGCCTGCATCGAGTACATGCGCGACGAGCGCACCGGCGAGTTCGTCCTCACGGAGATCAACCCCCGGATGTGGCAGTCCCTGCCCTCGACCGTCCGCGCCGGCGTCGACTTCCCGGGCTACTACTGGCTCCAGGCGATGGACCGGGCCAACGAGATCGACCCGGACTACGAGATCGGCGTCGGGAGCCACCTGCTCCACGGTGAACTGGGCTACCTCCTGAGCATCCTCACCGACGACTCGCCGCTCGTCCAGCGGCCGTCGCTGGCCGGGACGGCCTGGGAGATAGCCGCCTCCTGCCTCTCGGAGCCCCACTTCGACTACCTCAACCTCGACGACCCCGGCCCCTTCTTCCAGGGCCTCCGCAACAAGGTGAAGTAGCCGGGACGAGGTCGGCTGAGAGTGGCTGTTGGAGAGGTGTGTAGTGAGGGGGTGGTTTGGTGGGATAGTGCTGGAAGAAATGAGACCGCTGACAACCAGAAAGCCCTCGGCGCGCTCCGGTCCCGCGGACCTCCTGCGCTCCTCGCTCCGCTGCGGTGCTTAGAGGTCCGGGGTTCCCGGACCGCACCTCGCCCTTTCAGTCCTCCAGGTCAGCACAGCACCGCAGCCCAGCCCTTCCCCTGGTCGCGCGATGAAACGCGCTCCCGGCCGACCGCTGTGCGGTTGCGGAGCGGTCAGGAAGCGTGATTCGCGCCGGACGGCGCGAATCCGGGGAGGTTTGGCGGACTCAATCGTGAGCGCCTCCGTGCGCGAGCAATGCTGTCCCTGGTGGACTGAAAGGGCGAGGCGGGCTCCGGGAACCCGGGCGCCGCTAGCACCGCAGCGAAGCGAGGAGCGCAGCAAGCCCCGGGACCGGAGCCAGCCGAGGGCTTTCGAGTTGTTTGCATCGTGCTCGAAGCGGCAATCGCAGAACCCACTGATCAACACGTCCTCGATCTCTACTGACCATGAACGAACGATGGGCCGACACGACGACCCTTACGACGAAAATCACCTCACGGACGGTCGTTGAACAGGACCAGATGCCGGAGGATCGTCTGTTTCTCCAGGCCGCCGCCGAGCGCGCCCGAGAGGACGCCGATGGTGGCGATAAAGCCCGCGATGCGGACGAGTTCGACGACGCCGACGGTCGGGTCCTCCAGGCTCGGCCAGTTCGTCATCAGGTTCGGCGGGAAGACGACGTACTCGATGGTGAGCATGATCACCCCGACCAGCAGGTAGAGGCCGACCATGGCGAGGACGAGGATGCAGAAGACGGCGACGTTCACCAGCGCGACGTGTTCGGTGAGGACCTGCTGGCGTCCGCGGGGGAACAGCAGGTTGTGCGAGAAGAGGAGGTAGACGGCCGCGAGCAGGATGGACCCGACGGCGAACAGCGTCGCGGTGCCGTCGGTGATGTTCAGCCCGACGTCCCACGTCTCCGCGCTGAAGACGACGACGAGCGTCGGGACCAGCGCCGCCGTCGACAGCTTCGGTAGCGACAGGGGGAGCGCGAGCGCCCGGCTCCTGACCACTGCGGCGGCTACCTCCCCCGGGTTCCGGGCGACGCTGACGAGGTAGAACCAAAGCCGGCCGAGGGGGCCGCGGGCGTCCGTCTCCTCCTCGGGTATCCGGCCCGCCTCGCGGCGGAACTGTCTGCTCAGCGTCGCGTCGAACCGCGGGACGCCGTTCCGTTCGGCGTCGAACGTGAACGGCGCCATCGCGGCGTCGCCGCCCTCGTCGTGGCCCGCACCGAGGACGTGCCCAATCTGGTGGAGTATCAGTGCCGCCCCGTTCCAGCGCACCGCCGCGTCGTCGAGCGACCGCCGGGGCTGGTCGCGCGGCGACAGCCGGAGCGTGCGCGTCGAGACGACCGCGACGCGTCCCAGCGGCGAGGCCAGCCCGGGCACGCGCCGCTCGCGCCGCGAGAGCAGCGGGACGTCGGTGACGACGACGACCAGGTCGTAGGGTCCCTTCACCATCCGCAGTGCCGCATCCTCCAGGAACTCGGAGGGGTAGCGGGCGTCGTAATCGGACAGCTCCTCGGGCTCTTCCGCGTGGAACCGCCAGCTCGCGTCCGTCGCCGACGCCAGTTCGCCGACGACGTCCCGGGCAGCCCGGTCGGCGAAGCCCGCGAGGTCGACGCCGCCGCTCCGGGGGGAGTGGGCGACCAGCAGGCCGACGTCGACGACGACGTCACCCTCGCCCGCGTCGGCTCTCGCTGCGCCGTCATCAGACGTTGCCCCGAGCACGCCGTCATTTCGGACTGACGACACAAAAGCGTCCCCGGCCTCGACTGCGTGAACGAGTCGCGGGCGCCTCCTCGACGGGCCACGCAGTCGAGTCGACGAGGTCCGATCACGTCGGCGCCGGAACGGTGGCTACGGCGTCGATGCGGCGAGAGATGGAAACGGGCGTGGCCAGCAGGGCGGCGCGTGCCGTGAACCGTCCACGACGAACCGGTACCCGACGACCGACCGCTACCAGCCGCTCGTTCGTGCCAACGGCACCCGTCGTCCCCGTGGTACGACTGCCTTACCCAAGTAATGGAAACCTATTGCCGTATTGTGCAATACATATTGAAACTGCTGGCGGACAGAGGAGGAGGGTACCGATGGTTGGCGCCACAGATGTGGACCGGAAACGTGGGCCGGGGGATTCGTATACAGTGCGTGAATTTCGCTCCGAGGACAGGGACGGAGTCCTCGCCCTCGACCGGACCGTCTGGGGCCGGGACCGGGGTGAGGGCTGGTTCGATTGGAAGTACGCGTCCAACCCGATCGTGGACCACGTGCCGATGTTCGTGACCGAATACGACGGCGAGATCGTCGGTGCGCGCCCGTTCATGGCCTTTCGAATACGCGCCGGCGAGTCGGTCGTCGACGCGCTGCAACCGAGCGATACGATGGTCCACCCAGATCACCGGCGGCGGGGTCTCTTCAGCCGGATGACGAGGCGAGCGATCGCGACGTACGCGGACGAGGATCCCGCGTTACTGTTCAACTTCCCCAACGACGCGGCCCGGCCCGGCTACGAGAAACTCGGCTGGCGGACGCTCGGCCCGCAAGTGACGTACTACCGCGTCCAGGACCCGGCTCGCCTCTTCGCAGAGCGGTTCGACGGACCGGCCAGAGCGCTCGCTCGCCGAACCCTCCGACCGTTGGTCAGGTCGGTGCGGCGAACCGGGACTCACGCGTCCGGACGGTCCGACGTCGACGTGCAGTCCCGGCGAGGCGTCCCCTGCGCGACCCTCGCGTCGCTCTACGACCGCCGCGTGCCGGGCAGGTTCCACGTGCTCCGCGACGAGGAACTCCTCAGGTGGCGGTTCGGGAGCCCGGCGTGGTCACGAACGACCTACCTCGCCAGCCGCGGCGGAACCGTCGTCGCCGCGCTCGTCGCGCGGACCCGCACGCTCGCCGACGGCGCCACCGTCACGCAGGTCGCAGACGTCCTGCCGCTGCCAGGCGACGCTTCGCTGATGGGCACCGCCACGTCACTCTTCGGAGCGGTGACCCGGGACCACGCGGACTCGACGCTCGTCGCCGTCAGCGCGGGCGCGACCAGCCCGGCGATCCTCCACCGACTGGGGTTCAGGCCCGACGACCGGCCGCCGCTGTCGTGGCTTCGCAGCCGACGCAAATCGCTCGCGGTCCGGCCCCTGCCGCTCTCCGACTCGTCGTGGACACTGGACGGGCGGCCCGTCGACGTCCCGACGAACTGGACGGGCACGTTCGTCGAACGCGACACGACGTGAGCGGTCGACGGACGCCGAAGTACGCGCTACATACGATCGGTACAGCGCCTATAACAAACAGATGGGGGCGGGTTTCACCGAACCATGTTCGACACGACAGACGCGCGTCGCGCGGTGGCCCGCGCGTACCGCCTCGCGATAGCCGCCGCGTCACTGCCGATCATCCTCGCCGACTACTTCGACCCGGACACCGGCGCGGCGTACGACGTCGGCCTCGCGTCGAAACTCGTCCTCGCGGCGCGGATGGTACGGAACAACTGGCAGATCCCGACCGGGTCGAGTTTCGTCGAACACCTGGTGATGGCGGCCGCCATCCTCGAGGTTCCCCCGGAGGTCGACGGCTGCGTCGTCGAGTGCGGCTGCTTCAAGGGCGGTAGCACCGCCAACCTCTCGCTCGTGGCGGGGCTGTGTGACCGCACACTCCACGTGTTCGACTCCTTCGAGGGGATGCCCGAACCGACGGCCGAGGACGAGACGCACCTGGTCGTCGACTCCGCACGGGTCCACGCCTACGAGGAGAATTCCTGGGACGCGACCATCGACGAGGTGGAGGCCAACGTCGTCGCCTACGGCGACCCCGGCGCCGTGGTGTTCCACCCGGGGTACTTCGAGGAGACGATGCCGGGGTTCGACGAACCCTGCGTCGCCGCCTTCCTCGACGTGGGTCTGCGAGCGTCCGCGGAGACGGCGCTCGAACACCTCTGGCCCGTGCTCCGGAACGACGGTCGGTGTTTCACCCACGAGGCCAAGCACATGGACATGGCCGACCTCTTCTTCGACCGGGCGTGGTGGCGCGAGACGCTCGACGCGGAGCCCCCGGGACTCGTCGGCGCCGGGAGCGGTATCGGTCTCCACCCCGGTCCGAACGGTTTCTCCAGCCTGCTGGCATACACCGTGAAGAACCCGACCGTCGAAGACTACGCCGTCGTGGCCCAGACCGGCGCCGACAACGTGGTCGACGTGGGCCGCACCGGGTCGGACTGACCACGCCCACCGCGGATCATCGACGCTTAACCGCCTGGGCCGGCCAGATACCCCCATGACCGACCGAGACGTCGCCGACGGACCGAACGGCGAGGACCTCGCCTGGGAGACGCTCGCCACGGAGACCGCCTACACCTGCGACGGGTTCGATATCTTCAACCAGTCGGTTCGACTCCCGGACGGCACCACGGCGGAGTTCGACTACCTCTCGGAGAGCGAGGCCGTCGTTATCCTCCCGTTCACGCCCGACGGCGACGTCGTCGTCATCGACGAGTGGCGCCAGCCCGTCGAGCGCGTCAATCGCGGCCTGCCAGCGGGCAGTATCGAGCCCGAGGACGACGACCCGACCGCCGCTGCCCACCGCGAACTGGTCGAGGAGACAGGCCACGAGGCCGGCGCGATGGAGCACCTCACCAGCGTCGAACCGGCCAACGGGTTCGCGGATTCGTACTTCCACTACTTCGTCGCTCACGACTGTGAACCGACGGCCGAGCAACGACTCGACGACAACGAGTCCATCCGGGTCGACACGGCGTCCTTCGACGACCTCGCCGAAAGCGTGCGCACTGGCGACCTCCAGGACGGCCGGTCCGCGTTCGCCGTTCTCCACTACGCGCTGTTCGAGGACGAGTAACGCCGGCCGGATTTCAGAACCGACACCTTCCTTCCCTCGCCGTCCCAGTCCACACCCATGAGCTACGACCTCTTCGACACGGAGTCGGGCAACGCAGTCGTCATCGCCCTGGACCACGGTCTCGGGATGGGCGCGCTGGAGGGGTTCGAGGACGCCAGCGCGACGCTTTCCGCCGTCCTCGCCGGCGACCCCGACGGCGTCCTCGTCGGGCCCCACTTCGCCCGGCGCTACGCAGACCGGTTCGACAACTCGGACGCGGACCTGTTGGTCACGGCGGACGTCGCGACGTTCTCGACCCGGCCGGGCCACGACGAGGCGATGGACATCTGGACCCAGCCATTCGACGTCGACACGTTGCTGGATCTGGACCCCGTCGGCGTGAAGATGGTGCTCGTCTTCGGCCGCGAGGACCGCGAGCTGTTCCAGCGGAACATCGAGGCCGTCGCCGACCTCGCCGAGCAACTGCGGGGCACCGGCGTCCCGCTCATCGTCGAACCCGTCGGCTGGGGGAGCAGGGTTCCGGAGCCCCTGGAGACCGACCCCGAGTACGTCGCCGACGCCTGCCGCATCGCCTGGGAGATCGGCGCCGACATTCTGAAAGCGCCCTACACCGGCGAACCCGACTCCTACGCCGACCTTGTGAACGCCTCGCCGGTCCCGGTCACCGTGCTGGGCGGCCCGGCGTCCGGGTCGACGCGGGCGATGCTCGGCGACATCGAAGAAGCCGTCGGCTGTGGCGCCCGCGGCCCCGTCATCGGCCGCTCCGTCTGGCAGACCGAGGACCCGCAGGCCGTCGTCGAGTCGCTGAACGGCATCGTCCACGAGGGGCAGAGTGTGGCGGCCGTCTGGGAGTGAGGGGACGGTCCGAGCCAGCGTCGAGCGGCGGTTTCTGGCGAACGCCCGTCACTCGCCACCCCATTCGCGGATCGGCGGGATCAGTTCGAGCGTGGCCGCACCGAGGTACAGACCGACGGCGATCAGGGCGACGCCGACTGCGACGCCTGTCAGCCCGCCACCGGCGGACCCGGCCGAGGCAAGCACGCCGAGTAGCCCGACGTACGCGATCACGAAGGCGACACCCACCAGGAGGACGGTGCCGATGACACCGAGGATGGCGTCCTCGACGGCCTTCCTGACGACGGTGTAGAGGACGGCTTCGTCGATTCCGGCGGCCGCTCCACCGTCCGTCACCGATCCACTATCCGCAGCGCTTCCACCGCTTCTGTCGGGAACCATATGATCCGGCGTCTCCATCGGGCGAAATAAGTCCAGGGGTGGCTCTCCGGCCGACGACCGCCGGACCTGGCCGGGGTTCCTCGCCGATCGTGACGAGACGCGTCTGTGAGACGGCGCCCGATTTGTCAACCGAGTGTGCTTTTGGCGGCATCGACGCCACCTGCTCGCGTTCGCGTCGCCGGGACCGTCAAAGGCGTCCGGCACGTAGTACCGACAATGGAAGCAGACACCCGAGAGAAACTCTACAAAGCGCCGCGAACGGACGTGATACAGGATCAGGGCAAGTTCAGGACGCACTTCAACTTCCCCGGTCGAAACCGCCCGGACCACGACGACCACGGCTACGGCCCGCTCGCGACCGTCGTCGAGTCGTTCATGGACCCCGACACGCTCATCTCGATGCACCCACACCGGAACGAGGAGATCATCTCGTGGGTCCCGGCCGGCGTCATGCGCCACGACGACGGCGAGGGGAACAAACTCGTCACCGACTCCGACCACCTGATGGTGATGGGCGCGGGCACCGAGTTCTGGCACGAGGAGCGCACGCTCGCCGACGACCCGCCGCTCCGGATGCTCCAGATATTCGTCCGACCGCACAGCCTCGACCTGGAACCGCAGATCCAGCACGAACCCGTCCCGGACCCCGTCGCCGACGAGTGGCGCCACCTCTTCGGCCCGGAGGGGTCCGACGCGCCCCTGTCCGTTCGTAACGAGGTCGACTGCTTCGACGCCCGGATCGACGAGGGCGCCAGCGTCGCGCTCCCGGAGATGGCGGGCCGGGACGCGTACTTCTACGTGTTCGAGGGAGCGGTCGAGGCCGCCGACGCGCGCTTCGAGGAGGGAGAGAGCGGGCTGCTCGTCGACGACGAGGGACTGACAATCACGGCGCGGGATGACGCGCTGGTGGTCGCCTTCCTCGTCGATCCGGACGCACCCATTACGCGGCAGGGGACTATCGGCCGCTGAGCACTCGCCAGCGCGGCGCCCCAGCGGGGGTGAAGGGCCTCAGTCGAGCAGCGGACGAACTTCTTCGGCGAGTCCGCGCCCGATGGCCTCCATCCCTGCGTCGCCGGGGTGGAGCAGGTCCGTCGTCAGGCCGGTCGCGTCCATCAGGTCCGGTCCTTCGACCAAGTGGACGTTGCCCGTCGCGCAATTGTCGACGGCCGTGCGGAGCGACGACCGGAACGCCGCTGCACGCTCTCGGTCGCCGTCCCGCACCAGGTCCTCGTGGTAGGGAAACAGCGTCACGCAGACGACCGGCTTCCCGGGGTTCGACTCGGCGACGGTCCGGACGAAGGCGTGGACGCGCTCGTCGAACTGTTTCTCGGTGAAGCCGCGGTTGGCCATGTTGACCGACAGCGCGAGCGTCGCCACGTCCCAGTCGTCCCGGTCCGCGAGGTACTCGGCCATCGCCGGTTCGCAGAAGGCCGACCCCGACGCCCCGAGGTTGACCGGGTCGACGCCGAGACGACGGGCGACCCGCGAGACGTAGGTGAGGTGGGCGGCGGAGGCCGCGGCGCCCTCGGTGATGGACGTCCCGTGGGCGAGGTAGCGATGGTTCGGGAGTTCGTCGTCCGTCGGCGGTCGGCACGCCCCCGCGACGTCGTGGACGGCGACGGGTTCCCAGGCGTCGAAGCGCAGGCGACAGACGCGCTGGTCGAACGCGCCCGTCGCCACTGCGTCGTCGAGCACACTGATTCGGTCAGGGACGGTCAGTTCGATGGTCTTCGGGACAGGGCCGAACTCGATCGGTTCCTCGCCCTGAAAACCACCCCAGAACGGGTGGAGCACAGTTCTCCCCTGCGCCGAGACCGTCACCCGCACAGAGGCGTCGTCGGTTTCGGGGACGAACCGGAGTTCGCAGTTCGTCGGGTGGCCCATCCGATCGCGGGCGTCGACGTTGAGTCTCTTTCCGAGTGCCGCGGGAACGCGGCGGAGCCGGTGGCCGCCGGGACTCCAGGGCGCCGTGGCCGTCTCGGCGACGTTGTGGAGCGCGACGCCGGGGAGCTCGTCGTGGTTCACAGTGGCTGATTTCTGTGCTGGACCATAGTGGTACTGACACTTGAGGCCCGACGACCGTCGTCAGAGCAGCGCTTCGACTACACGTCACACCAGCGGCCGAAGTCCGAACCGGTCGAACCCGCGGTCGAGTCCGAGCCGGATTAGCGCTTCGACGGCCCCCGGCAGGACGGCCAGGCCGAACAGCAGCGGCCAGACGATCAGGTACGAACTCAGCGGGTGGAGGTGCGTCCCGTAGAGATGTTGATAGACGGTGTTCCCGAGAGTCCAGCCCGTCGCGAGCACGGGCGTGACGAGCGAGAAGCGCACGAGCAGGTACAGGGGGACGGCGCCCAGGAGGAAGAGGCCGCCCACGCTGTACCCGAACCCGATAGCCGTCGTCACGGGGTCCGGCGACGAGAAGTGGAGGCCCCTCGAGGAGAACCACCAGAAGAGTGCGGCCGCATAGCCGAGACCGCCGAACGCGGCGAGGGCGTGAGGGGTCCGGAGGCTGCGAGAGATGGCGGACATATCCCCCGGTTCAGTCCCGAATGGTGTCAATCTTCGGCTACGTAGTCTGCGTGCAGTTCCAGGGCGTCGAAGCGGCAGCATCGAAGGGAAGGCGGTAGACGCCCGGGACGAACGAGCCCACCGCCCATTTCAAAACGTGAGAACTCTCGGGAAGGGTTAACCCATCGTAGTCCGTCGAGTCTACAACGAGAGAATGGAGCCGGACATCCCCCACGACGTCGTCGACGACTTCTATCGGACGCTCGCCGAGAACGCCGCCGAGGGGATGTTGACGATCGACGAGGACAGCGAAATCGTCTACGCGAACGCCGCCATCGAGGACATTCTGGGGTACACGCCGGCGGAACTGATCGGGAGTCCGAAGATGAAGATCATCCCCGAGCGGCTCCAGCCGGTACACGCGTCGGCGCTCCGGGCGTTCGTCGAGACGGGTGACCGAAACATCGACTGGGACGGAATGGAGCTCCCGGCGCTCCACAAAGACGGCCACGAGGTTCCGACGCTCATCAGCCTCCGCGAACACGAGCACGGGGGCGAGCAGTACTTCACGGGCATCATCCGCGACGTCACCGCACGGCGACGGCGCGAGGAACAGCTCCGCGACCAGAAGGAGCGCCTCGACGAGTTCGCCGACATCCTCGCACACGACATCCGGAACCCGCTCACGGTGGCGCAGGGATACACGAAACTGGCTCAGGAGGAACACGACGTCGTGGAATTGGATAGCGTCGCCGAATCGCTGCGACGGATCGACGTCCTCGTCGACGACATTCTGGCGCTCTCGAAAGACGGCCACCTCATCGGCGAGACCGAACTCGTCGACGTCGAACGCTGCGTCCGCGCCGCCTGGCAGAACGTGGACACGGGCCAGGCGACGCTCGAGTGTGACCCCGGCCTGGGGGAGGTGGACGCCGACGAGAGCAGGTTCATGCAACTGCTCGAGAACCTCTTCCGGAACGCGGTCGAGCACGGCTCCACAGAGCCTCGTTCCCCCGATCGAGAGGACGCCCTGGAGTGCGGGGACCACGCAGTCACGGTACGCGTCGGCCGCACAGTCGACCGTCCGGGGCTCTGGATTGCGGACGACGGGCCCGGGATACCCGAGGGACTCCAGGCGAACGTGTTCGAACGCGGCTACACGACGGCCGAGGACGGGACCGGCTACGGCCTCTCCATCGTCTCCCAGATCGCCGATGCCCACGGGTGGGCGGTGTCCGTGACGGAGAGCGACCGGGGCGGCGCCCGATTCGACATCACGCGGTGAGCGACGGTCCCGGTGCTGCGGGCGCCTGTCACTCCTCGGCGAATATCTCCCGGACGACCGACTCGATGTTCCGTTCCGCGTTCCAGCCAAGCTTGTTGCGGGCTCGGGAGGTGTCCACCTCGAAGGTGTCCGTCAGCGTCTCGTCGTCGGCCCGCGGATTCTCGACGAGTTTCACTTCGGGTCGCTCGCCCGTCTCCTCCGCAGCGATGTCGGCGACGAGGTTAGCCACCGTCTCGACGCTGGGGTCCTCGTCGCTGGCGACCTCGTACTTCTCGACGCCCGTCTCGCCGGCCGCCAGCTGGTCGAGCAGGCGCTCACAGCTGCGGACGTACGCGCGGGCGACGTCGACGACGTGGACGTAGTTGCGCGACTGGGTCCCCGGCTCGTACACCGTCAGGGGCTCGCCGGCCTTCGCCCGGGATACGAAGAAGTTGATGACGGTCCCCTTGGAGACGGTGGTCCCGTCGACGTCGTGGGAGCCGTAGAGGTTCGAGATCATGTACTGGTGGGCGGGGAACGTCCCCTCGGCGAAGGTGTCGATGGCGCGCTCGCTGAGGAGTTTGGTCCGGCCGTACCAGTTCATCGGCCCGCGCGGCTGGTCGACGGTGATGGGAAACGCCTCGGGGTCGCCGAGGACGGCCATGCTGAACGGGAACACCAGGCCGGCGCCGGTCTTGCGGCAGAACCAGGCGACGTTGTTCGTCCCCTGGACGTTGACGTCGTAGGCCAGGTCCTGGTTCTCCTGGCAGTCGTCGACGCCGCTGACGGCGGCGAGGTGAAGGACGACGTCGGCGCCGTCGAGGGCTGCCTCGAGTCGGTCCCGGTTACGGATGTCGACGTGGTCGATTTCCAGGTCACCGATCGAGCGGACCTTGGCGAGGTAGAAGTTGTCGATGGCGGTCAGTTCCCAGTCGGGGTGGGTCTCCTGTATCTCTCTGGCGACGCGGCTGCCGATGTAACCCGCGGCACCGGTTATCGCGATGTGTGGCGTGTCAGTCATTGGTATCGTCTGGTGTGTCGGTCACTGCTGGATCGCTGCGCCGTTCTCGAACCGGCGTTTCAGGTCGCGAACGCCCTCGCGGAGCGTCCACGACGGCTCGAACCCCGTCTCCGCGAGTCGGTCGAAGTTGACGTGGTACGACGGGCCGGGGTGTTCGTCCTCCAGGTAGGTGACGTCGACCGGCCCCACTTCCTCGCGGACCAACTCGGCGACGTCGGCGATCTGGAAGTTGCCGTCGTTGGTCCCGACGTTGTAGACGCGGTGGTCCCAGCGGTCGGGTTCGAGCGCGGCGTGGGCGTACGCGCGGGCGGCGTCTTCGACGTGGACGAAGGGGCGCCAGTTCGAGCCGTCGCCGTACACCGTCAGCGAGCGCCCCGTGAGCGCCCGGAAGACGAAGTAGTTCACGACGAGGTTGAACCTTATCGCCGGCGAGTAGCCGTAGTTGGTCGCCATCCGCAGGGCCGTCCCGTCCATGCCGAACTCCTCGCAGTACTCGGCGAGCAGTTCCTCGGACTGGAGTTTCGTCTCGGCGTAGGGGTTGATCGGGTCGGCGTCGGTGGTCTCGTCGATGTCCGTACTGGTCGCGCGGCCGTAGACGTTACACGAGGAGGCCAGCACGACGTCGTCGACGCCGAACTTGCCCGCCGCGGTCAGGACGTTCTCCGTCCCGTCGTAGTTGACCGCGAAGGTCTCCTCCCGGCGGTCGTGAGTGCTCGCGGCGCCCGTGATGGCGGCGAGGTGGACGACGGCGTCGACGTCCCGCGTCGCGCTCTCGACGTCGCCGTACTCGCGGACGTCGCCGCGGCGGAACTCCAGCGAGTCGCCGACGGAGCCCAGCAAGGAGCGGGGCGACCCGTCAGAGAGGTTGTCCAGCAGCACGATCCGGTCGACGCGCTCGTCGTCCTGCAATAGCGGGACGAGCGCGCTCCCGATGTAGCCGCAGGCGCCGGTGACCAGAACGTCCATCCCGCCTCAGTCCTCCGACTCCTCGAGAACGCCAGGGAGGAACCGGTCCTCGTGGGCCTCGATGGTGTCGGCGTAGCGGGTGAGCGTCCCGAAGATGTCCTGTACACCGTCCTCGAAGCTCTGGGCCTGCTCGCCGATCAGGTCGGCGTAGCGGTCGTCCTCGATCTCCATCTTGTGGGTCTCGTCCTCGTCGCGCGGGTTCTCGAAGTGCTCGACGTCGACGTCGAGGTCGAACTCGCTCCCGACGTCGGCGATGGTCTCGGCGATCTCGACGATGCTGATCGCGCGCGTGACCTGGTTGTAGACGGTGAGGCCCTCGGGTCGGTCGTCGGGGTCGGCGACGGCGAGCTGGGCGAGTCCCTCGACGGCGTCCTCCAGCGAGATGAAGGGCTTGCGCTGTTCACCTTTGCCGTACACCGTCACGGGGTAGCCGGCGACGGCCTGGGCGCAGAAGCGGTGCGTGACCGTGCCGAAGTAGTAGTCGAAGTCGAAGCGCGTCTTCAGTCGGTCGTCCTCGCGCGTTTCCTCCGTTTCGGTCCCGTAGACGATGGCCGTCCGCACGTCCGAGACGGGGATGTCGAACTGCTTGTGCGCCAGCCGCATGTTGGCCGCGTCGTGGGACTTCGTGAGGTGGTACCAGGACCCAGCCATCGCCGGGAACGGCACGTCGTCGCGCTCGCCCTGATTTTCCATCGTCGCGCCGCCCTCGGGGATGGGGAACTCCGGCGCGCCGTAGACGCCCGTCGTCGTCGTCTCGACGAAGTGGGTGTCGGTGAGGTCGTGTTCCTCCAGCCCCCACAGCAGGTTCCGCGTGGCCTGCATGTTGTTGTGCTGGGTGTAGTTCGCCCGCTCGCCGTTGATCTGGGAGTAGGGCGCCGAGGGCTGAGCCGCGGCGTGGACGATCGTCTCGGGTTCGTGTACCTGGAGGAGTTCGTCGACGAAGCTCTTCTCGACGAGGTCGCCCTCGACGAACGAGATGTTGTCCAGTCCGTGGACCTCGCGTGCGGCCTCCAGGCGCTCGTCAATGCTCGCGACCGGCGTCGCGCTCGTCGCGCCCGTCTCCTCGACCCACTCACGTCGGCCGAAATTGTCCACGAGCAGCACTCGGTCGTCCGTCCGGTCCGCGATTCGCAGTGCGGCGGGCCACCCGACGTAGCCGTCACCGCCAGTGACGAGGATCGTCATTAGTTACTCAGATTGTGAGTAACACTGGCCGCATATATATTTTCTGCTCGAATGGCCGCTCGGACTCTGCGACGGACCGCTCACAGGAAGCATATACGCCTTCGTCGCGATGCCGTCGGTGTGAAAGAAAGGATCCTCCTCCTGCTGATCGCGCTGTCCGCACTGCTTTCGGGGTGTAGCGCAGGCCTCGCAGACGGACCCGCCACGCCGGCCCCCAACGAGACGACGACACAGCAGGTCACGAACCAGACGACCGTCGAGTTCCTCGCCGTCGACTCGAACCTCGGCAGGGCCGAGGAACCCATCGAGCTGGTGATCCGCAACACGGGGAACGAGTCCGAGACCGTCGACCTGCGGATCGAACGCGACGACACGCTCGTCTTTCGGCGGACGTTCGAACTCGGTTCCGGGGCCAGGGTGAACGGCACCATCGACTACGAGGATAGCTATACGATAACGTTCCAGCAGGGCGAGGAGACGGAGGTCATCGAGGTCACGCCGATCTGGTTCGACTGCAACGACACGACGACAACTGTCACGGTCTCCGGGTCGAGCATCGACTCGGAGACGATGTCCACGCTGATGGCCTGCCCCCGAACGCCCATCGAGGACCTGCGTGACTACTTGCGTGAGCTCGTGACATGAAGTGAGCACACGGCAGCCGTTTTCTCTGTGTTCTGCATGGTGTGAAGTGAGCGGATGGTTCTGCGACTTTTCGTTGGAAGGGACTGGCGCGACAACACTCAGAAAGCCCTCGCACGTTTCCGGTCCCGGGACTCGCTGTGCTCCTCGGCAGCCGTCAGAGGCAAGCTCTGACGAGCCCTCGTTCGCTTCGCTCACGAGGACTCCGCCTGCGGTGCTTGCGTCGTCCAGGTTCCCGGAAACACGCTCGCCCTTTCAGTCCACCAGGCCCGCTACGGCAGCCCTGTCCTTCCCCGGGTCCCGCGGCCCTCGCAGCACTCGGGCTGCGCTCCCGGCCAAGCGGTTGCGGAGCGGTCAGGAAGCGTGATTCGCGCCGGACGGCGCGAATCCGGGGAGGTTTGGTGGTTCCAATCGCGAGCGCGGGCCGAACGGAGTGAGGCCGCGCGAGCTAGGCAGTGCCTGGAGGACTGAAAGGGCGAGGCGGGGTCGCGACGGAGTGCAGTCGCTCAGCGGGCTCTACCCGAACGAACGTGAGGGTATCCCGCTGAGCGAGCGCGAGCGCGCCGAGGGCTTTCGACGTGTCGCCCACTCCTATCAGGTTCATAACTCCAGCATCCAGAATCGCTCTGACTGGGATCGAACGCAATCCTTAGGCGTCCAGTCAACCCCACACTATCCAATGAGTCACTTCGAGGTCCGCCACTACGACGCCGCGGGGCGGCTGGGCGAACTCACCGTTCCCCGTCGCGGCGTCACGGTCGAGACCCCCGCACTCCTCCCGGTCGTCAACCCCCACGTCCAGACCGTGTCGCCGGCGACCCTCGAATCCGAGTTCGGCGCCGAGATCCTGATCACCAACAGCTACGTCCTCCACGGGAGCGACGACCTGCGCGAGCCCGCGCTCGACCGAGGCCTCCACGACCTGCTGGACTTCTCCGGGGCGATCATGACCGACTCCGGGTCGTTCCAGCTCGCCGAGTACGGAGACATCACCGTCACCACCGAGGAGATTCTGCAGTTCCAGCACGACATCGGGAGCGACATCGGGACGCCGGTGGACATCCCGACACCGCCAGACGTCGAGCGCGAGCAGGCCGAGGAGGAACTCCAGACCACGCAGGAGCGCCTCGAACTCGCCGAGACCGTCGACGTCGGCGAGATGCTCGTCACGGCGCCGGTCCAGGGGTCGACCTACCCCGACCTCCGGGAGGCCGCCGCCGAACACGCCGACGGCACCTCGCTGGACGTCTTCCCGCTGGGCGCCGTCGTCCCGCTGATGAACGAGTACCGCTACGCCGACCTGGTCGACGTCGTCGCCGCTTGCAAACGCGGCCTCGGCGAGAATAGGCCTGTGCACCTCTTCGGCGCGGGCCACCCGATGATGTTCGCGCTGGCCGTCGCGCTCGGCTGTGACCTGTTCGATTCGGCCGCCTACGCGCTGTACGCCCGCGATGGGCGCTACCTCACCGTCCGAGGAACCGAGCACCTCGACGACATGGAGTACTTCCCGTGCCAGTGCCCGGTCTGCGCCGAGTACACGCCCGAGGCCCTGCGGAAGATGAGCGACCGGGAGACGGAGGAACTGCTCGCCCGCCACAACCTCCACGTCACCTACGGCGAGATTCGAACGATCAAGCAGGCCATCCGCGACGGCGACCTGCTGGAACTCGTCGAGTCGCGCGCCCGCGCCCACCCGGACATGCTCGACGGGTACCGCACCTTACTCCACCACGCCGACCAGCTGGAGGAGACTGATCCCGTCTCCAAGGACACGTTCTTCTACCTCTCGACGGAGAGCGCCCGCCGGCCCGAAGTCGTGCGTCACCACCGTCGCCTCGACCGGTTCGACCTCTCCGGGAGCGTCTTCGTCACCGAGGGCGCACGGAGCGACGAGTTCGACGAGAACTGGCGCATCGCCGCGCCGTTCGGTCCCTATCCTCGGGAGTTGAGCGAGACGTACCCCTTCACGGCGGAGGTGCCGGAGGCGCTCGAACCGCAGGCCTACCAGGCGGCGGCCGACGGGCTCGCCCGACTCGTCGAACTGAATCCCGACGCCGAGTTCACGCTCGGCCACGACCGCTGGCCGCCGTCGGCGCTGGACCGGGTGCCCGACCGGGTCGAGGTTCGGAACCTCGCCGAGCGCCGGTCCGGGAACGATTCGTCCAGCTAGATCCCCTCCGTCGTCCGCGTCTGGTCGGTCGATATCGTCTCGGTAGCCGTCGTCTCGTTCCCCGCCTCGGTGCCCGCCGATTCGTTCGTCGTCTCGTTGCCCGCACTCTCGCCCGCACCTTCACCGCCATCGTCGGCTCCGGGCATCGGCGTCTCCATCTTCGGCTGGCTGATCTGGTCGCCGTCACCGGCCGGGACGAGCCGGTACACCTCGCCGCCGTCGCCGGTGATCCGCCCCGTGCGGCTGGCGAGGACGTAGAGGTTCCCGTCCGAATCCTGGCCGAAGGCGTTGATAAACCGGTTGAGCTGCTGGCCTTCGCCGCCCTCGATCAGGACTTCTTCGAAGGGCCAGGGCTGGTCGGACGGGAGCAACTGGTCGTCACCGCCGCTCCCGGGCGTCGCCTCCCCGCCTTCGCCCGCTGGACTCGCGGTCGCGGTCGCCGAGGGACTTCCGGCGCCGGTCTCGGTCCCAGTCGCAGCGCTGGTCGCGGTCGCCGTCCCTGTCTCGGTCCCGCTCCCGCCGCCGTCCGGCGTCGCGACGAAGATCCGACCCCGGGGTTCGGCGAAACTGGTGGACCAGTCGCCGAAGACGTACCGGCCAGACAGTTCGGAGAGTTCGTCGCCGCGGTAGACGTAGCCGCCGGTGATCGAGATCCCCACGCTCGTCCCGTCGTAGGTGTGGGGATACTCGAGGACTGGGTCGCGGAGCGGCCGGCCGTCGTGGGGCGGAGCGTCGGGGGCCGAAGATGGACACTCCGCTGGCGGTTCGGTCGGGTTCGCGGCGTCGAAGCAGTGGAACCCTTCGCGGACGTTCCAGCCGTAGTTGCCGCCGGCCTCGATCACGTCGACCTCCTCGTACAGGTCCTGGCCGACGTCTGCCGCGATCAGGGTTCCGCCGTCGAAGGACATCCGCCAGGGGTTGCGCAGCCCATAGGCGTAGATTTCGTCCATCCCCCCGGTGCCGACGAACGGGTTGTCGTCGGGGACGCCGTAGGGAAGCCCGCTCCCCGGCGGTTCGTCGTCGCCCGCCGACGCACCGGCGTCGACGTCCACCCGGAGAACTTTCCCGAGGAGGTTTGCCCGCACGTTCTGGGCGTTGCCGCCCTCGTTCCCGTCGTACCAGTCTGCGACGTGACCGAGGCCGACGTCGTTGGCGTTGCCGCCGTCGCCGACGGTGGTGTAGAGGTAGCCATCGGGACCGAACGTCACCGCGCCGCCGTTGTGGTTGAACTGCGGGCTCGGTACTTCGAGCAGCACTCGCTCGGAGTTGGCGTCGACCCCGAGCTGGGACCCGGTGCCGACCGCCCGGAACTCCGAGAGCACTTCGACGTGGTCCCAGTCGTCGGGGAACTCGCGGTCGCCCGGACCGACGAGCTCGTCGTCGCTGTACGGGTCCACGGAGCTGTACCGGAGGAACAGCCGCCCGTTCTCCTCGAACTCGGGGTGGAAGGCCAGGCCGAGCAACCCCCGTTCGTCGAAGCCGCCTTCGCGCCCGAAGGCGAGCGTCGGGCCGACGTCGAGCAGCGGGTCAGGCTGCAACTCACCGTCCGCCAGAAGGTAGAGCTGTCCCGGCTGGTCGACGACGACGTGCGCCCCGTCCATCCCCGGGACAGATCGGATAGCGACGGGGCTCGTCAGCGGGCCGTCGGCGACTCGCTGGACGCCGACGGTCGGGCCCTCGGGAACGAACCGGTCGGCCTGCGGCGTCGCCGTTCCGCCGGTTCCAGTCGCCGACTCACCGCCGGTGATCTGTATATCGCCGACCATCGAGGACGGGTGGATCGTACAGATGTACTGGGCCATCTCCTCGGTCGCGGTGAACGTCAACGACAGGGTCGCGCCCTGCTCGTCGACGATTTCGGTGCCGACGATCCGGTCGCCGTCGGCGTCCTGAATCACGAAGTTGTGGGGCGCGCCGTCGAGGTTCTCCCAGACTACCTCGTACTCCGTGCCGGCCGCCAGTTCCAGCGTCGGGTTGGTCTCGCCCTCGATGGCGGCGGGCGACCGGACCTGCCAGCCCGCGACCTCGCCGCCGAACTCGTAGGTGTTCGAGGATTGCTGTGCGAACGCGAACCCGCCGACGCCGGCCAGTCCCGTCAGCCCCGTCGCAGCCAGGAACCACCGTCGCGACGTCCGCGCGTCCGGTTCCGCCTGTCGTCGGTCGTCTTCGTCGAGTGTATCGTCCGGAGACATGTCTCGTTCGACCGTCGTCCCCGAGTTCCAAAAGAAAACGCAGCGTACCGCGAACCGAACGCGGGAACGCCGGAACCGATAGACTGCGGCGGCTTTTCCGGATCGAGGTCCAGAGTAGTCTAGACCACCCCGATGGCGATCGGACGAGAAACGTGATCGTATCCCACGACACCGGCTCGTAAGCAGAGCTAACCGACAGAGGAAGCGCCGACAGGGGCACTCCGGGCGTGACCGGATCGACGTGGACAACCACCGAACGCGGTCGACTAGTGAGAGCCATCGAGCTGACCGCGGACGGGCAGGGAGTCGCCGGTGAGGTCCCGGCCGGGGATAACAAGTTAATTGCCGCCCCGCGCCCCAGGACGACCATGACCGAGTACTTCGAAGTCCACGAGCGCGACGGGGCCGCGCGGGTGGGCGAACTCCGCCTGGCCGACGCCCACGTCACGCCCCGCCTCGCGGACGACGTCGTCGCGGACGCCGGGAGCCTCTGGCCCGAAGACCGCGACGTCCCCGGGGGCGACGATTCGGTTCTCACCGTCCTCCCGCATCGCGGGCTCCCCGCGGGAACGCCCGACGAGGTCGAGGACGCCTTCGCCGTCGACTACCCAGACGTCGACTACCCGAGCGCCGCCGTCGTCTCGCCCGACACCGCTGCGGACCACGGGGCCGACGCGTACGTCCTCTCAGGCGCGACCGGCTACGTCGGCCACGCGAGCGCGTTCGTCGACGCCGTCGTCCGGACGCGCGAGGCGACGCCCGCCGACACGGCACTGTACCTCCCCGGCGTCGCAACTCCCAGGAACGTCGCCACGCTCGTCTACGCCGGCGTCGACCTGGTCGACACCGACCGCGCCGTCGTCCGCGGGACCCAGGGGCGCTACCTGACGACCGACGAGGCGTACTTCCTCGAAGACCTGGACGAACTCCCCTGCTCGTGCCCGGCGTGTCAGGTCCCCCGCGAGGAGTTCGACCGCGCGGCCTGCGTCGAGCACAACGTCAACGCGCTCGAGGCCGAACTGAAGCGCGTCCGCCGACGGATCCGGGACGGCCGCCTGCGGGACTACATCGAGGGGCAGGTCCGCCAGGACCAGTGGCTCACGGCGACGATGCGACGCCTGGATCAGCAGTACGGCTACCTCGAACAGCGCACCCCGGTCCTCCGGCGCGAGGAGATCACCGCTGCGACGGAGGACACCCTGCGCCGCGTCGAGATCCAGCGCTTCGCCGAGCGCGTCACCACCCGCTACCGCTGCCGGTTCGACGAGCAGCCCCTGGTGATCGTCCCCTGCTCGGCCCGCAAGCCCTACAGCGACTCCCAGAGCCACAAACAGCTCCACGACGCCATCCAGTTCCGCGGCCATATGCTCTCGATGACCTCGCCCATCGGCGTCGTCCCCCAGGAACTCGAACTCACCTACCCGGCCCAGCACTACGACTCCGTGGTCACCGGCCGCTGGACCGCCAACGAGATCGAGTTCGTCAGCGACGTGCTCGAACGGTACCTCGAACGCAACGACTACCCCGAGGTCGTCGTCCACGTCCCCGGCGAGGGGTACCGCGAGATATGCGAGCGGGTCGAGGACTCCCTGGACGCCGAGTTCACCTACACCGCCGTCGACCACCCGACGACGAGCGAGTCCCTCTCGAACCTCGCCGAGGCCATGGACGGCTACCCGAAGTACATGAAACGCGAGCGCGAGCACAACACGATCCGCGCCGTCGCCGACTACCAGTTCGGCGAGGGCGCCGGCGACGCGCTCTTCCCCGAGGACGTCCTGACGACGGAGGGTCGCTATCCCCAGCTACGGGCCCACGATTCGGAGGGCGCGCAACTCGCCGCGCTCGCCCAGGAGTACGGCGTCCTCGCGTTCGGCATCGAGGGCGCCCGACGGTGGGTCGATTCGGACGTTCCGGTCAAGCGCGTCGAAATCGACGACTTCGTCCCCCACGGGAGCGTGCTGGCGCCGGGCGTCGTCGACGCCAGCGACGACATCCGCGTCGGCGACGACGTGGTCGTGGAAGGCCCCTCCGCCTTCGCCGTCGGCCGCGCCGAGATGTCCGGCCCGGAGATGGCCGAATCGACACGGGGCGTCGCCTGCGAGGTGCGCCACGGCGAGGAGCGGTAACGGCCCGAGAAGGGTTCGAAATCGAAACCGAAGAGCCAGTTACTCCGCGCTGTCCGCGGTCGCGGCCTCGTCCGCGCTCCCCTCGACGTCGCCGAGCAGTTCCTCGGCCCGGTCGCGGTCCTCGGGATACCCGACGTCCATGCGCCAGCCGTCCATCCGGATGGCGTCGATGGTGCGCCCGCTCTTGATGAGCAGGTCGACGGCGTCGGATATCTCGTACTCGCCGCGGTTGGAGGGCTGGACGAGGTGGCAGGCGTGGAGGATCGCGGGCGTGAACGTGTAAAAGCCGGTCATCACCAGGTTCGACGGCGGGTCCTCGGGCTTCTCGACGACGTCGACGATTTCGCCGTACTTGTTGGTGTCACAGACGCCGTAGCGGGAGGCCTCCTCCCACGGCACTTCCTCGACGAGGAAGGCGGCGTCGGCGCGGTCCTCGCGCTGGCGATTCAGGACGTCCTGGAGGTTCGCCTCGAAGATGTTGTCGCCCAGCATCAGCATGAAGTCGCCGTCGATATGTTCCTCGACGGTGAGCAGGGCGTGGGCCAGTCCCTTCTGCTCGCGCTGGTGGGCGTAGGTGATCGGGACGCCCTGGAACTCGTCGTCGTAGTGGCTGATGATGACCTCCTTCTTGTAGCCGACGACGACGAGCAGTTCCTCGGCGCCCAGGTCGACGAGCTGTTCGAAACAGTGGGTTAGGATGGGCTTTCCGTCGACTTCGACCATCCCTTTCGGCTTGTCTTCCGTGAGCGGGCGCAGGCGAGTGCCTTCCCCCGCGGCGAGGACTACAGCTTGCATGTTCCCACAGTGGACCGCAAGCCCGTAAAACTCTTGTCGATACTCCACCCCGTCGGCATCGCCGACGGCCGGCCCCACTCGCGCGACGCGGGTGCACCCGGCAGTACAAACCGAATTATCAAGTCCGGTCCCTGTCAACCACTGCCCATGAACGTCAGCATCGTCGGGAGCGGCTACGTCGGCACGACGCTCGCGGCCTGTCTCGCGGACCTGGGGCACGAGGTCGTCAACGTCGACGTCGACGAGGACGTCGTCGCGACCATCAACGACGGCGAGGCGCCGATCCACGAACCGGGCCTCGCGGACCTGATCGACCAGTACGCCGGCGACCGACTCCGGGCGACGACGGACTACGACGCCATCCGGGAGACGGACGTCACTTTCCTCGCGCTGCCCACGCCCTCGCGCGAGGACGGGAGCATCGACCTCTCGATCATGGAAGCCGCCGCCGAATCGCTCGGAGAGGTACTCACCGACAGCGATGGGCACCTCGTCGTCGTCAAGAGTACGGTGATCCCGGGCAGCACCGACGAGAGCGTCGTCCCGGCCATCGAGGCCGGCGGCGACCTCACCCGCGGCGAGGAGTTCGAAGTCGCGATGAACCCCGAGTTCCTCCGGATGGGCACCGCCGTCGAGGACTTCATGGACCCCGACAAGATCGTCTTCGGCGCGGACGAAGAGAGCGCATACGACGCGCTCGACGCCGTCTACGAGCCCCTCGTCGAGCAAACCGGCGCCCCCGTCGTCCGGACGGGGATCCGCGAGGCAGAGATGATCAAGTACGCCAACAACGCCTTCCTCGCCTCGAAGGTCAGCCTCGTCAACGACCTGGGCAACGTCTGCAAGGAGTACGACGTCGACGCCTACGAGGTGGCCGACGCCATCGGTCTCGACGACCGCATCGGCGAACGATTCCTTCGCTCGGGGCTCGGTTGGGGGGGAAGCTGCTTTCCAAAAGACGTCGACGCCATCAGGGCCGCTGCGCGGGACGTGGGCTACGAGCCCGCAGTCCTCGACGCCGCGGTCGAGGTCAACGACGCCCAGCCAGAACGCCTCCTCTCCCTGCTCGACGACCACGTCGACGTGACCGGGAAGAAAGTCGCCGTCCTCGGCCTCTCGTTCAAACCCGGGACCGACGACGTTCGCGGCACGCGCGCGATCCCGGTCATCGAGGGCCTGCGCGAACGCGGCGCCGACGTCGTCGCCTACGACCCCGTCGCCGTCGAGTCGCTCCGCGAGTACGCCCCCGACGTCGAATTCGAGGCCGCCGACTCGGCTGTCGACGCCCTCGACGGCGCCCACGGCGCCGTCGTCGCCACCGACTGGGACGAGTTCGCCGCCCTCGACGCCGAGTTCGACGAGATGGCCCAGCCCGTGGTGGTGGACGGCCGGCACATCGTCGAGCGGCGCGAAGGGATTACCTACGAAGGGCTGACGTGGTGACTGACCCACCGGCCCGTCGATACCGTCGTCGCGTGCCGGACCGAACGAAGCCGCTTTAGGCGCGCGCCCGCTTCTCACCGCTAATGAGCACGCCCAGTCCCGAAGTCTACGAGCAGGGCAAGGGCATGGACGCCCACAACAAGGCGATGCGGGAGTTCCGGTCCCGTAACGACGCGTCCTACGACCCCCGCGAACCCACCCGCGTCTGGCTGGACGAGGACAACACGCCGGACGGCGTCTACCAGAGCTTGACGATCATCCTCAACACCGGCGGCTGCCGGTGGGCCCGCGCCGGCGGCTGTACGATGTGTGGCTACGTCGCCGAGAGCGTCGAGGGCGGCAGCGTCGCCCACGAGGACCTCATGGCCCAGGTCCAGCACTGCCTCGACCACGAAGCGGAGAATTCCGACGAGCAGGCCGGCCTGATCAAGATCTACACCTCCGGGAGCTTCCTCGACGAGCGCGAGGTCCCCGCCGAGACCCGAAACGCGATCGCCGAGACGTTCGCCGACCGCGACCGCATCGTCGTCGAGTCCCTCCCGGACTTCGTCAGCGAGAAGAAGGTCGCCGACTTCGTGGACAACGGTCTCGAAACCGACGTCGCCGTCGGCCTGGAGACGGCCACCGACAGGGTTCGCCGGGACTGCGTGAACAAGTACTTCGAGTTCGAAGACTTCGAGGACGCGGCGGCGGCAGCCCAGCGTGCCGGCGGCGGGGTCAAGGCCTACCTCCTGATGAAGCCGCCGTTCCTCAGCGAGTCCGAAGCCGTCGAAGACATGAAGCGGTCCGTCCGCCGCTGTGCCGACGTGGAGGGGTGTCACACCGTCTCGATGAACCCCTGCAACGTCCAGAACTACACGATGGTCGCGGAGCTCTACCACGACGGCGGCTACCGTCCGCCGTGGCTCTGGTCGGTGTGTGACGTCCTGGAGTCGACGGCCGACGCCGACGTCATCGTCGTCTCGGACCCCGTCGGCCACGGCAGCGACCGCGGCCCGCACAACTGCGGCGACTGCGACGACCGCGCCCAGCGAGCGATCAAGGACTTCGACCTGCGCCAGGACCCGACCGTCTTCGATCAGGTCGAGTGCGAGTGCGAGCGGACCTGGGAGGTCGTGATGGACCGAGAGACGGGCTACTCGATGCCACTGGCGCGGTAGAAGGGGGCCGAACGGGAACTGAACTGGTGAGGGACTCGTTGCTTCGAGCGGGATTGATCGGCGACGCTGGAGACGATGCGGTCGCCGTACTTTCACGGTCTCCAGGCAGAAGTGACCGTCTCGGACGTACGACTCTCGACTGTTTGGTTTCGCTGTTTCGAGAAACAGGGTGACTCACGTGACGGCAGGGTGCCGTCGACGCCACGGTAAGGGGTGTGGGTGTGGGTGTGGGTGTGGGGATGTGGCGGTGAGATTGCCTGCGGGATGGCCTACGCGTTGTTCATGCGGGTGCTGGTGGTCGTACCGCAGACCATGCACTCGCTCACCCGATACGGTTCGCGGGAGAACTCCGCGTTCTCGGGTTGGGCACTCTCGGTCAGTATCTCGACGGAGACGTCGTGTGGCGTCGTCCGCTCACAGTTGGAACACGGCTCCGTCATGTCCCGTGCGCTGTTTGTCGCTGCCATCCTGTCCGATTAGAGGCCAGATAGTAGCATAAAAAGGGGGAACCGTTATGGGTCGTTCAGACGGTTTATCGCAAGACGGGGATGGGTTGTGGTGAACTACGGGCTTAGCTATGCCGAGACAGTTCAGGGGCAGTTCTAATCGTCCAGATCGCCCGAACAATCAGTGAACGGCCGGTGGGTTTTTATAGGAAGTCGCTGGCCGGACGCCGAAGCCATTTAACGGCCCCCGCTGCACCCCCGTGTATGGATCAGGTGTTCGCGCCGTGGCGCATCGAGTGGGTCGAACGCGACGACCCGGACGTCGACGTGGAGTGCGTCTTCTGTGACCTGCCGGCCCGCGAGGACGACCGGGCGAACCGCGTCGTCGCGCGCAACGACCACGCCTACGTGCTGTTGAACAACTATCCGTACAACCCGGGCCACGCGATGGTCATCCCGTTCGACCACACTGGCGACTACCGCGACCTGGACGAGGCCACGCTGCTCGGCCACGCGCGGCTCAAGCAGCGGACGTTCGACGCTCTGGAAGATGCCCTCGGTCCGGACGCGTTCAACGCGGGGCTCAACCTCGGCGGCGGGGCCGCGGGCGGCTCCATCGACGACCACCTCCACACTCACGTCGTCCCGCGCTGGGAGGGCGACACCAACTTCATGCCCGTCGTCGGCGACACGCAGGTCATCGTCGAGGCCATCGCGGACACCTACGAGCGCCTCCACGGGGCATTCGCCGAGCAGGACGGCGCCACCGTCGCGGACCAGGACACGGCCGTCGCGTTCGACTGATCGACTGACGGAGCGCTCGAACCGCCACGATTTCCAGGATCTGGAAATCACTGGATGGATCTTTTGTCCACCTGTCCGTCGTCAGCACTGTGCCAATGAGCGACAAATACCCTCCACAGTCAGGTCGGCGGCGGTTCGTCAAGGGAATGGTCGGCAGCGGCGTCGCCTCCGCGGGCGCCACGGGCGGCAGCGTCGTCGCGGACGTGACAACGAACGAGTCGGGTATCGACGCCGGGTCGACCCAGTTCGTCGGCATCGCCAACACCGCCGGGCCGGCCCCGCGCGGAATGCCCCTGATCCCCGTCGAGATAGTGCACGGGCAACTGAAGGGCCGGTATCCCGAGGTCGTCGAGAAGGAAACCGAGGACGGGAGCACCTACACCAGCGCCGAGGAGGAACTGGGCGGGCTCACCTACTCCGTCAGGTGGTTCCAGTTCTGCGGCGTCGAGCGCGCAGCAGGGATCCAGCCGACGGCCGACCAGGACGACTTCCTCCGCGCGGGCGGCACCTACAGCTGGCAGGGGGAGCTCGACTCCCGCGAGGTACTCCGCGTCGAGCACTTCTCCGACTACGAGGAGTGGGGCAACGGCGTCGGGACGGCCGGACTCGGAAAGCCCGCGAAGGCTTACTGGCGCTCCGAGGGCGAGGACTTGACGGACATCCCGGTCATCGTGATGCGGAGCCCGGAGGTGCCGAAGATGGTCGCCGGCGAAGGCGAGTACGCCAGGCTCCCCGAGACCGTCCGGACGTTCCTCGACGCCGCCACGGCCGAGGGCTTTATGGCGTGGCTCGACAAGTGCACCCACTTCTGTTGCGTTCCGTCCTTCAAGGCCAGCGGGAGCGGGAAGTTCGGCGCCGAGGACATGGTGTACTGTCAGTGCCACCAGTCGGTGTACGACCCGTTCAGTCCGCGCCTGTTGACGTTCGCGGCCAGGCCCCGGCCCGAGCCCTGACGCGTCGAAGCGGCGGCGCCGCAGCGTCTCTGTCGTAACGGCGCTGTCGAAGCGGCTTTGTCGGGGGGCACGTAACACTCAGGCCCATGTCGCGCCGGGCCGCGCTCCGCCGGGTCGCCCTCGTCATCCTGGCAGCCAACGTCCTGCTCGTCGTCCTCAAGGGCGTCGTCTGGCAGGCCACCGGCAGCCTCGCGGTCGGGTCCGAGGCGGTCAACAGCCTCGCCGACGCGACCTACAGCCTGGTCATCGTCGCGGGAATCTACCTGACGACCCAGCCGCCGGACTTCGAGCACCCCCACGGCCACGAGCGCATCGAGCCCTTCGTCTCGCTGTTCGTCGCCGTCGGCATCTTCGCCGCAGGCGGCGCCATCGTCTGGCAGGCCAGCCAGTCGTTGCTGAGCGGCGACGTCACCGTCTCACGCGGGCCGGCCGCGGTCGCGGTCCTGCTGTTCTCGGCCGCGTTGAAGTACGCCCTCTACCGCTACTGTCTCGCCATCGGGACCGAACGCAACTCCCCGGCCGTCGTCGCGACGGCCAAGGACAACCGCAACGACATCCTGACGGCCGCGGCCGCGCTGGTCGGCGTCCTCGGCGCCTCGGCCGGCTACCCGGTCCTCGACCCGATCGCCGCCATCGTCGTCGCCGTCGGCATCGTCTACACCGGGTACGAGGTGGTCCGGGACAACGTCGACTACCTCGTCGGCGCCGCCCCGCCCGAGGACCTCCGGGGCGAGATCATCCAGCGCGCGCTCGACCACCCCGACGTCGAGGGCGCTCACGACGCCATCGCCCACTACGTCGGCCCGGAGATCGACGTCAGCCTCCACGTCGAGGTCGAGGGCGACAAGACGCTGCGGGAGGCCCACGACATCGAGTCGGCCGTCGTCCAGGCCATCGAGGACCTGCCGGAGGTCGACGACGCGTTCGTCCACGTCGACCCGAAGGAGCTGGGCGAGTGGAAGCGCGACGAGGAGGTGGACCGGTACGTGGTTGCTGAAGACAGTGAGGACTGATAGTGGTGGTTGTAAGCCCGTACCGACGTTCGACGTGGCCGGTGCTATCGAACGTCGGTAAAAAGTTACAACCACCACTATGACTCGAGAGACTAGGCGCCGGTGAAGGAGTACAGCACGGCCAGCAGCCCTGCGATGCTGACGGTCAGCGCCGCGAACTGTGCCGTGACGGCGCCACTGGTGGCGAGGCCGACCACCTGCTGGACGAGGAAGGTGACAGTCGTGAGCAGCAGGATACCCACCGCGAGGTACAGCATCGGGCGGCTGTCGTTGCGGCGGTAGCCCCGGTAGCCCTGGTAGGCGACGAACGCACCGACCAGCGCCGTCACCGTCGCGGTGACCGTCGAGAGGCCGACGCCGACCGCCTGGAGCGCGACGGTGCCGAGCGAGAGTCCCGTCACAGTGGGACACCTTCGGTAGTAACTGTGGCTGTCCGATCGGTGCGAGTTGTTCGAGTCATGGTCCAGTCTCGTAGATGACGTAGGTGATCAGCGCGAGCCCGAGCAGCTGGGTCAGGTCGGTCAGGACGGTCACCGTCTCGAGGCCGGTCCCGGTCAGCGAGGTGAGGAGGACGTTCAGGAGCAACGGCGCGCCGCTCAGGAGGAGGATGCCGGCGGCGAGCCCGGGCAGGGCGGCGTCGCCCGTCTGTCTGTAGCCCTGGACCCCCTTCACGAGGATAACCACCGACAGAACGACGGACACGAGGATACCGAGGAACGTCAGGAGGCTCAGCATCGTCGCGGATCCGGCCGTCGACTGGAGCACGAACCCGGTCATTTGAGTCCCTCGAACAGTTCGGTGAAGCGGTCCGCCGCGTCGCGTTCGCGGCGCTCGATGGCTACCTCGTAGTCCCCGTCGTTCAGTTCGACCTCCAGGCGAGCGAGGCGGGCGCTGAACACCTCGTAGTGGTGGCCCTCCGGGTCCAGTTGCTGGGCGGCCTCGACCAGGTCCTCATCGCGGAGACGGTCGAGCCGTCGGTAGACGGTCGGCGGCGAGGCGTCACACCGCTCGGCCAGTTCTGACGCCGACATTGGCTCGATGCTCGTGGCCGCGAGGATGGCCCGGGCGTACTCGTCGTCGAGCAGTTCGACGACCGTCGCCAGCTCGGTTTCCTCGCTCATCGCTCGTGGTTACCGTCGGTCGCCCCGAGTCGATGGACGGTCTGGAGACACGGTACACCTGCGACTGTTCGGTCCGGGTATAAAAAAGCGCGCGTCACGCTTTCCGACCCAGAAACTGTGCGAGGCTGGTTTTCTTGTACGGGTGTTTCAGTCAGGACGCAATGACGACGCGACCCCCAGCACTCCGTAGTATCGCCCTCCCACCGGTCCGGACGCGCCCGCCGGGGGTGATCGTATGAAGCGCGCCGCCACCCTCGCACTCGCCGCGCTCGTTCTCGCGAGTGCGGTGACGGTCGGCGCGGGTCCCGCGGCCGCAGCGGGTGCGGCCTTTATCAGCGTCGACGTCGAGGCGACGCCGGACCCGGCCCCGCCGGGGAGCGAGGTCACCGTCTCGACCACCGTCGAGAGCATGCACGACGACGGCCAGCCCTACAAGCTCCAGCGGGTGGAGCTCCAGGAGACGAGGAACGGCAGCGACGACGCGGTGGACAGCGAGAACCCCTCGCAGTTCGTCCAGGGCGGCGAGGCCGTCGCCGTGAACCTCACCGAGGAGTTCGACCAGACCGGCGAGTTCGACCGCTACGTCCACCTCCGGTTCGTCTCCAGCACTGGCGACGTCGTCGAGATAGTGCGGCCAGTGACCGTCTCCGTTGGTCAGTCCCATCCCGCGACGTCGCTGTCGGCCGGCCAGGCCAGCGCCACCGGGAAGACCGACCTCTCGCTGACGGTCGCGAACGGCCTGCCGAACGAGGTCCGCGGCGTCACGGTCGAACTCGCGAGCGACGACGTCACGCTCCTGGAAGACCGCCACGTCGTCTCCTCACTCCAGCCCGGGAACGAGGCGGTCGTCGACGTTCCCGTCCGGAACGTCTCGACCGGGACCAAGACCGTCGAGGCGGAGCTGACCTACCTGACCGCCGACGGCGAGTCCCGGAGCGTGTCGCAGACGCTGTCGGCCACCGTCGAGGACCAGGGCCAGCCGGCCGAGATCGACGTCACCGGCAAGCGCGTGACCCAGGAGGGAAACCAGGTGGTCGTCCGCGGGAGCGCGAGCAACGTCGGCTCGACCAACGCCTCCAGCGTGAAGGTGGCCGTCCAGGGCGGCGACCGCGTCGCGCCGGCCCAGAACCAGGCGTCGTTCTTCGTCGGCGAGGTCGCCGCGAGCGACTACTCCTCCTTCGAGGTCCACGGCCGCCTCACCGAGGAGACCAACGAGACCGTCACCATCCCGCTCCAGCTCAGCTACACCGTCGACGGCGACCAGGTCACGCGGACCATCGACGTCGAGTACACGCCGCGGACGACGCCGGACCAGTCGGCCCAGCGCAACTCCGGCCTGCTCGTGCCCGCGCTCGGCGGCCTCGTCGTCGTGGCCGTCGTCGGTGGCCTCGGCTGGCGGCGGTTCCGGTAGGTGGTCACGATGGCTGTGATCAGCGCCGCGAACGCGGTCAAGGAGTACGAGTCCGGGTCGAAGACGCTGCGCGCGCTCAAGGGCGTCGACGTGTCGGTCGACCCCGGCGAGTTCGTCGCCGTCGTCGGCCCCAGCGGGAGCGGCAAGTCCACGCTGTTGAACCTGCTCGGGATGCTCGACGTCCCCACCGAGGGGGCCGTGACGGTGGCCGGCGAGCGACTCTCCGAGCTGTCGAAGCGCGAGCGGACGAACCTCCGCCGGGACACCGTCGGCTTCGTCTTCCAGAGCTTCTTCCTGGTGCCGACGCTGACTGCGCGGGAGAACGTCGCCGTCCCGGGGCTGGTCCACGGCGACCGCTCCGAGTTGATCGACCGCGCGGAGAGCCTGCTCGAACGCGTCGGGCTGGCCGACCGGCTGGACCACTACCCCAACGAACTGTCGGGCGGCCAGAAACAGCGCGTCGCCGTCGCGCGCTCGCTCGTCAACGAACCCGAGATCCTGCTGGCCGACGAGCCGACGGGGAACCTCGACCAGGACACCAGCGAGCAGGTGCTCGACGTGTTCGGTCGCATCGCTCGTGAGGACGACGTGGCCATCGCCACGGTCACCCACGACCCCCAGGTCACCGAGTACGCCGACCGGGTCGTCGAACTCGTCAACGGGAGGATCGAGTCGTGATCGACAACTGGCTCGGGCGCCGGTTCCCGATGCTCGCGTTCGCCCGGAGCAACCTCTCGCGAGCGCGCGCCCGGACGGCGCTGGCGATGGCGGGCATCACCATCGGCGTCCTCGCCATCGCGTCGCTTGGCATGGGCGGCGTCGCCTTCCAGCAGTCGATCCTGCAGGACGCCGATACCGTCACCCAGAGCGTCTGGCTGATGCCCGGCGAGGACGCGGACTTTGCGGCCTTCGAGGAGCGACACCTCGAGGAAGTCCGGCAGTACGTGGACCATCCCGTGTACACGATGCAACAGGAGAGCGCCGGCGTCGAGGCGAAGAAGGCCAGTACCGGGGCGACGATATACGGGTTCTCGCACCCGGGCGAGTTCGCGACGGCGGACACCGGGCAGATTCCGGACAACTGGCGCTCCGGCGCGCTGGTCGGGCCCGATCTGGCGGACAGCCTCGACGTTCAGACGGGCGACAGCGTCGTCGTCGACGGCGAGCGTCACCGGATCCTCGCCGTCCTCGAACCCACCCCGCAGTCATCGTTCGTCCGGACAGACAACGCCGTCCTTTTGCCACCGTCCCAGTTCGACCGGTCGACCTACGACCTCCTGATGGTCCGGACGGACAGCCCGAACGAGGCCTTCGAGACCTCGGAGGATCTGGATGGGTCGCTCAACCCCGGACGCGACGAGCGCTACGAGGTCAACGACGCCGAACAGCTGATCGACCAGTTCAACCAGCAGATGGCCACGATCAACACGTTCCTCCTGGCCATCGGGGGCATCTCGCTCGTGGTCGCCTCGGTCAGCATCTTCAACGTGATGTTGATGTCGGCCATCGAGCGCAGGGAGGAGATCGGCGTCCTCCGTGCGGTCGGCTACCACCGCCTCGACGTTCTCCGACTGATGCTCGCTGAGGCCGTCTTGCTGGGGCTCGGTGGTGCCCTCCTCGGGGTGGTCCTCAGCATCCTCCTGGGGATGGCGATCAACGCCGAACTGCTGGCGGATCCCCTTGCGTTCACCGCCGAGGCCCTCCAGTACGCGGCCATGGGATTCGTCTTCGGGACCCTTGCGAGCTTCCTCAGCGGGCTCTACCCCGCCTGGAAGGCCGCCAACGCCCGGCCCGTCGAGGCGCTCCGGGACTGACGGCAGTCCCACGCTGACGTTTCCCCCTCCACTTCGTTCCACTCCGGCGTCGGTTTTCGTCGGTTTTCACCGGTCACTGCCATAGCCGGAAGTCACTGAGGCGTCACGCGCTCGTCAGAGCCAGGCGTCCAGTATCTCGCGCCCTGCGAACGCGTCGTGACTGGGGTACGCGTCGATCATCGTGATGAGCGCCGACGCGATTCGATAGGCGGGCATCGTATCGTCGTGGAGTAACACGACGCCCGCGTGAGCGTCCGCCGGGAGGTCACCGAAGTCAGTGACGTCGCTGGTCACGACCACCAGTTCGTTCTCCCGGGCGTACGGCAACACGTCGCCCTCGTCGGTCGCTCCCTGCCAGAGCGCGTCGCGGACGTGTTCTGCCGGTATTCCCTCTTTCTGGAGATACGATGCCGTCTTCGGGTCGACGTTCTCGTCCAGCAGAAACTGCCATCCACTCATCTCAAGCCGCGTCCGGGTCGACGCCGTCCGGGCGGTCGACGGTCTCCCGAAACGCTTCGACGTTCCGGTCGCGTTCCGACAGGACCTCGCTCATCTCTCGCGGATGGTCGTGGTAGTACGCCAGTGCGTGGTAGACGTCCGCGACGTCGAGGTCGAACCGGTCCGCGACGGCTTCGGGCGCCTCGCCTCGCTCCTCGACGAGCGCGTACACCTGGCGGACGCTGATCCGACGGTCCCTGATGTGGGGTTCACTCAGCCGGTCGTGAGCGATCCGCCGGGAGTCCCGTTCGGCCATACCCGGAATTTCCCCGTGCTATCGTAAAAACGTGTGGCCACGCTCGACTCATCACGAGATGATCGAGCCCGTCCGCCATCGGTGCGTCCCGGAACACCTGTTCGTCGGGTACGGAAGCGTCGAACGATATCCGTCCCCCCTCTTGGGTGATACGCAAATTCTTGCGAAGCGTGCGAAAACGATCCCGGCAATCGCCGTAAGGAAGCCGCACCGACGAGAGTGCCGAATCGACATCGTAATCCGGGGCGTTTCCGAACGTGTCCCCTGACAGCCATGCTCGTCGGGCCCGTTCGAGCGTTCTTCGAGGCCGAACGCCAGCGACCGCGCTGGCGCGGGCTGGCCGTCGTCACGGCCATCGCCTGCACGCCGCTGGTCGCGAACCTGGTGCTCGCCGCGCGGATGCCCCGGGGCGACCAGCCGGTCGTCGCGCTGGCGACTGGGACCGGCGTCGTCGAGGCGCCGGCGCTCGCCCTGGCCAGCGTGGTTCTCGGCTTCGCGACGCCGTTTTTGTTCTGGCTCCTGTACGCCGGCATCGCCTACGGGATAACGACCCGCTTCGACGGAACGGGGTCGTTCACCCGGTACGCCACGCTGTTCGCCTGGGGGCTGGTCCCCGGGCTGGTCGTCCAGTTGTTCTGGCTCGGCGCGCTGGTGACCAACGCGACCACCACGGGGCCCCCAGTGGCACCCGCCGAGAACGCGGCGTGGATCGAGGCCGTCCAGTCCGGCCCGGCGATGGCCGCCGTGGACGTGCTCTACCCCGTCGCCGCTATCGTCGCCTTCGGGTGCTGGGTCGTCGCGACCGCGGTCGGCCGCGGCGTTACGACCCGCCAGGCGACGCTGGCCGTCCTCCCGGCGCTCGCCATCGAACTGACGACGTACTACCTGTTCGTCCTCGGCTGACCGTGGCGACTAAGTCGGGGCCGGCCGACGTCACCGTCGATGACGGTTCGACTCCGCGCCCTGTTCGTCCGCCCGTCGGAGGCGTTCGCGGAGGTGCCCGACCGGCCGTCGCTGCTGACGCCAGCGCTCGTCGTCTTCGCGCTCGGCGTCGTCGTGGCCCTCCAGTCGGTGCCGTTGATGGCCGTCGCGCTCGGGGACACCTCGGCCCACTCGCTCCAGTTCGCGACCGGCGACGGTGCCCTGTCGGTCCAGAGCGCCGCACCGCTCAACCTCGCGGTCAACGTCGGCGTCGCGTTCGCGCCCTGGCTCGCCCTGGCCGGGGTCACCCACGTGGGCGCCAGGCTGGCCGGTGGGACGGGCACCCCGCGCCAGACGCTGGCGGCGGTCGCCTGGTGTGCCGTCCCCTGGCTGTTCGTCTACGGCGCCAGCGTGGTCATCGCGGCCGGTATCGCGGCGACGACGGACGCCACGCTCGCCGCCGCGCTGGGCGGCCACTCGCTGTCGTTCGTCGAGGGCCGGCCGCCCGCGTACTTCGACGGTAGCGGCGTCCTCGACGGCCGGACCTGGCTGTTCGTCGTCGGCCTCGCGCTGTCGGCGCGGATCTGGGCCCGGGCCGTCACCTCGGCCCACGGCCCACGGCTGGCCCGCGGCGCGAACGGCGTCGCCGCAGCCGTGGTCGTCGTCCTCGCGGTGCTGACGGTGCTTCTCTGAGCCGGGCAGGTAGCCGGTGTCGTCCGCTCGCGAACCCTGTCAGTCGCCGGCCTGTCCGACCGAGCCCTGTACCTCGTCGACCAGGTCGGCGATGGCCCGCCGCTTGAGGACGAGGAAGCCGGCGAAGACGACGAGGAAGCCGACGACGGTCAGCGCCGTTATCTCCTCGTCGAGGACGAGGACGCCGACGACGGTGGCGACGACCGGGACGAGGTAGGCGACCAGCGACGTCTCCAGGGCGCCCCGAACTTCTAACAGGGTGAAGTAGATGAAGAAGGCGATGGCGGTGGCGAACACGCCGAGGTAGGCGACAGCCGCCCCCGCGCTTGGTGTCGTCGGGAGCGCGAACGTCTCCCCGAGGGCGAGGCTGGTGGCGTGCAGGACGAGGGCGCCGACGAGCATCGACCACCCCGAGAGAGCGGCGTTGCCCAGTGTCGGCTTCGCGCGCTGGACGAGAACGCCACCGAGCGCGACGCTCGCGACCTGGAGAAAGACGAGGACGCGGCCGACGACGTCGCTCCCCAGCAGGTTTGCGGGGTCGGGCCGGACAATGAGGCCCACGCCGACGAAGCCCAGCAGGATGCCGACCGCGCCGGTCGCGGAGACGCGCTCCTCGGGCAGGAGGCCGAGCGCCCACAGCGAGGTGACGATCGGAACCAGGCTCTGCATAATCGCCGCCACGCCGCTGGGGACGGTCTGCTGGCCGACGAAGAGGAACGCGTTCCCCGCGACGAGGAAGAGGCCGCCACCCACGATGGCGCCGACGTTGGCCGCGCCCACTGGTCGCCAGTCCGTCGTCCGGGCGAGGGCGTACCCGAGCAGGAGGACGGCGGCGACGTCGTAGCGGTAGGCCGCGAACAGCACCGGCTCGAGCGTCTCCAGACCGACGGCTATCGCCAGGAAGGACAGTCCCCAGAGGGTTGCGAGAACGGCGAACAGGCCGACCGTCGTGAACCGTTCGTCCACGGATCAGGTCGAGAGTGCGGGACGGTTAGCCTTCTCGATACCGCGCCGAGGGAGAAGAATCGTCAGTCGACCGTGTGGTGGTACGGCTTGCGGGCGACGGTCTCGCGCAGATCAGCGAGCGAGTCGCGACCGGTCTTGCTGGCGGCGCCCATCAGCGCCATCACTTCCTGCCGGGACACCGAGACGCCGGCCTCCGTCAGCGCGTCTTCGGGCCGCGAGCGGAGTTCGCGGAGCGTGCCGACGCCGAGCAGGTACGGCACCGACCACGCCGAGACGGTGTTGCCGTGGGCCAGCGGCATCGCCTCCAGGTAGGCCTGGGCGTCGTCGAGGAAGGTAGAGGCGTGGGAGGCGGTCCGGTGGACGACGCGGGCGGCCGGTTGTCGGTTGTCCGGGTCGACGACGGCGTCCTGGTCGATCCCCTCGTCTTCGAGCCACTCGGCGGGGAGGTAGACGTTGTTCTCCTCGGTGTAGTCGTCGTAGACGTCCTTCGAGACGTTGACCAGTTGCAGGAGGAGGCCGAACTCCTCGGCAGTCTCCCGGAGCGTCCGGGCGCGCTCCCTGGAGATCTCGCCGCGCGTGAGCAGGTTCGTGATGAGGGTGCCGACGGTGCCGGCGGCGTAGTAACAGTACTCCTCGAGTTCCGAGCGGTCGTCGATGCGGAGTCCGCCGACGTCGGCGTGGCGGTCGACGAACATCGCCATCCCGTCGACCATCTCCCGGACCGGCGGGATCACGGCGTCGTGGACCGGCTGGGGCTGGTCGGCGAAGGTCGCCCAGATGGTGGGTGACTCGGCGACGACCGCCCAGTCGTCGTTGCGCTCCTCGGGCGCTGGCAGCCACTCGTCGACGTCGGCCCGGAACTCGGTCATCGTCACGTCGTCGTCCGGGTCGAGCGCGGCGTCGTACGTCCGTAGCAGTCGAACCTGTGCGTCCGGCGGGATGTGCCCGGCGTCCTCGACGGTGTCGGCGACGCGACAGAGGAGATACCCCAGGCAGACGTGCGACGACATCGGCTCTTCCAGGACGTCGACGGTCAGAGCGAACGTGCGCGACACGCCCTGGACCGCGTCGTGACACCACTCGAGATCTGGTTCGACGGGTGATACGGACGTCATCCTCTGGTCACCGTTAGATCCCCTCGCTACTAAGGTAATGTGGTCGATGACGGGTCTCGGGCGCGACGGACGGGGGCGAGCGGACTGTCCGGCCGGTCTCGCCGGAGCATCGGTCCGCGTATCGGTGTGTCATATCGGTTGCTGGTCTAGTACTGGGACTGCTGACGCTTCCGCGTTCCGGATCGAGGAGCCGGTACTGGCGGACGGAACGCGGGCCGATTCGCCGGTTTCCGGTCGCCATCGTCAGTCGTCTGTCGACACGGCTTCGACGCCGTGGTCGTCGACGTCGACGGCCGGTTCGGTGAGGTCGCCGTCGCGCCAGGTGCCGCGGCGATACCAGGCGTAGGCGATGGCCGCGCCGGCGACGTTGGAGAGGGCGAACGACAGCCAGATGCCGGTCTCGCCGATATCGCCCGCCGCCACCCACGCGATGGGGAACCTGACGACGCCGAGCATCAGCACCGAGATGGCCGCCGCGGTGAGCGTCTTGCCGGCGCCGCGGAAGCTGCCGGTGTACGCCCGCGTGATCCCGATGAACCCGAACGTCAGCGCGACGTAGCGCAGGAACTGGGCGGCCACGCCGACCACCGCGGGGTCGGTCGTGAACACGGCGGCGATGGGGGCAGCGAGGAAGAAGACGACGACGCCGGCCGCGGTGAGGATGCCGAAGAGCAGCTTCGCGGCCAGTCCCGCTGCCTGCGCGGCCCGGTCCGGTCTGTCGGCCCCGATGTTCTGGCCGGTCATCGTCTCGACGCCGCGGGCGACGGCGATCGCGGGCAACACGATCACCGAGAACACGCGCGTTCCGATGCCGTAGGCCGCGACGACGGTGTCCGGGAACAGGGCGACGATGAACAGCAGGAGGTTCATCGACAGCGCCCGGCCGGTGCCTTCGACGGAGGCGGGCAGACCGATCCCGACGAGGCGGCGCAGGTACGTCGTGTCGGGCGCCATGTCCCTGAGGTGGATCTCGACGCCGTGTGTCCCGCGGAACATGATCGCGAGGCCGACGACGAGCGCGAGCGCGCGCGAGAACACCGTCGCGTAGGCGGCGCCCTCGATGCCGAGTTCGGGGAACACCCACCAGCCGAAGATGAGGAACGGGTCGAGGACGATGTTCAGCACGACGGAGCCGAACATCACGAGCATCGGCGTGATGGTGTCGCCGTAGCCGCGCATGAGCGCGACGAAGACGGCGAACCCGAACATGAACAGTAGCCCCAGCGAGATGACCTCCATGTAGTCGGTCGCCATCGGCAGGACGTCCTGAGACGCGCCCATCACCGCGAGGAACTCCTCGACGAGGAAGTAGCCCGTCACCCCGAGGAGCACCGACGCGATGGCAGCGAAGGTCATCGTCTGCGAGGCGGCGTACTCGGCCTCGCGTTCCTCGCCCGCGCCCGTGTACTGGGCGACCAGCACGCTCCCGGCGACGGAGATGCCCATCCCCAGCGAGATGAGCAGGAACACCATCGGGAACGCGAAGCTGATGGCCGCCAGCGCGTCCGTGCTGTACTGGCCGAGCCAGAACGTGTCTGCGAGGTTGTAGGCGGTCTGGAAGAGGTTCGTGACCACGATGGGCATCGACAGGAAGAAGAGCGGCTTGCCGATGCTCCCAGACGTGAGGTCGAACTCCTCGGGTCCCCTGAACAGGGCACTGATGCGACTGCGGACTCCCATCAGCGACCGCCCTCCCTCGGTTCGGCGCCGTGGCCCGACGCGGAAACCGCGGTAGTCGGTCGGTTCGCGGCTATCGTTCCGCTATCGGGCGCACGGAAGACGTCGTCGCGACTCGACGGGGGAGGGCACGTCGCATCCGGAATATCGGCAGGGAAAGCGTCGTCCATGTCGGTCGATAGGAAACTTACTGACTAGTTAGTCAAAAGCTCTTCGGAAGGTGACGGCGATGGGGTCTGATTGACTGAATCCGCGATCAGGGGGAGTACGACACAGTCTAGAGGCAGTGGGGGTACCTGACGGGCGGGTCACAACTGTTTTCCCGACGGGGACGAACGTACTACCAATGTCCGACCCGCCGGAACGGTCCGCCTCGGATCCCGACGAGGAGATCATGGGCGCGACCTACCGGGCGCTTCGCGAGCACGGCTACGCCGACCTCACGATCAAACAGATCGCCGACGAGTACGGGAAGTCGACCGCCGCGGTGCACTACCACTACGACACGAAGGAGGAACTGCTCGCGGCGTTTCTCGACTTCGTCCTCGACCAGTTCGTCCAGACTATCCACGAGGTGGAGACGACCGACCCGGAACGGCGCCTGGAGTTACTGCTCGACCAGCTCCTGCTCGCGCCGGAGGACCACTACGACCTGTCGATCGCGCTCCTGGAGATGCGGAGCCAGGCGCCGTACGAGGCGGCCTTCGCCGAGCGGTTCCGGCAGAACGACGAGTACGTCCGGTACATGCTCCGGACGGTGATCGACGACGGGATCGGGGCGGGCGTGTTCGCCGACGTCGACGCCGAGCACGCGGCGTCGGCGCTCATGACTATCGTCGACGGTGCCCGGACCCGCACCGTCGTCTTCGACGACGCGGCGGCGCTCGAGACCGCGCGACGCGCGGCCGACGAATACGTGGACGCCGTCCTCGCGGAGGACGCGTGACCGGACGCCCGGCGTCAGGGGGCCGGTCCGCGGTGCGCTCCCGGGGGCGACGCCGACGGGCTGGGACTGTCCTCACCCGGCGGAGACGGACGACGCCGACGGGACAGACCGTGGCCGATATCGCCGGACTCATCTATCCGGTCCGCGGAGTGTTCCCCACCGAAATGACGACCGTCCGCTCGTCCGTGCTCTCCATCGCGTGGCCGTCCCCGTCGGCGCGACACACCGTCACTAGCGAGTCACTCGTCGACCACGCCCCACGGCGGACGGTGGGACGATGACAGGGGCGGCGCCGCTGGTCCTGTCGCTCTCGCTCGAGACGATCATCGCCACGCTCGCCGGGGGGTTCGAGGCGCTCGTCGAGTCGGCGACCGGCTGGCCCGGCGTGGGTATCGTCTTCGCGTACTCGTTCCTGATCGCCTTCGTCCTGCCCGGTCCCAGCGAGATCGTGCTCGCGGCGCCGCTGGATCTGGGCCTGTCGCAGTCGGGCCGCCTCGGCGTGATCATGCTCGTCAGCGCGACCGGCAAGGCCGCCGGCAGCGTCCTCGCGTTCCACGTCGGTCAGGAGGTCAAGCAGGCCGGCCCGGTCGTCCGCTGGCTCCGCCGGTCGCGGTGGGACGTCATGGAGTGGTCGGAGAACCAGTCCGTCCAGCTCGCACAGCGGTACGGCTACGCCGGCCTCGCCGGCGCGCTCTGTGTCCCGTTCTTCCCGGACACCATCTCGATATACGCCTTCGCCGTCCTCGAACGGGACTACGTTCGCTTCGCCGCCGCGACGTTCGTCGGGAGTCTCGGCCGGCTCGTCGTCACCATCGGCCTGATCGGCGGCGCGGTCACGATATTCTGACCCGAGCTGCGGTCATCGCTCCCGATATCGAGCCGGCCACTTCGCCAGCGACCGGCGATAGAGACCCACGCCCGCGAGCGCGAGGACGAGGCCGCCGGCGCCCAGTGCGGCGAGCAGGCCCGTGGAGACTGGCGCGAGGGCGAAGCCGACGACGAGGATGGGAACGAGCGGCAGGACCATCGCGAGTCCGAACACGGCGAACAGCCCGGTGTCGAAGAGAAACTCGTTGGGCGAGAGCCCGGTGAGGTACACCGTCGTCCCGAAGATGTAGCAGGCGACGCCGACGAGCAGGACGGCGCCGACCAGTGCTTCGAGAATCGGGCCGCCGCGCCAGGCGAGTGCGACGGCGTAGAAGGCGAGGCCGACGAGCGGGCCGAGCAGGAGGAAGGCCCGGAACTTCGCGGCGAAGACGTCCTCGACCGACAGCGGGTGGACGAGGTACGAGTCGACGTCGTCGGATTGGGTGAGCCAGTTGTACGTCGTGAACCCGGAGAGGCCGAGGATGGCGCCGAAGGAGACTCCGACCGAGGGCGAGACGCCCGTTATCTGGCCGGCGAGGTCGATCAGGCTGGCGGTGACGCCGAGGAGCACGGCGGCCGAGAACAGCACCTTGCCGAACCCACCGGAACTGCGGTGGACGTCCAGCAGCGTCTTGGTCGCGACGGGGTCGCCGACGCGGTCGCGCCACCGGCGGAACGCGGGGGCGACGGTGCGGGCCGCCGGGCGCGCGCTCGCGTCGAAGGTGAGCGCGCCGACCACGAAGACCGCCGCGACGAGGGCGAGCGACGCGCCGATTCGCGGCAGCGTCGGGTCGAGAAAGACGCCGTAGGGCGTGTAGGCCGCGATGTCGAGGTTCCCGGCGACGGCGACGCCGACCGCCGCGCTGAGCGCGACCAGGAGCGTCCAGCCCGGCACTCCACGGCGAGTGATCCCGAGGGCGGCGATGGTCGCGCCCATGCCGAGGACGAACGTCAGTGTGAGCGTCGCCCAGAGCCCGAGCGCGGTGCTGACCGCGGGGAGCACCGCCGTAGCTCCCTGGCCACTGGCGACGCCGACCGCGGCTGCCGTCCCGAGCGCCATCGGGAGCAGGAACAAAATCGCGTAGTAGACCAGGTCCTTGACGACGAAGATACCGAGCAGCCGGTCCTGGGAGAGCGGTAGCGTCCGGGCGGTGAAGACCAGCAGCGTCAGGTCGCCCAGCAGGTTCCGGAGCGCGTCGCGGCCGACGAAGCCGATCGAGCCGGTGTGGAGGCCGAAGACGAACGCGAGCGCGTGGAGGCCGGCGAAGACGGTCCCCGGGCCGGTGCCGGTGGTGACGAGCAGCCACGCCGCGCCCGCTGTGAGGGCGGCGATCAGGACGGGAAACAGCGCGAAGTGACCGCCGCGGAAGAGGTGGCTGTGCATGCGCCACTCCTCGCGGAGCATCTCGACGAAGACCCGGCGGGTCCGCCCGTCAGTCATCCGCGGCGACACCCCGCTCCACGGTCGCGTCGACGCGGTCGAGGAACACGTCCAGGAGCGTCTCGTCGGCCGGCAGCTCCGAGGGACGCACGTCCGCGACGAGGCCGCCGCCGTGGACGACGCCGACGCGGGAACACAGTTCGGCGGCCACGTCCACGTCGTGGGTCGTGATGACGACGGTGTTACCGGCCTCGCGATACTCTCGCAGGAAGCGCTTGACCCGCTCCTGGACGATGGGGTCGAGGTTGGCCAGCGGCTCGTCGATGAACACGACCGCGGGCTCGTGGAAGAACGCCCCGGCGATCATCACCTTCTGCTGCTGGCCCCGGGAGAGGTCCGTCGCCATGGTGTCGAGCTTCTCGGCGAAACCCAGGCGCTCGGCCCAGGTCTCGGTCCGCTCGTCCACCGTCTCGTCGTCGAGTTCTCTGACTGCGCCGACGAAGTCGAAGTACTCCCGCGGCGTCATGAAACTCGGCGGCGACTCCTTCTCGGGGAGGACGCCGACGAGTTCGCGGACCGCCGTGGGTTCCGCGACCGGGTCGACGCCGAGTACCGCGACCTGCCCGCTGTCCGGCGTTATCTGGCCGGTGAGCACTTCCATCGTCGTGGTCTTGCCCGCCCCGTTCGGCCCGAGGAGGCCGAACAGTTCCCCCTCGGCGACGGTGAGCGAGAGCTCCTCGACCGCGGTCACGTCTCCGTACGCCCTGGTGAGGTCGTCTATCTGGATCGCTGGCACGGGATTCTACCCACCATCGTTGCTCGGGTGGTATAAGTGGTGGTGCTGGTTGACAGCTAATTGAATGGTAAGTTTTCGGCGTACGATTTCGGACCGTATCGACACCATCGGCCGCTACAGGCGCTATCGGTGCCAATAACGACTGACATATTGACCAGTTAGTTAGAGGCGATCGGTCGTTCCCCCGGTCGCCTTTTCCGTCGACGGACTGGTCCGGACGTCCGGCGACGTGACGGCCTCTAGTCTGTACTGGTCGACGCACCGGCCTCCCCGCTCTCCGTGGGCCTCGGTGCGCGCCTGTTCCCGCCGCCAGCGATGGTCGCGCCAGAACCTCTCTTTTCGAACGCGTCGAGGGGGTGTGGGCGGTCCGGGCGGCCGACGAACCGGCCGGCACCGGCGGAGGAACTATATCTGGCCAGTGAGAGAGCATCGTTCGTATGAACAGACGTACATATCTGGGGGCGATGGCGGGGACGACGACCGCGACGGCGCTATCGGGCTGTCTCCAGGGAGACGCGGTGCTACACCAGACGCAGGTTTCAGCGACGTCGCCGACGAAGGAATGGGAGGTCGAGCTGGAAGCGGGGAACCGATTGCGACTGGAAGTCGACAAATCGGACGGTGATATCGGTACTGTCACCGGATACGTTCATCGAGCCGAAACGGACGAGGAGATTGCGGCCACAGCGGCCAGTAGCGGACACGAGACGTTCGAGGTCCCGACGAGTGGGGCGTACGTCGTCTCGGTCGAAGTCGACGGGAGTACTGCGGAAATAATCCTTCGGGACCTGGACTAGCCCGCTGGGACCCCTTCCAGAGACGGCGCGGCGCGAACCAGGTCGACTGTCGACGGTCGCTGGGTCGTACCGCTACGAGGTCAGCCCGACCCCCTCGGCGATGAGTTCGTGCGAGCGGATCCGGGCCTCGGGGTCCTCGATCAGGTTCTGGACGACCACCTCGTCGGCGCCGACCTGGGCGGTCATCTCCTCGAGCAGGGTGCCGACGGTCTCAGGGCTGCCGGAGACGGCGCGGGGCCACTCGGCCGGGGCGAGCGACGTCGGCGTCGGCTCCGGGACGCCGCCGATCTCGTCGACGGCTTCCTCGACGGTCGGGGGCGGGCCGAACGCGCCGCGGGCCATGCGCTGGTAGGCCGCTTCGGAGGAGGCGCGGAGGCGCGCGGCCTCGTGGTCGGTCTCGGCGCAGGCGACGTTGGCCGCGAGCATGCTGTGGGGTTCGTCCAGGCCCTCGTCGAACTCGGAGGGCTGGAAGCGCTCGCGGTAGGTGTCGAGGGCCGTCGCGGCGACGGTCGGTCGGATGAACGCGGCGAAGGCGTAGGGGAGGCCGAGGTCGGCGGCGATCTTCGCACTCGACGGGCTTGAGCCGAGCACCCAGACCTCGGGGACGCCGTCGGCCGACCGGGGGATCCGGATGTCGGCGTAGGGGTGGTCGTCGGGGTAGGCGTCGTAGACGTGTCGCGCCGCCTCCTCGATCTTCTCGGCGTGGTCGTCGGCGGCAGTGCGAGGGGACCGCCCTCCGGCCAGCGCTCGGTCCACGGCGGGCATCCCCGTCGCCCGCCCCAGGCCGAGGTCGACCCGGCCGGGCGCGAGCGCGTCGAGCGAGGCGAACGTCTCGGCCACTTTGAACGGACTGTAGTGGTTCAGGAGCACCGTCCCCGACCCGACGCGGATGTCGTCGGTCTTCGCCGCGAGGTGGGCGATCAGTACCTCGGGCGTCGCGCTCGCGATCGCGTCCGAGACGCCGTGGTGTTCGGCCACCCAGAACCGCGAGTAACCCAGGCGCTCGGCCGCCTGCGCGAGTTCGACGGTGTCCTCGTAGGCCTCGGTCGCCGTCTCTCCGCTTCGGACGGGCGCGATGTCGACGATAGAGAGGTCCATCTGGCTACGAGAGACAAACGGGTCACGTCGAATCAACCCTCCGCTCGGCGCCCGTCCACCGCGCCGCCGTTCGGCGGTCGTCCCAGGTGCCGCCGTTCGGCGGCCGCGTGGGCTAGTCCCCGTTCCCGGGGAGCCGAACCACGGAGAGCCAGAACTCCTGGAACGACCGCATCACGTCGACGAACTCGTCGGGGTCGACCGGCTTGCTCAGGTAGGCGTTGGCCTGCAGTTCGTAGGACCGCCGGACGTCCTCGTCGGCCTGCGAACTCGTCAGGACGACGACGGGGAGCGACCGGAGGTCCTCGTCGTCGCGAATCGCCGCGAGCACCTCGTCGCCGTCCATCCGCGGGAGGTTCAGGTCGAGGAGGACGACGTCGGGCCGGGGCGCGTCGGCGTACTCGCCGCGCCGGTTGAGAAAGTCCAGCGCGTCGACGCCGTCGGTCACGACGTGGAGCGTGTTGTGGAAGCGACCGGCGTCGAGGGCCTCCTGCGTGAGGCGAACGTCGCCTGGGTTGTCCTCGACGAGCAGGATGTCTGCCGGACCGCTCGCCGCGCGTCCGTCACTCATCGCGCTCACCTGCTGCCGGGAGGGTGAACGTGAACGTCGCCCCCTCGCCGGGTTCGGAGGCGACCCAGATGTCGCCACCGACGGACTCGCACTGCTCGTCCGTCGAGCCCACGCGCACTTCGCGCGCGTGGACGCCGTGGCGCTCGATGATTCGCTCGACCAGCGCCAGCCCGATGCCCGTCCCAGCGTGGTCGTCGGGGGCGTGGAGGCGCTGGAACACTTCGAAGACCCGGTCGGCGTCGGCAGGGTCGATGCCGATCCCCTGGTCGGTGACCGAAATCTCCCACCAGTCGCCCCGCCGCTGGGCGCTCACGGTTATCTCGGGCGGGTCGTCGCCGCTGTACTCGATGGCGTTGTCCAGCAGGTTCTGGAACACCTGGCGCAACTGTCCCCTGTCGCCCTCGACGACGGGCAAGTCCTCGGCGTCGATGTCGGCGTCGGTCTCGTCGATGCGCACCTGCAGGTCGTCGCGAACGTCGGCGAGGACCGCGTTCAGGTCGACCGGACCGAACGGGTCGCCGCGCGTGTCGACCCGGGAGTACTGGAGCAGCCCCTCGATCATGTCGCGCATGCGGTCGGCGCCGTCGACGGCGTAGTCGATGAACTCCCGGCCGTCGTCGTCGAGTTCGTCGGCGTAGCGCTGCTCGATCAGCCGGAGGTAGCTCGACACCATCCGCAACGGCTCCTGGAGGTCGTGGGAGGCGGCGTAGGCGAACTGTTCGAGCCGTTCGTTGGACGCCTCCAGCCGGTCGACGAGTTCTTCGAGGCGCTGCTCGCGCTCGACCTGTTCGGTGACGTCCTGGACTACCAGCATCCCGGCGAACACCTCGTCGTCGGCGTTCGTGACGGGGAGCGTGTGCGCCAGCAGGTGACGGTCGTGGAGCTCGGCCTCGAAGGTGTTCGACTCGCCGTCGAGGGCTGACTCGAAGTGCGGTTCGATGGTCTCGACGAGGTCGTCCGGATACACGTCCGAGACAGTGCTCCCGACTCGGTCTTCTTTGCCGACTCCCGCCGCGTCGAGCAACTTGCCCCCGACGGCGGTGTACTCCAGGTCTTCGTCGAACAGACCCACGGCGCCGTCCGGGAAGTTCTCCACGAGGGTGCGGTGCCGGCGTTCGGACTCTTCGAGCCGGCGCCGCTGTGCCAGGCGCTCGGAGATGTCCCGGACGACGCCGACGTGATTCCGCTCGCCGTCGCCCGTCTCGAACGTGGTGAACGTCGCCTCCGCCGGGACCGCTTCGTCGCCGGCCGTCTGGATTGTCGCCTCCATCGTCGGGTTGTCACCACGTTCCATCTCCGCTTCCAGTGCGCGTGACTGTTCGATGGCCGCCTCGTCGACCACGAGCGAGGAGTGGGCGCCGACGAGTTCCTCGCGGTCGTACCCCGTCAGCTCCGCGTAGGCGTCGTTGACCATCGTGAAGTAGCCGTCGTCGTCTTTCACGTAGATACCGTCGTTGACCGTCTCGACGATGGTTTCGTACTTCGTCAGTTCCCGTTCCCGTCGCTTCTGGTCGGTGACGTCCTGGGACATGCCCAGCGCGGCGAAGATGTCGCCCGCGGCGTCGCGGACGGGGACGACCCGGAACTGGAAGATGCGCTCGCCGACGTCGGCCTCGAACTCGCCGCGTTCACCGCGGATGGCGGCCTCGTAGTACGGAACGAGTTCGTCGGCCAGTTCGTCGGGCAGGACGTCGCCGACGTATCCTCCTTCCACCTCCTCGACGGTCCGGTCGGCGACGTCGGTCGGGCTCCCGCCGACGGTCTGGTAGTACAGGTCCTCGTCAACGAGCGCGACCGCCCCGTTCGGAAAGTTCTCGACGAGTGCGCGGTAGCGGCGCTCGGTCCGTTCGAGTTCCCGTTCGCGCTCCTTGCGCTCGGTGACGTCCCGGAAGTACGTCGAGAGCCCCGACTCCGACGGATAGACGTTGAACTCCAGCCACACGTCGGAGACGGGGACGTACTCCTCGAAGGTGATCGGCTCCTGGGTGTCCATCGCCGTCCGGAATCGCTCACCCAACGCGCCGTCCCGGCCGCCCGGGATCTGGTCCCAGGCGACCTGCCCGAGCAACTCGTCGGGCGCGTGGCCGACGATCTCGGCGGCTCGCTCGTTGACGTGCGTGAACCGCCACTCGTCGTCGAGGGCGTAGAACGCGTCCGAGATTCGCTCGAAGATTTCGCCGAGCTCGGTCTCCAGCTCCGACTTCTGGCGCTCGAGCTGTCGCTGCTGCAGTTTCAGCTCGGTGATGTCCTCGCCGGCGAGGACGACCCGTTCGACCGCCCCGTCGTCGTCGAACAGCGGCGCGGCGTTTATCCGATAGTGGGTCCGTTCGCCGTCGGGCGACTCCATGACGATTTCCTCGTCGAACACCGGCGCCTCCTGTTCGATGGCACGTGCCGACGGCGTCTCCTCGGGGCCGAGCGGGTCGCCGTCGACGTCGTATATCTGCCACTCTCCCTCGTCGACCGGCTGTTCGCGGAACTCCTGCTCCGAGAGCCCCATCTCCGCCTGGACGTGTTCGTTGGCTCGTAGCGTCTCGCGGTCGGCGTTCTGGACGGCGATGCCGACCGGGACGGTCCGCAACAGCTGCGCGGTCTGGTCGCGCTCGCGCCGCAGCTGTCGTTCGCGTTCCTTCTGGTCGGTCACGTCCTCGACGGTGACCACGACCCGGTCGTCGCCCGCGTCTTCCCCGTCGCCGAGCGGTGCGGCGTTGACCGAGAGCCACCGCCGTCCGAGCGTCGACAGGTCGATCTGACACTCGAACCCGGTGACCGGTTCCCCGGCCGCGAGCGCCCGCTCCCACGGCCGCTCGTCGACCGGTATCGGGTCGCCGTCGGCGTCGTACAGGTCCCACGTGTTGACGTTCGCGTCCATCAGCTCGTCTTCGTCGAGTCCCACCCGGTCCAGCGTCTGCTCGTTGGCCCGGACGAACTGGCCGTCGGCTTCCACCAGGGAGATACTCAGCGGGACCGTCTCCAGGATCTGTTCGGTCAGGTCGCGTTCCCGGCGCAGTTGCTGTTCGTACTCTCGCTGTTCAGTCTTGTCACGGGTGACCTTCGTGAAGCCGACGAGGTCCCCCTCGTCGTCGCGGATGGCCGTGACGACGACGTCCGCCCAGAACCGCGTCCCGTCCGCACGGACGCGCCACCCCTCGTCCTCGACCCGTCCCCGTTCGGCCGCGGTTTCGAGGTTGGCCTCGGGGACGCCCGCCGCGACGTCCTCGTCCGTGTAGAACGTCGAGAAGTGCTCGCCGACGATTTCGGCGGCCGCGTACCCCTTGATCCGTTCGGCGCCGTCGTTCCAGCTGGCGACGGTCCCGTCCGTCTCGAGCGTGAAGATGGCGTACTCCTCGACCGCGCGCACGAACGCGCCGAACTCCGCCAGCGTCGACCGGTGACTGGTGGTCAGGTCCGCGTCGGCCGGCTGCCACCACACCCGCAGGCCGTCGCCGACCTGGCGCGTCCGAACGGCGCCGTCGTCGGCGAGCGCCCGCAGCCGTCGTTCCGCGGCCTGTTCGCTACACTCCAGCGTGCTGGCGACGTCCCCCGTCGTGAGCGGCGTGTGTGGCTCAGCCAGCCCCGAAAAGACGCCGAGGGCGTCCTCCCGCGTGACGTCCGGCGCCGAGCCCGATGGTCCCATGGTTCCAGGAGAGGGCATCCGCCAATAAACGCCTGGCGAAAGGACAGTTCCCGACGCACCCGCCCCGTCGCGGCGGGACGTAACCGATTGGCGTCGAGCTGGTCGGCACGTCCTCTCAATCGCGATATAAGATGGATTCATGTTGGTGGACGAGAGACGGATACGTAATGTCAACTTCCGATTCCCCTGCCGTCGGCATCGTCGGTCTCGGCGGGATGGGCACTCAGCACGCAAGCAACCTCGCCGCGCTCGGCGCCGACGTGGTCGGCGGCTCGGACGTCGTCACCGAGGCCCGCGACGAGTTCGCCGCCGCCTTCGACGCGGTGACCTTCGACGACCACGCGGCGATGTACGACGAACTCGACCTGGACGCCGTCGTCATCACGACGCCCAACGCGTTCCACGAACCGGCCGCGACGGCCGCCCTCGAACGCGATATCCACGTCCTCTGCGAGAAGCCACTGGCCGACTCGCTGCCCGCCGCCGAACGGATCGTCGCCGCCGACGAGGCATCGGACGCCTTCTGCATGGTCGGGTTTAGCAACCGCTTCGCCGCCGCGCCGTCGCTGTTCAGGGCCTACCAGGCCGACGGCGAGTTCGGCGACGTCGAGGCCGTCGAGGGCGCGTTCGTCCGCCGGCGCGGCATCCCCGGCCTCGACTCGTGGTTCACGAACGAGGACCTCTCCGGTGGCGGCGCGCTCATCGACATCGGCGTCCACGCCATCGACTACGCGCTCTACCTGGCTGGCTTCCCCGACGTCGTCGAGGTCTCCGGCGTCACCCGCGACACGTTCATCAGCGGCGAGTCCTACGTCGACCCCGACGACTTCGCCGGCGGCTGGGACGCCACCGAGGGCGAGCGCGACGTCGAGGACTCGGCGACCCTCTTGCTGCGCTGTGCCGACGACACCACCATCTCGCTGGAGGTCGCGTGGGCGACGAACCGCGAGCCCGACCACGAGTTCCACGTCCGCGGCACCGAAGGCGGTGCTCGCCTCGCCATCGGCGGCGACGAACTCGAAGTCCTCGGCTCCGACGACCGCGCCCTGGACCACCACCGGGACACGGCGCTCTCGGGCGACCCGGACCGGGACCGGTACGTGGAGGAGGCCGCCGCCTTCCTCAACGGCGTGCGATCGGGCGAGCGCCCCGCGATGAACCACGTCGAGGAGGGCCTGCTGGTCCAGCGCGTCATCGACGCCGTCTACGAGTCAAGCGAGCGCGGAACGTCGGTTCGGCTGGACGAGGTCGAGGGTGTGAGCGAGGACGAGCGGGCCGCAAAGCTGGAGTGAGTAGCACTCCGTTCACTCGTCCGTATCCTGCTCGGTCGCGACTGCCCTGGAGAGGCCGGCCAACCCTGCGCCGGCCGCTGCACTGAGTACTCCGAACCCCGGACCGGAGTCGTCTGTGGGTTGGCTCTTCGGTGTCCCCGGGGAGCCCTGGACTGCATAAACTGAGTTGTCGGCACTTACGACGTAGACGGTCCCGTCGACCACTGCCGGCGACGAGCTCACAATATCGCCGGTCTCGAAGACCCACTGCTTGGTGCCGTCGGCCGCGTTCAGCGCGTATACGTTGTTGTCGCCGCTTCCGACGTAGACGACGCCGTCGGCCACTGCCGGCGCCGAGTACATCTTGTACTCCGTCTCGAAAGCCCACTGCTCGGTACCGTCGGCCGCATTGAGCGCGTAAACGCTGTAGTCAGCACTACCTACGTAGACGGTGCCGTCGGCCACTGCCGGCGACGGGCCCACGTCGTCGAATCTCTCGATAGTCCATTGCTCGGTGCCGTCGGCCGCGTCCAGCGCGTATAGCTTGTTACTACTTCCGACGTAGACAGTTCCATCGGCTACTGTCGGCGACGAGTAGTACAATGGACTGCCCGTGCCGAATGCCCACTGCTCTTTGCCATCGGCTGCGTCCAGCGCGTACACCTTGTAGTCGTCACTTCCGACGTAGACTGTGCCGTCGGCTACTGCGGGCGAAGAGCCCACCTGGCCACCAGTCTCAAAGGTCCATTGCTCGGAACCGTCAGCCGCGTCCAGTGCGTATACCGTGTTGTCGTAACTCCCGACGTAAACAGTGCCATCGACAACTGCCGGCGACGACCACACCTCGTCACCTGTCTCGAAAGTCCACTGCTCGGAACCATCGGCCGCGTCCAGCGCGTATACTGTGGAGCCGTTGCTTCCGACGTAGACAGTGCCATCGACAACCGCTGGCGACGAAGTAACACTATCGCCAGTCTCGAAGGCCCACTGCTCAGAACCGTCGGCCGCGTCCAGTGCGTACACGCTGTGGTCGTCACTCCCGACGTAGACGGTGCCGTCAGCCACTGCTGGCGAAGAGTATATGCTGCTGTCAGTCTCGGCGGCCCACTGCTGGGAGATGTCTGTGACGGGGCCCGTGTTCTCGGGCGCATGCCCCGTGTTCGCGTCGTCGTAGCCGTACTGGGACCACGCCTCGCCGGACTGGGCACGTGTGGGACGGCTAGAGCTAAACCCGACCGCTCCGACGCCGACGGACCCGACGCTCGCTCGCAGCACCCGCCGCCGGCTCACCCCTTCAGATTTCATCGTGCGATGGTGGTGTAACACTCATTACAAATGCATGTTGATATGGGAGCCGCTCCGGGCCACTTCACAGATCAGTCGTGGAGGCCTGCTCGTCCAGCGCGTCATCGACGCCGTCTACGAGTCAAGCGAGCGCGGAACGTCGGTTCGGCTGGACGACGCCGAGCACGCGAGCGAGGACGAGCGGGCCGCGAAGCTGGAGTGAGGCACGGCGACCGTCGTTACGACCGGCACTATCAATCGGAGACCTCGGCCCGTTCGGCCATCATCCCGGCCGCGCGGTCGGCCCAGTCGCCCCAGACGAAGCCGGCGACGGCGATGACCGCCCAGCAGACGTAGCTCAGGACGAGGCCGACGTAGACGCCGGACAGGCCCCAGCCGAGCGGAATCGCGAGCAGGTACGACCCGCCGAGCATGAAGACGAACGTCCCGGTGGCCCGCGCGTAAAAGGGCGTCCGGGTGTCGCCGGCGCCGCGCAGGCTGCCGGCGAAGGGGAAGAAGACCCCGAAGAACAGCATCGAGACGCCGAACACCCGGGTGAACGCGGCCGCGTACGCGAGTGTCTCCGGGTCGTCGGTGAACACCGACGCGATGGGGCCGGCGCCGGCGACCAGGACGACGCCCGCGGCACCCATCGTGAGGATACTCAGTGCCGCGATGGCGAACCCGGCGTAGCGCGCGCCCGCTGGGTCACCCTCGCCCAGCGACTGCCCGACGGTGATGCTCGCGGCGGTGTTGACGGCCCGGTAAATCGGGCCGGCGAGCTGCTGGTAGATCCGGCGACCGATGTGGTAGGCGGCGTTGACCTCCGTCCCGAACACGAGCAACAGCGCGTTGAACGGGAAGTTCGCGAGCGACGCACTCATCCCCTCGGCCAGATTCGGGAGGCTGACGCCGACGATCTGGCGGGTGATAGTGAGCGACCGCGGCCGGGCGAACGAGAGGTTGGTCCGGGCGCTCGCGATGGCGCCCGTTATCGCCAGGGCCTCGACGGTCCGCGCCAGCAGCGTCGCCAGCCCGATGCCGACGATGCCGAACGCCGGGACCGGTCCGAGCCCGAGCGCGAGCACGACCGTCGCCACCGCGTTGCAGAGGTTGGCGCCGCCGTTGACGACCATCGGCGTGACCGTGTCGCCGGTGCCCTGGAGCGACCGGGCGCCGACCAGGCCGACGATGCGCATCGGCGCGGCGGCGAACACGAGCGTGAGGTACTGCGCACCGAGCCTGACGACCTCGGCCTCGGCGCCGAGGATGGCGATGAAGACGTCCGAGAACAGTAGTCCGAGGACGATGAGCGGCAGGCCCGCCAGTGCGCCGATCAGGAACGCCTGGGTAATCGCCCGGTCACGGGTCGCCGTGGCCGCCCGGCCGGTGTCCTGGCTCGACAGGGCGATGGCGCCCGTTCCCAGCCCGAGTCCGATCCGCAACGGGACCTGGGCGTACAGGTCGGCGAGCCCGATGGCGGTGACGTACGCCGGCGCGAACAGCCCCGCGACGACGACGTCGACCGTCCGCATCAGCGTCGTCAGCGCCTGCTGGACGCTGATCGGCCAGGACAGCGAGACGGTCCGCCGCCAGAGCCCGAACAGCCGGTCGTAGTCGACCATCCACCTCGGGAGACGGGAAACGGGCGAATCAGCGTTTCGAACTTTCGGGGTCGGCCGGTCCGAACGCTAGATCGTGTCGGCCGCGCTCGACTCGGAGTGCCATTTGAACACGCCGCCCGTATAGCGTCGGACACTTGCCGGTCGGTCACGCATTCTGAGGTGAACGATGAAGGCAGCAGTGTATCGCGGCCCAGGCGACATCAGTATCGAAGAGCGAGACAGGCCCGAAATCGAGGACCCGACGGACGCCATCGTTCGCATCACCCACACGGCGATCTGCGGGTCTGACCTCTGGTTCTACCGCGGTGAGGAGGACAGGGCCGATGGCGCACCCGTCGGCCACGAACCGATGGGGGTCGTCGAGGAGGTGGGCGACGAGGTCCGCCACGTCGAACCGGGCGACCGCGTGTTCGCTCCGTTCGCGATCAGCTGCGGCGAGTGTGAGTTCTGCCGCAAGGGACTCCACACCGCCTGTGCCAACGGCGCCTCCTGGGACGAGGACAACGGCGGCGCACAGGGCGAGTACGTCCGCTCGCCCCACGCCAACGGCACGCTCGTCCGCGTTCCCGACCGGTACGCCGACGACGAGGACGCCCTCGAATCCCTGCTCCCGCTGACGGACGTCATGGGAACTGGCCACCACGCCGCGGTCTGTGCGAACGTCGAGGCCGGCGACACGGCCGTCGTGGTCGGCGACGGCGCGGTCGGCCTCTGCGGCGTGCTCGCCGCAAAACGCCTCGGCGCCGAGCGTATCGTAGCGATGGGCCACCACGAGGACCGCCTCGAACTCGCCCGGGAGTTCGGCGCGACAGAGGTCGTCTCCGCCCGCGGCGAGGAGGCCGTCGAGGAGGCCCGGGAACTCACGTACGGCGGCGCGAATCACGTCCTCGAGTGCGTCGGTGCCGAAGCGGCGCTGGAGACTGCCGCGAAGGTGGTCCGCCCCGGTGGACACGTCGGGTACGTCGGTGTCCCCCACGTCGAGAGTGCCGAGTTCGTCGAACAGCTGTTCTTCAGGAACGCTTCGTTCACCGGTGGTCCCGCGCCGGTACGACAGTACGCCGAGGAACTCATGGCCGACGTGCTCCAGGGAACACTCGACCCGTCACCCATATTCACGAAGACTGTCGACCTCGACGGCGTCCCGGAAGGCTACGAGGCGATGGACCAGCGGGAGGCGATCAAGGTGATGGTACGTGTCGAAGCCTGAGGTATCCACGAGCGAGAAGTTCGACTTCGATGACGAGGTGGCGTTCGTCTTGGGCGCCGCGGGCGGGATCGGCAACGGCGGTCAGACGACGTCGTAGCGCGCATCACAGAAACGGTGGGTGGGAGTGCTTCACGCCCGGATTGAGCACGTCGCGTGACGATTCGGGCGTGAAGGGCAGCCTGGGGCTCCGCAACACACACGCATGGTCAATACTGGTGTGCGGAACCAACTTGGACAACAACTGGTGTTGTTAAATTACTTGTTGACACAGATTTGAGTATCTTTGTGCTGTCAGGTCTGGGGTGGCTCCGACCAGCCGCCGGACCGCGCGCTACTCGGCGATCGCCCAGAAGCCGAGCGTCCGCGGCACCATCGCCAGCAGTTCCGGCGACGTGCTGTCGTCCTCGTCGTAGTCGTCCGGGTCGTCGCTCCGCGGGGTTTCGAACAGCTCCCGGACCGTGAATCCGGCGTCGACGAGGGCGCCGTGGAGGTCGCCGATCGTCCGGTCGAAGACGACGATGTCGTCGTGGAGGATATCGTCGTTCTTGTCGCGTCGCGGGCCGGTGTCGTGATAGCTCCGGGCCAGTTCCACGGTCGCCGGGTCGAACTGCTCGTGAAAGGGATGGGGGACCTGGAACGTGAGGAGGCCGCCGTCCCGGAGCACGCGCCTCGCTTCCGCCAGCGCCGCGTCGACGTCTTCGACCATGAAATACACGTAGCCCGAGTAGGCCAGGTCGAACGCGCCGTCGGCCAGCGGCAGGTCCGCCACGTCGCCGGTGACGAACTGGGCGTCGGCGCCGTAGACGTTCCTGACGCGGGTCGCGTGGCGGAGTTGCTGGAACGAGAAGTCGACGCCGACGGCGGTGCCCACGCCCTCGCTGGCCGTCCCGACCGTTCCCTGTCCGCCGCCACAGCCCAGTTCCACGAAATCCAGATCCTCGCGGTCGGGGAGTCGCTCGGCCTGCCACTTCGCCAGGTCCTCGGGGTCCGGCAGCGGGGAGTACACCGGGGGGAGCCCGCCCTCATCGGTGTCCGCGTTCCAGAGCGCCTGGAACTCGTCGCTCCACTCGTCCCACAGTTTCCGGTTCTCCCCGTCCGGATCGTTCATACCGTTCGTGTCAGCGAGAGGGTGCTTGAGTGTTGGGCTGGTGTGGTACTGCCTGTCCCGGCCGACGCCGCGATCGACACGATCGGCGGTCTCTCGATGCACGGCGCCCCGCTCGTGATGACGTCACCACCGTCGCTGTCGGCTTCCGCACTCGGCTTCGGTGGCTGGCCCCTCACTCCTCAGCCGGCCCACGCCTCGCCAGTTCGCCGGTCGAAGACGTCGTGAACCGGCGCTGGCTCCCGGAGACGCGGTAGCCGATGGTCCTCGTCGGGACACTCGATGACGACCGTCGACGTGTCGAGCCACGCGTCCAGTCGGTCGCGTTCGACGCGCACGCCGGTCTCGTCCCACCGTTCGACGCGCCACAGTCGCGTCCGGAACAATCTGTCGTAGGCGACGATTCGGTCCTCGGCGACGCGATACTCGACGCCGCCGTACCGTAGCCAGTAGTCGAGTGCACCGACCCCGAGCGGGACGACGAGCCCACCAACGGCGAAGACGAGGACGACGTCCCAGGCTTGCCCGGTCGCGAAGAGTCCTGCGACGACGAGGAGAAACGCGCCGACGACCCACCCACCGGGATGGCGTCGGGCGTGTGCAATCGAGACGCCACCGAGCAACCGGCCGAGAACGGTCGGCCGTACTCGGGTGATCGAGTCCGCCCGGAGTGGCTCGACCCCGTCGCTGGTGGGCGGGTCGTACGCCCACCCGAACTGGATGAAGGTCGCCTCGTCGAATTCGGTCAGGCGGTCCCGGTACAGGCTCGCGAGATCGAAGCCGAACTTGACGAGGACGATCCCCACCAACAGCGGTACCCCGACGATTGAGGGGTCGACGGCTCTGATATGGTCGTCCATCGACACCGAGCCTACACCGAGGCCCACGACCATCGCCGTGACCATCCCCCCGAGACCGATTACCGCGCCGCGAACGAAGACGCCCTGTATCGCCGTCTGGGCGCTGTGCTCGCGGTAGCCGCCGCGATAGAAGTAGTCGTGGACCGTCGAGGCGCCCTCGCTGAGGACGATGCCGAACCCGGCGACCACCACCGACGTCAGCACGTCCGGACCGAGTGCGACGGGGCCGAGCACGCCGACGGTCATGGCGCCGGCGAAGAACCAGACGAGTGCGAGGAGACCGACGCCGACTGGGAGCACCAGGAGCGACGAGAGATGGATGCACAGCCCGGTCCACGGGACGGGTATCCCGACGGGCTTGGCTGCGAGTGCCCCAGCGATCAGCGGGTCTCCGTCGAATTCCGAGGGGCGACCGGCGAACAGGGCCCGGACCAGCGCCCACAGGGAGAGGACACCGAGTTCGAGCCAGTAGAGCGTGACGAGCGCGGCGAGGTTCCAGCCGAGCAGACCGACGCCGACGAGCGGGAGGGCGTTCGCCACGACGACCGCGAGGAGTTTCGGCGGCGGGCAATAGTTCTGTGCCTGGCTGCGGGAGACCACGTACCGAACGTGCTGGTAGTGGCAGTAAAAATTTGGCTGACTTCCGGTGGCGAGCCAAACCGGCCAGTGATGTGCGCCTCTACGACGCCAACGGAACGGTCCTCGATTCGACGCACGTGGGCAACTTCGAAACCCCCGAAAGACGAAGCTACTGTGACCCTCAGTAGTGAAACCAGGCCCACCTACATCGTCGCTGACCATCCGCGGTTCACCAGTTACGGAGTGACGCACGTCCGATACTACGCGTTGAACGACGACGGTCGCTATTCACCCGAGTGGGACCCTGCCGACCGCCTCGACAGGGGCTCTGGGTACCCACGACACAATGAGTCCAGCCGGTGCACGTGACGCGAAGACCGTTGGGGGCTTGTCGAACCTGGTTCTAATTTCCGGTTCCGTTTTAGCAAATTTCTATTCGAAGAGTCTTGTTTTTTCAGAGCCGGGATAAACGAAATTACTTTTCACACCGATATCACATACCGAAGCGATGGCTAGCTCGTTTGAACGGCGGAAACTACTCGGCTCTACAGGCGCCACAGTCGGTTCGTTGCTGGCGGGATGTTCGTTTTCGAGTAGTCCACAGGCGACGCTGTCCCACGACCGAATCATCTGGTACCGCTCGCCTGTTTCCTACGATATTGCAATCGTCGACGAAGCACTATACTTCTCCACGGGCACAGACCTGTACTCGATCGAGACGGAGACCGGCGAGGAGATCTGGTCTCGACACGTCGAGGACGAACCGAATCTCCACTCTGACGAAACCACTTGTTTGCGGGAGGTGGTCGCTTCAGACGGCGAGCGCTTGTACGTACCCAGCTGCGACGGCGTGCGTGCGCTTTCCCTGCAAGACGGAACCGACCTGTGGACCGCAGGCTCGGCTGCGACGTCCTCCGTGGTCGCCACGGGAAGCCACGTCTACGCTGGGGGGTCAGATCTCATTTCTGTCTCCGCCAGTTCCGAGACGGAAGAGTGGCAGACAGCGATCGGCGCCCGAGAGGAACTGTCCCTCGCTCCGACTGGCGACGGCGTCGTGGCATGTGACGAGGCCGCTGGCGTCGTCCACTGCGTCGACGCTGATGGAACGGTGCGCTGGCAACACGACCTCCAGTGGGAGGGTCGTCCACCGGTCGTCGTCGCCGACACTGTGTATGCAGCAACTGGCCGCGACCAAGAAATTGGCCGTCTGGTGGCTCTCGATCGCTCGACCGGATCCGTCAACTGGACCGCCGAGACACCGGCTATCAGCCCCTCCGGAATAACCACGGGAGACGAACAGGTCTACGTCGGAACGTACCCAGACGAGAATGACGACGGCCGCCTCGTTGCATACGACCAGGATAGCGGTGAGATGCGCTGGGATTACACTGTCAGGGATTCCGATTTCGCGAGCCCGCTTGCCGACGCGAGCGGGGTGTATGCCGGGACCGACGACGGGGTCTATGCGTTCTCACACGACGGCACCGAGCGGTGGTACGTGGAGACCGAATACCCCACCTCGTGTATACTCGTATCGGATGGACAACTCTACGCTGGTGTGATGGGTGAACTGGTCGCCATCGACGTAACGGGCGACGACCGATAATCAAAATCAGTTGCCAGTTGAAATCCGCTGACTCGGGTGCCCAGTGACGATATCCAGTACGGGGAACTAGCGAAAGACGACTCCGTCGACCACAGACGCCAGTCACGAGCGGGCTCGGCGAGGCGTTCGGCTATCCCAGACACGATGAATCAGGGCAGTGCATGTGACGCGTCGAGCGGAAGGCGATGGCGACGCCGGAGAGGCTCACCGTCGCCGCCCTGTGCAGAAATTGGTGAATCGATCCCTTCGAAGCAGTGATACGAATGGCGTACGAGGATGTCCGTTTCTGGATCTCCTCAAAGATGTGTGTCGACTCGTCGCTGGTGGCGCTCTCGACCGGCCCCAGCTGGAGTGGGTACAAGGAATCCTCTAGTCGTTCTATTTCGACAGTACGTACCACTCAGAGTCACCACTCGACTGCGGCTAACTACGTACCGTTCTGATCCGACCTGAGCGCTCGGTAGCAGTATTATAACGCCTTATGGACGGGTTCAACGAGTTTCGGCTAATGACAGCCGACCCGGTCCGCGCGGACCGAACGCCGGACGACCCCCTTGAGGCCGCACGGCGCGCCCTGGCCGTCGAAACACAGCGAACAACTGACGAGCGCGACGCCCTCTCGTCCTTCCTCGACCGGGTCCGGGACGTGGACGTCGTCGAGCCGACGCCCATGCAGGGCCCAAAACGACAGATCCAGACACCCCAGACGACGGGTCTGGCCACCGTCCGCGACGCGTACGTGGGGACAGTGATGAGCGTCCCACACTACGACGAGGAGTACGGCGACAGTTACGTAGAGAGCCTCGAGGCCGAGTTCGGTGCGGACGTCGCAGCGGCGCTCCTCCAGGGGCACTTCGGCGAGTACTGCAAGCAGTCGGTGCTCGCGAAGACAGAACAGGCGCTGGACGAGCGGGAGCGATTTCTGTCGACGCTCGACGCCGAGCGGGAGTCGCTGGCCGACACCGAGGAACGGATCCACGGCATCTTGGACCGGGTGGAAGGAACGGTCGACGACGAGGACGAGAATCTGTCGTTTAGCGCGCTCGAGGGGCGCCGGTCGACGCTGCAAACCCTGCAAGCGGAGTGCGACGAGGTGGCCGCGGACAGACAGGCAGCCATTCGCCGCCAGCACCGCCAGCTCTGGGTTCCCCGGTCCGCACCGGACGTCCCCGCGTACGTATACCAGGGACTAGCGGAGACGTATCCCGTCCTCTCCGTAATCGCCGATCTGGGTGAGTGCATCACGGACCGCCGCCGGACCGTCGAACGGCGAATGAGCGGAGCCAAATAGTAGAAGTGGGGAATCTGCGTGGAGCGTGGCGCGAAGCTAGTTCCCTGCGCGTCCGCGGTTGCCCCAGCCTCGCCGGCCGTCGCGACTCTCACGAGTGGCGAAGGTGGCCATGTGAGGGTAGTCGGCGATCAGCCCGTCGACGCCGAGTTCGACGGGCGTACTCGCCTCTCGCCAGCTATCGATCGTCCAGACGTTCACGTCCCGGTCTTCCTCGTGTGCGGTTTCGACGAGGTCCTGGTCGAGAACCCCTGTCGATGGGTTGACCGCTTCCGCGTCGAGTTCGCGGGCGATCGCCAGATTCTCCTCTTTGTTCTGCCCGAATATCGGGGCCACTGCGACGTCCGGATCGACGTCCCGGACCGCCCTGAGCGCGTCCGGGTCGAACGAGGACGTGTAGTACTCGCCCCGATACTGCGACGCGATCTGGAGCGTTCGCTCGGCGAACTCCGTCCAAGAGAGCGGGCCCGAATCCTTGAACTCGATGTTCATCGTCACCCTGGGCCACGCCGCGTCGAGCGTCTCGGCGAGCGTCGGAATCGTCTCGCCCGACTCCAGGATTTCTGCTTCCAGCACCGTCTTGGACGGCGTTTCGGCGACGAGTCCCTCCTGGTCCGTGAGGTCGTCGAGCGCAGCGTCGTGGAAGACGACGATCTCGCCGTCCGCCGTCGCTTCGACGTCGATCTCGATCCGGTCGGCACCGAGGCGACACGACCCCTCGATGGCGGCGACCGTGTTCTGCGGGAAGACGTCCCTGAATCCGCGGTGGGCCGTGATGGCGAGGTCGTCGTTTCGGCCTCGGCCCCGCCCCCAGTTTCTGGACGCCGATGCCGTCCCGCTGAGCGCCGCAGTGCCCAGCATCGCTCCAGTGGTCTTGAGAACGCCTCGTCGCGATACGTGCTTCGTCCGTCCCTCAGTATCCCGTGACATCGCCTGAATCAGCGACGAGTGGACTAATCACCGTTTATATGACATCTATTGGGTACTATTTTTGCTCGTAACTGGTAACTACCGGTAGCATTCGTATCGAGGCTACGGAAGGACAACGGAGAGTCGTCGCCACGCCGTCGCGAGTATTCTCGGTCGGAAGCGAACGGACGGGTAGAAGCGTCGTCAGCGTTCGAGGCAGTCGACTCCCGGCGTCGCGTCTCGAACGGTGATCACTCCAGCCTGTTCGGCGGAGTTTCGATGTCGTCTTCGTCGACGCCCAGACACCGGGCGACGTCGGCGACCGACTTCGTCTCGAAGACGAAGTAGTCGGCCGGGACGGCGTCGACTATCTGACGATAGTCGGTGAGCGGCTCGTGATCGTCGGCCGTCCCGTCGTTGTCGTGGAGGTGACACACCCGAATTCGGTCGCCGAAGCGGTCGAGGAAGTCGCGCCAGTGGTAACCGCTCACCTTGGCGTGACCGACGTCGAGTGTGACGCCGAGATATTCGGGCAGGACGTTCGCCGATCGGAGCGAGGATTCCAGATCGTCTGGCGTCGTCGTGCAGCGCTGCTTCTCGTCGCTGACGGGCTGGTTCTCCAGGCAGAGCGGGACGCCGACGAACTGGGCGTATTCGGCGCACTCTCGCAACGACTGGCGGGCGTTTTCGGCGGCCTTCTCCCTGACCCACGAGGGGTAGCGATGTGGGACGGCGCCGCCGTGTACGACGACGGCGCCCGCCCCGGCCGTCGCTGCGTCGTCGAGCGTCTGCTTCACCTGTGACACGGACGCTTCCCGGACGGCGTCGTTGAAGCTCCCCATGTTCCAGTCGCGGAACGGTGCGTGGTACGTGATAGACACGCCGTACCGGTCGGCAATGGTGCCGAGTTCCACCGGCGAGGGCGCGTCGGGATGACCGTGGAGGTACTCGCGCTTCAGTTCGACGTGGGAGAGCCCGAGATCGGTGACGTACTCGACGAACTGTTCGACAGAGACGCCGAAGCGGACGTCCATCGCAGCACCGACTGACGTCATCGCGACCCCTCCGCCCGGTATACCGGGTCGCCGGCGACGAACGCCCGCGACACCGTCGGCGTCGGGTTCCGGTCCACCACGACGAAGTCGGCTCGCGCGCCCGGTTCGAGACGGCCGCGGTCCGGGAGACCGGCCGCACTCGCCGGGTTCGCCGTCACTCTCGCGACTCGCTCGGGGAGCGGCTCGCCGGTCTCGACGAAGGTCCCGGCCAGGAGCGAGAGCGGGTGGTAGTCGGCGACCAGCGCGTCGACGACCCCGGCCTCGATGGCGTCCGCGGTGGCGAGGTTCCCCCACTGGCTCTCCCCGCGGACGAGGTTCGGTGCGCCCATCGTCACGGTCATCCCGAGCTCGTGGGCCCGTTCGGCGGTCGCCATCGTGATCGGGTACTCCGAGATGTCGACGCCCGCTTCGGCGAGACGCTCGACCTCTGCGGGGTCCTCGTCGTCGTGGGACGCCGTGACGGCACCGTTCGCGTGGGCACAGTCGACGACGCGCTCGATGCGCTCGCGGATGGTCTCCATCGAGACGTCCCCGCGCTCGGCGATCATCTCTTCGGCTTCCTCGACGGTGTGGTCGTGGGAGTCCCGGTAGTACTGGAGGAACGCCTCCTCGTCCCGAAACTGTCCTTTGCCGGGGACGTGGCTCATCACGGACACGAGGTCGGCGTTGCCGGCCTCGGTCACGTCGACGACGGCGTCGACGCATTCCTCCTGTGTGACTTCACAGCGCGCGTGGAGGCGGTGGTCGGCCAGCAGGTCGTCCGTCGACTCGATGGCGTCCGTCAGCTCGGCCCCGAGTTCGGGCGACCGGTCGGCATCGGGGTCGATCTCGAAGGAGATGGCGTGGAACTTCGTCGTGATGCCCGCCGCGAGGTTCGCCCGGTCCGCCGCCGCGAGCGCCATGTGCGTGTCCATGCGCGCTCCGGCGCGCGGGTGCAGGTGGGACTCGATGTCGTCGCCGTGGAGGTCGACCAGGCCCGGCAGGACGTACTGGCCGTCGGCGTCGACGGTCACTGCGTCGGCGTCGTCGACGTCACCGACGGCGACGATGCGGTCGCCCTCGATCCGAACGCCGCCCTCGACGACCGCGTCGGGCGTGACGACGGCGGCGTTCGTCACGGCGAAAGACGACGTCGCGTCAGTCACCGTTTCACCGGTGGACCGCGGTCGCTGGCTCATGCGACCACCTCTTCTTCCTCCTCGGCAGCGAACTCCGCGACCGGGACGACGCGTTGCAGTTCGCCCCCGTCGAGCACGGCCACGCGGTCGGCGACCCGTTCGACGACGTCGCGGTCGTGGAAGACGCCGACGACCGTCGTCTCCGCGTCGGTCGACTCTGAGAGCAACTCGATGGCCGCCGTCCGCGTCTCGGGGTCGAGCGCGCTCGTGGGTTCGTCGAGCAGGAGGAGCTCCGGCTCCGGCGCGAGCGCCTGCGCGAGGTTGACCCGCTGGCGCTCGCCGCCCGAGAACGTCGCCGGGTAGGCCTCCCACAGTTCTTCTGGCAGCCCGAGCGCGTCCAGGAGCTCGCGGGCACGGTCGCGAGCCTGCGCCGCCGGCGTCCCGCGCTCCAGAAGCGGCCGGGCGACGACGTCGATGGCCGGGACGCGCGGAATCTCGTCGAGGAACTGCGACGCGTAGCCGAGCGTCGAGTCCCGGATGGCCATCACCGTGCGGTCGTCACAGGTCGCCAGGTCGACGTCTGCGGGGTGGTAGACCGTCGACCCGCCCGTCGGTTCGTACGTCCGGTAGAGACACTTCAGCAACGAGGACTTGCCACTGCCGGACTCGCCCACGATAGCGAGGAACTCGCCGCGGCGGACGGTGAACGATACGTCGTCGAGCCCGACGACCTGTTTGTCGCCGAGCGCGTGCATGTCGAAGGTCTTGGTGAGTCCTTCGACGGTGAGAACGTCGGTCATATGACTGAGTTGATGAGCGTCTGCGTGTACTCGTGGTGCGGGTCCTCCATGACGCGGTCCGTCAGGCCGGTCTCGACGACGCGTCCGTGGCGCATCACGAGCGTCCGGTCGGCCAGCAGCCTGACGACGCCCAGGTCGTGGCTCACGACGACGGCGGCCACGTCCTCCTCGCGCTGGATGCGCCGGAACATGTCCAGCACGCGGGCCTGGACGCTGACGTCGAGCCCCGTCGTCGGTTCGTCGAGGATCACCACGTCCGGGTCGGTGGCCAGCGCGCGAGCGATCTGGACCCGGCGTTGCATGCCGCCGCTGTACGTCTCCGTCGGGTCGTCCATCCGCTCGACCGGGACCTCCGTCTCCGCGAAGAGGTCGCGGACGCGGTCGCGGACGTCGCCGTAGTTGCGCCAGCCGGCGGCCAGCAGCTTCTCGGCGACGTTGCCGCCGCCGGTGAACTCGAGGTTGAGTCCGTCGCGGACGTGCTGGTGGACGAGCCCGACCGCGCCGTTCCGGAGGCGATGACGCGTCTCGTAGTCGGCGTCGAGGAGGTTGCCGTCGTGGCCGTCGAGGCGAACGTCGCCGCTGGCCTGTCCATCGGTCGCGCGTTCGAGGGCGAGCAGCTCGGCGACGCTCGACTTGCCCGACCCGGACTCGCCGACGATGCCCAGCACCTCGCCGGGCTCGACGTCGAGCGAGACGTCGGCACACGCCACCACGGCGCCGCAGTCGGGACACTGGTTCGTCCCCGCCGCGTCGCCGGTCAATTCGACGCAGTCGCCACACGAGTCGCCGTAGACCCGTCGCAGGTCGCTGGCGTCCAGTAGCGTCACGCGTCGTCACCCCCGTTCGTCGCAACTTTGTCCGCCGACTCGCCGGCCGACCCCTCCACTGTCGGCCCGCCCGGCGTCCCGGGCCCCCAGTCCACTCCCTCGCGGTCGAGGTGGTGGTCCTTGGCCAGGTCCGGCTCGTCCTGCCGTTTCAGGCAGAAACTGGTGTCGTTGCAGACGTACAGCCGGTCCTCCTCGTCCGTCTCTATCTCGGTGAGGTAGGTGTCGGTCGACCCGCAGGAGTGACACGAGGCGTCGGGGAACCGCTCGACCTGGAACGCCTCGTCTTCGAACGCCAGGGGTTCGACCTCGGTGTGGGGCGGGACCGCGTAGATGCGGGCCTCGCGACCGGCCGCGAAGACGAACAGGTTGTCCGCGTCGTCGAGTTTCGGGACGTCCCAGCGCGGGATGGGCGAGGGGTCCATCAGGTAGCGGCCGGCGACCATCGCCGGGTAACGGGCCGCGATCTGTATCTCGCCCCACTCGACGACGTTCTCGTAGAGGTGGACCCACATCTTGCCGTAGTTCGCGTGGGCGTGGCGCCGCCGGTTCGCCGCGTCGGAGGAGTCGACCTTCCGGAGCGCGTCGGTGATGGGCACCTGGAGGACGAGGATCTGGTCCTCGTCCAGGACCTCCTCGGGGATGCGGTGGCGGGTCTGGATCAAGTCGGCCTCCGTCGCGTCGGTCGTCGTCTCCACGTCGGCGGTCGTCTCGGCCAGTCGCCGGACGTTGGCCGCGTTCACGCTCTCGTCGCTCCCCTGGTCGATGACCTTGAACGCGTCGTCGGGTCCGAGCAGGGAGAGCGACGCCTGGATGCCGCCCGTACCCCAGCCGCGAGCGAGCGGCATCGGCCGGGAGGCGAAGGGAACCTGGTGGCCCGGGATAGCGATTCCCTTCAGGATGGCCCGCCGGACCTCGCGCTTGGTGTGTTCGTCGAGGTACGCGTAGTTGTACCCCGAGAGCCCCTCGCCCGAGAGGTCGTCGACGGCGTCCGCGACGGACACCGCCGAGATTTCTGTCCCGCTCTCGTCGGTCGCTGCCCCACTCTCTTCGAGCGCTTCGGGCTCCGCGTCAGTCATCGTCGCTCACCTCCGGGGCCGCGACAGAGGGGTCGGCTGCCGGTTCGTCTCCCTCGCCGTCCGGAGACTCGACCGCCGTCCCGACTTCCGCGTCGAGTCCTCGACCCTCCCTGACGGCGCGGATGCGGTCGAGGATGCTCTGGAAGGTGACGTAGTGGGGGAGTTTGAGGTGCTCGATGAAGCCGAACGAATCCAGCCCGTCGACGGCGTCGAGGACGAACTCGGCGTTCTCGGCCGGCTCTGCTTCGCTGTCGAGCTGGATGGACGCGTCGAGGATGGTCATCGCGATGGTCTTGCGTTCGTTCCGACCGAAGGTGAGGCCGTAGCCGAAGGCGAACTGCGGGTCGTCGCGCTTGGCGTACACGGGCACGACGGCCTCGGACTCGCTCACCTCGACGTCGGTGACCCGGACGTCGTCGCCGGTGTAGGGATGCGTTATCCTGACGGGAAGTTTCCCGACCCGGACCTCGGCGAGCGTCGGGTGGACCTGGCCGTAGCCGCGCATCGCGGAGTAGCCCAGCGCGGTGACGGCCCCGGTCTCACCACGGGCGAGTTCCTGGAGCACCTCGTCCCGGCCTGCCGGATGCGTGACTGGTTCGCGGGTCGTGTCGACCGGGTCGTCGAACTCGTCGGCGTCGGCCGCCGGTTCGTGGACCAGCCCCTCCTCGCGGAGCACGTCCATGACGTTCCGGACGGTGGTCGGCTCGGCGTCCGGGAGGTCCCAGTCCGCGGTCGGGTCGATCTCGTCCCCACCGTCGATGTCGAAGTCGAGCAGGCGCTGCGTGTAGTCCTTGGTCGGGCCGAGTATCTGGCCGCCAGGGACGTCCTTGTAGGCCGGCGACACGCGGCGCGTCGCGAACATATCCGACGGGTCGACTGGGTTGGTCTCGTCCCACCGCTCCAGCGTCGAACGGTAGGCCTGCAGGAGGAACGACGCCTCGACGGTGTCACCCTGGGCCTGGATGACGGCGAGCGCGGCGAGTCGCGGCGCGTACAGCCCGCCTTCGCTCATCGCCTGGGCGGTCAGCCGCGAGAGCTGGCCGTCGACCTGGTCGACGGAGAGCGACGGTTCGTCCGCGTCGAGGCGCTGCTTCTCGAAGAGGTCCTCGGCGCGTTCGATGATCTCCTCGCCGGCCGTGACGGCGACGTAGCCCATCTACACCACCTCCAGGTCGTTCGACCGCGGGATGGCCGCCACGTACTCGCCGCTCGTCAGGTAGGCGTCGACGCCCCGAGGATAGGTCGACTGGGCTTCTCTGAGCCGTTCGAGTTCGCTGGCCGGGAGGTCGGCACTGAGGCGGCGCGTCCCGTCGACGCCCGGCCCGATCAGTTCGACGGTCGTGAGCGCGCTGTCCGGGCCCGTTTCGAGGCCGTCGACGCGATAGACGACGGTCGCGCCCTCGCTCGGTTCGACCAGCGACCCGTGGCTGCACTCGCGGACGTCCCAGTCGGGCTGGCCGTGCGTGTGGAGCAGGTCGGCCTCGGCCGGTTCGCTCGGGTCGAAGCGACCCTGGCTCTCCAGTGCTGAACGGAGCTCTCCGTCGTCGGTCCACGTGCGCACTTCGTGGTCGACGAGCGTGGCGAGAATCGCGTGATCGGCGGGCGAAGAGCCGACGTCGGCGACGGTCCCCGGCCGACTCGTCGCGTCGCACAGGGCGCGGAACGCAGTCTGCGTGTCGTGCACGGGGTCGATGCCGAGCGCTCTCACAGGTCGTCCTCCATCGTCTCGAACTCGACGGTCGTGTGGCGACTCTCCGCCCACGTCTGTTCGCGCTCGCGTTCGTACGCCTCGCCTGCCTGTTCCAGGACGGCGACGGCCTCGTCGGCGATCGGGTGGCGGTCGGCGACGGCGGCGTCGACGATCGCGCCGGAGAGAGCGGCCCGCTCGGCCTTCCCTGGAACCATCGCGAACCCGCGCTCGCCGTCGAGGGAGACCTCCGCGGGCGTGACGACGACCTCGCCGAGGTTGAACGGCCGGCGTTCGACGGGTTCGACGACGCGCTGCATCACGAGCTGTGGCCGCGGTTCCTGGAGTACGTCAAGCGTCGGATCGCTGGCCAGTACCTGGTCGGCGACCGATTCGAGGGCGTCGCCGTCGCAAGCGGCGATCAACTCGAATCTATCCGACCGGTCGTGTGGATCGTCCATGTGATCGAGCGGACCCACCCGAATAGGCCCGATAAGCCTTCACTGCGTACTCTCCATCGTCGCCAGCGTGAGCCGGTTCGATCCATCCCCCGGATCGAGCGGTCCGGACTAGTATGGACCGCCACTGCGGAACTGGTGATCGAGACTGCGACGGCGCTGACCGAACAAGTCCCTCCGGACTTTACGCAGCAAACGGTTATTCTACCCACTCCGGGCCGTTCAGGTGATGTTGGACGAGACCAGCACCGACGGATCGGGTGTACGGGAACGGACGGACGGGATGGACACGGGACGGGTGAGTCGCCGCGGGTTCCTGGTCGGTGGCGCAGCCGGGACCGCTGCGCTGACCGGGCTCGCGGGGTGTTCGGGCGTGCTCGGTGGCGGCGGAAGTGAGCCGATAACGATGCTGCTGACTCCCGACACACCGTCGGACGTACGGCCGCAGTACGCCCCCGTTCACGACATGCTCGAAGGGGAAATCGACGGCCTCGACCTGGAGATGGAGGTCCCCCAGGACTACTCGGCAGTGCGGACGGCCCTCGAGAGCGAACAGGCCGAGATCGGGATGGACGACGTGACGCTCATCTCGAAACCGGACATCATGGACCTGTTCGGGACAGCCGTCACCGGCGGGACGGCCTTTTACTTCTCGATGATGCTCACCAAGCCCGACTCGGACATCGACGAGCGGACGGATATCGAGGGGAAAAACATGGCCTTCGCCGACCGGCTCTCCACCAGTGGATCGATCTTCGCCGTCTACGCGCTCAAGGAGGCCGGCCTGGACGTCGGCGACGCCCCGGATGGGGACCCGGTCGACTTCGAGGGGACGTGGTCCAACCACGGTGACGCCGTCCAGCGCGTGCTGAACGACGAGGCCGACGCATGTACCACCTGGTCCGGGAACGGCATGGCCTACCTCGCCGAGGACCAGGAACTCCCCGACCGCGTCGCAGAAGAGGACTCGTTCACCGGCAATCGCGGCGAGGAGGGCACGGCGCTCCGGCCGTTCTGGTGGTCCTTCCCGATCCCCAAACAGCCGATATACGCGCGCCAGTCGTGGGACTCGCCGATGAAAGAGAAGATCCGCGAGCAGCTGCTTGCGTCCGACGAGGCGTTGATCCAGGAGTACCTGCCCGACGACTACAACGAGAACGACCTGCCGTTCACGACGCTCGAGGAGACCACCATGGACAACTACGAACCCGTGATCAAACGCCTCAACGACCTCGGCATCGAACTCGGCTAGGGCCGTCGCCAACGCACACTTTCCAATCATGAGTACACTCACCGTAGAGAACCTGACGAAGGAGTACGGCGACGTCACGGCGGTCGAGGACGTCTCCTTCGAGATCGAAGACGAGTTCGTCGTCCTGCTGGGCGAGTCCGGCGCCGGGAAGTCGACGCTGCTGCGCTGCGTGAACGGGTTGACGGAGCCGACCAGCGGCGGCGTCTACCTCGACGGCGAGCCCCTCGAAGGCTCACAGCCGTCGGTCGGGATGATCTTCCAGCAGCACAACCTCGTCGAGGGCGTATCGGCGTACCTGAACGCACTCACCGGCTCGCTCGAACGGGCCGGGTTCGTCGAGAGCCTGTTCCAGTGGCAGGACCGTGCGGACAAGAGACGGGCGCTGGAGGCCTTGGAGACCGTCGGCCTCCTCGACGAGGCGCACCAGCGCGTCACGCAGATGAGCGGCGGCCAGCAACAGCGCGTCGGCATCGCCCGCGCCCTGGTCCAGGACCCGTCGCTCCTCCTGGCCGACGAACCCGTCGCCAGTCTCGACCCGTCCAGCGCCGAGACGGTGATGGGCTACCTCAAGAAGGCTGCGTCGGTCCACCAGGTGACGGCGCTCGTGAGCCTCCACCAGGTGAACATCGCGGCACACTTCGGCGAGCGCTTCATCGGCCTGCGCGACGGCCAGTTGCTGTTCGACGTCGGGAGCGACGAACTCACCCCCGCACTCATCGACGACCTCTACGGCGACGTCGAGACGGTCGGACTGGCGAACGATCCCGTCGCAGTCGACGCGGACACGAACGGCGAGTCGCCCCCGGCCGACGGCGACGACTGGAGGGTCGAGGCGTGAGTTCGGAGTCGCCGCCGGGCGGCGGGCTCCGCGCCTACTTCGGATTCGCCGAGACCGGCACCTCCGACGTCGACCGGAAGCTCACGGAACTCAAACGGCGGAAGACGGTCCGGCGGCTCTGGACGGCCCTCGGCGTCATCGTCGGAGGATGGCTGTTCCTGCTGAGCCTCCAGACGGCGGAGTTCACGCTCGCACAGCTGACCACCCAGTTTCCCTTCTTCGTCGACGCGCTCACGGAGTACTTCCCGCCGACCACCTATTTCGGCATCCCGTTCGTCGACGTCGGCCAGTACTGGAACTTCATCGTCGAGGCGGACCTGTTCCAGGCCTCGCAGGTGACGATGGCCATCGCGTTCGCCGGGACCGTCCTCGGCCTCCCGGGAGCGCTGCTGTTCGGCATCCTCGCCAGCGAGCGCGTCGTTCCGTACCCGTTCAACTTCCTCTTCAGGGGGACGATGAGCCTTATCCGCGCCATCCCGGCGCTGGTCTGGGCGCTCATCTTCATCCCGCTCGGCGGCGTCTCGCCCTTCACCGGCGTGCTGGCCATCATGGTCGACACCACGGGCTACCTGGGACGGCTGTTCACCGACGAACTCGAAGAGATAGCGGACGGTCCCATCGAGGGCGTCGAGAGCACCGGCGCGGGGTCGCGCCAGGTCATCTCCTTTGGCATGCTCAGCCAGGTGTTCCGCCAGTTCATCGCCTGGATCGCCTTCGACCTCGAACACAACGTCCGCGTCGCCATCACACTGGGCCTCATCGGCGCCGGGGGGCTCGGCCTCGAACTCAACATCCAGAAGCAGACGTTCAACTACACCGAGATGATGGCCTGCATCATCCTGGTCGTCGTCCTCGCCGGCTCCGTCGAACTGGCGAGCCAGCGCGTGCGTTCGTACCTGCGCGACGAGGACGACGTCGAGAAGACCGGCGTGCTGGAGGCGTTCGTCACCGCCCCGCGCAAGATCGTCGAGTCGGCTGGGGGGAGGCGGTGACCCGATGACGACGCCCTTCGAAGCGACCGACGATGGCTACTACGTCGACTCCCACGGCGCGGACCGTGTGGGCGGCCTCTCGCCCGAACCGACGCTCCACGAGCCGGTCCAGATCACGAAGAGCACGCTCGGGGAGTGGACGGAGGTGCGCGCCGGGGCACGGGTCAACGAGTCCGCCGTCGGCGACTACACGTACCTGATGGAGCGTGTCCAGCTCGACCACAGTACGATCGGGAAGTTCGGCAACGTCGCCTCGGACGCCCGTCTCGGCCCGACGAACCACCCCATCGACCGGCCGTCGGCCCACCACTTCACCTACCGCGCCGAGATGTACGACCTGGGCGAGGACGACGAGTCCATCTTCGAGTGGCGCGCCGACCAGCCGGTCACCGTCGGCCACGACGTCTGGATCGGTCACGGTGCAATCGTGCTTCCGGGCGTCGAAATCGGCAACGGCGCGGTCGTCGGAGCCGGTGCCGTCGTCGCACGCGACGTCGATCCCTACACCGTGGTCGCGGGCGTCCCCGCCGAACCGATCCGGCGGCGGTTCCCCGAAGACGTCGCCGACCTCATCGAGGCGACCGAGTGGTGGGACTGGGACCACGAGACGCTGGCCGACCGACTGGCGGCGTTCCGGGACCTCGACGCGCTCCTGGATCAGTACGCACCCGAGACGGCCGGTGCGGAAGCGTCCGACTGAGTGACCAGGCGCTCCTTTTGCGTGATTCGCTTGCCCGTATCGTGACGGAGTGGCGGCGGTGCGCCGCTCAGATCATCGCGTGGTCGGGCTCGATCCCCGAGTGAAGCCGCACGGCGATCTCGGCGGCGTCCACCCAGTAGTAGATCGCGCGTTCGAGCGCCCGCGTCACCGTCACGAGATACCCGTACAGCTCCGGGTCGTAGGCGGTGACGAGTTCGAACAGCTCGTCGAGGTCGCGGTGGACGGTCTCCTCTTCGGCGTGTAACGCGTCGTAGGCGTCCAGGTCTCCCTCGAAGAGGACGTCCACGAGGTAGCCGTTGATCCGGCTGCCCGCCTCGAAGACGTCGAGGATGCGTTCCTCGATGACGCCAGTCGTCTGGGTATCCTGGCGGTCGACGACGTCGGCGATGAAACACGACCGGTCGCCGACGATTTCGAGGTTGGTCGCGATCGTCGCCAGGTCGGACGCGACGCGGTTTCCAGGCCAGTCGGTCGTCAGTGTATAGGACTTCAGTTCGCCGAGCACTGCGAAGTATCGCTCGTTGGTGAGCGATTCGAGCCCGTCGGCCGGGTGGTCGGGCGTCTCGTCCACGAAGGCGAGTCGCGCCGCCTCGTACTGGGTCGAGGTCACGTCGTCGAGTCGTTCGAGCAGTTCGAGGACGGTCGTCCCTCTGTCGTTGCCGGGCGCGCGATGGCCGTTCTCGCCGGCGGCGTCCCCGGTCGACTCGAAGAACTTCGAGACGCCGTCCGCGGTGTCGAACACGGCCGCGTCGTCGACGACGTAGGCCTTCCTGACGACGCCGTCCCGTTTCAGTTCCTGGAGCAGTTCGGAGACGTACTGTTCGGAGATACCGACTGCCTCGGCCAAGTCCGCCTTCGTCGGCGGCGCCGTCCGGTCGATGGCCTCGATCACCTGCGAGAGTGTCGCATCACGGCCGTGTCTGGTCGCGTCTCTCGGCCGATGCCACGTTCTGCGGGACATACTTTTCCGGGCACGTGTGCTCGCTATAGGGCTATCCCACAGACTGTCTGGACGGCTATATAGAATCCATCGTCACGACCTCCGCCGAGGGTTCGATCGGTCCCTCCGTACCGACGGTACGGATATATATCGGATGGAACTGGAACGTGCCTCTCATATAAACCATCAGTAGGGTCTCCGCGAGGTAGTGCCGTATGGAGACTCGCAAAGTACAGCTCTCTGGGGGAACGACGTACACAGTCTCGTTGCCGAAGTCGTGGGCGACCGAGAACGGGATCGACGCCGGATCCGTCCTGTCACTGCACCCGAACGGTGACGGATCGCTCCTCGTCGAGGCGTCGGCAGACCGATCGAGAAAGCGCCGTACGGCGACGGTCGACGTCTCGACCAGCGGAGAGAACGCCGTCGAACAGCGCGTCCACGCCCTCCACGCGGTCGGATTCGACGAGGTGGCGCTCGTCGACCAGAGCGGACACGACGTGGACAGACGGAAAACCGTCGAACAGACCGTCGAGGAACTCTCGGGCTTCGAGTTGCTCGAAGTCACGGACACCCGCATCCGGCTGACGAACCTCATCGACGCGGAGAACGTCGAGGTTCGAAAGAGCGCGCTCCGCTTGCGTCTCGTGACGCTCGCGATGCATCGCGACGCCGTTACTGCCGTCGTGAACGACGACGAGGCGCTGGCCGAGCGCGTCGTCGACAGGGACGCCGAGGCGGACAAACTGTTCGCCATGGTGACCAGGCACTTCCGCCGGGCGCTCACCGACCTCCACGAGGTGGAGAAACTCGACCAGGGGCGCGACGACCTCTTCGAGTACTACTACGCGTGCCGGCAGTTCGAGCGCATCGCCGACCACGCGGAGAAGATAGCCCGCTTCGCTCTCGATCCCGACGCGGGCTTGCCGGCCGACTTCGGTGACCGGATCGTCTCGCTGGGCAACGACGCGCGCCAGATCGTCGACCACGCAGCGGACGTCATCCTCGCGGACGCCGGTATCGAGGCCGCTCACCTGGCGTTAGAACACCGTGACGAACTCGTCACCGAGATCGAGGCGCTGGACCGCGACCTCTACGACCACGGCGTCCCCGGCGAAGCCCACACCGCCGGTCTCCTCCTCGACAGTCTTCGCCGAACCGCCGAGTACGGGGCGAACGTGGCGAACATCAGTATTCAGCAGGTCTCTCGGAGCGAGATCGACGACCGGTGAGGCGTCGCGAGCGTCGGCTGGTCTCACTGCGAGCCCGTTCCTGAACAGGGACCGGAACCGCCGTCGCTACCGGCTCGTCCGAAACCTCCTGCCGTCGGTGTCGGGAGTGTTTCTGACCGTGGCGGTGGTCAATCCGCGACGTCGACGTTGGTCTCGGCCCGTGCCCGGGTCCCGGTCGCAGCCCAGAAGAGGTAGACGCCGCCGACACCGAGCAGCGCGCCCGCGCCGAGGGTCGGCATCGCGAGCGCGTAGCCGCCGGCGTCGAGCGCCGCACCGAACAGGACGGGCGAGACGATGCCAGGGAGCGTCCCCAGGAAGGCCTGTACCGACAGCGCGGTTCCGAGCTGGTCGTCGTCGACGACCAGCGTAATCGTCGTCGAGGTCGGCGCGCTGTCCATCGTCAGCACGAACCCGTACCCGAGCACGACCGCAGCGAGTACCGCGAGCGACTCCCACGTGAGCCCAGCGAGCACGATCGTTCCCACGCCGCTACACGCGAGCGCGACCGCTATCACTCGAAAGTGGCCGATTCGATCGCTCAGCCAGCCGCCAGCGAGGTTTCCCGCGCCGCCGACGACCGTGACGAGACCGGCCAGCAGCCCGGCGGTGGCGACCGGCGCGGCGGTCGCTCCGACGGCCGCCGTCGAGACGAGAAAAGCCGGGAGCCAGTTACGAATCCCGTACAGTTCCCAGTTGTGTGCGCCGTAGACGCCGACGCCGGCGAGAAACGACCAGTCGGTCAGAAGCGATCGATCGAAGCCGCCGTCGTTCGATACCCGGTCAGGATTGTCCCGCCCCAGCAGGTACACGAGCGGTCCGGCACAGAGTGCGAGTAGGCTCGTCACGACGATGCCCGTCCGCCAGCCAGCGCTCGTGGCAATCGACGAGGTCAACACGAACGACAGCCCGCTGCTGATCGAGAAGGTCCCGACGTAGACCCCCATCGCCATCCCGCGGTCGCTGGGGTCGAACCATTCGCTGACGAATCGCATCCCCGGGACGTAGACGGCCGCCATCCCGACGCCGCTGAGAAAGCGGAACGCGGTCCCGACGAGAAACCCGTCCGCCACCGCGCCGAACGCGAGGTTACCGATCGCCGCGACCGTCGCGCCCACTGCGATGACCGGCCGCGGCGTGTACCGGTCGGCGAGCGCCCCGAACGGGACGACCCCGAGGAGGTACCCCGCCTGGAAGGCGCCGTAGACGACGCCGGCCTGGAGGCCACTGAGACCCCAGCGATCGGAGACGGTCGGCAGTACCGCCGAGTAGTTGAACCAGAGCAACGCCGACAGCAACAGCGTCGCGCTGACGACCGCCAGCATCCGGACGTTCGGTCGGTCGATCCACCCGTCGCTGGACCGATCCGCGTGCGCCGACATCGGTCCCGACGGTCAGTCCCGCTCGGCCGCCGGTTTCCGCGCCTCGATCGTCGCCGCGACGACGTACTCGCTCGGGTCGAGCTGGTCGTCCCACTCGTTGATGAACTCCGAACTGTCGTCTTTCGGATCGATCCGGACGTCGACGAACCCGGCGTCGATGAGCAGCCGTTCGATCTCCGCGACGGGCGACGCACCGGCGACGCAGGCCGCCACCGAGTCCGGGTCGGTTTCGAGGGACTCGGGAAGCGGCGCGGTCAACACGACGTCCGAGACGGCGAGGCGACCGCCCGGAACGAGGACGCGGAACGCCTCCGCGAACACCTGGCCTTTCGCCGGCGAGAGGTTGATGACGCAGTTCGAGATGACGACGTCGACGCTGGCGTCGGCCACGGGAAGGTGCTCGATCTCGCCGAGGCGGAACTCGACGTTTCGCGCGTCGTTCACTGCGACGTTCTCGCGGGCCTTCTCGACCATCTCGGGCGTCATATCGACGCCGATGACCTGTCCTCTGTCACCGACCTCGTTCGCGGCGAGGAAGCAGTCGAAGCCGGCACCGGAGCCCAGGTCGAGGACCGTCTCGCCCGGTTCGAGGTCGGCCATTGCCTTGGGGTTCCCGCAACCGAGGCCCAGGTCTGCGCCGTTCGCGACCGCTTCGATGTCGTCCTTTGAGTAGCCGAGTCGTTCGCTGTCCGTGCCTGTGCCGTCGTCGCAACAGCCCTCCCCGCCGCCAGTCCCGTCCTCACGACGGCTCTCCCCATTGCCCGTCCCGTCATCACAGCAGGAATCCGCGCCGTCGCCGGTGGCAATGTCGGCGTAGCGTTCTCTGACGAGACGGCGCTGTTCATCGGCGTCACGGTCGAGCGACGACTGCTCTGGTGGTGTGTCACTCATCGTCGTTCCCCAGCGCGTCGAGCGTGTCCAGAAGCCGTTCGGCGTCGTCGGTCAGTCCGTAGTACCGCCAGGACCCCTCTTTCCGTCGCGTGACCAGCCCCGCCGAGTAGAGCCGCGACAGAGCCTGGCTGACGCCGCTCTGGCTGATGCCGACGACCGCTTCGAGGTCGCAGACGCAGACGCTGCCCTCCGCGGCGCCGATACGGCGTACCAGTTCGTACCGGGTGTCGTTGCCGAGCGCCGAGAGCAACTGGACGTCCGCGACCAGCGCATCCTCCTCGACCTCGGGAATGGCTGTACAACACGCGTTTTCGGCCGAGTCGTCGGGTCGACAGGACTGGGATTCCGTTTCGGTAGCGTTTGGAGCCATTTCAGTGAATGGTAATATGAGTGAATGCTAATATAGCTGTTTCGACCGGAGGGAGACGAAATCTCTCTCACCTGGCACGGTCGTCGTGTACGGCGTTCGTACGCTCACGGACAACGACGACCGCTGCACTCGCCACTGTCGACGGGCGGGTTCGCGCTGACTACGTCACTCCAGACGACCCCGACGGCACGCCGTTCGAGGACGTCACGCTATGGTTGACGACGTGGACGGAACGGTACTTCACGCTGAAAACACCGGACCGATTCGGGCACCAGAATTCGGGGTGTTGGACAGAGAAAACTGGGTAACACGGCAGTTCTACGGTGCCCGGTGTTCACCTTGCTGACCATCCGGCGCTCCATTAGCTTTCAGTTCCCACGGACGAACGAATCGGGGAAGTGTGGGTGCGCATCCTGAACCGCTGAAACACGAGATAGTCAGACCCCGGGAATGACGATACTTATTCCACTGGCCGCAACCTGGTCAGCGACAGCCCGACGACACTCAGCGCAGCGGCGCCCAGGAGGAACGCCATGGACCAGCCGACGCGGGTGATCAGCAGGCTCGCGACGACGCCGCCCCCGATGCCGCCCCAGGCCTTCGCGGTGTAGAGCACGGCGTAGTTCTCCGAGGACCGGGCCTGACCGTAGTACTCGCCGACCAGCGACGGGACGATGGAGAACACCGGGCTCCGGAAAAACGCCGCCGCGCCGAGCAGGACGACGAACGGCAGCGCCCGCTGGGTGGCGCCGGTCCACACCGCCAGGGCGATGGCGACGCCGGAGAGCGTCACCGTCGCCGCCGCGGTGCGCTCGCGGCCGAGGCGGTCCGAGAGCCCGCCGATGGCCAGCAGGCCGGCGCTGTCCGCGAGCGCGACGACCGACGCCGCCGCCGTCAGCACCGCCGCGGGCAGGCCGAACTGGTCGGCGAAGGCAACCGCCTTGCCGATGAGCATCAGCCCGACGGCGTTGACGACGACCAGCATCGCGTACAGGAGCCAGAACTGCCAGGTCCGGGCCGCCTCGCGCCAGGTGTAGGTCCCGTCCGCTGTCGTGGTCTGGTCACTCACGGCGTCGAGGCTCTCGTCCACTTCGCTCTCGTCCCCGTCGTCGGAACTCGAGGAGGGGTCCCGGAGCACGAGCGCGCCGGCGAACGCGATGGCGCCGGTGACGAGTCCGAGCGTCGCAACCGTCCCGAAGAAGTCCGTCGCAAGCCCGTCACGAACGAACGGGATGAACAGCACGCTCAGGCCGCCGTAGGCCATCGTCACGATCCCCGTCGCCAGCCCGCGGCGCTCGGTGAACCACTTGACCGGGGTGTTCACCGCGATGGTGTAGAGCGTGCCCGCGCCGACGCCGCCGACGGCGTACCAGAGCGTAACCTGCCACGTCGCCGTCGCGACCCCGGTTCCCAGGTAGCCCACGGCGAGGAGCACCGCGCCGACGGCCACCGGCAGGCGCGGCCCGTAGCGGTCGCGGAACCAGCCCGCCGGAAACTGCGAGAGTGTCTGGGCAACGAGGTAAATCGTATAGACCGTCCCGAGCGCCGCCTCGCTCGCCCCGAGTCGCATGCCGAGCGCTGGTCTGAGCGACGACCAGACGAACTGGTAGGACCCGGCGGCGCCCATCCCGGCGGCAGCGACGAGGACGAGCAGCCACCTGGTCCGGACCGATCGATCCAGCATCTGCCCTCTGTCTCTCGGTCCGCTACTTGAACGATGCTATCTCGGGGCGGGGTGCGTCCCCGATTGCTCGCACGCTGTCGGGCAGGGCGCAGCAGTCAGGGCTCGCGGTCGCCCACGGGCCGGACCACGGTCGACAGTTCGGTCCGTTCGCGCTCCGTCGTCGTCCGGAGGTCGAACGCGACGGCGAGAACGTGGGTCCAGCCTGCTCGTTCCTGGACGACGACGCCGTCGATGGCCTGCCACTTTTGAACCAAGATTATACGATTCCACTCGCACCGACCCACTGGAACTTCCCATTGCGACCGGCCATTACCAGGGAGAAGTCCTCGATCGTCACCCGATAGAGCGGATCCGAATTGGCCTCCCAGTCGAGATTCCGTCCTGATCTGAACCCATCTGCATTCGAACTCACGAAGATACGCCACATGTCTCCCCGCTTCGTATACCGTGGTTTCGAGCCGAGCTCCAGCGAGAGCCGAAGGACGTCACCCGCGAGTTCCTCGCTGGTCGTGTAGTACGTCCGCTGATCCGTCCCATCACCGAACATCAGTGTTTCGAACAGGAGTTGCTTTTGGGGACTACTCACGTTCCAGATGAACGATGGAATTCGTTTGTTCTTCGAACCGTGTCCACAAAGCTCATCGAGCATCGTCCCGAATACAGTCGACCCGAAGGAGAACCCGTTATTCGTTACCGACGGTTTGATACCGAGACGCTCGAAGAGTGATGCGATCTTCGGTCGGTGCCGTTCGTCTTTCTGGGCCAGTTGTATGTGAGGCGTGTCGCGTGACTGTGTCCAGCTGACGCTCCCTTCTGCGATGAACCAGCCGAGAAATTCGATGAAGTCGTCACCTTCGAACCGATAGGGTCGACGGCGTGAATTGGAGCCAGAATGGATTGTCGTCCGGTCGGCGACCGATTCAATTTCCGATTGGTACTGGGTGAATGTGTCCGGGTCGAACAAGCATCCCTTGTAACTATTACTCCCTATTGGCGTACAATCGTCTGGGAGAGCGGCCCTGAACGCGATCCCGTGGTCCTCACTTGCCGCACAAATCTCGTAGTCGTCGACGAAGTCGGTTATGTCGACCTCCTCCAGTCGTGTTCCCGAACGTGGCTGCCACTCGTTGACGAATCTTCGCTGGAACCACTGTTGAAGGTCAGCGACAGTCGTTTTACGAACCTTGGAAATCGCTTTCGTCGTGTAGAAGAACGGGTGGTCGGGTGCGAGACGGAAATCACACCGGCGCGTTTCGAGGGCGATTATCTCGTCGACGTCGTGGATCGTTTGTACCTGAACCACTTCTTTTGGTTTGACCATTCGAGTCGTTGGGTTCAGTGCGAGGACACTGTCCTCAGAGGTGAGTTCTGCGGCCATCACTGGCCCCGTCGTGGTCATAATCTCTGTGTCAGCGGTGAAGCCGCCTTCAGCAAGTACAGTTCTGGGGCTATTCTTCGGACCAGCAAGCGGGTAGTTTTCTGGAGCTTGCATCGGGAAATATTGGTCCCGTCTTCGCTTATGAAGATCCGTTCGCTGATATCCCACCTTTCGCTTCTAACAAAACTGGAGATAGCGATGCAGTTCGTCCCAGCAACTGTCTTCGCCAATCTAGACCGCTAGTCCGGCGTTCATAATCGGTCCAAACGTCCGGGAGGACCACTAAGCATGGCGTCACATCGGAACTAGTCACCATTTCGGAGAGGGGCCCAACCCGGGAGCGAACAGGCGTAGCTGGGGAATACTGCCGAACCAGTCGAATCTGCGCTCGACGAATCGAGATATCTGGACCCGAAATCGAGGGATGAATACTTCATAATCGGTTTGCATCTTGCGATTAGGGGATCGGCGAAAACACCGATCGGATCCACTCCAACCAGGTAATTCGATGGCCTCTGAACGACGTCGAGGCGTCGGTCGAAGACTCGTTCGAGAGCGAACTCCCGACACTCAAAGGAACAAAATTGGCAGCTTGGGTAACTGAGTAGCCAATATTCGGCCAAATGAGGTTTGAGACGTCGGGAGTGAACGCTCCGAACTGGGGGTGACTCGAACGATCGATGAGCGCCGTCAAAGCGGGTAGAAGTTGCCGCTATAGTGGTTGGTCTGCCCGGTCGGAGTGATTTTCATAATCGGTTTCCATCTGGCGATTTTGGGTTGTCGAGCAGGCCGATTCGAGACCGATCCCGTGAGGTTCGCCGAAACACGATAATGGGACAAATTGCCCTCGATGATACCCGAGAGCTGGTCGTGAAGAGCGATGCTCAATTTACCGTGAGGCGTGAATCCGAAACCCACGCGAACACCTGCTATTGGATTTCTCTGGCGTGTTTTGCAGATTAGCAATGCGAAGTAGCTCTTCTCCACGCTGCCAGTGCTGGTTCCACCGGGCTGTTCGCGCTGGTCCGATTGAGATGGATATACCCGAATTCGCCCATCGTTCCTCGCGGTCACCCCGCCGATCTGCTACGCACCGGGTCAAAATTTTCATAATCGGTTTGCGTCTTGCGATTAGCGGTTTCAGCGCTCCACCGCTAATGACGTATTAATCACTCTCAAAGGCGGTTGCTGCCCCTCCTCGCTCGCTGCTGGTTCTGCTGGTGTCGACGGCTCTGTGATCCGCCACGCTGGTGTTCCTAGTTCGGGATGCGCTCTGTCCACTGTCTCTCTCCCGGACGTTTGGACCGATTATGAATCGGTGTCTAGGCACCCAAATCGTCCTAGAAGACTGCTGCTTGGTACTGTGGCCGTGATGACGATTTTGTACCATTCTCCGAGCGCTCACCCGTCGTTCGACTTTTGCCTCGTCCTGTCCACGAACTCGGGAACTCATCTGTCGCTCACAACGCGTCGATGAAGCGGCCAGGTACCACGCATTCGGGCGTGGGCATCAAGTGTATCGTCTCAATCCAACGCGAGGAGCTTGCCAAGCTCGCCAGGTCCAGGGCGAAGACACGTAAATTCCGGAACTCCAATGCCGAATCTCCTCTGAAGTTGCCCCTCGAACACGAAACCACGAACGTACTCAGAGGAACGTAATGGACCAGCGGAAACCGTCTGTGACGCCAATTTGAGGGGTGTACAGTTCGTTTTCTGGTGATCTGTTCTAGCAGTGATCAGACGCTTCCGCCTCGTCTACCGAAACCCATCCCCGAGCACCACTGAATAAGATGTTGTCGTCCCCATCAATGCGAATCTGAATCTCTCCATCGCAAAAGGTCCAATCGGTGACGGTTGCACACTGGCCCCAGGGCCCCTGATCGGCGTATCGCCCACAGGGTTCCTCCGTCGGAAAAATGTCACCCTCAGCAGGGACAACCCGGTCTCCCGGTTCGAACGGGAGACTCCCGCCGCCACCACCGGTTGGCACATTTTTGCTTTGCGCACTGGCCGCCCCACTAGCCGACGCGGCAAGTCCAGCGACACCGGTTGCGCCAATACCTGCTTTTCGAAGCACCGATCGTCTGGTGATGTCGTTCGATGACATACAGGCTGATTGTCACTTCCCGGCCATATGTAATCGTGTCATGCGGCAGTATTTTCACAATGAATTATATTAATACAACATGGCGGTCACGAGCATTTCTGCAGATTCGCAGTCATCTACCCGGGAGGCTAACCGTGTCGGTCACTCTGGTGGCTTGAAATTCCTCGACCCACAGTCTGGGCAATCCGACCGACCATGGGGTCGTAAATCCGGAGACGAGTCGGCCTTGAGGACAAACCCGCAATCCTCGCATTCGATATATTCACTCACAATCAAAACAAATTGATTAGTGCAAATGAACGTCATCCCTATTTGCTTGTAAAATTGGCTGAATGATCGTCGGACTTCAGGTAAAATCAGTATCGGCAACAGTCTCTGGCCTCCTTCTGCCAAGAGGGGAGACTCGACGCTGTTGCCACCTTCACCGAGTATACGATCTCACTCTGGTGGTAGAGGGGGTGAGCTCACTGTCCACGTGGTGGCTCATGGTCATCCGAGAGGAAGATGCTGTCTTGCTCGGTGTCATAATAAACCTCTAACGCCCGGAGTGTTCCAGCGTAGGCAGCGACCATCACAAACGCGAATGCGATGACGCCCGGGAGAATGAGTTCGAGGACCATACGGTTGAACCTGTTACTCCCTTCTGATAAAGTGGGCGTTCTTCTCACCAGATTCACGTCAGTCTCCGCATCATTCCCACTACCACCTAGCCATCTCGTGATACAGACATGGACTAGGTTCCAAGCGTTTCTGACTGATAATTGGCCCAGAGCAGTTTTATACGACCATAGTCACCGTTCAGACGCCAGTGTAAGCACAAGTACTGGCATGGGATGCCTCGGTCATCGATTGCCAGCTCTCTGACCCCTAACCCCCCAACCCCCCTCATCTGGCCATCGTCCCGGGGCTTTTTGATACCGATTGCTGCCGAGCGTCGCATTCGTTCGCCCTGTCCAGTTAGCGATCGTTCCGTATCCCGACCCATCATATCGGGCTGACCTCACACCGCCCCGGCGTCGCTAGCACGCTGACACGCGACGGGCCTGATGGGACTCATGACCTGTCGTTTCTCAACAATCTGGGAGTGGAGGAGCTGTCCGTGGCATGACGAGCGTCCTGGATACTCACTGTCGCCAGCGAAACGGGTGATTGGTCTCTCTTAGAACGCTCAGAACAGGCTCTGTTCGGTATCGTCCGCGGTCGGTATAGAAGGGGGACTGCATGGCGCTTCGAACTGCAGCCTCACGACTCCCGGGAGAAGCCAGCCTGGGCGAGCGCGTCGCGGAAGCTCTCGAAGTAGTTGTAGTAGGTTGGCAGGGAGTACTGGCCGTCGGCTTCGACGTCGCTTGTCTTTGGCGTTCGCCCCCGTTCCTCGCCCAGTCGTTGGAGGTCGTCGAGGAGTGCTTCGGTCCCGATGTCGCCTGGGCCACAGTTCACTCTGGTGTGTGCGTCGAAGCCTGCTGCTTGGAGGGCGGCCTCGATCCCGCCGTATCGGTCCAGGTAGGTGTCGTACGCGTACTCGCCGTAGCGTCTGATGTCGCGTGCCCGCGGAGTCCGGTCGCATTCCTCGGCCAGGCGCTGGAGGTCCTGTTCGAGTTTCGCATCGGGTATTCGCGGAGACCCCATCAGGCAGGGGTTCACGAGTTTGCTACAAAATGGTTCGCTCTGGGAGTCAGCAGGGTGTGTATCAATTCGTAGATGTGAGTGAAATCAGTGCTATGAATGGCCTGAAAGCCCCGGGCGGCTCGACTCGGGAGGCTCGCTGTCGTCCGAAAATCGGAGATTTTCGTGATGACGAGAGAGCTTCGCTCTCTCGAACCACGCTCCTCACTGCGTTCCGGTGCTTGCGTCACCTGCCGTCGTCGAGCCGGCCGCCCCTTTCATTCCCACCCAGGTGGCTGTTTAACCGGGCTGGTGGTGGATGAACGGGGTACTTGACGTCGTACATTCAGGTGAGGGGTTCTTTGAAGGTCGTTTTGGAGGAGCGCAGCGAGCCACCGGGGCGGCGCTGATTGGAGCATTTGGGATGGGCTCGACGGTGCTACTCGTGGGTTTCGTCCCTCTCGCACGGCCAACGATTTCGGCAGAACATCGATATGCTCTCGTCTCACAGAGACAGCAGCTCTCCACCGTTTGGTTCAGTGATTCATATCGGGTAGACTGTCGTCTTCGGTGAAATCGACGGGGTCGCGACGATAACAGAATTACCAGTGATAGAGTTGGTTCTCTTCGGGCGGGAATTCACTCAATTCGATACCGTGTGGATACGGTTCTGTGCGAATCGTTTCTGGGTCACGGATCTTCTTCGATTCCAGATCAGCTGAGGCGAACACCCCGATGTACGCGCCTTCAGGATATCGCTCGATCGGATGGGCCGACAGTGTATTCTGGATCTGTAGTGGCGCATCGTCCGGGAGGATGTCTACATCGCCATACGCGACTGATTCGTCTGTCCGACTAGCTCGGATATGCACTCGAGTCCGGACGTCCTTCGAATCGGTTGCGATGATTTTCATACCCCGACCACCGACGGCGTTGACAAAATGGTACAGGTCGATGGATAGTGTCGGTCTTTCACAGTGGCTGTTTGGGGCATCGCAAATGAGGGGACAGGTCGGGGCGGGTTGACGTCGACACATCACCGAACCCTGTTATCGACTGCTGAGGTTACAAATTTACGTGTAATCGAAGCTATTTTCGACAGGGACGAGAGTAAATATGAGGATATGGCATCCAAACGCCGGGGGTTTCTGACACTCTGTGCTGGGCTCCTCGTCTTGATCGCGAAAGGGAGCGACGAGGCGGCACGGCTCCTCGCTCGTGGTGGTGACGAACTGCTGGCCAGTGGGGCGAAATCCAGCGACGAAGCCAGTTCGTCTACGTCGTCGATCGACGAATTAGTAGAAGCCGGAAAACGTCACTACCGGCGGGAACGCCTCGAATCTCTACTGAGTGATGAAACACGGACAGAGAGTTTCACTTTGCCACCAGGGTGGTATGCCGGATATCATCTCGAACCGACTACCCATACTGATCTAGAGATCCAGTTTCAGACGTATTTCGGCGAGACAATCGATGCGTTTGTACTGGGAAAAGAATCGTTCGAACAATACGAGCGCGACGGCCAATTCGACGGATTGGGTGTATGGACGGTATATCAGGAAGCCAGCACCACAGCGACAGTCGAACTGGATAGTAATACAGAGTATGTCATCGTGTTCGATCACACGGGTGCAGGCCTGGCTGAGCCGGGTGACGCCGACGTGACCGTCGATACTGAAGTCTCGCTCGGAATCACTCAGTAACGGCTCTGTTGGAAGGATCAACAGATGGCGAATTCTGGCTTGGTTACGGTCAATACAGGAGAACACTGTATCACGCTAATCGCCGATCTATTCCGCATTTGTCATAAACATCGCGCAAGACTTGGCGCGAATAGTCAGCAACTTACGCTCGAAAGCACTGGGCTCTTCAGGCCAACTGTGGGCAGTCTCTTGGTCCAGTAAATATTTGTTGGACTCTTTGAAAATGTCCGCATGGTCGACTCGCCCTCCATCTCTCGACGCCAAGTACTTGCGGCCGTGGGCGGTTCCGCGATTGGGGTTGGTGGCTATGTTGCCGGTGCTCGCTCTGCCTCTCGCGTTCCCGACTGGCTTGCTGGCCGCGACTGTGCTCCATCCCCACTCGCCACGAGCCAAACGGATTGGCCATTCGACCGACACGACCGAGCAAATACAGGCCGTGCTCCAGCTCGCGCTGGCCCTGACTGGCCACTCGGCCAGACATGGGAACGGGAATGGCCTGTCAATGATATACACGGGCTGAGGCCACTCGTCGTCGCTGACGGCGTCGTGATCGCATTCGTGGTGGCCCCTCCACAGAGCGTCCTTCTCGGGATCTCGAACGACGACGGTCGAGTGATCTGGCGTCGCACAGTTGAGGACGCCGAGTACGGACAAGTCTTCGCTGCGAGTGGAATGGCGTTCGTTGAGGGAGAGGTCCCGAATTCGTCCGTCCGGTTCGCTGCTCGTTCGCTCGGTGATGGTACGGTGTTCTGGACTGACTCCTTCTCCTCACATGTCCCGCAAACAATAGCTGACGGCAGGTTGCTCACCGTCGACCGTTCCCCGGATCGGACACGTGACGACGATCACTTCGCCATCACTGCGTTTGACGCCCGTACTGGTGTCGAATGCTGGCGCGCCGTCCATGGAGGTCGGCCCCATGATATCGCGGTTGCCGACGGCCGAGTTATCGTCCCGACACGCGACCACGGCGTCCTCGCACTCGATCCCGCCTCGGGTGACCGACAGTGGCGCTCAGATGTCGATGGAGACACTGCCGTCCTCGTCGACGGTTTGATCATTTCGAGGCGATTCCCGGGCGAGCTCAGGGCATTGTCACTCTCAGATGGGTCGCTCAAATGGAGTGTCCAGAGCGAACACTTCCTTGAAGGGAGAGAAGGTGACGACGGGACACAGTATGCCCGCCCTGGATTCGAGGTTGGCGCCGTTACGTCGGAGGTAGTCATCTATCTGCTGGAGGTGTACAGCGACTATCCCCAGCGGTTGCAGGCCCGCGATCTCGAAACCGGCGAATTACTATGGGATGTCGGACCAGAACCCACTCCAGTCGAGTTCCACGGCTACTCTCGGCCGGTCGTGGTCGGTGACGATGTCTTGGCGATCCGGTACGCCCGGCGCGAAGGGAGTGAGGATCCGCCGGACGCACTCCTGCGGCTTAGCGTCGGCAGCGGGGCGGAGCGGGACCGGATTACCTTCCCGGCCGACGAGCGCGTCTATCCCCCAGTAGTCGCCGACAACACCCTGTTCGTTCCAACGGAGGAGCGGTTGGTCGCCTACACGTAACTTTGAGGACTGATTTCATATCGTTTCCGTTGAGTGATCTGGCAGAGCTTCGCACTATTGTTCCGCTCCGATCGTTCATACTGGGGTCACAACTAGCGCTGTGTATCTTGATGCGACTCAAAACTTCAGTGTTGTTTGGTAGGTCGACTAGGGGTCAGTTCGCATTCTTAAGCGACTGGCTGTTTCAGACGATACTGTGTCTGAAGAATAGGGATCCAACCGTCCTCAGTAATCTGTCTCGACAACTCCCTCTGGGTGCACCGGACCCTGCTCTCACACGATATCTTCCCTCCGTGTTCAGTAAAAAGGATTCAGACTGCCAAGAATCGCAACGGTAGTAGTGACTCGTGTGACTGCCAGACAATGCGGTCATGCTGGCATCGATGGCAGAGCCCTCACTCCTCTTCTTCCAGTTTGTTCTGTACCAACCCAACGGGATAGATCTCCGTCAACCCGGGCTCGTCGATCTTGAAATGCTGGGGCGGCGTCGAGTCGCTGTAGGTCTTCTCGACACGCGTCTCGCCTTCTATCGGGTCGTTGAGCGCCGACAGGACCTTGTGGCCGTCGGGCTGGCTCTCGACGATCCATATAGCATCTGCGACGCCACAGTCGGCCATCTTGTCGAAGTCCTCAGGGACGGCCCGGTGGACGTCGTTGTTGACGCGCTCGGCCTCGACGGCGGCGACGACGTTCCCCTCCGCGTCGAGCCCGGCGACGTCGAGGCGGCGACTTTCGTAGTCGTCGAAGGACTCCTCGACTTCTGACTCGTCCGTCCCCATCGCCGCCGATGCGGGGAGGATGGTGCTGTCCTCCTCGTCGAGGTCGTAGTAGGGGATGACGCGCTGGACGGGCGAGTCCTCGTCGTGTTCGAATTCCTCGATGAGATAGCGACGGCCGACCTCGACCATGAGGACGTGGAGGCTCGATTCCTCCAGGTCGCCCTGGCCGTGGCCGTAGTCGACGCCCTGGCGATAGCTCTCGCCGATGGTTCCCCGGCCCGATGGCGTCACCGTGTAGAGGCGGTGTGGGTGGTCGCCGTCGTGGCTGAGCAGGCCGGCCTCGACGAGGGCTTCTAGATCTTCGCCGTCGAGCCCCACGTACTCTTGCAGGCGAATCATCGAGTCCGACAGCAGGTCGTACTCCAGGTCGTCGTAACGGAGTTGCTGGGCGTTGTACACCGCCTGGAGGAACATGAGCTGGCGGTCGGACCACTGACTCTCCTGGCGCTCCTCGGCGGTGAGCTTCAGGTTGAGGCTGCAGATCGGGACGTCGGCCCGTTCGACCGTGGTGAGCTTCCCACAGCAGTCGATGGCCCGTCGCATGCCGTTGACGGTCGGGTCGTATCGGTTGTGACACTCCGTACAGCGGAGGGCGTCCACGGGTGGGAGATACTCGACGGTCGGGGGCATGCGCCTGGTCGTCTGGAGTGGTGACGGAACGTCGTCGCCCGAAGCTGGTTGCTTCAGCTCGTCGATTTCACCGTCCGGTTGGGCCTCCTCGGTCGTACTCGGCTCGCCGAGTTGGACGCCGTACTCGCGCCGAACGCGCTCCTCGACGCGCTCGTACGCGTCCTGGAATCCCGTCCGGGCCGGTGGGTGGTCGCTCGCGGGGTGGCCACGGGGTGGGTCGGCCGAGCGACAGAGGAACGGTCGGGGTGGGTCCTCGCCGAACTCGGCGGGGAGGGAGACCAGCCACTCGCCGCGCTTGAGCGCCCGGAGGCGATTTGCGACGTCGGCCTGTTTCATCTCGTCGGTCGTGAATCGTTTGGCGAGGTGGTCGTCGACGTTGACCCGCCCCGTGACGACCGTCGAGATGTCGTTTATCATCTCGTCGTAGGTGTCCTCGTCGGCCTTGCGAAGCTGTGCGGGGAACTGCATGGACAGCGTCATCGAACAGTCGAAGCTGCGTGCCTGGGACAGCAGCTCCGAGAGGATCGACGAGACGGCGACGGAGGAGGCCTCCTCGACGTAGCAGTTGACCAGCGGGAGGTCGTCCGGGACGACGCCCGCTCGATGTGCGTCGGTGACGTTCCGTTCGGTGCGTCGTTTCAGTGCGCGCCAGAGCTTCGACAGCACGAGCAGCGAGAACCCGCGCTGTGTGTCCGGTTCGAGCGAGCCCGTATCGAAGATGACCACGACGTTCTCGTCGAGGATCTCCTCGAAGTCGAAGTGCGGGTCACTCTCCTCGGGGACGTGGTTGAACATTGTGGCCAGCCTGTTGTTGCTGGTCACCGCCTCGACGCGGTTGAGCACCCCCTGGATGATGTTGGTGAAGGTCTTGTCCGTGTTGGTGAGGACGTTGGCGATCACCTCCTCCAGGCGGTCGTCGGAGACTGGCGGGGTCCGCCCCGTGTCGTTCATGTGGACGAGCGTCTCGTGGAGGTCCCTGTTCGTGAACGCGTCGGCACCGTTGACCGGGTCGAACAGCGCCTCGACGAGGTACTTAATGATGTCATCGGCCCGGATCGAACTGTCGAATTGCTCCGCACCCACGAGTTGTCGCAGGATTTCGACGTAGTGGTTGGCCGTCTGCTCGACGGCCGTCGTTCGCGAGATGCCAGCGTCGAGTGCCGACCGGATGTCGAAAAAGGATATCGCGGGCAGGACCTCCGCGCAGTCGAAGTAGACGACGTTCTCGAGGTTGCCGTAGCGCTCGTAGTGGGCGCGCATGTACGCCTGGGGCATCCCGTCACCTTTCGGCGCGATGATGATGGCGGCGCCGTCCGTGGCGGCGTGGTTGTCGAGTTCGGCGATCAGTTGCGAGATGCTCTTCCCGGCCCCACTCGCGCCGAACCAGGCGACGTGGAGGCGCTGGAGCGACGGTGGCAGGGAGATCGGGTTCGGCAGGGGCGACCCGTCCTGGTTGATCGGCTTCCCGATGGTGAGGCCGGGGCTCCGGTAGCGGTCGAGTTGCGGTTCTGGTGGGAGGGGCATGGGGATCCGCTCGCCGGGTGTCGGGGCGATGGCGCGTCGGCCTTCGTCGGCCAGGGCGCTCCCGTCGACGAGGCAGAAGTTCCCCAGTTCCGCGGGGTCGGCGACGATGCCGCGACTCTGGGGTCGTTTGAAGGGGATTCGGCTGTCGTAGCTGGGCTGGTGGAGCGTCCGGTCCCGGAGGGCCTCGTGGACCGACGTGGGGTCGTCGGCCTGGTTGCCGGTGACCTCGTAGGAGGTGTTGCTGACGTGGCCGAACGCCGTCTGGAGGTTCGTCCCGACAGTCTCGTCTTGGTCGTGCTGGAGCGCCCGGACGTTGACGACGAAGGAACGGCGGGCATTCTTGGCGTCGAGTTCGTCGAGGCGTTGTCTTTCCCCGGCGGTGGGCTCGTAGTCTTCGGCGATGCCCATGATCATCTGGGAGAGCCGGCCGAGCCTGGTATCGGTGCCCTCCTCGATATCTCGCTTGCGGTAGCTCGCCTCGTGGACCCAGTTCGGGTACGGCTGAAGGAGTATCTGGACGACGGTCGGGGCGTCCTCGTTGGCGAGCGTCTCAATGAGTGGACTCAGTGCGACGCGGTTGTTCGACCCGTCCTCGGCGTGGAACGCTTCGAACGTTTTGAGTCGGGTCTGCCAGTCCCTGGTCCGTTCGGGCTGGCCGTAGTACTCGACAGCCGTTGTGGGGTCAGTGTCGTAGAGGAGTTCGACGGCGGGATGGACGTCGTCCTGGGTGATCTTGTACGACGTGGGGAAGCAGTCTCTGAGAGCCTGTTCAAGCCCGTCGGTGAGTTCGGGCGGGTCGATACTGGCCGTGTAGTCGATGGTGTTGCCGTTCGCGACGAGGAGCCACTCGATGGTCGGCGTCGGGGCGCTCGTGAGGGAGTCCGGGAGCCAGGTGTCTGGTTTGGGCGCTTCGAGCTGGTGGAGTCGCTCGAAGGCGGACTGGATGGTGTCCGGGTCGAGTGGCTTCTTCGCTGGTTCGATCGTGAGGTAGGTGCGGTCGTCCGTGGCCGGGAGTGGTGTGTCGTCGGCATCGTCGTTGTTCCACAGCGACATTTAGTTCGTCTGGGTGTGCGTGGTATGGGATGAGTATTAATTGCCTGCTAGTCAGTTTGGATTGAAGCAGAGGGTAATAAGAAAGCCCCCGGGCGGTCGGCTCGGGAGACTCGCTGCGCTCCTCACTACGTTGCGGTGCTTGCTTCGTCTGCCGTCGCCGACTGCCCGGCCCCTTTCAGTCCGGCCCGTTCGGTTGGACAGGTCGTGGCAATCCCGAAGGGCATTGAGTGAAAGAGGCAGCAAGGCCCGGTTTTACAAATCTGCAATTTGTATCCGGCTTTCATGGGTGAAGTGGCAACAGAGATTCATCGGATGGTAAAGAGCTTCTGTGATGGTGAATTGGAGGAATCCGAATTCAGTTCGAAATTGAATGAGGTGGAGCAGAGACACCAAAACCCGGGCAACATCGGCCGTGCTATCGAAAAAGGATTGAGGCTTGTCAACGCTGACGAGTCCCAGAAAACTCGAGTATGGCAACTCGCAGAATCTACTGATCCCGATATCAAAGGGAACTACGATGAATGGTCTGACGCCTCAAATTGGGATATATGAAATCGGCAGCGCAAGCGTATCGATGAGCCCAGCTCCCGCAGGGCTGAATAACACTCGCGTCGTATCTCTCTTGACTACCTTGGCTTGTTGGAAACCAGTATCTCCATAGCGGTCGGTTCTTCATTACTACCTCATGGGTAGTGTCGGGTCCAAACTATCTTCGAAAGAGCAAGTTGGGTATGAGGTGTTCTTTTTCACCGCTATCTTCGGTCTATACAATGTTTTCTTCTCCAATCAGGTTCTCATCGACGCCGTCGTCTTCACAGTGCTTTTCGGATCTCTGTTCATCAGATACCATCTCGTAGTCTCGGACGAAGATCTGTCGGAATCTGGTCCTGCCCGGAAAACTGGAATGTTGTTGTTAATTGTCAGCGTTGCAGTCGTTTCTCATCTTGCATTCAGGGTTATCCGTATCGCAGCAGACCATTCTGGAGGTGGCGTAGACAAGTACGTCGTTCTGATTGGATCAGCAATTCTCGGAATCGTACTTTTTTCAGTGTTCAATCATCCGATTTTCCGGTATGATGAGCAACGTCGTGAGACGTTCCGGATGAGGGCCCAGGAGGACGGTCCCACTGGCTTGATCGCTCGAATAGCGTTGTTTTTCGATAGACAATCCGAACGAGGAAGCTTCGAGTTAGACACTGACAGCTCGCTAACGCCTGATGAAACGAAGCGTTTGCTACGGAAGCAACGTGAAGGAGAGATATCGACAGAAGAGTACGACGAGCTAAAACGGGTAATAAAGAGGCGACGGGCTTTCATCCCCATCCTGATAGTCGGGTTCCACGCATTGGTCTCTCTCGTCCTTCTGCTGGTTTTTGCAATTCTATTCGAGGCCTTCACCGATGTCGAATCAGTTGAGATGCTGGGCCTGATTCTGCTGGTTACAGGGATTTACTACTCGTTTCTGCTACTTCACACTCGATTCGGGCTGCGTAGGAGAGTATCACGGCCGCTTCCACAGATGCCTGCAGAACTACTTCTCTGCATCCTCCTTGCGTTCGGGACGCTTTCCACGACAGGCTTCATCGGAAACGCAGGAGTCTTAATTGTCGTCCCATTCACACTCTATCTATTTGGCAATTGGAGTAACCTGATAAGTCAAAAAATGCTTTCCAGCCTGGTGATGTATTTTGCCGACACACCTGACGAATACAGTGGCGTAATTCGGGACGTTTTGAGCGATGAAGCTAGTTGAGGCGATTCGTGGACGCCCTCCGCACTGGAATACACTGGTGACTGCTCAGAGTTTGATATCGAATGGAAGAGCGATCTGTTCGGATTCCCGTCGCTACTCAAACTGCTCGTTGTACCAGGCCAACGTCTTGCCAAATGCCAGGCCCTGCGTGGGGAGTTCGACGTCTATCTCTTTGTGTTCGTCAAGGAGCGGGATTAGCTCGCCGTAGTAGTCCTTCCCGGCGTGGATGACTATGGTGTTCGTTCCATCTAGGATGCCCGAATGCTCCATCTCGGTATGGACCCGCTCGGCCCATTCCTCCCGTTCGGCTTTGCTCGCGTTTTTCAGCGTCTTCTCGTAGGGGGCCATCGGCTCTCCGTCGGGGTCGACGAGCCCGTGCTCGGCGGAGAGGATCCACCAGTCGTCGTGGTTGCGTTCTGCGTAGCGACGCATCTTCTCGAAGTACGGCGAGGTGTAGAGGTCCTTCGGGGTCGCTGGCTCCTCACGCTTGCTCTTCACGCAACTGACGAGTCCTATCTCACGGGAGGATTCCGGTGCCATCGTCGGTCTCACATCCTCGCCGTGAGTTCGCTGGCCAACTCGTTCGCTGGATCTTCGTCGATCCCGACCGTCAGGAAGTGGTCGGTGAGTGCGTACCGGGCTGCGTCGGCATCCGGTTCGTGGTCGCCGATGATCTGCCCGGCCTGCCAGACGATCGAGTCGATCCGGAGGAGGGAGATGTGCTGGTCCAGTCGCTCACTCACGCCCTCCATCACCGCGGCCCACGTCTCCAGAATCTCGGTCGTCGTCCCGCCCTCGTTGACCCCGGACGTCCGGGAGACGCGTTCGACCTGGAGGTCACACGGGATGGGGATCTCCCACGGGAACTCCAGGTACTCGCCGTGGCGAATCAGGTGAGCGATGTCGTAGATCTTCATCGCGAGGACGACCGTCTTCTTGTTCATCCCCGTATCGAGCGCGCCGGCGAGCCGTTCCCAGACTGTCAGTGGCGTGGCGATCCGGTGGTTCTCGACGAACCAGTCGTCGAACTCCGCTTCGAGGATGCGGACGAGCCGGTCCCGCTTCTGGTCGTTTAGCCGGGCGTTGACGTCGGCCTCCATGAACGTCCCCAGGATGTCCCGGACGTCCTGTGCCGTGTCGAGTGTCCCGTGGTCGAGGGCGACCTCGTCGAGCTTGCGCCAGAACTGCTGTGCATCCCCGTTGAGCTGGTAGTCCTGCGTCGTCGCACAGACGACGAGTAGCTTGACCAGTGCCTCGTTCTCGTAAGCGTCGTAGAGCGATTCGATCGTCGCGTACTCCGGCTCGGTCCGGTCGAACGCGACGATCCCGTCGTAGCCCAGTCCAGCGATCGCGTCAGCGACGTCCTCGACGCGGTCCTCCTGCATGTCTCTCCTTGCCGAACGGAGTCGCTTAAGGATTGTCGGGATATCACCCTTCGAACGGCCGTGTCACGAGGTCGGGAACGAGATCATGATGAAGCCTCAAAATTCCCCCAGCCTTTTACTGAGCAACTCGTATTCCAGGAGTACAACACAGACTTCTCAGATATGACCGATGTAGACCCACTCTATCCAGAGGCTCTACAGGAGATCGCAGACGAATTTGACGTTCCTCTACAGACGGCTGCAGCGTGGAATCGTCACATCGGCGATCTCGAAGAAGTCGAAAGAGTACTGGGAGCCAACGCACCTGACGGATATCTGGATTTCGTTCGGGAAAGGGAACACGTCTTAGAGGACCGCTCTAATCGGGAGGACCAGTGGACCTCTCCACTGGAAGAACACGTTCTCGACCAGATCGATGGAATCTCCTTGATGAGAAATCCGGAGGTTCACGAAGAGTTTCGCCGGAAATGCCGGCAGGTACGGTACGAAATGCGGCGTTTCGATACAAAGTGGATTGAGCTCACTCACCGGCTCCGACGCGTGGAATCACAGTTGATCCGAATCTACCGAACCCACCTCGCGGAACGAGAGATTCCGTTCGAGAAGAAGAAACACAAGATCATAGAGCTCAAGACCACATTTCCGTATCTTCGGGCGAATAATGGTCTCACTGCGAAAGCTGCTGATAGCTCCCGGTCATACGCAGAGAAGTTTAAGCATATTCCCGGCGAAGGAATCGCCCAACGTCGGCTCAAGGGGAAGTCCCGAGATCGAGTGTTAGAACGTGATGACCAAAGTTGCGTCTCCTGTGGAGATTCGACCGACCTTGTCGTCCACCACATCATTCCTCGTAGCGGTGGCGGCACCAACGAGCTCGAAAACCTCGCGACCCTCTGTAGCGACTGTCACTACTTCGCCCATGGTGGCGGCAAGCCGACGGGTGACGACCGGTTTACTGCCGCGGTCTGGAAATCAGTCGACTACGAGGATGCGGACGAGTTCTGGGAGCAGTGGGTCGACACGGATTTTCGGGGGTACTCGACCCGTTCCGTCGGAAATACCGATTCCGAGTAGTAGTGTACCATCCGACCGTCATCAATAGGGACACGGAATGAAAGCCCCCGCGGCCCCTTTCAGTCCTGTTCGACGCGGTCGAGGTGATCGGCGAGCGGCGTGAGTTCGTGGTAGTGGGTAGCGAAGCCCGTCTTGGACCCGACCTTTGTTTCAACTCCAGAGATCACAACTATCGAGAGGAACTGAGATCGCTTCCAAGCACTGCAAACCGAGTCTTGGTGTCTCCCCCGTATTTTCACGATCGGTGTTTTCGGCCGGTAGAAGAACTCTCACCGGGAGACACTGGTCGTGTGTGAGCGGGCAGGAACGAGGGTAGCAGAGCCAGTCAGCAGTCACAGATGGCCTGAAGCGGGTCTTAGCAGGGGTGAGACGGATAATTCACGAGGAGCGTGGGTCAACCGAAGCGATGGCCTGGTTCCGGTCTAAGCCGGATGTGTGCTTCACAATCGACTGCAGTCTTGCGATTTTGAATGAGCGACTCTCAGTGCGTGGAACTGGCCCTGACGTAGTGGCGTGCAGTGACTTCTGAAGTGACCGAAATCAGGTGAGTAACCGTCTGTCTCGGGAACATTGCAGCAGGCAGTATTGGTCATCCACGATGCGTCTCGGCTCTCACACACAGATCTAGAAGCCCGAGAGAACGCTTCTACCGGTCTCTGTGGGCGATCGTGATCATCAAATGGCTCACCTAGCTGTGCCTAGTGCTCCGTTCGACGGCAATACGGGTGTTTCACCTGCTGTGGTTTATGGTTTCTACGAATATACGGACTGTTATCCAAAGGTCACCCAGTCGGCCATGAGTGTAGATTCTAGCTGTGCCGAATGGGTGGGAGTGATATAGGTGATTTTCGCCCCCGAGAGCCCCATACAAGAATTCACATATTGGTTGCTGACACGTTTATTGGTTGACGAATATTTCAGCCACCTCGACCTACAGAAACTGGCATGGAAGCGATTATTGGCAAGTATCTTATTGGACTGTGGCAGATCTAGGCTGGCTTATTTATAACTCCAGAACAGGGTGTCGTTTAATGGATTCCTCCGATACAGGCGGAATGTATCTGACTGACGACCCGATCGAGTCCGAGAAGGACGATAGTTTCGGGCATTTGGAGTATGTCGATACGCTTTCAGATATAATCCATAGTGTTGAGCCGCCCTGGCACGTCGGCATTTTCGGTGAGTGGGGTTCTGGCAAGAGCTCAATTGTTAACTTACTCTACAATCGCCTCCGGGAAGACGACCAATTCGAGAATATTGTTTGTGTGGAGTTTGATGCTTGGGCCCATGCTGAGGATTCTGTCCGCACGGAATTGCTGTTAGAACTAGATAGGCGGATTGGCGAGCAGGTAAAAGGCGGGAGAGGTGATGGCGTCCTTGGCGAGGAAGAAATCACGGGCCGTCTCTATGATGTTGAGGAAGAAGAATCGGTAACAAAAGAAACCAATCCACAACAAATTATAAAGAATTTCTGGGATGATAGTCCGATACTCGCCATCGCATTTGGAGGTATAGCAGTAGCTGCATTAACAGTGAACTATTTTGGATATTCTGCAGCTGCAGCCGTTCTTTCGACAGGGCTACTGATTCCGATTCTTGGGTACATACTTCAGCAATTAGATACTGTTACGCAGACTGTTCAGCGGAAATTTCTATATCCTCGCAAGGAGTGGACTGGCGCTCATCAGGAGATCTTCGATTCGATTATCGGCGAAGCTGATGCCGAGAAGGTTGTCATCACTGTAGACAATCTGGATCGCTGTGAGAGTAGCACTGTATATGAAGTGTTGGTTTCTCTAAAGACATTTTTCGAGGACGATCGGTGTATCTATCTAATTCCGTGTGACGATGAGGCTCTGGAGAGTCATCTGAAGGCGATTAGTGAAGAGGATTTTTTCGGGGAGACGAGAACTGAGCGCGAGTTCTTACGGAAGTTCTTCCAGACCCATATTCGGATTCCTCCCTTTCAACGGGAGGATGTCGAGGGATATGCTCACGAGCAGAATCAGCGTCTATCGGATGAACTTGACGAGGAGGCTATTGATATTATTGTGAATGCCTATTTTGAGAATCCCCGCCGTATCAAGCATGCTATCAACCGTCTGATTACTTTGCGGAGTATCGCCCGAGAGCGGGAGGAAGGAGGAATCCTAAATGAAGACCGAATAACTAGTAATATGCCGTTCCTGGCGAAAGTGTCCATTCTAGAAGAGGAATTCTCTGACTTCTACAAAGAGTTGGTAGATGATCCGTACCTGCACGGGGACATCAATTCGTACTTCCAAGATGAATTATCTGATTCGGATAAGAGAGAGCGGGTTGAGGGACTCCTTAAGGTGAATGGGCGAAGGGAATCCAGACTGGAGGCTTTCCTTAGTTCAACTCAGCGCGTTACTTCGGACAATATTAGGCCATTTCTGAACTTGTCCGAGCAGTCCTATTCTTCAAACTTAGAGGACTTCGATGATGTGATGAGATTCCTGAAGACTGGCCAGCAGTCCGAACTATTGGATCGTGTTAAGGACATCCGGGAGAAAGGCGGTTCATTCGATCAATACTGTGACTCGATAGACGAGGAGCTTCGGAATTATAGGTCTATCAGCCGCACTCAGCCGATGTATGCCATCATCAATAGTTTAATTGAAATATTCGGTGAGTTAGAAGAGGATGAGCAGACTGAAATTGCGAAGGTTGTCGGAAAGCATCTCACCCGCGATCCTGGTCGAGAATTCATCGATCATCTGGATACGAACTCTACCTTCCCTATGCTAATTCGGATGCCCAACTACCACTCACGGGCTGTATTTGAAGAGTATGCTAACCGAATGTATAGCAGTGATGAACTGGATAAGGCTGTCCTCAAGGCGTTCATCAAGCACGCAGAAGATATCCCTACCAATGCGGCTACTGCATTGTCAGAAAACATTCTAGAGCTCCGAGATGACAGCCTGAAAGAGGCGCTTCGATTGCTTGGTGAGTCTGAGGTGGCGAAAGAGCACTTGGTCACGCCGGAGATTATCCAGCAATCCACTTCAGTGGTTGAAATTGACAATGGAAAGCATGAATACATCCAGACGGGATTTTACGGACGTTTCGACGACATCGCAGCCGCAGAAGAAAGGAGCAGGTTTGTCGATGAACTGCTGAAACTTCGTGAGGACTACAGCCGGGGGGAAGCTAGTCAGCTCAACCCGACTCTTGCACGCAATCTCACCATTCTCAAGCAGGAACTGACAGAGGCAACCGCTTATAATGTCTTTTCGACTGTAAAGGAGTTACATGACCAGCAAAATAATGAGAACGTAGAGTTAGTGGAAGCGTGCCTACGATTCTTTAATTCATTGCCGGAAGAGAGGCAGGATGATTTCCGGGAATGGATATCGACTATCTTTGGCCAGTGGAACCCACAGAACGTTAAGCAAGTCTTCCGACAGGCCATTGATAGTGGTTTCAGCGTGTTTGAAACGGAGAACGAGATCGACCAGTTCCTGTCGCGTATTCCGAATCACATCAATGACGAATCCTTCATTGTGGACGAGGTGATTCCAGGGATCCCGTCAACCTTTGATGGCAAAGTCGTTGAGAAAACTTGTGAACTCATCCGTGTGAATAACAACCAGCGGCGGAACATCGGGCTTCGAATCATTGAGGATTGTCCAGACCGGCTTCGAGATGGGTTCAATCAGGTAATTGATGCGTGCGGGCACCAGGCCCGTAATGAGAACAATACTGGCCAAAAACGAAAACTCCTAATGCCGATTGCGAAACAGTTTGCAGATCTTAGTGGTCCAGACCAAGAAAAGTTCATCAGTGAATTAGAAAACTTGCTGCGTGGTAATGCAGGTGATTACGGGCTTTACAAAGAGGTATGGAAAGAGTTTGCTGCTGAAGCTGATATAGATCGGAGGGCTGCGGTCGCAGGTGACGTACTTGAGGACGTCACAGACCGGCTGAATAACCAGAATCCGGATCATCTAACTCCTGTTATCGAGGTTCTACAGTCTCTTGAGGGTCAAATTGAGAAGAGCCAGGGTCAGCGGTTCATGGAACGATTGAGTAATCGTCTGAACGACTCCAATCTGAATAGGAATCAGCAGGAGACTGTGGTAACCCAGATTAGTGGTTTCAATGCGTTCTTCGGGAAGGAAGAGCAAATTCTGGACCGGCTCGGAGCGTTACTGAATTCAGGGAGTAACCAAACACTCCAGCATGCTGCCGAAGACTTAGTTGGCAAAATTGAGAAAGGAGATGAGGCTGATGAAAAGGTGGAGGAGTTCAGGAAGAATCATCTAAGTTAATCGCCGTAGGGCCTTCATTGCCCACTACGCGGTTATTGGACAAGCTTGGGTACCATACGCGATGAACTGCGCTTCAAGACGGCCCTTGATAGTGCCTGCAATGACTCGTACCGAATCAACAGGCAGGCGGCCTATGGTTATCCGGCTTTCGTTGATATTGACCCGTCTTGATAGGCCGGATACCTTGTGCAATCTGTTCACGAGATCCGCTTTTGGCCCGCCTCGGTCGGTTTCTCGTGTTCGGTCCTTTCCTGTCGCCCAATTCGTTGGTTCAGTTACTCGCTTGCGGCCGAGCATGTCGGTTCTTACAATCCGCTATAGCGCCGTTTCAACGCCCGCTTGAATGCCCTATCGATTGTCGATGCGTCAAGCTCTTCATTTGCGCGGTCAACTAATGCCTGCTTGCGGGTATCGTGAGACGGGGTCGGTTCCAACAATTCGCGTAATTCATCTTTCCGCAGCCGCTTCAACTGCTCTCTTGGCGCATGGTCAGTCGCCTGCAATGGCGAGCGAGCAACCTCAAACTCGAAGGACGGATACTCAAAGGTCACAAGGCCAATCACTTGCGGGAGCTCGGCGTCAACCAACTTACTATCGGCAGGCACGACCACTGTCACGTAATCAAACACCTGCTGGTATGCCTCGAGTTGTGCCGCCAATCTGGAGTCGTCGTCACGGGGCGATTTCAACTCATAGGTGTAGGACTCGCCATTAACGCGATTGACATCTGCTCGTTGACCAGCGATGGGAAATTCGAAAAAGAGCGCCTCATCATCAGGGTTTGTCATATGCTCACGCCGGAGATACTCAACGAAGTGGTCTCGGACGGTGGCTTCTTTTGGGCGATGATGTTCAAGAAACTCGTTTGACACCGACTCGGGTTCGCGGTTGGCAGCTGCGGCTTCAGAGAGGAATGTGCACTCTTCGGCGGTCAGTGCCTGGGCAAGCCCGTCAACGTACTCCGTCTTGTTAGCGTACGAGTTTGGCCGGACGACCTCAGTATGGTAGACAAAGTGCTTGAGAAAGTGGTACGGGGCAGAGTTGATCTGTTCTCGTTTGGTAGTCATTCTTCGCGAGCGCTCGCTACGAATTGGTAGCCGGTAGCATCTAAATTCTCGGGTCCGGTGTTGACCATGTCAGGCAGGGTATAGTCAACTACCTCGGAAATATAATGGCCCATAGAGTTGGTCTTCCAGATCTCGGACCAGTCGCGGTCCTCTGAGGCCATATTGTTGCAGAACTCACAGTGATCGGGGTCAAAACTCCCATCTGCCTGAGCGTTGTTCAGCGCCTCTGGATAGGTCTCGGCACTGTACTCTTTGACCTCAAAAGCGGCATCATCATACTGACGAAGGATTGAATCGCGTTCGCTATCCCCAGCGGCACCACCACTGGGATATCGCGAGTCGGTGGCGAAGTCACCGAACCCAGCGAGTCCAAGCTCTAACGCCAGAACTGGACCGTTATTGTGGGTTACCGATTCTCGGGGCTCGAATGCGTTTAGCACATACGTCTCATGACCACTAGCATCGTCGACGAGTGACTGGATGCGGTCATAATAGTCGCCGTTAAAACTAGCGACGCTGAGGATGTCGATCAAGACAATGTCGTTTGGACGGAGGTCCGCGAGCAAGGCAGCCAGGTTCTCTTGTTGGCGGTCGTCGAAGCTTTCGAACGGGACGAACAACCTGACTGCCAGTTCGTCAAACTGGTCACGAAGTTCACGGTGCTGACGGTGGATGTCAGCGAAGACGACGGGCTCTGGGCGCTCCGGTGAGAGGACTGGAATATCCACAGCTTCAGCCTTTGCTTCGAAGAATTGGACGGGGTCCCTGTTGTATTGGTCGAGAAACTCATCAATACCCTCGTCGCCATCATCACCAGGACTAGCTTCGAATGCGGTAGACCTCTGTGAGAGATATTCTGGGAAATCGACCAGTAACCGCCCCTGTGCAGACTCATAAAAAGTTAGGTCGACTCCGGGCTCGGTTATTTCCAGACAAGGCAGAAGGGACCGCTCAGAGTTTTCCTCATCGAATTGTTCGAAGCCGACGGAAAGCCGGTCGATAAGCCGGCGTTCAGCACTACGAGGTCGGATAATTGGAATGTACTTGTACATCGCTGGTGCGTGTTACCAAACTGCTAGATATATTCACTAATAAGTCTACTTCCTTGTTCAGTAAATATAATACAAAACCTGCCCTGCATGAGTGCTAGTTTCGAGGCAAACACTCGATGGAGACAGAGAGTCCTTAGCTGTCGTCCTATATCCAAGGGGCCAGGATAGCCTGCTATTCTTCCAACCGGTCCACTACTGTTGGGGTTTGTCAAGCTGGTCACAAAACAGAGGCTGGATATCGGTCGCACAAGTGCTTGAATCCTGTCGAGGGCGTACGACCCTGATTCAGTGAGGCCAGTCAATTCGCACCCAAACGTACTGATTGTCTCCAAGGTGAGCTTTGGGACTCCTCAGTCTCACAGGATGAATGCCTTCTCGAAAGCCCCCGCGGGTTCGACGGCCCGCGGACGCAACTGCGCTCCTTGCTTCGCTGCGGTGCTTGTGGGTCCGGGGACCGGTCGAACCCGCGGCCCCTTTCAGTCCCACCCTGGTGGTTGGATCTCCTTTGGTTGGATCGTGGATAGATTGCGTTCTGAACGGCGGGAGCCCGGTGCTCGATTCACAATCGCTGGCCAAGAGTCTCGTTAAATTTCCCTTCCCGGCCGGTCGACTCTCTTGGATATTCGGGTTCACGTGACGGTACGTGCGGGGTGGACTCCTCGGGTTGTGCGCGCCCCGGCCTGCATTACGGTCCTGCCGGGCCCGGGCTTTCGCGCGTTCCGTTGCGACGCCGCCAACCCGCGGCGGCGACGGACGGGACACGGTCACGGGGCCGGGTCGGGCCAAGTGCAGCCGCCCGATACCGGACTCACCCGAGAGCGGGCCTGCGAGCACTCGGCCCGCGACCGGGGTTCGACCGTGACCGGGCCGGCTGCATCTTCACCCCGCGTTGCGGCGGCGCTCTCCACACCGCCCGCGCCGACGGACACGGGGTTCAGACGCGGCCTCTTTCACGGTCCGGGTCGGGCTGCTCGCCGTTCGGGCGAGCCCTCACCGCTCGCTTCTCGCCCGACAGCCCCGCGCCCCGAGACCGGGTCTGGCGACCCGGAACCGGGGTAATCGGGCCTGTCGGTCGTCGGCACTCGGGGACGGCTGCGCTGCCTGCCGGGCGTCCGCTCAAACTCGGTCGGCGTGTCGCCCGCTGCCGGGCGTGCGGACTCGCACCACCGAGCTTCCGCGTTCGCGAACGAGTTCGCTCACACGGACTCCTCGCCGTCGCTCGCCGTTCCTGGCCGTTCGCGCGCCACGCCGTCCCTCGCTGCGGCCTTGTCCGCGGCCGTCCAGGACCGTAAACCCCCCGGCCGTGCCGTCTCTTCGGCGCGGCCGTTGCGCCGGCACTGCGCGCCGACTGCGTCGGTGCTCGTTTGCTGGACGGCCGCGCCGAAGACCCGCGGAGACGCGGCGGGTTTACGGCCCTGGGTGCGCGCTCACCTCGAGCTTCCACCCCGCACTCGTCTGTGGGGGAGGCCGTCGGCGTCGCGCCGCGCCGGACGGAGTCCGGCTTGCGGGCGCGGCGCGGACGCCTCGGGTGACGGCGTTCTCGGGTGTCGGGTCGTGTCTCGTAGAAGGTGCGAGCGATGGTCGTTGCGGATAGCAACGGCTGGCGAGTCGTCGGGAAGTGAAGACGCGGAGTGAGCGCCTTCGTGGAAAATCACGGTCCAAGTGATTCCAATGAACAGTAACAACGTCATTCGTAATGAAGGATCGGTCGAAGCACAGACAGTCGAACAGCGAGCGGAGCGGGCGGCTGGCCAGGAGCCGGAGCTGCGGCGGTCGGTCGAACAGGAGATACAGGGCAAGGTCGACACGAATCACCCGGACAGTGGCCGGACGGGATTGACACTCGAGGCCGAAGAGAAGCTGGCGGCACGCGAGTGGGAGATAGAGCGAACGCACGGTCGGTGGGGGAACCGGCAGGAGTCGGACCGGGAAGCACGGTCACGAGACACGGTCTGGGACGTCAGTCACGAACGAACGCGGGAGTGGGAACGTCGACGCGCGAAGGAGGACGAGTGGGCCGACCCGGACCGGGAGGATCCCAGGGAGATGCTCACGCAGGCAGAACTGGCGACGGTGAACAAGCAGGCAAAGCGAGTGAAAGCGCAGACACGGGGAATGACGCGGGCGGCGATATCGCGGCATCTAGCCCGGCGGATCGCAGACGGGATGGAGGTCCTCGACGCAGTTGTCGACGTTATCGAGTTCGTTCGCGACCAGTCCGGGTACGTCATTCCGATAGGCCAGGTCGAGTGGGCAGATCGACCCGGGGTGAGCATCGAGGGAACGATCGAGACGCTGTGGGAACCCTCAGATTCGAGCATTGCCCAGGTTGGGCTGATCGCGGACGACAGTGGTCAGATCAAGTTCACGGTCTGGGAGAAGTCGAACTTGCCGAAGGTTCGGGAGGGGGAGACGGTCACGTTTGTGAATGCCAGCAAGAACTGGTACGAGGGGCGGTGTTCCATCGCGCTCACCGGGTGGTCGATGGTCCGGTTCCCCGAACACGGTCGGTGGTGGGAGTAGGCTAAGCGGGCGGTTTTCTTTTTCTTTCTCGCCAGACCGACCCAGACCCCGCCTCCCCACCCTCCGCTCCGTGCTCGCTGCTCACGGGTCACTCCGTTCCCCGTTCGCGTCCCGAGGTGCTCGAAAATCGGAGATTTTCGGCATCTTGCAAGAGCGAAGCTCTTGCCGACCTCGCGGGAGCTTCGCTCCCGCTCAGTGACGAGAGACGCCTGCCGGCGTCTCTCGAACCACCTCACTCCGTTCGGCCTCGCTTTCGCTGCGCGCGCAGCCACGACCGTAATGGGGGCATCAGTGCCAATCGGCCTTTGCCACTGCCGAGCGCATCGTCGACACCGAAGCAGGTGGCGCTGACGGAGACGTCGCTGCCGAGTAAGCAGTTGACGCGGCTGGCACTCAATAATCTGTGATCGGTCGTAATATATTTTAGTATAGTGGAAGTACAAGTCGATAGGTGAGGACAATGCCCAACTGGAAAGACGATCTCTCTGCACGGGAACGCGTCAGGCAAATCGTCGAGACCGTGACGGATCCCGTCTCGGCGAACTGGGTGAAGGACCAGGCAGGCGTCGGCTGGCAGACTGCCAAGAACGAGCTGGAACAGCTCGCCGACCGTGGCGACCTTCGCCGGGTCGACCAGGACGGCGACGTCAGGTACGTCCCGGACTTCACCCGGCTCTACACCGAGCGGGTTCGAGAACTCGCAGTGGAATTCTCGCGTGGGGACCTCCGCGACGAAGTCGTCCAGGCCAAGGAGGACATCGAGGCGATCGAGACCGAGTACGGTGTCGACACCCGGGACGAACTGGAGGCGTCATTGAGCGACGAGGACGTCTCGGCCACGGCGACTCGTGGGCGCAAGCAGGCGCTTCGAGAGTGGGAGGAAATCGCAGACGAGATGCAGTTGCTGGAGCACGCCCTCGCACTCTACGACGACCTTCACGACGTCGATCCATACGTCGAGCAAGGGGGGCCGGATGGCGGGGATTCGGCAGATGACGGGTCGTTCGAGACAAGGGTCGCCTAGGACGATGGCGCCGGTGGGATTCGTCTTCCTGACGAACAGGGGAAACCTCACGAAAGCGAAGCTCTACGAGGCGATTCGTAGGCGACTGGTGAAAGAACCCGGTTGTGACGCCGTCCAGTTACGGCCATCTCGAATGCGCCCTCGGACGATCAAAGCACGTGTCGACCCGGACGTGTTCCTGAGCACGGCGTACCCAGTCGACGAAGCCACGCTCGAAATCTCGTTCTCGTATCCGCGGTCGGTCACCCACGAGTACTATGTCGTCGAGTGGGGCGAGGCAGCCCGAGACCTCGGTATCGGATGGCACCAGGACGAAGACCATCCTGGTCTCGGCACGTGCCACTTCCAGATGGACCACTCCGGGACCACCGTCGAACGGGTGTCCGCTTCCTTTCTCGACGAGCATCCGTTGTCGGTCCTGGAAGCACGACTCGACCAGCTACGGAGACTCCTTCCGAAAGTCGACTGGAGTGGCGGCGTTCCTGCGCTGCCAGACGCCGGCGTTCCATCGCCTCCGTGATTGGCGGGGAAGAGCGCGAACGAACTCCGAGGTGACGTTTTTTCGGTCCCTTCAGACAGCGTCATTGCTGGTGGATTCTATGGCCGGATATTCGTTCAAGAAGGCCTAAGTATTCTCGAAGGGCTATCGACGGCATGGATCAGCGTACAGTGCCGACGGACGCGACCCTGCTTGACGAGGCAGGCGAGCGAACGCTCGTCGTGGGCCGTGATCGACCGATCCGGATCAGTACCGGGCATCGGCTCCTCCATCACGACGGGAAGTGTTCCCGTCCACACGGGCACAACTACGAGATCAGGGTCGAAGTGACTGGACATCTCTCAGAGGACGGCTGGATCGTCGACAAAGGCGAGGTCACCTCGATACTCGCCGAGCGGGACCACCGGTTCCTCCTCGAAGCGGGCGATCCGCTCGTCGACGCGTTCGAGTCGAGCGGTGACGGTGACGCCGTCGTCGTGCTCGACCATCCCCCGACGGCCGAGGTGATGGGGCTGGTTCTCGAAGAGCGGATGCAAACGAAGTTCGGCGACAACGTCACCGACGTCTTGGTCGAAGTGAGCGAGACTGGCGAACTCTGTGCCACCTACTGATGCCCGTGAACGCTGACGCCGACGACAGGATTGAGGAGACCTCCAGAGCGGAGGATGGACTCCCCATTAACGAGGTGTTCTACTCGCTCCAGGGCGAGGGCAAACTCGCGGGCATGCCGACCGTCTTCGTCCGGACGAGCGGTTGTAACCTCCGGTGCTGGTTCTGCGACTCGTATCACACCTCGTGGGAGCCGACCCACGCCTGGATGACGCTCGACGAGATCGTCGCCGAAGTGACGAACCACGACGCCGACCACGTCGTCCTGACCGGTGGCGAACCCATGATGCACGAGGCGAGTATCGAACTACTTGACCGACTCGGTGAGGCAGGATATCACACCACCGTCGAGACGAACGGGACCATGTACCGGGACGCCCACGTCGACCTCGCGAGCATCAGCCCGAAGCTCGCGAGCAGCACGCCGACGGAAGCGAAGGATCCCAAAGGCGAGGGCGAGTGGGCCGAGAAACACGAGGCCAACCGGATCGATATGGATGTCCTCGCCGCTCTCGTGGACGCCTACGAGAGCCAGTTGAAGTTTGTCGTCACCGGCCGTGACGACATGGACGAAATCGAGGGCCTGGTCGAGCGAGTTCGATCTGTGACCACCTCGGCAATCGCAGACTCGGACGTCCTGTTGATGCCCGAGGGGACGACGCGCGACCAGCTGGACAGTTCGCAGAACGACGTCGCCGAACTGGCGATGGAGTACGGCTACCGCTACACGCCACGACTCCACGTCGACCTGTGGAACGACGCGCCTGGAACCTGAGGTAGATTACAATGAGCACGAATCGAGCGGTGATTCTGGTATCTGGCGGGATGGACAGCGCGACGGCCGTCTACGAGGCGATGGACCGCGGGTACGAGCCCTACTTCTTCCACACCTCTTACGGCCAGGCAACCGAGCAGAAAGAGCGTGAGTGCGCCGAGGCGCTGGCCGAAGAGGTTGGGGCCGCAGAGTTCCTCCACGTCGAGACGGGGCATCTCGCGACGATCGGTGCGTCTAGCCTGACGGACGACGAACTCGACGTCGAGGACGCCGACCTGGAGAGCGACGAGATCCCAACGTCGTACGTTCCCTTCCGGAACGCGAACCTGCTCTCGATGGCGACCTCGTACGCCGAGGCCAACGACTGTACGGCGATCTTCATCGGTGCCCACAGCGAGGACTTCTCGGGCTATCCTGACTGTCGGCCCGAGTTCTTCGACGCTTTCCAGCAGGTGATCGACGTTGGCACGAAGCCCGAGACGGAGATCGAACTCGTCGCGCCGTTCGTCGAGTGGTCGAAGACGGACATCGCCGAGCGAGGGCTGGAATTAGATGTTCCGTACGAGTTAACCTGGAGTTGCTATCGCGAGGAGGTGCCAGCGTGTGGGACCTGCGACGCGTGTGCGTTCCGTCTCCAGGCGTTCCAGCGCGTCGGTGTGGCGGATCCGATCGAGTACGCCGAGCGCCCAGACTATCTGAAGAAATCGTAAGGACGGCCTCAAATAGAGATGTAACTGTTCTTAGTTGTCTACCAATACAGCAAAACAGATGATAATAATGCAACCCCAGAACTCTGAATTCCGCGCAATAGAAGCCTTTGGAGCCGCGCACAATATTCGCGCTTACCTCATTCAATGTCACGAATTAGGGAAGGGGAGGGAAATCCAGCAGTGACTTGACGGTGTCAATAGAGTGTCGTTCAAGTGGATTGCTGTGTTGGTGATCTTCCATTCTCGAGGGGGGCGTTCATACCCCCAGCGAGGTGTTCAACCTACATATCGCGATAAAGACAATAAGGAGCAATAGAGACATTGAAACAAATGGGTAGTACGTCGCATATGATTTTGGCCCAGTTTCTCCTATAATCTGGCTTTTAAGCTCGCTCTCCTCTACTTTATCTTTGCTCATTTTAGGAATTGAAACTTCGACCTCATCAGGGATTTCCGACTTTTGAAATACATGTCGGAAAGAATTGAGTTCGTTCCAACTTTTGTAGATTATCCATGAGGCGGGAATTCCAGAGATAATCACAGTGACCGAAATCAGGTCAGTACCAGAAGTCGCCGTTGTTGCTATGCCAATATCTGTGAGTGCTGAGGTTAGCCATTGTTGGGATATGTCAGTCAATATCAGATGGCCGTAAGCGACAACTGAGAACCATAGCAGAATCATGAGGATATATATCCTACTGATTGTCGTTCTAGCCATAACAAGAGTCTCTGCAGCCGTTTCAAGATGTGACTCGTGTTGGGCCACGATTTTGTCGAGATCGAAAACTCGTTCGCCGACATGGCTTCGAATCTCAGAGAAGTATATCCGAAAATCAGCTGTCCGATTTTCCAACGCTTCCTCCGTATTATTGATCTTTGCTTGTATCATGGGGTAATAGAAAATCAGGATTCCAGAGATCGCCGCTATACTAAATGGAGCCAATACATAGAACTCGGAGTATCGAAGAATTAAGACGAAGTTCGTAACAATGGCCCCAAGAAGCGCGATTACCACATTCTGGAGGTCGGATGTGAGATTCTGAGAAGCCTCAGATAAAGAATTAGCGATTGTACGAGTCAACTCTGAAACCTCTTCTACAGTGTTCTGTAACTGCTCTAGTTCCTCCTTTGCAGATTCCTCCTGAAGGAAGCCAGCGTAATGTGTGATTGACCTTCTGTTGGAGGAAACATCAGAAAATGTGGAACATTGAGTGGCAACTGCTCGTCGCCAGTGGGATAGCGAGATGGCCGGGTCTTTCTCGTGTATGTCTACGATGAGATTGTATATCTCTTCCAAAGCTTCAGGTGATGAGGAGAAGGAGAGATCTTCTTCGAAATTGATCTCGCCATGTAGATGGTGTCTATCAGTCAATGTCTTCACATCAAGAACGTTTCCATCTACTTGGCTTCTATTAGCAAGACACATAAGAGAAAGTGTAAGAAAGGGACCAGAGTATGCTTCGCGAACACACTTCGTATCGAAAATGCTTGGCGAAACAGACGGCCGATCCGAATTAATCCCGGAAAATAGGTCTGAAAACGTTTGTTTTATTACTTCGTGATTTTCTCCACAGGAATGCGGGTTAATCGCTTCTCCGGAAGACATGGATTCTTCGGTAACGAACCCCAACAATTCACTCATTTCACCGTCGTAATCAAGGAATACGTGGTAAGGAAGGGGTCTCGATTCAAATTGGGTCTGGATAATTTCTTCTGCGGTAGTTGACCCAGTCCATTTCATCAATGTCTTAAAATTTATCCAAAGTTGAACATTTTCCTGGGAGCAATCATACTCCCAATTTGAACACAATTCAGAGACAACTGCCTCCTTGTTAATCGTCATCGCGATTTCCAACTCCCCAGAACTGGCGATCCCGGATTTAATTCCCGAAACGGCTTCCTCGTAATTCCGATCTGAGAAATGTTGTTGAACTTGTCCTGTATAGTCCTCGGGGTTAGCAACATCGTCTAGAACTGCTTGGAGCTCCTCAGAATCTAATCTGGGGCCTTCTTCAAAATGAACTAAATCCCGATCGGGTGACGGTCCTTGTCCAGATGGAACCCGAACTTCGAATCGACGAAACCAAGATGGCTTTTCCGCTGCAACTTGGAGTCCTTGAATGAGTAGACTTTCGGCATGTGTAATTTCAACGCCATTAATCGCTATCGAATCCGGTTGCCAATAGCCATCTTCTAAAAATTCATCCGCTAGTGAGGTGAGAAATTCGGTTTGGTCAGTCATCAATTAGGAAATTCGTCAATATCCTTATAATCATCTATTCCGTGGAAAATTCGCAGTTCCTCTACGTCTTGATCCTCTCCTTCGTCATCAGAATCAACTCGAACGGTACCTTTTCCAACGGGGTGGAAAGAGGGTTCGGAACCGGTAATGGACGCGTTCACCTCTCCCGACTGTCCATCTTCATAGAAGCAAATATTCTCCTCTTGAATGACTTCCCTTACTGTGAATCCGCGAATCGTGACTTTTCCCATTTTAATCACGACTCCACTATCCAAGTAATCCTCAATTCCTTGTGGCGGATCATCAAGATCGACTTCACTGAAAGACTGTATTTCCCCTAGAGGATCCTCAATCTCGTCATTATCCATGTCCTCATCAGCATACTCTTTCCAGACCTTTTTCGTCTGTTCAACGAGGAGTTCATCCTCGTGCTTTTCCTCATCTAGATCCAGAAATTCGTACCAATACGTGGCATTTCCGTTTCGCTGATATAGAAATGCCTTCGCTTCCGGATCTTCACTTTCGCTACTTGCTTTATCTGTTTCTTCTTCAGAATCGGACTCATCTGAATCCTGAGATTCGCTGGTTTCAACCTCTTGATAGGGATACAAAACAGATTTCTTCAGATTGTTGTCGAACGCATCCTGAATCTGTTCAAAGAGTTCCTGTGTGTCCTCTGTATCTGGCACAAAAACGTCTTCTCGGAATGGCAGCTGGACCACCATCAGCCGTTCTTGAGATTCAAAGCGATCAGTCTCATATTCGTACGCAACAAATAGCAGAAAACAATCAACACTGTTATTCGCTGAGAGATATTTTTGTATCAGCGGGTTTGCGGCCTCTGAAAACTGCTCCTCATCCTCAGAATCATCGGTGGCACGGTCTTCCCCATCTTCAGTTGGCTCACTGGCTTCTTCTACAGTTTTGAAATCGAAAGTAGATAGCTTATCAAGGGTTGTCGCGGTGCCCTTGTGGAACAAATCATGCATTCGGGAACTTTTGACATTAGGAGATTCGTACTGTTTCTTTTCTAGCTTACCCATGAATCCACGGACAATCTCCTTTGCATTTTCGTAATCGTCTAACTCATCGGCAGGGATTTCATCATAGATCTTATAATCTGAGGAATCTCCCTGAGGAAGACACTCAAAGATGCAGACATGTTGAACCACCGCCTTCTGTTCTTCGTCTGGCATAGCTATGTATCCCGTGGCTAATTAATGGGAAAAAGTTTTGGTCAAAATCAATTGTTGAATTACTTTGGTCGGGACAACCAACAGCGGTCATTCTGGGCAGCTCACGTTGCCAATGATTCTATTTCTTGGGCCATCCGTTCCTCTATCACTGCCGAAAATTCTTGGTAAGAGTCGACCGAGTCACTTGTCGGCAGCTCCATCAGAGTGAGCTCCTGGGAGTTAGCGACTACACATCGAGATTGAACTGCTCCCTCTTGCTGTGGATAAATCAATATTCCTGGAACATCATGTGCCAGTTGATACGATGCAATCTGGTAAAAATCCGCATTCGTTGGCGAGCCGGTTTTCCATTTTGCGTCCGCAACCAATTGGACGGAACTATTCCCATCATATATAGTTAAATCGGGTTTCAATGTCACAGAGTGATTTCCTCCTTCCACCAAATTTTGGGATCGGTCTTGTGAAACGACACGCCAACCATTAAAACTCTGAATTGCCGAAGTAGCTGCACGGGTGACCACGCTTTCGAACACTGAATTCATGTTCACGAGTAAGCCGAACGATGGCCGGGATCCCCTCTCTAATTCAGCGATATTGATGTTCTGAAGTACCAATCGAGTCAGACGGAGGATGTCTGTGTAGTAGTTGTTTAGACGATTGAGCTGAACGTGTTCTAATTCCTCGGGGGAGACAGGCCGTAGTTCGATTTGCCGACGAATCACCTGTTGGTGCCGCTGGAGGGATTGAGTGAGTTCTCTGTCCTGAGTTAGCCCGATAAGAATAGATGTTGCGTAGAGAATTGCTCGGTTCACTATGGTATCCTGCGTGAGTTCACTATAGGTAGATTCGAAAGCCGTCGGCTTCAGCCCTTGACGCTGGATTTGACGTTGTAAATCGAGCCGTCCTCGTAGATGTTGTTCAGTCGATTGTCGCTCACGATAACCCTTCGACAACCCTTTATCTAAAACGCCTGAAAGTTCTGCGTCAAACATCGCCGCAAGTGCATCGATAAAAGTATCTCCTGCACGGAGCTTTGTCTTCTGTTCGGCAGTTAATGGCTCAACACCTTGGGAATACCGTAACAGGTGGAGCAGGTTTGTCCCGGTGGCCTTTGGTTGGATCTCTATTGTTGGACCATTTGGTAACCCAATTACACCAACATACTGCTTCGCCTTGAGTATAGCTTGACCGTCTCGCTGGTAACGCACCTCAATACGGTCACCATCCTTCTCAGGCCCCCCATTTATTTCATGCCGTAGTATTCGATCAGCGGACTCACTCAGGGTAATTGGCTTACTTTCCTCGTATTCAGAAAGCACGATATCAATGTCATCAGGGTTGAGCCCATTAGCTCCTGTTCCAGCGAAGGTGGACATTGGTTACGCCTCTGTCTGTTGCTGGTCCTCGCGCAGATCCCATAGTGAACGATAACCATGGTCTGGATGGACCCAAATGTCAACTCCGTTGGGTTTGTGATCATCACCCGTGGCTTCAGTCAGGATTGTCCGAGCTAAGCCACTAAGTGAATATGTTTGACCATTCGACATCCACTCAACTGTTTCTGCAGTGTCCCGAGATCCTGTGAGGCGACAGCGCCAGAAATCGTCTGATTCATCGTAGGGCTGGGTAGAATCCGCTGGCACTCGACTCTCTTTAATCACGAGTTCATCATCCTCCTCGACAATTCCAGCCTCATAGAGAAGATGAATTGTACTGTCACTGTTTTCATCGGAAGACCGTGCCGGAATCTCGACCAACTGGGACAATTCCTCTCGGAGCGCCGTATCATCGAATGACTTTATTTCCTCCGTGTCCCATTGCATCAACTTATCTCCTCCACCATTGAGTAACTCATCTCGAATTCGGTCAAATTGGCCGAAGTGATATTCCTCGATCAATGGGAGGATCTCAAATCGCCATGCGTCAACCAGTGATTCTGCATCCTCAACATCGATTAGATAGGAGTGGCCAATTTGTTTACCCTTCCCGAGGTCTGGTGCGTCGAGAATCTTTTCGTTTAGCACATGGAGTGCTTCAATCGAGAGTGCAAGGAGAGTCCGTTCTAGGTCAGTCGCTATTTGGATTGTTTGTTTAACATCGTCTCTATCCTCGAACTTATGGATTTCATATAGCAGTTCGTAGTCCGGTGGGAACGAAATAAACCGGAATCGACGGCGAAGCGCCGCATCGACAAGGGCAATTGACCGATCAGCCGTATTCATCGTCCCGATGACGTAGAGGTTAGGCGGGATTTTGAACGGTGTGCCGGTGTGGGCCAGCGAGACGGTGGTCTCATTTTCTTGTCCCATCCGTTTGTCGTACTCCAGGGCAGTCATAGTCTCTCCAAAGATCTGCGGTAGGTTTCCACGGTTGATCTCGTCGATTATAAGGATGTACTTCGGTGGCTCTTCGTTGGCTGGTGTATCCTCGTAATCTAGCCGAGCCCGTTCAACTGTCTCCTTGAACACACCCGATTTGTGTTGGTAGGCAACCGTGTCGTCATCCGTGAGTTCAACACTGAGCCCCTCGATGAAGTCTTCATAGGAAAAGGAGGGGTGGAATGTAACGGTTTTTAGGTGGCTCGTATCAGGCTCGACGGTAGATTGCTGATGCAGCCACCATTTTGCGAACTGTTGGGCGGTGTAAGTCTTACTCGTTCCCGGGGGGCCGTAAAAGACCATCTGTCCGGCCTCTCGAAGTTGACGTTCGATGTCGTCAGCCTGGCGCGGTGCCGGTGCACTCTCCAGAGGTTCAACGTCATCTGGGTCAACTAATACTGGCCGAGGAGTCTCGACGGAGTAATTCTCGTTGAGGATCGTATGAGTCTTCACCTGGTTCATGTTTGTTGAGACGCCAGCTTGTGCTTGGAGCTCTCGAAATAGAACGAAGTATAGTGTCTTTGCGGGAGACACGTGATTGGCCCGGCCAACACCAAGATCTTCAGCGAGATACTCCAAGTCATCTTCGACCGCCTCGTAAGCGGTAGCAATTAGCTCGCAGTGGACTGCCTCAGACTTGGTAAGTTCAACATTCGGTTGAACCTTGGTCAAAGTCGTGGTGAGGATGTCGATGATCGAGAGGGCAAACTGGTCGCGGAACCAGGATGGGCCCTCATCGGCATACGCCAGCCGGATCCGAACGTCGGTTACTGTCTCTTTCGTTGACCCGTAGGAGTCAATTGGTTCCGGTCGAGAAACCGCATAGTTCAATTCGAAAAGATGGTCCAGGATCTCCGGTGCTTCCGCGATAAACAGGTGGAGCAGAGGGACTGGACAGCGCGTGAAGTATGCACCTTCGAGTAGCTCCCGATTTTTATCGAAGAAGAGACCGCCGTATTCCTCGGAGATGGACTGTAGCCGGGGACGATACGGGCTTGCATCCAACACATCATCATAGATGTCGATCGGATGATTTAGTTGGGTAAACTGGGCCAACGCTCGGAAGTATCCGGACCCGCGGGCTTCGTCTGGCCAAGACTCGTCTGGTGGTCCTTCGAAGTCTTCGCGAAGCGTCGACGTAACGACCGAAACACCTGCGATGACATATCTATCTTGCAGCAAATGGAATACGATATCTCCTACTTCGGCCTTTCGGAGCGATTCGTATTGCTTGTGGCCCTGAGCCTCTTCGCTTCGGGAGAAGACGGCAGTTCCAAGTTCTAATCCGCCTCCCTGCTGTTTGTACGGCCGCTCCTCAAGTTCAGTTTTCTCAATCCAGACAGTCGGCGCAACGCGATATCGAAGCAGGTACTCTTTCAATGAACCGAAATCACGTTCAATCGGGTCGATTTGTCGCGAGGGAATCGTAACGAACCGTGTGAGAGCGTCTTGTTCTAGTCCAACTTGGTCGTGGATCTCGTAACTATCGAGCTCAATCCGGAATGGAACATCGAGTACGAGGTACTGGTCACTATAGTCTGCTCGGTCATTCCGGGCAATACCACACCCACTCAGCAGATCAGAGACGACTCCTTCATTCTCGAATATGCTTCGGACCTTCGCGGCCCACGTGTATTCATTTCCTCCGGTGTAGAAGAGGACATAGCTACCGACGACGTCCATGTCCGACCCGATATCGCCTGCCGTATGAGGGAGGACGTGAACAAAACCGTGGTCCTCGGTGTCCCAGAAGAAGTCGTATTCGTCTGTTTCGACGCCCTGTTTCACCAACCGTTCGAAAATTCGCTGCCGTTCGGGGTTGGCAGCTGGGGCGAGAATCAGGCCAGATGACATTGTATACTCCTTTTCAGGTGCACCTGGTGGTATAAAGGTGTGTCTCCTGAGTGCCTATGAAATGCGGCTCGATGGTTGTGCGACGGACAAAGCATAAGGCGGATTGGGAGAACACTCCAGTCATCACACACTCATGAGCACTTCCCGATCTTTCCCTGCTCATCAATGAGCTCCGAGACCTCGCTCGTCGATGACTTGATGCCCGGCCAGGTGATCCGCAATCGGAATCGCCTCTGGCGTGTCGATACTGTCGATGGCCAAGTGGTGACGGCTACGCCGCTCGATGGAACTGCTGCCGAACGACATCGCTTCTACGCCCCCATTGAGAATATCGAACGGGGCGACCTCCCGAAGCCCGAGACTGACCGTCTCGGCAATCCCCAGTTCCAGGATCTGTTGATCCAGGCCAATAGATTGTCCATGCTCCACGGGACGGCACCGCTGATGAGTCTTCAACGCTCACGGGTGATCCCGACGGAGTACCAGCTGACGCCGGTCGTGATGGCTCTGGATATGCCCCGCGTCAGGATGCTCCTCGCCGACGACGTCGGTCTCGGGAAGACTATCGAGGCCGGACTCATCACGAGTGAATTGCTGGCGCGGAATCGCGCTGAGGACATTCTTATTGTCACGCCAGCCAATCTTCGGGACCAGTGGCGCGAGGCGTTTACCTACTTTTTCCACATTGACGCTCCGATCATCAGTCGGCGGGCCCGCCGAGCGATGGAGAAGGAGATCCCGCCGGGAACGAGCCCGTGGGAGTACCATTCGAAACTCATCGTTAGCATCGACTACGCCAAACAGCCGAGCATCCGCAACGAGATCCTCGAACAGGATTGGGACTTGGTCATTATTGACGAGGTCCACCAGGCAGCTAAGCCACCCCAACAATCGCCGAATCAGTCCGTGAGCAAGCAGCGCTGGTCGTTCGCTCAAGATATTACCGCCAACGCCGACCACGCACTGCTTCTGACGGCGACGCCGCACAACGGCTACAAGGACAGTTATGCAAGCCTGCTCCAGATGGTACGCGAGGACTTGGTGTCTGGCCCCCAACACGAACCCTCGATCAACCGCGACCGGGCGAAGAGTCACGTCGTGCAGCGGCGACGGCAGGACGTCGAGGATTGGTTCAAGGACGACGACAGTCTGAGTCCGTTCCCTGACCGCGACCAGGACGTTGCTCGGGTCAACCCAACGACGGAAGATGGGGCGATGTACAACGCGGTACGGGACTACGGCGATACGCTTCTGGAAGCAGCAAAAGAGTCGGAAAACCGCTCACTGGCCCGATGGACGATGGTCCATTTCCTCAAGCGAGCGCTCTCCAGTCCTGAGGCTCTCCGACGGTCCTTGATTAATCGGGAAGATAAACTCCAGACACGCCTCGAGGAACTAGACGAAGCCGAGGAATTAGCAGACAACGCTGGCGTCACCGAGGCGATGGCACAGGCCAACGCTCTTGACAATGACCCGGGTGAGGACTACAATGAAGAAGAGCTCGGCGAGCGCGTCGAGCGTATCGTCTCCGGTAACCGGGCGGCTATTGAGATGGAACTCAATGCGCTGGATCGAACTCTTGAGAAAGCTGAGGACGTCACCCAGTCGGTGGACGGTAAGCTCCAGAAACTCTTGACTGAGACCCTCCCCCGTCGTGCGCAGTATCCACGGGTCATCATCTTCACGAAGTACGTGGATACGCTGGAGTACCTCGAGGCCCAGATCGAGAACGCCAAGACCAACAAAACGTCGGAGTTGAGTGAGGAACTGGAAGTCTTCACATTGTATGGCGACCTCTCGGAAGCCCAACGCCAGGAGCGCTTCGAGGAGTTCTCTGAATCGAGTCGTGGCGTCCTCATCGCCACCGACGTCATCAGCGAGGGGATGAACCTCCAGCACGCGGCTAATCAGGTCATCCACTACGAGCTGCCCTGGAATCCCAACCGGCTCGAACAACGTAACGGCCGGGTCGACCGATACGGACAGACCGAGCCCGAGGTGGTCATCCGAACGATGGTCGTCGAGGACCCGATGGACCGGGCGGTCCTCGAAACGCTGATCAAGAAGGCCCAGGAGATTCGAGAAGAATACGGTTTCTCGCCGCCGTACCTCGATGACGACGAAGGCGTTTTGGAGCTAATTCGGCAGGAGGACCTTGATGTAGGGCTTCCCCAGGCGAGTCTCGACGAATTCGCCGGCGAGGACCAGCCGTCGACATCGGCCAGCGCGTTCGACGATGACACGCTCGAGGACATTCAGGACGATTCGTTCTACGGCCATACAGAGGTCGACCTCTCGGAAGTCCGGCGCCGTCGCAAGGAGGCCCGCGACTTACTCGGTGGTGCCGATGCCGTCGAGGAGTTCGTCAAGAGTGGCATTGAGCTGTTCGATAGTTCTATTGAATCAAAGCTCGGACACTATGAGATCGACATTGGCTCGCCGGAGCTCCGGGGGCCGGATATCCAGGATCATTACGAGCAGGTAACCTTTGACCCTGAACGGGCTTCCCAGGACGCCGACTTGGAGATGCTAGACATTGCCCACCCGCTCGTCCAGCAACTTATCGAGGCTGTCAAAGAGGTCGCCCTGCGCAGCGAGGATCGGTACGGTCGAACGGCGATGCGCGCGGCCGAGCCCGTAGAGCACGTAACGGCGATTTACACCGTACTCGTCCGGTACTTCGCCCACACCGGCGAACGTCCCTCTGTCATGGAGGAGCTACTTCAGGTCGGATTGCCGGTGCATGACGATGAGCCGCTCGACCAAGCAGACGTACAAGCGATCGTGAATGCCGAGAGCAAGGCAGCAAACCGGACGAGCCAGGAAGCGCAAGACGACCTGAACTTCGCCATCGAGCACGACCGCCTTGATGCAGCGATTCGAGATCGCGCCGAAACGCGGCGCGATGCCATCGCCGACGAACGAGCGACGATGCGGGAGCGGCTTGAGGAGGCAGGCTACGGGGAGTCATTCGAGGGCTTCGACAATATCTCCGTCGCGAGTGAAGACCTGCTGACTATCGGTCTCTACTACCCCACCAACAAATGAGTACTGAGTCATCCGCAGCTGACGAGTCACAGCAGTACCGGCCCCGAACCGAGTCGACCACCTTTATCGAAACCAGCGGAGGCATCCTGACCGAGCAGCTGGTTCGGAAGCTCCGCGAGCGCGACTGTAGCGAGTCTGCGGTCGACCCGGCGACGTTTGCGCTATCTGGTGAGGAGCCGCTCACTGAGGCGGCGCTGGAAGATGAGATTGCCGAGGCTTGGGAGAACCTTCAGGAGCGATGGGATACAGTCACTCAAGGGAACGAACTGTTCGGGATGGACGTCTCCGAGGCACGGGAAAAATGGATTTTAAAGTTACTGGGGGCACTGGACTTTGAACCCTCCTACATCAATGAACACCTCGAGGCCGACGGCGTCACGGCCGACCTCTCTCACTACGGGTGGCCCCATCCTGAGACCGTCTCTGATTTCGGGCATATGGACGGAGCCGTTCCGCCGATTCTCCACACCATCGAACCTGGTGCACCTCGAGCCGACGCCCCGAATATCGAACTCGATCAGGGTAATCATCCGGGTGCGGCCGGCCGGCAGAAGAGTCCACACGACGAGCTACAGGAATACCTGAAGGCAGATGACGACCGGCTCTGGGGTGTAGTTACGGATGGTTTGAAGCTTAGGATTCTTCGGGACTACTACCATACCTATACCCGAGGCTATGTCGAATTCGACTTGGAGAACATTTTCACGAACCGGAATTATGGGGACTTCCGGGCGCTATATCGACTGTGTCATGCGTCCCGATTTATAGTTCATGACGAGGATGAATCGGACGAAGAGGAGGCTGATACCGAATCACCACTAGAACAACTCCACCAGATTGCGCTTTCAGCGGGTGTCAAAGTCGGAAAGGACCTCCAATCTAACGTTGTAAGTGCCTTAGAGTCACTGGGGAACGGATTTCTTGATGAGTCAATTAAGGTCTCGCTACAGGAAGGAGGGCAAGAGGCGATTGACGACTACTATCAGGACCTGCTTTACGTCGTTTATCGGCTACTCTTCCTGCTATTTGCTGAACAGCGTGGGATGATGTCTCAACGGGATAGTCTCTATAGTGAAGAGTATAGTGTTACAAAGCTACGTGAACGGGCAGAGCGTCGCGAGGAAGGGGACCATCATAAAGACATATGGGAAGGGCTCAAGGCATCGTTCCGTCTCGTCGGTGAGGGTGACGAGTCGCTGGGCGTGCCCGGCTACAACGGGGGTCTATTCGATAACGACAATCTGGAGTACATTCTCAACGTTGAGTGTCCGAATGGTAATCTTCTGAGCGCGGTGCATGACCTAACTCATATTGAGCAAGCAGGCTACCAACAGCGCATCTCATACGCCGATTTGGGTGTGGAGGAAATCGGCGCTGTGTACGAGAGCCTTTTAGAGTTCACTCCTCAGATTGCAGAGACTGCGCTAGACAGAGAAGGTCGTACTGTCACCTCGGGTTCGTTCTTCTTAGATGATCATGGGGTGGAGCGTAAAGAGACAGGAAGTTACTATACGGACCCAGGTCTTGTAAATGAGCTCATCGGGAGCGCACTTGAACCAGTTGTGGAAGACCGTCTTGATGAAGCAGGGCCCTCCTCTCAAGAGCAAAGCGAAGCTTTGCTCGACATCACTGTTTGTGACCCTGCGTGTGGAAGTGGAGCATTTCTAATTGCCGCGAATAATTATTTGGCCAACGAATTAGCCAAGATTCGATCCGACTCTGGCTATCCTGATGAAAGAACTCTCCGTAGTGCCCGTCGAGATGTTGTGCAACATTGTATCTACGGTGTTGATAAAAATCCTATGGCAGTTGAGCTTGCTAAGGTGAGTCTCTGGATCAACTCTGCCGTTGAGGATAAACCACTCAACTTCTTGAACCACAGGATCCGATGTGGGAACTCAATTGTTGGAACAACGTCTAAACTCATTGGTGAAGGTCTTCCAGATGATGCCTATGAGACTTCACAAGGACGTGATTGGCATCCCGGTAACGATATCCGTCGTAGAGTGAGGAATGAAAATAAGGAACAAAATACTCAAGGAAATCATTCCTTGGGTAGGTGGGGAGTAGAGAAAGAATCCTATGTTGAATTGGCCCAGAGGTTGGACAAACTTGATGAAACGAGTAGAGGAGATGTTGAGCAAAAGCAGGAAATTTATGAAAAGCTCCAAACTAGCGACGCTCTCCAGAAGAGGAAACTCATCTATGATATTTGGACTACGGCATTCTTCTGGCCAATGGATGAAGATACTGGTGAGTACCCAACACCAAAGACCATCAACAAGCTTCGACGGAACCCAAATCCCACAGACGAAGAGCTCATTCAACTAAAGGAGGTCGCTCAAAGGATTTCCGAGGAACAGCACTTCTTCCATTGGGAACTAGAATTCCCCAGCATCTTTAGTGGTGAAACACCCGGTTTTGATTGTATTCTTGGGAATCCCCCATGGGAGAAAGTGAAGGCAGAAGAGAAAGAGTGGTTCAAAGATAAAGAGCCGGAGATAGCCAATGCGAAGAAGCGACAACGAACCCGGCTTATCAACAAATTAGAGGAGTCGGACCCACAGCTCTACAACCAGTGGAAGGATGAACTGAAGCAATCGAAACAGATCGCAAGGTTCGTTCGTGAGTCTGGCCGATTTGACCTCTCGGCCGTTGGAGATCTAAATACTTATCCTGTTTTCTCGGAGCTTGCTGGCGTCGAGGTTGTCAATAATCAAGGAAGTGCAGGAATCGTAGTCAAGACGGGAATTGCAACGGATCGAGACAATGAAGACCTGTTTGCCCACTTCGTCGACAACAATCTTCTTGTCTCGTTCCATGATTTCCGGAATTCAGAAGGGTTCTTCCCTGACGTCCACCAGAACGAGCGATTTTGTCTCTTGACCTTGGGTGGTGAGAAAACGACGACGGAAAATATTGAATTCTCGTTCTTGAATACCAATCTTAACATGCTACAGGAAGGGGAAAATCGGATGACTCTCACACGTGACCAGATTAAGAGTATTAACCCCAATACCAAGACGATTCCAACCTTCCGTAGCCATCGAGATAAGGACATTACCATCCGAATTCACCAAAATCATCCTGTGCTTGTGAATGGCGAAGAGGGGACCAACCACTGGGGCTGGACATATCATAGGATGGTTGACTTAACCAATGACTCGGATCTGTTTGAAGATAATACTCTGTCCTCGCTTAATGAGCAGGGCTTTCAGCTCTCGGAGGACGGAATATTCAGACAAAGGGAGGAGGAAGTTGGGGGGGAAGAAACCGAAACCGTACACCTCCCTTTGTATGAAGGAAAAATGATTCAGCAGTTTGACCATCGCTTTAACACATTTAGTGATCTCTCTTCGGAAATTGAGTCCTCTGAGAAGAGAAAAATGACTGCCGAGGAGAAAGCCGATGTATCACGGGAGGTTATCGCGCAGAACTGGATCAAAAAGACTGACTTCGAAGATCTAGTAGAGGACTGGAATTGGGATCCCGACTGGGTGTTTGCCTTCCGTGACGTTGCTGACGCAACAACTAACGTCAGAACTAGCGTTGGTACCATCGCGCCTTTCCGTCCCTTCGGAAATACTGCACCTCTACTAACATTTGAGGAGGTAAACCCGGAGAAAGCAATTGTATTCACGACTTTCTTCAACTCCTTCGTATTTGATTTCGCGCTTCGTCAGTCAATTGGAGGAACCCATCTGAACAAGTACATCCTTAAGCAATTACCTATGCCAACACCGGATATGGTCGAGGAAATCGAGGTGGAGATCGACGGAACAACCGAGACGCTCAACGATTTTCTTAGAAAGAGAGGGCAAAAGCTGATCTGGACATCGCATTCGTTAGATTGCCTAGGGAAAGAACTTGACTCGTCAAATGGACCCTTCACCTGGGACGAAAATGAGCGGCGGAATCTGCGAGCAGAAATTGATGGTGCGATAGCGCAAGTTTATGATATACCCCGTAATGACTTTGCGTATATTCTCGATCAATTCGGGATATTAAAAGATCGGGAGAATAACGAGTATGGTGAATATAGGACGAAAAATGACTGTCTAGCCGCTTTTGACAGAATCGAGGTGGGTTCCAACTAATGTCGTCTCGTCTCAACCCCTTTGACGCTCTGGACGACGTCCAACATTCGTATCGCTCCTACGTAGAGACATTCCAGGACGTCGCCGACGACACCATCGAGACCTGGATCGAAAACCGCATCCAGTCAGGAACCGTCCTCTACAAAGAGCCGTTCGTCCAGCTGAACCACCGCTTCGAACAGGGCCAAACCTTGGACCAGTTCGTCGATAAAGGTTTCCTCGATGCGGGTGTCTTAGATGTCTTCACCGGCGAGAACGACACCCCCATCGAGCCATACAAACATCAGACGGAAGCTATCGAATCGATCCAGGCCGGGAATAACACCATCGTCTCGACGGGCACGGGGTCCGGAAAGAGTTTCGCCTTCGGCATTCCTATCGTCAGCCACTGTCTGGAAGCGAACCAACGGGGCGAGGACGGCATCAAGGCCGTTATCGTATATCCTATGAATGCCCTGGCGAACTCCCAGTACGAGGACTTCGCCGAGCGTCTCAATGGCTCGGGAGTCCGGCTAGGTCTCTACACTGGGGACACGCCCCACGACCCGGACGACGAAGCTGAGTTTCTCCAGCAGTTCGGGCGGAAGGAGGCCTTTGACTCCGAGGTGATCTCTCGCGAAGAGATGCAGGACGACCCGCCGGACATCCTCATGACGAACTACGTCATGCTGGATCACATCCTGATGCGCCATGAGGACAGGGACCTCTTCCCCGACGAGCACGCAGGAGTCCTCCAGTATCTCGTCCTCGACGAAATCCATACGTACACTGGCCAGCAGGGGGCAGACGTCGCCGCCCTAGTTCGTCGCCTCCGAGAAAACACCGAGGCTAGCGACTTGACCTGCATTGGCACCTCGGCGACGGTCCAGAGCGAGGGCGGTCTGGATGCTGACGCGGAAATCGCCAACTTCGTGGAACGCATCTTTGGCGACCCCATCGATGCAGATCACGTCATCCGAGAGTCCCACCACTCACTCGCCTTCGGTGGCGGCGAGGACCTTCCTGATTCTGTTCGGGTAACTCAGACCGACATTCAGGAGTTCGACGGGAATTTCGAGGATGCGGTCGACCTGTTGAACCAGCTCGTCAAGCGCCCACTGGACATGGACACCATCGACTCGGAGGAAGCGCTTGGCGAGGTTCTCCTTGGCCACCCCACAGTTGAGTTCCTCGAATCGAACTTGAGCAAGCAGAGTCAACAGGTACACGCCCAAGCAGACGTGGATTCCGAAGGTCTTGTTGCCACATATCGAGACGAACTCCGCCCTGATGCCACTCCAGAAGCAGCGGAACGCGAACTCCAGGCCGCGCTGCTGATTGGAACGGTCGGCACGACCGATATCCAGGGGGAACAACAGCCCGTGTTCATCCCGAAGCTGCATTCGTTCTTCAGCCAGGGCACCGGCCTCGTGGCCTGCCTGACCGAGGACACGCTGACCGACGACGAACCACATCTGAGTGACTCAGGCGATATTGCCTGTCCACATTGTGCGAAGGAAGATCGGTATCAGCCAGCCTTCGACCTCTCGTTTTGCCGGTCCTGCGGGCAAGATTACTACACAGTCGTGCGCGCCGAGGACGGTGACCTTAGCACCCGGGAAGTTAGTGACCTCGCTATTGAGGAAGGCGAACAGGCAGGCTACATCATGCGTGGCACCTGGGACCACGAGCAGGCCTCGCTCCCAGAGGAGTGGCTAGACGACGAGGACCGACTCCGGGACACATGGGAGGAGGCCGAACCCCGGCCGGTGACGTACTGCCCGGAGCACAACAAGCTAACAGAGGGTCACCGGACGGATGGGCGGCTGTCCTGTGGTTGCTTTGCGAGCGCTGGCCTCCATGTTACGTGGGTTGATGCTCCGTTTCTCTTCTGTGCGAACTGTGGCGTCCACCACACCCGGATGGGTCGGGCGATGGAGCTCTCGAAGATGTTCAAGTTCGGCAACGTCGGACGCTCGACAGCCACGGACGTCCTCATCGGAAGTACGATGCAGAAGCTACCCGATGGCCAGGAGAAGACGATTGCATTCTCGGACAATCGCCAGGATACAGCCCTGCAAGCGGCTCACATCAACAACCTGTATCAACGGATTAAATTCCGACGCTCGCTCTACCATGCAATCAAGAATTCAGCGGGACCGGCCAACCTGACCGAGATCGGCGACGACACGTTCGACGTCCTCGAAGCCAACGGCGCACTCCCAAGTGATCTCTCACAAACCATGTTCGGGGTGGATGAGGATGAAAAAGCCCGCTTCAGCCGATATCTCCTATTCCAGACGCTGATGGAACTGCGCAAGACCCAGCAGCGCGGCCAACAGAGCCTCGAGGAGGTGGGGCTAATAGACATTTCATACGCCCATCTCGACGATCTCGCGGAAATGGACGACCAGTGGACGGACATCCCGGAGCTGGCAAACGCTGATCCTGGAGTCCGACAGGAGTACACTGAGGGCTTCCTGGATCTCTTCCGTCGGGCAACAGCAATCGATCACGATTTCCTGGTCAACTTCGGCGAGTTCCAGCGTAAGACGATCAGCAAACTTGACGATAATGTTCTCTTCCACAAGGAACAGCGGTTCCGCATCCCTCAGGGCTTCAGCGACACCGCGAACACAAGCGGTACGGAGAAGATCCGTCGGCTCACGCATTCCCGCTCACGGCATGTCAAGTGGACGACTCGGGCGCTCGATGTCGATGAAGACCGAGCGGCAGAAATCATCGAGGGAGTTCGTGATCTACTGAGTGACCCGAAGATTCGCCTGCTTGTCGAAGCACCCGTGTATCACCGGCGGCAGGCTTGGGTCCTCCGGAGCGGGGCCATCCGGCTCTCGACGCACGATCCTACAGATGTTTCGATCTGCCCGAAGTGTAAAACGGTGGTCACCCGTGACAATTTACACCTCTGTATCAACTACGGCTGTGGCAACGTCGAACCGGAACCCGGAGATCTTACGGACTCGTACTTCCACGACCTCTACGTCTCGGACTTCGATAAAACGGTAGACATCCTCGCCGCCGAACACAGCGGCCAGATCGAGGGAGACGTGCGGAAAGACATTGAGACAAGTTTCCGGGAACCTGGTGAACTCAATACCATCGTCTCCACGCCAACGATGGAACTTGGTATCGACATCGGGGACCTTTCGAACGTCTACATGCGAAACGTCCCCCCGAATCCAAGTAACTACGCCCAGCGGTCGGGCCGGGCGGGACGTCAGAACCAGCCTTCACTCGTCACGACCTTCTGTGGGAGTGGCTTTGGTCGTGGGTCACACGACCAATATTTCTACCAACGGCCCGAGCGCATTATTGCCGGGGAGATTTCTCCGCCTACGTTCCTCCTGAACAACACCGAACTCATCCGGGCGCACATCAATGCGCTCATCCTAGAGGTCATCGACGTCAAGTTCTACGGTGATATCGGGCAGATCCTCCGCATTGACCCGGACGAGACCGACTATCCCATTATTCCGAGCTATCGCGAGGACCTCGAAGACGCCATCGAAACCCATCGGGAGGAAATTATAGCTGCCGTGAACGGAGCATTCGGTCGAGAACGCACACAAGACGACTATAAGGACTGGTTCACGGACGAGTTCATCGCGACGCAGATCGATACGTTCGTCTCCAATCTGGACGAGACGCTCAATCCCTGGCGCTATGAATACAACCGGTTGAAACGGGAACTACGCCGTTTGAACAAGATGCTGGAAGCCGAGAGCGGTTCGTACCTCCAACGAAAGGAGCGCGACGCGATCGAACGTCGGCTGGAAGCGATGCGCGATGGCGGCCAGAACTTCTACACGTACCAGTACTTACGGTCACAAGGCTTCCTGCCCAACTATGGCTTCCCGCGTTCTAGCTGTACGCTCCGGTTTACCACCCGCGACGACGACATTCGCCGGGACGAATCCCGTGCCATCCGTGAATTCGCCCCCGGGAACAACGTCTACTACATGGGTCAGCGGTACGGTATTCAGTACGCCGAGCCGAAAACCGAGGACGCCGAACCGCTCACGCAACACAAGATCGTCTGTCCGGAATGCGAGACCATTCTGATGGGCGAGGATGCGGAAAGCGCTGCGGGCTGTCCGGCCTGCGACGCCTCGTTCGACGGGTCCCATCCGAATCCGAACACAATGGAGCTGCCCGACCAGCGAGCCTATCCGGAGGAGAACATCACGAGCGATGACGAAGAGCGGCGTCGTGAAGGGTACGATATTAACCACTACTACGAGCAGACGAATGCCGTCCAAACCTATCAGCTCGAGGCCGAGGACACGGACGGAGCAACCGTTACCTACGAACCGAATGCCCGCATCATCACGGTCAATAGCGGCATTCGCGGTCGGGAGGACGAGGATGACGAACTCTCTGGCTTTGCACTCTGTACTGAGTGCAAGCGATGGCTGACGAGCGAGTCCCAGATCGACTCTCACCTCGATGGCGGATGTTACGCGAATGCAGATTCTGAAGCCGTCCGCAGAGGCATTGAACTCTACACCGAGGGCGGCCACGACACGATCACGTTGACGGTGCCGTTGCCAGGGTACGTTCTTCCCGAAAACGCCGCGTCGTTCTATACGACGCTAAAGGAAGCGCTCTACCAGGGCATCCTCGTCGCCTTCGACCTCGACGAGGAGGGGCTGGAGACGTTCCTCAAACCCGCTCCCGAGATGGAGGACACCCAGCGGATCGTGATTCATGAAGCAAGCGAAGGTGGCGCCGGCGCGTTAAAAGCCCTCATGGACGATGTCCGCTTCCAACAGGCGGTCAAGGAGGCACTCGACGTCATTCACTACAACGACACTGACGGCTGCGAACAGGCGTGTTACGAGTGTCTGATGTCATACTACAACCAGCGAGAGCACGAGCTGCTCAATCACACGCATATCCTCGGGTGGCTAACTGACGTCAAGAACGTCTCCCTAGTGAAGGAGTCCTCGGATTCCGCGGATGGTGACCGAATCGCTACCCTCTTATCAGAGTGTGAATCGTCCTTCGAACGAGATGTCCTTACGGCGGTCAATGAGGGGGGCTACCCGCTTCCGGACGCGGTCCAGCAAACGATTCACGACAATGGAGAACCAGTCGCCACGGCTGATCTCTATTATGACCGGCCTGGACAGGCGATCGCCATTTTTGTCGACGGCCCTGACCACAAGAAAGAGCATGTGAAACGAGACGATCGAGAGAAGCGCCGGCGTCTCCGGGAGCTCAACCACCGTGTGATTGCCGTCACAGGTGTCGAGGAAGTGGACGACATCTGGGAGACTCTCTGAATGTAACTCTGTTTCAGCTGGTTTCGAGTCACCTTACCTACCAACTACCTGTGGATTACTGTCATCGTTTTAGCGAATCGCATTCCTTCTCGAGTGGTATATAGTTTTAAGTGCATCGCCTTTCTCATTTCACTCAATGAAAGGCCACGTGCGGACCCCTGCCTCGGTGGCAGATCGAATGGTTTCGTACCTCTTTGCGGATGGGGCCCCGGCTGTGGATGCCCGTATCCTCTATCCTGGCTGTGGGGGTGATGGTCCGTTTATCACTGCCGTTGCTGAGTACTGTGCAGAATGTGATGTATCGATGCCAGAGGGCGTGGCGTTCGAAACCCATCCCGATCGATTTGCGGCTGTGCGCGACCGGCATGCGGACAAGCCCATTGAGTTCTGCCAAGAAGACTTCCTACAAGAACTGGCTGATGTTGGTGAGTTTGACTATATCATCGGGAACCCGCCGTACGTCCCATTGCCGGATATCGAGGATCAAGACGACTACCGGAGTAGATTTGAGACTGCCGAACAGCGCTTTGACCTCTATTCCCTGTTCTTCGAGCAAGCACTGACTCTGCTGGCTGACGATGGGCGGGTCGTTTTCATCACTCCAGAAAAATTCGAGTATACGTCGGCGACAAGCCCACTCCGTCGGCTACTGACGGCTCGACACGTTGAACGCATCGAACATCTACCCGAGGATACATTCGGCGACTATGCGACATATCCGACTATCACAGTTGTCGCCGATGCACCGCCAGACGAAACAAAGATCGAGCGGCGCGACGGAAGCCAAACAACCGTAGACCTCCCACAGGATGGGATCAGCTGGGCACCAGTCATCCGGGAGGTCAGCGGCGAAACTCTGGATAGTGGGGTAACGCTAGGCGATATCACCGAACGAATCTCCCCAGGGATCGCCACCGGACGAGACAAGGTGTTTGTACGTCCACGAGCAGATGTCCCACAGCTAGTTGAGCAGGGATGGACCTATCCGACAACCTCAGGCAAGCAGTTGCAGCTAAACGATGGGCCACATAGCGACGACGTCATTATCTGCCCGTATGATGAAGATGGAAATCTCATTTCGGAAGATGAACTCGGACTATTCGGACAGTGGGCTGCTGAATTTCACCGCGACGAGTTAGAATCGCGTTCGTGCGTCGATACTAAAGGCCAAGCGTGGTATAGCTGGCATGAAACGCCGCCGATGGACGATATTGCCGGGCGACCGAAGGTCCTCTTTCCGGACGTTACGGCCGAACCCCAGTTCTGGCTGGATTTGGATGGAGAGGTACTTCCCAGACATAGCGTCTACTATCTGATTCCAAAAGACCACGTGAGTATCGAGACACTCCTCGAGTATCTCCATAGCGACCAGGCGCGGGCTTGGTTAGAAGCGCATTGTCACCGTGCCGCGAACGGATACATACGGTTACAGTCTCGAGTGCTTGAGGATCTCCCTGTCCCGGAGTCGTTTGGTAAGACGATTCAGGCCGAACTCATGTGAAGTCTCAGTGGAAAGGGGAAAATTACTTGCAAATTTTAATAGGGCCACTATTCAATCAGATTCTATGTCTGACTCCGGTCCCACTGGCGAAGAGCGAGTAATCTCTTGGTTTCAGGACAACCAGTATAACAGTCAGGGCCGCGGCCATCTTGATGCGGTCGTTGATGCCTTCCTCAATGACTTGATCGACGAAAATGAAGTGGTTCAAGACGCGGCGAAAGGTGGTGAATTGGTCCATACCCGTAACTTCTCGCTTGATGGCCCGAGCTTTCTCGGGGATGTGGACCTTGTAATCGGCTCTGCAGCAAACCCGCCCCAACAGCAATTCGGCGACCGACCGACAATTGCCGAAGGTAAAATCAGCGACGTGTGGCTCTCCCTGAATATTGAGTCACTCATCTCTTCGATTCAGAAAAACTGGACTAATCGCGGCCGGGACATTCATTCGTTCTATCTCAGTATCTACGAGAAACATCCGACTGCACTTACGGGCAGCATCATCCTCTTCAACACGACTGATCTTGAGGACCGAGATCCGGGGGATATTATCGGCCCATATCGGGACTTTGAGTTAGCCGAAGGATCGTTGGTACGACAGCTTGACAGCCTAGCCATCATCCCGATGGAAAAAGCCCAAACACCCATGGCAAGGCGAGATGAGGAATTTATTTCCACCAATGACGCTCTCCACTATAATAATCTTGTCTCAACACTAGCGGATGGATTAGCGACCCGAATTCAGGGTAACTTCGATATCTCTGAAGCGACGCTGGATGCCCTCCTGACACACGATGAGAGTGAGCAATTAGAGTTCAAGCGAAAGATATCGGATACGAAGGACATTGCGAAGGAAGCAGTCGCATTTGCGAACAGTCAGGGCGGTCGCATTCTTATTGGAGTCTCTAATTCCGGGCAGCTGATTGGGCTTTCCGAGCCTAACGCGACCGAAGAAGCTGTAGCTCAGGTGCTTCGTGATCGGGTGACGCCTGATGTTACGGACTCGATTAAGTTACATCGCATCGAAGACAGTGCTATCCTCGAAGTACGGGTTCGACCGATGGATGAGTTCCCAGCTTCCATGAATGGGGTGTTTTACCGCCGAGATGGGACAACAACAAGTCGAATGACTGGTGTTGACATATATGAACGCTACCTCGGAGGTTAGTTATGATGGATCTGCAATCACAGCTATCTAAAACAAAGTAGTGTCGTTCCCTACTTTTCCGGAGATTTGATCTGGCCAATGAAACGTTCGAACGACTCTTTGAGCTACAACCACGGCACTCGATCGTAACCTTCTGCCAGTTCAGCATAGACCACAATTAGCTGGTCAATGAGTATTTTCTTGATTATTGACCTCCCGATACGTCATTACAGCGCATCCCTTACATCTTGGATTACCAGTTAGGCTTGATATTCTCCATCGTGCTAATCAATGACGGAGTAGTCCTAAATATCTCGGACATCTAGGGCAGGACAGGTATGAAAAAGCAGGAGCTCATCCATCTTCACGGCCTGCTTGCACAAGTACAGACCCATTACGAGAAAGAATCTGGGAACAGTGTCGAGCACGACGAGTATGCCGATCTCGGTGTCAAGCCGACATCCATTCATAAGTCGAAGACAGACCACAAGGCAGCCGTGTTCGCTCTGGTAAAAGGAATTTCCTCTGAGATGGCTACAGAGGAAAAGGAGCCTGTCTCTGCGACGGCAGACTAACAAATTAGTAATTCCCAGATTTACTTCTATTAACTGGCTGATAGAGCCTTCCTTCTGTTCTGTTAGATATGTACAGGCTGAGCAGTCCGAGTGCCTCGGGGCCAAGCCCCGAGGGTGAAGGTCTTAAACCCCGCTAAACGTGTTCCGTTCGCTCGGTCTACTGCTCAATCGTGTCTGTCGAAACATCATCTGCCGTCCCAACGTAGTACGATTCCTCCCAGAACCCACCGCCCCACATGGACTCCTCCAAGAACGACCCGTCTTGTTCCCACATCTCCCGCGCTGTGATGCTCTTGACCGTCCGAACAATCACACTCTGACCGTACTTTGGGTGGGCAGAGACGTAGAGGTGTACGTGGTCGGGTGAGATATGTAGCGAAAGTATCTCGTAGTCGTACTCGTCGCACACGTCGCGGAAACTCGCTTCCAGCGAAGCCTCGATTGGTTCGAGGATGGCGGTGCGGTACTTCGGACACCACACGAAGTGGTAGTTGACGTTGTACACCGTGTGATTCGACCACTTCTCACCCCTACCTATCAACACAACGACTAACCAAAAGTATTCTTTGAAGTGACCCACAGAATACCACCAGTAAACTCTTGGGCGTGGGGGGAACAAAGGGTAGACGTGACGAAGCAACTCAAGGTATCTGACGCCGTGTACGACGACCTTGACGAACTCAAGGACAAGGAGGGCCACATGAGTTTCGACAGCGTACTCCGCACGCTCCTCCTTCACTACCGTCACGTCCAACCCAACGACCAAGAATGACTACTGAACAGGCTCTCGTCAAGACACTGGACTTCCAACTCGACATCCAGAGTGACAACGAGAGCCTGCTTCGTGACGCCTGTCTCGAATCGCGCTCGGTATACAACGAAACCATCCGCCTCGCTAAACAGGGCGTGGATTGGGACGTGATTCCTGACTGCGTGGCCGACGACGCCAACCTCTTGAAAAACACGACTCAGCGCGTCGTCGCCAAAGCACTTGGTGCGATGGAGAACTACTACGAGTACGACGACTTCGGCCAACCGAGTCATACCAAGGACGGTGCGTACCCTCTCCGAGCGAACTACACCGAGGGGTACAACCTGTCGCTCACCGATGAGGGCGACGTGGCGTTTCGCATCAGTGCGAAGCCATACAAGCACGTCAAAGGCGTCCTTGACGGCGACGACGCTCATCTCGACATTCTCAAGACTGCGCTCACGGGCGACGAGTGGAAGATTGGGACAGCTGAATCCTTGTTCCACAACGGGAAAACCGAGTTGCACGTCAACGTCACCAACACCGAACAGATCGTTCGAGACAAACAGGACTCGCGGACGGTCATCGGTGTGGACATAAACGAGGATAACGTGGCTCTCACCGCTCTCTCTGAGGGTCGCGTCGAGGATACGTTGGTCATCGACTTCCCTGAAATCAAGTTCGAGCGTCACCGTTACTTCACGATGCGAAAGCGCGTGCAGAACGCGGGGAAGTCGAGTATGCACGACACGTTGGAAGGACGTGAGGAACGGTTCGTCCGCGACAGACTCCACAAGGTGAGCCGTCACATCGTGGAGTGGAGCCAGCAGTTCGAGAAGCCGTGTATCGTCTTTGAAGACCTCAAAGAGATACGCGACAGTATCGACTATGGCACGCGGATGAACCGACGCTTGCACCACCTTCCGTTCCGTGCTCTCCAGTTCTATACGTCGTACAAGGCGTCGTTCGAGGAGATTCCGACCGCTTGGATTAATCCTGAGTACACCAGTCAGCGGTGTCCGATGTGCGGCCATACGGAGCGTGCGAACCGCAACAAAAAGCGGTTCAAGTGTCGGGACTGTTGCCATCAAGACCACAGTGACCGTAGTGCAAGCGTCAACATCGCCGTGAAAGGAATCAGGAAGCATCAGGATTGGAATGTGCCTGCTCTCAACAGCCTCCCCGTAGTTCGGAAGGTGCGACGGCAGGCATCGGGGGCCGTGGACGCCCCGACCGTGACCCACCCGACCGTTCGAGGCTATCAGGCCGATGGGCGAGTGGGAGTGTCCGATTAAACCACGGGAAGCCTCGGGGTCAAGCCCCGAGGCGGTTCACGTCATGTACCAGCTCGCCAACGACGGCCCCGACATCTCCTCGGCCGACGTCGTCCCTCGCTACATCGGCAAGGCCGAAGTGTACGGGAAGAAGCGCGAACTCAGCTCGAACTTCGTCGAGATCGCGAACGAGCGGAACGCGACGCGAAGTTTCGCTCGCTGGGGAGATGGCGATTACTGGCACGTCGGCGAACTCTCGATGGCGATTCACGGCGACGACGAGCGGAAAGTCCACTGGGCGGACGCGCTGTTCGAGCCGGGGACGCGACGTCTCCGGAATCCGACGTATCTCTGGGTTCGCGCGTGGAACCCCGACGCGGATCTGGGCCCCTACGGCGTCCCAGCGCTCCTCGCCGAAGTCGAACCCCAGCTTATCGGGCTCGCCTACGATGCGTTCCCCGAACAGCTACTCAACAAGGAAGGAACGCCCGACGACGCTTCAATCCACACTGGGGACGCGTCGTTCGAGCCAGCATCCCAGTAAGTGGTGTTGAGAGAACGACCTTCCTGTTGTTTCCGAGCCATTCCTCGCTAGCCCCGAACGACTCGCCGGATATCGGCCTCGCGACCGTCGATACCATTCCACGCCATCTGTAGAAACCAGCATTGATCCAGAGAATCAGTGACGCAGTCTTCATTGTCTGCGAAAATATCGTCTATTCGCCAATCGAGAGACGAGGTAGAGAACTAGCCGTTTGCAGCTGTGCGGCCGGGTCGACAGTTTGACTCTGGGCGTACTTTTCGCGTGGTGCTAAGGTCGCCGATTCATCACGATACCGCTCCGCTCCACGTGATTTTATCGCCCCCCGAGGGGTGCGGGGGCAACCCCGACAGTACACAATGGCACACAGAGCACTGGTCGCGTACGAGCGACCTGACGGACGATACAACCTGCATTACTCGCACGAAGGCGCGTACGAACTCCGGCTGGCGACGGACATCACGTCAGAAACACCGTTCGGCGGCAAGGTACCGAGCACTGACCAGCGAAACCGGCTGGAACTCATGCTGGAGGTCCAGCCCGACGGCGCCGGTATTTCCGTGGACAGCGGCCGATACCGGGCGACCCCGGTCGAAATGGAACCGAACGCAATCGCGCTCACGCTGGACACAATCTGTGCGGAGCGTCTCTACTATCTCACGCACGAAGCGTTCTACGTCGTCGATCGGGAGTTCGACGTCACCGCCTACCGAACGTTCTCCTTCACGATGGACCACGTCGCCCATCGCACGAACGAGGGTACCACTGTCGGCAACGGCGCACTCGTCCCGGTTCGGTGGAACGACGGCGAACCAGTCGGCGATGGCGTCCTTCGTGGTCGGCTTCGCGCATTGCGGTCGATCACGCGAGACATGCTCGACAGGGACGTCTTCGACGAGGACGAAGCGCGGACGTACATGATCGAGAAACTCCAGGCGTGGGTCCACGACGACGCGAAAATTCACGTCCACCGCGATACTACGTAACTTTCTCACTCAGCTCGGCGTCGATGTTGCAAACGACTCGCCGTTGACGACGAACGTGGTCCAGTAGATCTCTCCCTCGTAGCGAACGATGTACGACCCGCTCAGGTCGTCCTCGCCTGATTCGTCGAGACCTCTGGCCTGTTCCTGTGGACGGAACTGGTCGGCAAGTTCGACGAGTGGCTGGGGCGTTGTCTCGTCTGCTCTGACGACGTACCGTTCGTCGCCGATAGCCGTCTCCACGATGTCTCGTTGCTCACTGGAGAGGTCGGAAAACTCGAACGCGAACTGTTCGCGCATCTGCTGGCCGTATTCCACTACGGTGGCGACCTGTTCGGCCGAATAGTCGTAGGTCTTCAGCGACGTTTCGTAGGCGTCGTCGACGACCCACTCGGCTTCGGCGCCGTTCTCCCAGACGATGTAGGAGTACTCCGACTCGGGGACGAGGACGGACTGCTCGCGCTCTTCGTGCGTATAGAGGAAGGTCGTCCCGATCCCGACGACGTCGCCATCTGCGAGCCTATTCTCGGTAAAGACGGCGCGGTCTACCTCGGGCAAGTCCGCGAACTGGACTGCTTCGTCGTCCTGGATCGAATTCTGGACGATATCGACTTTCACGGAGTACCTCGTCGCCGGCGTCTCGTCGACGACCTCGTTCGACAGTTCGACTACTGCCTCGTCGGTCGCCATGTGCTGGTTCGCTGGGAGCGGAGGTCGTGTCGCCTCTGTCGTCGCGCCACCGTCGAGTATCCGATCCAGTAGTTTGACCTTCGGATCGTCGTCCGGATACGCCTCGATCGAGTACAAAACCTTCTCCGGAAGTTCGGCGTCAGCAACGGCGGTCATCTCGAAGTGGGCAGTCGGTGCTTCCCCAGCGAGGTCACCGCTGGTAGCTGGCCCGGTCTGGCAGCCTGCGAGGGTAGCGGGGAGGAGGGCAGCCGTCGACGCTAATAGCGTTCGACGGCGCATCGTCTGAGTGGCCTGCGCCGTTCGAAACGTGTTCTGGCGTTGTCTCATGATTGTCTGCTTGCCGACGTGTGAGTACCCGTCGATGCCGACCGAAAATATACTTCCCATGGCACAAACGAGCGTTTGAGAATCCATGCTCCTCACACGGGTTTGATAAGGTTTAGTGCCCAATTGCTGTTAAGGGTGAGGTAGTATGGGCTCCACCTCCGTTCAAGTCGACCAGTAGGAACTCTCAGCTGTGGCTCTTAGTGGTGGCTAAGTTTCTCCAGTATTCGAACGAAGCATCCATCGCTGTTTCCTCTACCACACAACCACATCACTCGGTTAGTTTGAGAGAACTGAGCACCGCATGGGTTGCCGTCAGTTCGTCTTCGGCGAGATATTCTTCAAGTCGTCGCACCCTTGTGATCTCTTGACCGATAAAGGGCCTGTCACTTTCAATGTCGGGAGGCTCATTGATGTCCTCACTCACGCTAGATTCGATATTATAGATGTTGAGCACTTGGGCGACTAGATCGGCGTCCCCGTCGCGTTATTGGTAGTTACCATGCCGGAGTCAATTTAGCTACTTGACGGCCCACAATTGAGACGCAACCTGCCTATATTACTAAACGACCCTTTCAACTGTATTGAGGACTGCAATACGCCCGGCACCAAGTTCCGAGGCATCAGGTCCCGATACGTCAACAGCGCTGCGTTCAATTGCCTGCTTGACGCGGCGCGGGTGAAGGTCTGGTTTGAGCTCGCGGATGAGACATGCCAATCCGGCGACTTGCGGTGCGGCCATCGATGTACCAAGGTCGTATCGATACCTCTGACCATAAATCATCTCCGGGGCAGTAGATAGAACTTGATTTGTTGGATGCGGCCAGTCAACATCATCTGTACTGTGTGTTTTTTCCTCCGTCTCGTATCCGCCGCCCGATGCGGCGACGTCAATGACTCCCTCGCCAAAATTAGAATCGTAGTACCGCCGATCGTTCGGGCCAGTCGATCCAACGCTAATGACACCTCTGTTCGTACTCGGTAAGACATAGAGCGGGTTTTCTTCGATATCTGTATCCTGATTTCCTCCAGCGACGACGACTACTGTTCCCTGCTCAATGGCGTATTGCACGAGACGTCTGAATGCAGCGAAGTATCGTCGCCGTTCAATCCCTTCGCTCAGTGGTCCCAGTATCAGACTGATGTTTGCCACATCTACCCCGATCTCTGTAGCATAATCGATTGCTAATAGGACATCTGCCACTGTAATTTGCAATTGGGAATAGCCATTGCCAGTCTTCTGGTAGGCACCCGTCCGAAGTGAGACAATAGTCGCTTCAGGTGCAACGCCTGTGATCCCGCTCTCACTGGATGATGCGGCCGCGATCCCGGCTACATGGGTTCCATGTCCATCAATGTCCGACGCAACTGGTAGCTGAGCCTCTTGAGTGAGTGGCAGCCACTGTGTTGGATTCCTCCTGATGTCGATCACTTTTTCCCCTGAGTATATCTGGCCGTTGTGAATGGCACGACTACGTTCAGCATCAACAGACGCGAGATCAGGGTGTGAATGCGTGACTCCGGTATCGATAACTGCAAGTGACGTATCAGCCCCAGTCGCGATATCGTGGGCATTGAACGTGTTCATAAGACGTTTGTCCCACTGCCTATCGGAGAGGTGTTGACTGCCGGATTCGCCGTTGTACTGCTATTGCTGTACTTCGTCGGCTACAATTGTGTGGTTTGAAACTGCGTCACTCACCACGGCGAGCGACCGAAGCTCACTCTCGCGTTCCGTTGGTCCGCTAGCAATCACCACTGATCCCCCAGCGATCTCGTGTAGAACCTCAAACCCTTTTTCCCGTAGTTTGTTGTCAAGCCCCGTTCCCCCCTCGAGAACAATGTATAGCTGCTCGTTGTCAGTTGACTGGCCAAAGGCTTTTCCAACTCCCAAACCGCCTATGGCAACTCCGTTTCCAATAACACTGTTGAGTACTGCTCGCCTCGTCCATCCATTGTCTAGACCCATACTTCCATTCTCAGGATAGTGGCATTTTAATTTAACTCTCAAAACTATATATGTTTCCCTCTAACATGAAAACAACGAAAGTTCGTGCCGGGATGTTTTTCGGTACAATGGGTAATCTTAGCAAACTTCATCGTCCAATAAGCTACCAAAAAACCAGTTAAACCCAACCAGTCTACAGCATAGACTTCTATAGAGTACTCCTCATCTGAGGATCAACTGGAACCGATACTGAATACTTTCTAATCCCCATCTTCCTACCCACAAGGGGATTCTATATTGGTTGGATGAATCTCAATTGGCGGATTCTTTTTTTCGGTCAGGCTTCCTATTTCTACGCCAATTGCTAAACATTGCGGATCACCGGGAACATACTCGTAATCTTTCTGGGTAAATGTCCGGCTGTATGATTCTGATTCTGTATCCCCGGATTCATCAATATGGACTGCTTCAACAGTATATTTCGCCTTGGTCAGATCCCAGGATGGTTCAATAGTTGTCCAGTCAACGGTGGCATTTGTATTGTCATTGGGTGGATGATCTAACTCGATTTCTTGGCTTGTGAGATTTTCTCCGTTTCGGGTTACTATTATACGCACCCGTTGGGGAGTCAGTGAGAAGTTTAGGACTTGTATTTTACCAAGGATTACTTCCTCATTCTGCTGATCCAGAAACGATGAACATCCGCCTAATATTGCACACCCAATAGGGGCCATGTTCCGAAGGGCTTCTCTACGGTCCATTCCTTTAAATTTTGGTATTGGACCATATTATAATTTTGGCAAGGGAGCTAGGGATTGAGGTATACTAATTCTAAACAATTTGATTTTAGCTCGAATCACAATAGCTATGAACTTGTCGAGAGGTAATCTAATGCAAAATTCCTCCCTTTCACTTCCAGAATGAAATATTGAACAAAGGGAGATGGGGAATGGGGGTTGTTAACTCATTGGCTTGAGATACCGGAATCTCCCATAATAACTTTGATTATCTCAACTAGATATGGTGATATAATTGGGCTTGCAAAGAGAGTGTCTTACTTTTCAAGTAGTTTAGCACTGATACTTATTTCTCTTACAAGTCCGGTCTTACTCCAGACATCTACTTTCTCGTCGTCGTCGTAATAGGCGCTCAGCCCGTTCGGCAAATTCTTACCCTTCTTCGTTTTCTTTGGAGCTGTTGATGATGAAACTGAGGCTTTGATATCTACGCTCGTGACGCGGGCTGGTTCACCACGGGAAGTTTCAATGACATCTCCTTTCTCAGGTGGTGCTGGGTGTCCTGTTTGGCGCCACAACTCGCTAGATGGACTGAGGGACCTGTCTGACTGACTACTCATGATAGTTGCATCAGTGAAGTTGATTTGCTTCTGAATCTTGGTGTAATTCGGGTATTCACCCCAAGCTTCATCAGTGACGTCCATTGAGACTGTCTCATCACTTTGATCACTATTTTGGACTGCCCAATCTACAGTGTGAGATCCGCATTTTGGACCATTGAAATTTGCATAGTCCCAATCAAACATCATCTCGTCGTAAGAATCGAAGTTATCGTCGCCTTGGCTTTCAGGCACCATCGAAAGGATGATGCTTGAAGCTGCTCCAACCCAAGGACCTCCAGCATAACCCGCAGCAGTAGAAAGCGCAGTGAATGCAGCGTCGCGTGCCGTGAGATCTACATTTGACCCACTAGAATCTTCTGGATAGCCTGCGACACTGCCTCCAGATGGTTTGTCCCACCAGGTGGCATTTCGATGGCTTTCGATAGTGACTCGGTGGCCACCAACCCCGTACGTGTTGACCCAATCTTTGTTACATTGATCAAGTCCTCTTTCTTGCTCATGATGTTCCGTATGTCCTGTCATCGTAAAGTGGTGGTTGATATCACCCCCTCCCATTGTACTCCCTCGATACAGGACGGACATACCATGCCTGTCTCTTTTATTCGGCTCGTTGACATTGCTGCAGTCAACATCCCGTGCTGTTTTCTTGTCTCCCCAGTCGTCATAGTATGTTACTGAGTCTAAATTACCTCCAGTTTCATCGCTACAACTGGCGGAAGCAGCCCCTGTCCCAAAGATAGTTGCCGAAGCGCCCGTAAGGGCTGTCCCAGTTAGGAAAGTTGATTTACGGATTGCACTTCTTCGCGTAATTGAATGTGGGTACGACTTATCTACGCTTTCTTCATCATTCGATTGTTTCATTGTCACGTTCCACTTGTCAGAATATTCCCCGACATATTATTTTCACTGGACAATCATAATGAGGGGGGCTGACTATTTCCTCACCTTTTGGAACGATTCTCAAAATGCGAATATTTCATGAGGTGGTGTCTGACGAAATATGTATTTGGGGTGACTTAATAACCAGTCACGCACTACCAAACGAAAATAGAAATGTGCAGACTCTATCTCGCCCTACAGATCTTACCAGTTGGTTCCGTGTTCGTCAAGGTTTTCATTTCCTTCCGAATCCACATAAATTTTACAGTATGGGTATGCATGGTCAACAGGGTTATCATATTCCCCTACTGCAGTACAAAGGGCAGCTATATCGGTTCCATCTGAGTTCTGTCTGTACTCAACGTCTGAATAGTATTGTCCTTGAAATGACCACCCGTTTTTGCTTTTCTCCCCGTCTTCCCCAAATACGGTTGCATTGATCAGTTCAGGGATTGAGGAGTCATACTCCCAATTAACATAGACTTCCCATTCATAGAGGACATCGCCCAGCAGGTTTGTTCCTTGTACGGCGTATCCAGTACTATCCGGAGTACTTGCAGCAGTTCTGATACCACCATTACCCTGTATTGTATCTTCCTTTTTAACCCGCACACCGGTGTTTTTCGCTTCTTTTGTAGAATCACTGCCCGGGCTTTCTGATTCATTAGAACTTGCGTCAGCTGAAGCCTTACCCACGGTGCCAAAAACCAATGTGGCCGCAATACCATCTTTTACAATACGGCGACGGGTGACCGATTGACGATCGGAGTTTTGGAACTTCATGACCAGGTTTACCTTGGCTGCAAAGAGATATATTTTCATCTGATGACATTTTCGTCATAACTTGATTACGCTTCCATCTCTCGAACAGTCATGAACTGAGCACACTGTTCAATTTATAGTAGAATTCGAAAGATATTGTGAAGCCATTCACCCTGAAAGAGATGAGTTTGAATATTGGGAGTATTTCGTATACCATGAAGGTTCTTGTAAGTGTGCGATGGAGCGAAATCTAGTGTAATACTCTTTAGCCCAATGGATTGAATATCTAGACGAATTCTCCACAATCCCATGTAACCTTCCATCTTTATATAATATAATAGCCATCTCATCACACTCCCCCTCAGATACTGCTATCCCAACGGGCAATCGTTTGTTGACTATATACACATCTAGATTTTTGAGTGATACAATATTGAGAGGGCTGCTGCTTTCCTCCTTAAGTAAATGATCGAATCCGTCGCTTTCTATAATGAGTTCTCCATCCAAATTATTTGAACTGAGAACTTCTGCCAGTTGTTTTGATAGTGATGGAATTAGGAGCCTTACGCTGTCAGATGTTGATAGAAGTTCGATGAGCGGTTTAACATGATCATCTGGGGAATATCGGCTGGCCGTTGTGATTTTTGCATTTTCGAAAACCCGGGGATCAATAGATTCAACTGGTAGGCAATCCAATAAGGGATCTATAGAATTTAAACATTCACCAATTTCCCATACCCGGCTAATTTCTTGAAATAATAACTTTCCTTTAGGAGTTGGAGTATATTTTCCGCGTTTTTCAGTAATTAGATCGTGTTCTTCGAGCGAATCGAGCGATCGATAAACTGTTGAGCGGGATTGATCTACTTCACCTACCAAATTTGTCCGTTCTACAGTCCCCGACAGAATACCACTCATCATTTCCCTCCTTTTTAATAGAGTTTTTAGTTGTTTACTAGTTGTTTTTTCGCCCATGCAAACTGGTAATATAGTGATGGTTATTAAACCATTCGGAAATTCATATTTTTTGGAGAGAAGGTTTTAATGCCAAGGGAGGAAACATTCCCCATCATATTTCGGGAGAATGAGGGTGTGTAAGCCGATGGCGTTGTAGGGTGGTGTCAGCTTCGGAAACTAAAATTGATCAAGCTAGACTTTGTCACTAGAGGAGTTTTTGACGAAGATGGGTTCTCAAAGTATTTTATTGTAATAATTTTCTTGAGCTTGTAGAACAATTCGGAAATCTACATTTCCGTAACTCAATACCTTATATTTAGACAGCAGTCTTCGACGACGTTTTATCACCCCTAGGAGGGGTGCGGGGGGTTTCCAGACCTTCGCACTCCAGCAATGAGTTCGCAAGTAGAGCAGCGAGTCTCCTTCGACGACCAGGAGACCCGCGACGACGAGATGCACAGCACGATCACCGGGTGGGTCGAGGACCTAGCCAACCTGACCGACGAGGCGGCGGCCAGCGAGCAGTTCCAGGCGTGGCTGGACATCCAGTCGCGGTTCCACGACTACTCGTACCGGAATACGCTCCTGATCAAGGCACAGTACCCCGAGGCGACAAGAGTCGCGGGCTACCAAACCTGGCAGACAGCGTTCGATAGACACGTGCAGGAAGGTGAATCCGCCATCTGGATCTGGGCACCCATCGTCACGACGCGGTGTCCGGAGTGCGAGAATGCGCCGTCGTACCACGAGCAGATCGACTGCGAGTACGACGAGACGCCATCAGAGGAATGGTCGGAGGGGCTGGTCGGGTTCCGACCGACGACCGTCTTCGACATTTCGCAGACGGAGGGTGAGCCCCTTCCAGAACTCGACACCGCAGCGACCGGCGACGCTGGCGACCTCGTCTCCGAACTCCTCGAGGCAGCCACTGAACTCGGCATCGACGTTCGACTCGTCCCGAAGCAGGAGTGGTCACACGGCGACGCGAAGGGCGTGTGCCAGCACGACGGAGACAATGGTACACCAGTCGTCGAAGTCCTGGAAGTCGAGAACGACGCCGACCTGGCGACGACGCTCGTCCACGAGTACGCCCATGCGCTACTCCACGACGACGTCGACGACGCCACGGAGCGCTCGAAGCGAGAGGTCGAGGCGGAGGCCATCGCATACGTCGTCGGACGGCACTTCGACCTCGACACGAGCAACTCGGCGTTCTACCTCGCGGCGTGGGACGGGGACGACAGCGATGCCATCACCGACCGACTCGGCCGTATCAGCCGGACGGCCGAGCGGGTCATCGACGCAGTTGGGGAACAATGACGAGCGACGACAAGTCTATAAGGATTCCGCGGAAAGTTGAAAGTATGCCTGGAGCGGTTCCATCCCGGGCTCACCCCCTGGATACGATGCTCGCGATTTCCGACGTGATACAGAATCATCGGTACGCGGCGATCTACGCACGCGTTCGAGAACTCGGCACACCGACCGTCGAAGAGATCGGAGACGGGCTCGATAGTTCGAAGACGACGGTGTACGAGGACGTCAACCATCTCCAGGAGGTTGGCATTCTCGAACGGGTTACTGACACACAGCCCCACCGGTTTCGAGCCACGTCGATCGGGATGACCGTAGAGCACGGCAGTGACACATACCAGATCTCGCCGACGTTGCTGATCGCACTCGCCCGGGCCGAGTCCAACGAGAACATTCGCCTCTATCGCGACCGAAACGGCGTCGCTGGCCTCGCGACGGCTGTCGAGTACGCTCGTGACTACGTTCGTTCTCGGACATCGGCCCGTGTGATGGCCCGCGAGGAGGACATCCCGGTTCTTGAGGCGGAGACGGTACTCCAAGAGCTTCGGGAAATTGTGCTGTCGGTCGAACCGGAGCTGGCGGAGGAGCCCGACCTCGAAGCACTCGATGCCGCAGCCGACGAGTCGTTGCCGAAGTGATCGAGGGTGACGGGGTCGCTGTTTCTAATCGCTGGTGATTGCGTGTTTTCGAGACCGTTCTGACGTCGTTTTTTGTCGCCTGCGAAGGGCGCAGGCGAGCCTGCACTGGCATCGCCTGAAACGCCTTATGACGACTGACCTCGACGACGAGCAGTTCGAACAGGTTGCACAGTCACTCGAACGCTGGCTCGCCTCCCAGGCAGCAGACGACGTTCCCGAACTCGTCCTCGTTGGCTTGCTTCACGGCTACGCCGACGCGATCGAAGAACACGGCTACGTTCCCCGTTCGTGGTCTGATCGGCCCTCTCAGGTTAACGCCGTGGCTGTCTCCCGAACCGAATCGAATTCCTGATCCATGGGATCGCGGTAGATTTTCTATGGCCCCTGACGGGTGCGGGGCCACTCGATTCGGGCCTCGCGGATTCTCGCATGACTTCACATCCACTCGACGAACTGTCGGTATCGAATCGCGTTCTCAAGCGCGCCCAGTACGAGGCCTTCGAGTTCGAACTGCTGGACTCGGACGTCCGCGTTCGAAACGCCAGTCACGCCGTTCCGACCGACCACGAGTACGTCGTCACTATCGAGGACGAACTCCCGGTGGAATGTACCTGTCCTGCCGATGCGAACTACGAGAACGCGTGCAAGCATCGGGTCGCCGTCGCACTGCGGCGTCCGATCATCGATTTCGCCAACGACGTTCAATTACTCGCCGATGGTGGGGCGCGCCCGCAACGCGACGAGTCGGGGCGGGCAGACACCCAACTAGCCGATCAGGACGATCCAGACGAATCGGACGACTGCGAGTGCGCCCTTCTTCCCGACGAGTTCCCGTGCTGGGAGTGCGTTCGGACGGGGAGACGGCCGATGCCGACGCGGAACGAACGAGATCGATAGCGACGATTCCCCTTTCACTGGCGACTCGTTTTCGGCAGATCCACAGACGGCGGTCAGTTTCAGTTCCACCCCGCCCTAGGCTGGCGTCTTTTTGGTGTCCCTCCGATGCTTCGAGTGGTATGCCCGAACACCGTACCACCACACCGTGGACCTCGTCCGGACAGTCGCGACGACATTTGACGACCGTGATCCTGGAGGAACTTGGCGACGGTCGCTGGCGAGCGACCCAGACAGGCGTCGACGTCGACGGCGTCGGCGACTCAGCAGCAGAAGCAGCCACCGAGTACTGTGCGAAAATCTCGTCGAGGAACGATGGCGAGTAGACACAGTCCCACCTTCGAGTTCCAGTGTTGTTGCTGCCAGCACACCTTCGTGACCAGCGAACCCGGTGCGGCGCCGTGTCCTCGCTGCCAGGCGGTCGGCGGCCACGAACAGTGCGGGCTGGAGTAGCGGTGACCTGACGGGCAGACCAACCAGCTGCCATCCACCCTTCTGGTGTAGTCTCCCTAATCACCAGCCACAGCAAGACCGCGACCGCGCCGCGGGTGTTTTTTCTGGCCCCTGACGGGTGCGGGGCCTGCAGAGAGGTGCCCGCGATAACGAATGAGTTCGAGAGACATCTACGAACGTGGCTTCGACGAATCGACCGGCAAGACGAACGAGACGGCCTGTCCGGATTGCGACGGCGAACTGCGGACTATCGACGGCGAGCAGTGCTGTGAGGATTGTGGCCTGATCGTAGAAGGGTGCCGACTCGACAGGCGCGGGCCACGAACGTTCCGGGACGATCAGGAACAGAAGCGACGGACGGGCGGACCCCGGACGGTGACGCGCCACGACCGGGGCCTCTCGACAACGATCGGTCGGAAGCGGGACGCCAAGGGGAACGCGATCCAGGGCAAGAAACGACGGCAACTTGCCCGACTACGCCGTGAACACGACCGCGCCCGATTCCAGTCGAAACGCGAGCGAAACCTCGCACACGGGCTCGGCGGGATCGACCGACTCACTGCGCAACTAGACCTGCCGAGGTCCGTCCAGGAACAGGCGAGTTCCCTGTTCCGGACGGCACAAAACGAGAACCTCCTCATCGGACGGTCGATCGAGTCGATCGCCGCGGGTTGCGTTTACGCGGTCTGCCGGATCAACGACGTTCCACGCACCCTCGACGAGATCGCGAGTGTCACTGCCATCGGAGAGAAGAAGGTCAGGAACGGGTACAAGGTCCTCAACAGGGAACTCGACCTCCCAGTCCCTCCCCAGTACCCACAGGAGTACATCCCGCGACTCGTCTCGGCGTTCGACCTTCCCTGCCGGACAGAGCGCCGTGCCAGAGAAATCGCGACTGAAGCGGTGGAGGCTGGCCTCGCGACGGGCGTCAACCCCGCGGGCTTTGCGGCGAGTTGCGTGGCCGTGGCTTCGGCCAAGCAGGGGTTCGAGGTCATCCAGCTGGACCTTGCCGAGGAAGCGGACGTCTCACCGGAGACAGTCCGTGAGCATCGGGACAGGCTGTGGTCCTTCCTGGGGGGATAGAATGTTCGGACTCTTGCTGCTGATCCGGTACCTTCGAGAGAGCGATAGCGAAACGGTCATCGAGTGCAGGCACTGCGGAACGACAGTTGACCGGTGTGCTGAACAGTGTTCGACCTGCGGTCACGACGGAATTGCGAAGTACGGGATCACGTAAGCAGACCGGAAGTTCTTGGAGTAGTCGCTCTAACTATCGGATAGTTGGGCAGGTTTCCGGCTGTGTCTCTCCCACCCGTCAGCAATTGATATTGTAATGCACCCAGTGATCAATACAACCTTCTTTTGTACGCTGTTTATGATTGAGACGACGGATGAGCTATCGTACTCTCCAATGTCGAAACTTGGTCAAAACCACTCTGGCTGGGCAAATAGCGCTACTGCAATTAAAGCTAATCCAACGCCTAGAATAGTGATGCCTGGTTGACGCGCAATCCTCTTGTCGACGATCATCTTCGCAGCGCTGATGGCTACGACGGCTCCGAGCCCACCAACGAGTGTTCTGAACAACGGCGGGACTTCTGATGGTTCAAGTGGAACTGTCGGAGTCGATTCTTCGTGTCCTGCATGGCCTGCTGCTATTCCAGCAGAAGCGCTGACCACGAGACTCCCGAGGAGGCAGAGTGTGATAACCCGGAGACAAATCCTTTTCCGCTGCGGATTACCGGAGTCCGGTCCATTAGAAGACATTACGGAACCACGGGAAGAACCCTGAGAGGAAACGATCCGTTGCTGGCATGAAATACGAGCCGTAATGATACGTCGGATCGAGTGTCGTGACGACGAGGTTTCCAGTCTTCGTCTGGCAGTCGAGATAGAGCACTGCACCGCCTTCGTCATCGGTCACGAGCACTTCTGCGCCTTCTGGAGTGTCGAATGATCCGTGAAAGTGCCACGTGCAGTCGGTTGGAGGAACTGATTCGAAAAACAGGTGGTCGGGCCGGGGGAATCGAAGACCGCTATCGCCCTCGGGTTCGAGCCACCACCAGAAGTTCGTCGGTCGGTGTGTCCACTCGATCTCCGGAAGCCATGGATCCGGTTGCGCACCGAGTATGGCCGCGTCGCCGCCGTCGTCAAGAAACGACTGGATCGTCTCAGTACCGGCGTGAAGCGATTCGATGTGGAGGCGAGATGGCACGAATAATCGGTCGAACTCGCTTAGGTCAGCATCCGCCAGATCCCGTACATGTATCACGTCGTCCACGTATCGAGCATACTCGGACTCAAGCAGCGTACGGCGCTGCGGTGCAGATCCGCCGTAAAGCGAGGCCAGACGGGTCATAGCCGCCCTCCCTCGACACCGGTTCGTCGACGGGTGAGCGAGATATCAACCTCGGATGTTTCCCGGATCCACGTGACGAGCTGTGGTGGAACCCGTTTTGCAGATGTCTCACGTCTATCGAACGCGATCAGGTCGTTTCCGCTATGGGCGAAAATTGTTCCGTCCGTCGTCACCTCGTCGACATATACGACTGGTTCGCCGTCAGCGAGTCTGAGGATAACTGTCGCCTCCTCTGGCGGTGGATTGTGTCCGCGCGCAAAGAAGCCCGCAACGCCACGTTGATAGGTGAGGTCGTCCATCGCAACCCCTTCGAATACCGGATGGTCAGTGGTCTCTTTGACGGCGTAATCATCAGCGGAATCGATCTGTTTCGGCTCGAACGTCCCAGCGCCTGGGAGCCAGGGGCGCGATATATGCCCGCTGAACGCAACGACACCCCCTTCGTCCAGGTACGTCCGAATGCTATCTCGGTGTTGATAGAGGAAATCCTGATCGGCTTGGCTCGACACTACAACTCCTGCAAGCGCAGAAAGATCCGTTTCAGGCAATTCGTACTGGTCGATCTGCGTGAGCTGCGTTCGGAAGAACGGTCGTTCCGAGTATCGGCGAGTGAAGCAATCATCGGGGTCGAGAAAGCCGACCGGTGCTGATTCTGACTCCGGTGACAGCCGGAGGGATTCTGACGTTTCAGTCCGACCTGAACCGTCTGTTTCTCTTCGTGCCGAATGATCCGTCGAGCATTGTCGTGTCTCTGTTGTCATATTTCCGTAGTGTGTGTTCGTTCGTTCATCTCTGTGTGAAGCGAGTGGGTCGCTTCGACAAGCGAACGAGTCTTCTCGTGCGAGGGGTCTGTCAGGAGCATCGCGGGCGTACCGGTTTCCACGATTTTCCCTTCCGCAAGCACTGCAATTCTATCCGCAAACTCACTGGCTGCTGCAATGTCGTGTGTAATGTGCAGTAGCGTAATGTTGCGATCTGAAACGAGATCGTACAGCAGTTCGAGAAGCTCACGACGCAATGGTGCGTCTAACATTGACGTCGGCTCGTCGGCGATCAGCAGACCCGGTTCGAGGACCATAGCACGAGCGAGAGCGACGCGCTGTCGTTCTCCACCGGAGAGTGCCGTCGGTAGGCGTCTGGTATACTCTTCGACGGGATCGAGACCAACGTCACCCAGTGCATTACGGACCCGTTCAGCCCGTTCTTCAGGGTCACCGATGTCGTGGATATCGAGTGGTTCGCGAATCGTTTGCCCGACGGTCTGTGTCGGTGATAACGAGGCGTACGGGTCCTGGAAGAGGTAATGGACGTTCCGCCCGAGTCCTGGCCGATCCGCTGCTTGCCAGGACTTGACGGACCTTCCGTCCACGAAGGCTGTTCCGTTGTCGGGAGCGGTGAGCCCCGCAGCAATGCGACCCAGTGTGCTTTTCCCTGCGCCGCTCTCGCCGACTAGCGTGACCGATTCTCCATGTTCGAGATCGAAGTTTATCCCCTGTAAGACCGCGTCGCCACCGAACACCTTCTCTACGTCCTCATACGAAAGGTGTGCAGCCTCCTCAGGATCGGTTTTTCTGGATGAATCTAGGATATGGGTCTCGCTCTGAGCCATTCCCCCTGCAGTCGGCAGGACCGGACGTGCCTGGAGTAGTTCGCTCGTGTACGGATGCTCGGGCGACGCATGGAGTTGCGCCGTCTCACCCACCTCCACGATGCGACCGTCGCGTACCACTGCAAGTCGATCTGCAACGCGGGTAACCGAGGACAGGTCGTGAGTGACCATAACGAGCGAAAATCCGAGGCGTGACTGGAGTGATTCGAGCAGGTCGAGTAATCGGAGGGTGGTAATCGTGTCGAGGCCGGTCGTCGGCTCGTCTGCGACAAGAATGTCCGGATCGTTCGCGAGCGCAGCGGCGACGGCGCCGCGCTGGCGCATTCCTCCGCTCAGTTCGTGAGGATATCGGTCGTGGCTTTCGGGATCCAGCCCAACCGACGTAAGTACGTCACTCGCCTGTTCGCGAGCTTCTGTACGTGAACAATCTCGGTGGGCCCGGATTGCGACGACGACCTGCTCGCGGAGTTTACGCCGTGGATCGAGTGCGTTCATTGCTTCCTGTGGTACAAATCCGACTGCTTCACCACGGTGCTCAGCTATGGACGCGTCGGAAGACGGACCATCATTTGTGGCGTGGTCGGTATGGAGTGTCATCTCTCCAGACGTGACTCGTCCCGGTGGATCGACCAGCGCGAGTAGGGCCAGTGCGAGACTACTCTTTCCGCTTCCAGACTCGCCTACAACGCCTATCGTTTCGCCCGCTTGGACGGAGAAATTCATACCGTCCACTGCCACGGTTTCTTCTTCGTCTTTCTCACCATAGACGACTGTCAGTTCCGAAACGGAGAGCGCTGGCTCGTCACTATCCTCATCGCGTGGGCAGACTGAGAGCCTCGGTCCATGACCGGAATTGATGGCCGGTTGTCGGTTGCCTGCGGTGCGCCGTTCGACACCGAGTGCGAGGAACGTGAACGAAAGAACGCTACCACCGATGGCGACGCCAGGTGGAAGCACCCACCAAGCCCACGCATCAGTGAGGAACGCGCTGCGCTGTTGAGCGTAGAAGAGGATCGTGCCCCACGATGGCGCGGTGGGATCGCCGAGTCCAAGAAAGCTCAGGGACGCTTCAAGCAGTATCGCTGCGCCCGCGGCCTTCGCAAACTGTGCGACGGCTATAGGCATGAGCGAAGGGACGACGTACTTGCGTGCAAGATGCATTGTGGAGGCTCCCATCGACCGTGACGCACGCACATAGGTACGTTCGCGGACAGAGAGAACTTGGGACCGAAGCTCTCTGGCAGGGCCAGCCCACATCACACTGGCCAGTACGGCGACTGTCGTCGTCAGACTTGGACCAAACACTGCGGCAACGACGATGATCAGTGGCAGGAATGGAAGAGTGAGCACAATATCGATCAACCGCATCAACACTGATTCGGTGCGGCCTCCGACGATCCCGGCGGTTACGCCGACGACAAGGCCCAGGAATACGGCAATCGAGCCTGCAAGTATCCCCACGAACAGTGAGACGCGTGCCCCGACGAGGAGGAGCGAAAGCAAGTCATGGCCAGCGTCGTCGGTACCGAGCAAGTGGGATGCGCTCGGTGATTCAAACGGATTACCGACGGCGACATCGGCTGGATACGGCGCGAGTGTCGGAGCAAATATCGCGACGAAAATCGCAACTGACACGCCAGCTCCACCGACGACTGCGAGCCAGTCGCGGCGCCGGATACTATTTCGTCGCTGTGCAGCACTTCGGAGCCCCTTCGCAATTCTACCGCTCATTGGACACCCCTCTCTCTGTGGCCTGGACCAGTTCGTGGGTCAAGAAACGGGTATGTAAGGTCCGCAAGTACGTTCGCACCGATTACGGTAATTGTGAGAACGAGGAATGCGCCCTGTAATAGTGGATAGTCCCGGGCGAGTGCAGCATCGTAGATGAGCAACCCCAGACCAGGATACGAGAATACTGTCTCGACGACAACCGCACCCCCAACGAGCGTCCCCAACTGGAGCGTAAAACGGGTGTAAATCGGTAACAACGAGTTCGGGAGGACGTGTCTGAACAGGATCGTGCGCTCAGAGAGCCCCTTCGCTCGCTCGAAGCGGATGAAGTCGGCACCGGTCGTGGTGAGTACGGATCCGCGTGCGACGAGATAGATTCCGCCAACGCGCGCGAGGGTGAGGGTCGCCAGCGGGAGGACGAGGTGGATACAACGACTAATGAGCATCTGGATAATACCGTCTGGCTCGTTGATAGCGGAAATCCCGTATGAGGGGAACCAGCCGAGATGGAAGGCAAAGACTGAGACGAACACCATTCCTACCCAGAATGCAGGCGTCGAGTTGGCTGCGACGAGCGCTACTAATAGCGCTCCATCGGTCCCAGTCCCTTCATTCCACGCACTCCAAGCACCCAGTAACGTCCCGGCAAGCGTCGAAATGACGAGAGTGAGGCCGACAAGTAGAAGCGTCGACGGTAAATGGTCGATGAGAACGCTGGCTACTGGCTGGCCAAACATCACCGACGTGCCTAGGTCTCCTCGTGCAATACCAAACAGATAGTCCACGTACTGGACGTGCAGCGGCTGGTCGAGCCCATAGGTCGCCAGTAGTTGGGTGCGTTCGGCTCCGGAGAGGTCTGCCACTGCCTGACCGATGACGTATCGAAGCGGGTCGCCCGGCGCGAGATGCGGTAATGCGAAGTTGACGGTCAGCGCAGCTACCAACGTCAAACCGTATTCTGCGACCTTACTTCCGATATGATGGATTCGAGCCACCATTGGCTCAGTCGAACGAGCGCGTCACGGCCGTGCCGCGTTCGTCGGCCGGAAGAAGCGACCATTTGTGGTGAATCCCGAATCCGGGTGATTCAGCCCACGCGTCGTGGGCTTCCGGGTTGAACCCCCAGCGCGGTTCGGGGTACCAGAGGACCAGCGATGTGGGTTGGCTATTGAACAGCCGTTGCATCTCGAATAGAACCTCCTTGCGGTCCTCGACAGTCGTCGTTTCTCGCCACTCTTCGTACAGGCTGTCCCATTCGGGATAGGGGATGTCTTTCCGCCAGAGATAGCCCGACCGGTGAGACATGACGAACTGGTCCGGATCGGCGACTCCGTGAGGGGAAATACTGCTGACGTACATATCGAAGTCCCGTGAATCGAACAGACTCCCGATCGAACCGGGGTCGAGCGTACGGACCTCGACATCGATACCGACGTCGGCGAGGTTCGAAGCGACCATTTCGGACGCGCGAATCCAGGTCGGTTGGTTTGACGCGACCTTCAGTGTGAAGGAGAGTGGTTCGCCATCGCTCGTCTCACGCACGCCATCACCGTCGTCATCAGTGAATCCCAGTTCGTCGAAGGTTGAACGGGCACGGTCCGGTTCGTACGGTGTCGACAGGTCGGGAGCAGTCCACGGCGATTCTGGGTGGGGATACCCTTCAATGCCCGGTCTAGCCATCCCTAGCGTAACTGTTTCCGTGATATTCTCTCGGTCTATAGCATCGGAAACGGCTCCCCGGAAATCGTGCTGGTCGAAGGGTTCACGCTCGTAGTTCGTCCTGATCTCGACTAGCGAAAGCCAGTCGGTCTGGACTACCTCCGTCGAATCTGCTTGCTCGAATCGGTCGACAGTTTCAGGGGGGATCGCTACGTTTGCAGTGTCTATCTCGCCCGTTTCGAGCGCGGTGAAGATCGTCGAGTGATCCTTGATAATGGGAACGACTACCTCACCCACGAGTGGTTCGCCACCGAAATACTCCTCGTTGGCGGTGAACCGAAGTCGCTCACCCGACTCGTACTTGACCAGTTCGTACGGACCTGTTCCGACCGGGTACTCTGCATACGTATAGGGGTCGTCGACGTCCTCCCAGACGTGTTTTGGAAGTACGGGAAGATCTGCAAACGTGATATCAGCGAGTGTCGGTGCGGGATACGCACAGGAGAACCGCACTGTCTCGTCGTCGACAGCTTCTATTGTTTCGATATGAGGTGCGTCACTCACGTGGTGAGTGTAGCGATTCGGCTCGGCGTCTCGGAAGTAGCGATAGGTGAACACCACGTCGTCAACTGTGAACGGTTCACCATCGTGCCAGGTCGCCTCTGAGCGGATGGTCGCGGTCCACGTCGTATCGTCGACCTGCGTCGTTTCCGTCGCAAGACCAGGCATCGGATCTTCGACGTATGGTGACGGCGCGAGCAACCGGTCGTAGACGAGATCCTTGAGCCAGTCGAACGAGCTACCGCTGCTAACGTAGAGATTCAGAGGTGAACTCGGGTCTGAGTTAGTCGCAATACGGAGTGACCCACCTTCACTCCCTCCGAAACCGAGGTCGTTGGCGGCACCAGTACACCCTGCAAGGCCTGTCAATCCCACGAGGCCGATTGCTCCCGTTCTCAGTGCCTTGCGCCGTGTGAGGTTCTGATCTGCCATCTTGTTTTAGGCCAGCCTAAAGAAATATAGCACTTTCGATTTAGGTTAGCCAAAAACTCTAGGATATAATGATTAGAGTGGCTGTAAGCCTTGTTTTACCAACTGTGTCTATGAAGGTCGGCCACTATTTTCACCCGCCAGGTGCGGGCTACGAATACTCGTGTCCATGTAAGATGTATCTACATCCACACGTGAGTTCGGCGTACCGTCACGTGTACTGAAACAAGCCCAGTACGAAGCAGTCGGGTTCGAACTGGGAACCGGCCGATACCGGACTTGAAGTGATCGGATCGTGAACGAGTGCGTTTCACTGGCCCGTCGAACCGTGTTATCCCGAGCCAGAGACCGCGATCAGCTTCACTTCCGCTGGGGACGAAGCTGGCCACTTTTTGGTAGCTGTTTGGTTTCTCGTCCATAATGATAGAACAGCGCTCCATTACCACATCGGCTTGACCGGCGCGACGACGCCTGACGACGGTCAATCTCGAGAAACGTGGCGGCAGTCGCTGGCGAGCGGCCCAGAGTGCGTTGACGTTGAAGGGATCGATGACACAGCAGTGGGAGCAGCGACCGAGTACTATGCGAAAGTCTCTGCCAAGAACGATGGTGAGTAGCCAGAGTCCCGTATACGAGTTCCAGTGTTGCTACTGACAGCACATCCTCACTACAAAAGACCCCGGTGCAACCTCGTGTCCTCACTGCCGGACAATCGGTGGCCACGAACACCGTATAACTCGGCAGCACTAACTCGGGACAATCGATCTTCACTGACTACCTTCTTACTGACTCTGTTCCTCTAGCTACAGTACCGGCTGACCGCTACTGCGCCGCGGGTGTTTTTTCTGGCCCCTGACGGGTGCGGGGCCTGCAGAGAGGTGCCCGCGATAACGAATGAGTTCGAGAGACATCTACGAACGTGGCTTCGACGAATCGACCGGCAAGACGACCGAGACGACGTGTCCAGACTGCGACGGTGAACTTCGCACTATCGAGGGCGAGCAGTGCTGCGAGGATTGCGGGCTGATCGTCGAGGCGTGCCGACTCGACAGGCGCGGACCGCGGACGTTCCGGGACGATAAAGAACAGAAGCGACGGACGGGCGGACTGCGGACGGAGACGCGCCACGACCGTGGCCTCTCGACGAAAATCGATCGCAAACGAGACGCCAAGGGGAACGCGATCCCGAGCAATAAACGCCGGCAACTCGCCCGGTTGCGCCGTGAACACGATCGCGCCCGGTTCCGGACCAAACGAGAGCGGAACCTCGCACACGGACTCGGTGGGATAGATCGCCTCACTGCGCAACTCGATCTGGCGAAATCCATCCAGGAGCAGGCGAGTTCGCTGTTCCGGACGGTCCAGGACGCTAACCTCCTCATGGGACGGTCGATCGAATCGATCGCCGCGGGTAGCGTCTACGCGGCCTGTCGGATCAACGACGTCCCTCGCACCCTCGACGAGATCGCGAGTGTGGTTGCCCTGGGCAACCAGAAGGTCCGGAACGGGTACCTGGTCCTCAACAGAGAACTTGACCTTCCAGTGCCCCCGCAGCAGCCCCAGGAGTACATCCCGCGGCTCGTCTCGGCGTTCGATCTTCCCTGTCGGACGGAACGGCGTGCCAGAGCAATCGCGACGGAAGCGGTGGATGCTGGCCTTGCGACGGGCGTCAAGCCCGCGGGCTTTGCGGCGGGTTGCGTGGCTATCGCCGCGGCCAAGCAAGGAGTAGAGGTCCTCCAGCAGGACCTCGCAGCGGAGGCGGACGTCTCACCGACGACGGTGCGTGAGCACCGGGACACGCTTTGGTCCTTCCTGAGGAAGTAGGATGTTTGGAGTCTCGTTGTTCTTGGAGTATCTCCGCGGGCGACGCACGATAACTGTCGTAGAATGCAGGCACTGCGGGACGTCGGCCGACCCGGACGCCGACCAGTGTTCGGTCTGTGGTCACGACGGGATTGCAAGGTACGTAATCGAGTAATACGGGCGCCATAGCAGACTCGTGAAACCGTAGTGTTTCAGTCACCACGGAGGGTCTCGGTCGTCGGCTCTGGTATCCGCACTTCTACTGGTATCGGTTGCGTCGTTTTGCTTCGAGCCGTCGTCCCAGGTTCCGAGCGACGGGGAGCCAGGGTCGATGTCCGCGATGAACCGCATCGTCGTGAAGTTGGCCGCGAGTCCGAGCACTGCGCCCCCAAGAAGCCCGATCACGAGCCCGATAATTGGAACGTTGATGACGAATATCGAGGCGACCAGCGAGACGAGGAAGACGAACACGAGAAACCCCAGAAAATAGGAGAGATACGCCCCACCCTGGACGGCAAGTTCGTAAGAACGCTTTGCAGCGGGTATCAGGCCAATCTCCTGGAGAACGATCAGATAGGGTGTTGCGTAGAACAGATACCCGACGATGATCATGAGTGGGAGCAGAAGAACGACGAACGCGACGAGTACATCGAGGCCACCGCCAAGCCCTAGCAGAGCCAGTGGGAGATAAACGACGAGCGGAACGAGCGTGAAGAGGAGAAACGGCACGAAGAACTGCCGGACGTTCGCTGTGAACGAAAACGAACCCGTCGAGAGTGCCTCTTCGATACTCCCGAAATAACCGGCGGTGAGTGCGGACTGTACGATGACGCCGAGTGGAATCACGACGAACGCGAGCGGCGGGTCGACGAACGGTACGCCGACGTTTACGTTCACCCCTTGATTCGGGGGACCGACAAAGGTCCAGAGGTTGACGACAGAGGTCGGGGTGCCGAAACGAAACCCGAAGTGAAAGCCGTCGAACGTGAGCACGGCGCTGAGTTTCTCCGTGTTCAACAGCGCAGTGACGAGTGGGACCAGTGCGAGCGCTATGTGTTCCTGGGACTGTTGCCAGCCGTCGCTGAGTCTCGTTGTGAACGATGGCATGGGTTTACCACCAGCCCCTATCAGCGGTCCAGTGGTCAGAGATAGCCATACCACGGCCACGAAGTTCCGGTTGGCTCCCGTGTCCTGTTTGCGTTGGTAATCGGTGCTTCGACTGGTTCGTCTTTTCAGACGGCGCGGAGCGTGCAGTATCCGTGGAGGGCATCATCGGTCAATCAGCCACCCAGAATATATCGTTTTCCTCCAGTTCGGCCCTGATCGGGGGAAAGACACGAATTGCCTCTCACTGTGCTGTTGCGACTGAGGAGGAGTGCTCTACGCACAAAGTGCGGAAGAATACACTTTCACTTCCGCTCCACACCCTTGGCTGGCCTTAACAGTGTAAACACCAGTCAGTCGCAGCTATGGTGTTCGCAGTCGATATCGAAGATGACGTCGTTCGTGTATGGTCCCGCAACGGGGAAGATGCCGTCGTCGAGCGAGACGAATCCTACACGCCATCACTGTACGTTGGGGCGACTGACGACAAACTTGCCTGGCTGGCCGACCGCCTCGACTCGGACCTGAAAGTCGTCCGGACGGCATTCGAATCCCGTCTCACTTCTCTCCGGGCAGAAGGCCCTGAAACTGTCCTCCGCGTCGACGTGGAGCGTCCGTCGGAGATCGACACGTTGGCCCGAGAAATTCGGACGATACACGAACCCGAACAGGGAGGGCCAGGGACGTATCGACTGTTCAACGTCGACATCAGTCCGAAGTTTCGGTACTGTCTGGAGACGGAGACGCGCCCGGTCCCGAGTGAGGAGCTCCGACTACTGTCCTTCTCACTATCCGACAGCGCATTGGCGAATCGCGACCTCACAGAGCTGACCTGCAACGGTGAGCCTGTCGGGGAGAACGCGGTGGCCGTCCTCGAAGGCGTCGCACAGCAGATCGAGGAACACGACCCCGACGTACTCGTTCTCTCGACGGCCAATCTCGTCCCCCTACTCTCCGACGCTGCCAGGGACCACGGCGTCGACCTCCAGTTAGGCCGTCTCCCGGGCTATCGACAGCTGGCCTCCGAGAGCACATTCGAGAGCTACGGCCGCGTCGGTCACTCGGCGGCACGGTACGACGTCCCCGGGCGAGCCATCGTCGACCGGTCGAACAGCTTTCTCTGGGGCGAGGGTCGTCTCCCCGGGATGCTCGATCTGGTCGAACGCTCGTGGAAGCCGCTCCAGGAGACGGCGTGGGGCTCTATTGGCAACATCTTCACCGCGATCCAGATTCGCCAGGCGTTCGAGTGGGACGTCCTCGTCCCCTGGCGAGCCTGGGAAGCGGAGTCGTTCAAACCGATAAGGACGCTCCACGACGCCGACCGCGGCGGCTTTACGTTCGAACCGGAGGTCGGATTTCACGGGAACACCGCTGAGCAAAGCTCAACGAGCTCTGACTCGTCTGCGACTCGCCAGAACGTCGTCGAGATCGACTTCGCGTCGCTGTACCCGAACATTATGTGTGTTCACAACCTCAGCCCTGAGACCGTCCGATGTGACTGTCACGACACGGACGACGTCCCATGGCTGGGGTACAGCGTCTGTGACGAACCAGGGTTCGTCCCGTTAGTTCTCCAGCCGATCATCGACGACCGCGCCGAACTCAAACAGCGGATACGCGAGACCGACGACCCCGACGAGGCACGGCGACTGGAACACCGCGTGGACGCACTGAAGTGGATCCTCGTCACCTGCTTCGGCTACCAGGGCTTCAGCAACTCGAAGTTTGGGCGTATCGAGGTCCACGAGTCCATCAACGCGTTCGCGAGAGAGATCATCCTCGATGCGAAGGAAGTCCTCGAAGCCGGTGGCTGGACCGTCGTTCACGGCATCGTCGACAGCCTCTGGGTCACACCCAGAGTGGATGACCACGCACCGCTCGACGAACTCACCGACGTCATCTCCCGGGAGCAGAAAATCGACCTCGAACACGAGGACGACTTCGAGTGGGTCTGCTTCGTCCCGACCAAAGACGGCCAGCGTGGTGCCCTCACGAAGTACTTCGGCAAGGTCGCCGGACGCGACGAGTACAAGTACCGCGGTATCGAGTTGCGCCAGCGCTCGACACCCGAATACATCGCAAACGTCCAGCGGGACCTAATCGATTCGCTCCACGAGCACCGCGAACCCGAACCAGTCGCCGACCGACTGGCTCGGCACCTGAACGACGTCCGAAGCGGGTCTGTCGACCCGAACGAGCTGACCATCCAGACGCGCGTCTCGAAACCCCTCGACGCGTACCAGCAACAGAACCGGACCGTCGCGGCCTTGCAGCGCTACGACGACCACGGGATGAAGCGTTCGCCAGGGCAGGACATCCACTACGTCGTCGTCGACGACGAGAAGCGAAGTCGTGAGCGAGTCCGACTCCCGTTCGAGGCCGACGACTACGACCCGGCGTTCTACGTCGAGCTGCTCTTCCGGGCGGCCGAGAGTGTTCTCTCACCATTGGAATGGGACCGTGAACGGATCAAACGTTACCTCCGAGATACACAGAACGCGCGATTGACAAGTTATTCGTGATTTCTCTTGATGAACGTCTGTTGGCCATGCTCCGTAGACATTAACGATGGTATGTTGACCGATATATTGACGAACTATCCTTGGGGTGAATTCATTACACCGGCCCAATTGGAATGAATAACTATGAATCAAGAGGTGATGTACAATCTCAGCGCGCTCACCTACGACCTGTTTCCCGCTACAACAGTGATCTACTATACTTCCCCTGACGGCGTGTACTACGGTCTCGAAACGCTCCGGAAGTTTTAAAGTATATATCTTTGGTTATCACTATTAATGGTCGAAAGCTTTGTCATTTCGGTCAGTAGTCTCGTGTTCGTGGTGGTGGGGCTGATCACGTTAAACAAGGGGCGTACGGAGCGGGCCGAAAGCACCCGGATGGAGGAAACTGAGACGACGGCGATCCGCAACCTAGAACCAGGGCCAGTCGAGGTCAAGGGGACCATCCACGGGACCGACGACGCGACCCTCCAGCAGTCGCCCATCGACGGGACGGAGGCGTTAGCCGTCCACGTCGAGGTCAAGGAACTACACTCGGACGGCAATGGGCCGGGCAACTGGCAGACAATCTTCGAGGACCAGACAGCCGAGCCTATGTTCATCGACGACGGCACCAGCGAGGTACTGGTCGACCTCCCGGAAGACGGCGGTTTGAACCTTGAGCAGTCGGAATGGAAAGTCGAAGCCGGCGACGAACCGCCGGAAGAGATCCGAACGTACGTCGAGAACGAGCCCGCACTTGACCTCCCGGATGGCGTCGACATCGGCCCATTGAGCACCGGCGAGCGCCGGCGCTACCTCGAAGGCACACTCGAACCGGGCGAGGAGGTCTATCTCCTCGGAACCGCTAGGGAGACCGAGGCGGGCTGGGACAATCGCAAGTACGTAATCGACGAGTCGACGTCCGACGGCGACTTCATCCTCTCGGACAAGTCGGAAGCCACGCTGATAGAGGAGGGACGGAGTAGTGGCCTCGTCTTCCTGGCCGCTGGCGCGCTCATGACCGTGATTGGACTGGCTTCACTCGTCTCGCCATTCCTGCCGGTGTAATAATAGTCCTGACGACATTCATAGGTGGGTTCGTTCCACAGTGAGGCTGAAGCGTCGAGTAGCCGTAGGAGACACTGTCTTATTTCGATATTTCTGATGGAGTTCCGGGGGTGCGTGGTTCGGGCGGAGAGGACGAGAGGTATTTGCGTCCATAGAACCCGATCAAGGCTACAATGAATAGCATCGACAATAGATCGGGGGCAAGATGAGCGAGTCTCCCAGCGTCTCCGACGGGTTCAAAGAGTGGTGGAAGGTTTCCAATCGAGTGTGCGAGCATGGGAAACAGGAGTCCCCCGCCAGTGCTATTGTATAACCAAGCGTAAATGATTGACTGAACAATAAGTGTGAAAAGGTAGGTCGTCCAGAAACTGGAAGCTTCGTAGGCGGGCACGTCAAAGAGATAGAACAACGGAAAGTGCCAGAGTGCCCACAGAAGACCGATACCGACAGCCGCCGTCAGTGCCGAGTACTGCTCTTGAAGTCTTGGTTGGGCGAACCCTCGCCATCCGAATTCTTCAAGCCCACCCATGAGGAACATAACTACGATGAAGCCCACTATGTAGAGCCACCATGGAGAAGGTGCAATTCGGATGTCCCCGCCATCAAGTAGGTGTACTGCACTCACAGCCAGACTGCCGTCAAGCAAGAATGGTAAAACGATCGCAAAGATATACCACCGGTATTTGACTTGCCACTTTGTTATTTGGCCAAGGTACGAACGAAGATCCGCTTCGCCCGCCCATATGACCGTTACTCCTGCAATCAACGGCCCCCACGTCCGCACAAGGCCTCTGACCAATATTCCTGGACTCGAGCCAACCGTAAAGAACACAATCCCATCATAAATCCACGACCAGCCGAATGCGATGAGGAAAAACGAAGCGAGCTGATGTCGCTGGATCGACGTACGAAGCTTTTGCATTACCTTCCATAAGATATACGATTTGGTATATATATGGTGATGAAGTGCAACCGGACGAGAAACATGGTGTCCACTTTTTCGGTTCCCAGTCTCGTGTCCCCATATTGAAATTTAACGGCTCTGTTGAAATGCTATTCTTCAGGTATAATCTTGTCTGAAACAGCTGTTCGCTGAAGACTGTATTTCCAATGAAAAACACATTCGTCTGCGTACGGTAATTATAAAGAATCGAGGAGAATACCTGCGCCTTCAGGCGCAGGATGAATCCGACAACTCCGACACGATCCACATTCGATGGCGAGTCTGGATATTCCACGCCAACCAACACTATTAAAAATGACATTCATAACCGGTTATGGGGGCAGAAAATGGGTCGAACCATCCGAACCTTTGGGGCTACCATCACGAACCAGCGACAGGTTCGTGACGACCTCGACCAACTCGGGTGGGCCGCCTCAAAACTCTGGAACGTCGGTCGCTACTACACACAGGAACAGTGGGATGAAACGGGCGAGATTCCCGATGACGGGGAACTCAAAGCCGAACTCAAAGGCCACGAACGCTACACGGACTTGCATTCCCAATCCAGTCAGCGCGTTCTCGAAGAACTCGCTGAAGCGTTCAATGGCTGGTTCGGCAAGCGTCGGAACGGCGACGACCGTGCCCGACCGCCCGGCTACCGCAAACACGGAGATTCCCACCCGCGTTCAACCGTGTCGTTCAAAGCGGCTGGCTTCAAGCACGACGCACAGTACGCCCGCGTTCGCCTCTCGAAAGGTCGCAATCTCAAAGACCACCGCTCAGACTTCACCCTCTGCGAGTACCAGACTCGTCCTGACGTCGACCTGACCGAGTGGGACATTCAACAGGTTCGTGCCGTCTACAAACGCGACGAGTGGCGGCTCCAATTCGTCTGTCGCACCACTATCGACCCGGACTCGCCGGGCGAGGAAGTGGCCGGTGTCGACCTCGGGATTTGCAACGTCGCCGCCGTCTCGTTCGGCGGCGAGGCTGTGTTGTATCCCGGTGGCGCACTCAAAGCGGACGAATACTACTTCACGAAGAAGAAAGCCAGGTGCGACGATTCCTCGTCCCGAGAGGCCACCCGTCTTGACCGCAAACGAACGGGTCGCCGGACGCACTTCTTGCACGCCCTCTCGAAAGCGATCGTGGCAAAGTGTGTCGAGCGGAGTGTTGGAACCGTTGTCGTCGGCGATCTCAGTGGCATTCGTGAGGACGACGAGAACGGCGACCCTCGGAATTGGGGCGACCACGGGAATCTCGACTTACACGGGTGGGCGTTCGACCGCTTCACGACGCTTCTCGACTACAAGGCGGAAGCCGAAGGCATCGACGTGGTGTTGGTGTCGGAACGCGATACGTCGAAGTCGTGTTCGGGGTGCGGCCACGTGGACGAGAACCAGCGTGTCGAACGTGGACTGTACGTGTGTGAGGCGTGCGATACGGTTGCGAACGCGGACGTGAACGGTGCGGAGAACATTCGGCAAAAGGTACTCCCGAGTCTCGCCACGGATGGCGGCGATAGGGATAACGGCTGGTTGGCACAGCCAGCGGTTCACCTGTTCGACCGCAGTGAGGGCTGTTTCGCCCCACGAGAACAGGTCGCGAACCGCGAACCGTAATATCCCAACGTAGCGGTACGGTGCCGTGGGATTCCACCGTCTTCAGGCGCGGGAGGATGTCAAAGAGTTTGTGGACTATCTTCGTGATCTGCTGGGAATTCAATTCTAACAGACAAACGACCTTCTGATATTGCGAGGGGGCTTACCCACTCCCGTCGTTCCAGAGGCGCTCAGGTGACGGCATCTTCGACTGTTCCGAGAGATTCTCTGGCCTTGTCGACCCAGGATCGTAGTCGATGACCCCTTTCTCAGTCGGAAGTGCACTGATCTCGATGCCGCGCCACTCGCCGTCGACGCCGACGAGCGCCTCGGAGTAGCCAGCGCGGTCGTTCCCTGGGACGGCGTTCTGGACGAATCGCATCTGCGCGTAGTTCAGACCGAACTCGTCGGCCCACGTTTCGTCCATGCCGTCGAGACGGTGGAACTGCTTGATGGCACACTGGTCGAGGATCGCCTCGGACTCGGCGTGTTCGAAGAACTCGTCGACGGTCTGCGTGATGAGCCGGATCGACAGGTCGTGATGGCGATGGTGGCGGAATACCGTCTCGAGGAACGTCAGATTCGCCGCCTCCTGGAGCACATAACGAGATTCGTCGATAGCGAGAACCACCTCAGCTTGCGTCTCTTTCGCACGTTCGTAGATTAGGGATATCAACAACTGCATCAGCAGGTTCGTACTGTCGCCGACGCTCCCTTCTTGCTGAGCGAGATCCAGGTAGATCACCTGCTCGTCGCGGATGTCGAACTCCGTTGACCGACCCAGATTCTCGTAGCGCCCACCCTCGGCGAACGGCCGAAGCTGGTCGATCAACCACGTCGCGTCGCCACCGAGTTTGTCCGTCTCCTCGTTCGTCCGGAGAACGTACGAATCCGGATCGTCGACCATCGATTCCAGCACGTCAAGCACGTCCCGCATCGTCGGACTCTCGTTACTGTGGGTGGCGATATCTTCCGTAATCCCCTGCTCCCGGTAGGCTTCGTCCAGCGCGAGTTCGAGCGTGGTACGCCTATCACCGAGATTTACTCCGCGTAACGCGAAGTAGTTCGTCAGGAAACTCAACACACTGTCTTTCTTCTCTTTGAACGGGCTCGCGTCCTCGCCGAGTTGCTGCTGGACGTGGTCTGGTGTCGGCTTGATCTCCAGCGGGTTCAGGCCCATATTCCCACCGACGGTGATTCGCCTGGCGTCGAGAGCGTCGGCGACGCCGGCCCAGTTGCTCAGCGGTTCGAGGATGATCCCGATGCGGTCCTCGGACTGGGCGATCGACCGGACGAAGTTCTGCTTGGCGCCGAAACTCTTCCCCGACCCCGGGTCGCCGATGGTGAACATCGCGTAGCCGTTCTCCCGGGCGAACGGGTCGATCACGACGGGACTGTCGTTGTTCCGGTGGACGCCGAACTCCACACCGTCGGGTTCGAGTATCGTCGGGTTGTGCGGTGAGGCAAGCAACGCGCCGACGGCGCCACCGAGCGCGATGGCGTCCCGGCCGAACGGATTCCGACCGATGGGTGCAGCCGACTGGATTGCCTGGTCCTGGTTACAGATGGCCGTCTTCGGCGTTAGTTCGGCAGGTGGCTCCCGGAGACGACTCCGTACCGCCTCGACGGCAGTCCGAAGCTCGTCCTCCGTCTTGGCCCGGACAGTGACGTACATAGCCTGGGAGAACACCTGCTGGCCGTTCTCGACGGCCGTGTACGTCGCGCTCGCCTCGTCGGCCCGTTGCTGCAGGTATCGACTTCGGATACTCCGGTCGATATCGGCGTCGACCTGCAGGTCCTCGGCGAGACGCTGGAGTTCGGTTCGCGCTCGTTCTTGCTGTTTGGGTTGGATATGCACTGTACAGTCGAACGTGACGTCGGTGAGCGAGAACAGGTCGCTCAGGTAGCCGTCGCTCGGGTAGTCGGGCCAGTCTGCGACGTATAGCGTGGTCGTCCACTGGTCACCGACGCGGGCGGTCCGCGTTCCCCACTCGATAGCCGACGATGCAACCGTATTCTGGTTGCGTTCGGCGACGTCGTCGAAGACCCGCTCGTCTGTCGCCGGCTCCTCGAAGAGGTCGTCGTCGACGAACTGTGAAAGGTCGACCTCGTCGTCCCCACTCGGTCGCCAGCGCTGCCACGTGACCCCGAGCCCGATACCGAGCAGTAACGCACCGATGCCAATACCGGCGACGGCTTGCACCGAGAGGTCTGTCGTCGGGACACCAAGCTGGAGCAATGTCTGGGAGATGCCAGATGCAGGTGAGCCACTATGCATTGGCATCCTCCCGTGTAGTACGGTCGACGACCGATTGTTCCCGGACCATCGACTCGGCCATCTCCTTCTCCACAGTCGTCCCGTTCCAGAACTCGACTGCCAGCGTGAACACCTCAACCGTACTGAGCCGTCGCGACGACCAGTCGCTCGCCGTACTGACGAGTTCTCGTTCGACGGTTCGCAACCTGTCGTCGAGTGCCTCTAGCATACGCCCGCGGAGTTCGGCCTCGGTGAGCTGTTCGCGTCTGGTGACGAACGGCGTGAACAGCAGGCCGACCACGGGAAGGGTCGTCAGCTTCTCGGCTGGCGTCCGTTCCTGGCTGTTCCGCTCGTAGACGTCGTAAGGCGCGACCTCGACGCCGATGTAGTAGTGTACCTGCTGGGTTCCCTCGATATCCTCGGGGCGTGATTCCCGATACTCTTCGAGGAGCGCCTGGAATGTGGGACGGTCGGCGACGTCGTCGTCGTCCAGGCGGTCGTCGATCTTGTCGACCAATTGCTCGGCTGGGAAGGGGCGCGTCGTCGTATGCAGAGTCAGCCGGAAGTCGAGTTCGTTGTTGGCGAAGGATTCGCCGATCGATTGCAGCCCGGCCCAGTCGCCGGACATCGCGAAGTCCATGTTGCCGGGGTCGAGTTCGAGGAACCGCTCCATCGCGCCGTCGGAGCGCTGAATTGCGCCGGTTCCTGGCCACGCTCGCTCGATGTTCGTGAGATCCTGGGTTCGTTCGTCGGGCGTGAAGGGCGTATAATCGACCAGACCACCGTCACAGGCTGTTCTCGCCTCACTGGATGCCTCGGCCGCGAGGTTCGACGGAACGTTGTAGGTCCGTCGTGGGCGCTTGCAGACGTACCGGTAGACGGTCGCGAGCCACGTCGTAGCCGCGAGGTGGGACGGCGACGCGAACACGAACGCACTCCCGAGGACGACGCCGCAGAGAACGAGTGGAATCACGAGGACGTCGATGCCAGTGGCACCACCGACCAGGAGTCCCACCATCGGGAACCCCAGAAGTACATACAGGTCTCCTTCGCGGACGTTGAACAGCGGGACGCGACTCTCTTCGCCGATCGCGTCCATGATCCGTCGCTGGGCCTGACTCTGGTCCTGTGCCATCGTCAGTAGTACCCCGGATCGTTCTCGGTTCGCCGATAGGCCGCGACGCCCTGTTGCCCGTAGGCGTCCGTCGCGACCGAGTCCTGCTTCGTCCCACCAGCGGGCTTCGCACTTTCAGGCTTCGGGGATTCCCCGTTGGACGTATTACCCACTCGCTGTGCGAGTGCTTGCCCAGCGGCGACTTTCGGTCCCCAGCGTGCCGCCGTTCCTGCAACTTTTGGTCCTGCGAGATAGCCAGCGCCGAGTATCGCGCCGACCTTGAGCGTCGCCCTAGCGGCCGTCCCAGCAGCGCTTGTCGCGAGTGGCGAGGCGTACTGGAACAGTTTCCAGACGACGATGACCGAGAGAACTGGAAGCGAGACCGCGACGAAGTGCTGGAGGAAGACGACTCCCGGTGCGAGTGCGGCGCTTGTCCCCTCGTGGAACACCAGTTCGTAGCCGCTGAAGATGAGGGCTATCGGAACCGGCATGATCAGGAGCGGGACGAACCGCATGCAGACCGACTTCGCGATCCGCGAGAGGACCGGGAGATTGCCGTACAACAGCGCGAATCCTATCGGCATCCCGTAGATGAAGACGAACAGAAGTACGTCACGGATGAAGAGCAGGGCCTGAAGTACCCACATCGCGAACCCACCGATACCAGCCATCAGGAGTCCGAGCATGAGATTTTGAATTGGGGTGGCGATGAAACTGCGCATTGCATCCGCGAGAACCCCGATGTTCGGGATGAGAGCGATCGAAATTGCGTCTACTACGTACAGGGAGACAGCTGCAATCCAGTACCAGGCGAAGATGAGGAAGGCACCGGTCCAGGCGACCTTCTTCGTCCGTCGCGCCTCGTACGTGGTTCCGAGGTTGAAGATCGAGATTGTGTGTCGAGCCTGGACACTGACTACCAGCAACAGCAGAGCAACCGCTGTTATTTCGCCTGCGACGAGCGCGTCGTGAATACCGACCCAGGGTTCGTTCGTCGGCGAACCGAAGACGAATGGGCCATCAGTCTCTGGGGTTGGTGTACCGAAGATTTCGTTCGTTAGCGCATCGTATCCGTTCGTCACCCCGTCCTGAAACCAGCCCGTGACTGCCTCGACAATGTCCTTGAACCACTCGATTCCGACGTCGACGAGTGAGACATCCATCATTGCTCGATGCGAGACACGGCTATTTCACAATCAGAAAGGCCGTCACCAGTATATTCGACATCGTACCGACGCTGGAGTGACTCTCCGATTTCAAGCCGCACGATCGCTGTAAACTGTCCCAGTTCCCCGTCTGGAGTACAGGAAACGTTCGAGCTAGCTGTCGTAAATGGGAGCGACGTGCTATAGATCGTTGCTGATTCCCCTGGTGGGAGCGCTACGCTGTCGGCGTCTCCACCGGTATCAGACGACGTATCGTATATCCAGCTTTTGTCTACGTCTTTGTCGGTCGGTTGGGGAACATCGCCTTCGAACAGCAGCTGTGTAACTGCATCTGGTCCTGTCCCGGTGTTTTCGACCGTGAGTATGACTTCCGAACGGGTTGAGGAATTGCCCGCCCCCTCGTACATCTCGTCCGGATGATTCCGCCCGAGCTTCAGCTCGGTAATCTGGACGTCCGGCCTGATGGTGAGCGTTCGCTCGCCGATGGTCTCCTCGCCGTCCAGGGCGTGAACGGTGTACTCACCTGGCGAGTACTGCGTCCCGATGTCGATGGTCACCTTCGAGGACCCCGACGTGACGGAGCGACTGGCGAACGCTTCGCCGTCGGGCTGGATCACGGTTATCTCGTCTATCGATGCGTCGGCGTCGAACTCCACGACGAGCGTCGTGTCGGTCAGGCTGACGTCCGTGAGTGGGTTCGACTGTGCAACGCTGCTCGAATCGTTACAGCCTGCGAGCCCAATAGCAGTACTCGCAACGAGTGTTCTGAGGGCGGTACGTCGGCCGATCGAGTCGGTGCTATCTGTCATGGATGTTGGTCGATCTGCAGAAACGCGCTGATTCGATAGCCTGCGTACAGTGCGACGAGGAACGGAGCCAACGCAACGACCCCGTGATAGAGCAGTCGAAGCCACTCCGAGAGTTCCCACAGGGGATGCCAGGAGACGCTATCGCTGTCGACCACGTAGGCAGGGTCGTTCGCTCGCCAGGACTCTGGTTCGTAGCTCGCTGTGTATGAACCCGGTTCGTCGACAGTCACGACAACAACTCCGGAGGTGTTCGTCCGAACGCGCTGGTCGGCGACGGTGATGTACCCGTCGCGGGGTTCGACCCCGATCGGCGTGGCCGACCGCTCTTCCAGGATCGGATTGTCGAGGACGATCGGAGCCCCCGTCGTTTCGTCTCGAAGTTCGATCCGGAGCGTCGCGGACTCACCATCGGTGTCGATCCGTTCGATCGTGAGGTTGCTCCGTCGGATGGTCCGGGTCTCCTGCCCGACGAACGTGCTGGGTCTGGCCGTGACGTTACGGACGATACCGGTGACGACGATGTCGTTGGCATCGACGTCGTCGTGGCGCACGGCCAGCCCGTCGGTTCGGTTGTACGGCCCGTCCACGACGCCGACGGTGACGTTCTCGTGCATCGACGGGGCGGGCGAGGCGTGGCCAGTTCCCCACGTGTCGACGAGCGTCGGTCCATCACGGATCGGTTCCGCACGCGGACCGACGTGCGCGGGATACGCGTGCACGTACACGGGGAGTGCATCCGAAGGCCGTTGCGTCGTTCCGCCAGCGGACGAGGCGTTGAGGGCGTTCCAGCCAGTGTCCCGGGCGGTGTAGTATCGCCAGATGCCGCGGACACGGCTGCTATCATCCCCACCGAGGGTGAACCCGTGCCACGGCGCGGTTTGGTGGATGGCCAGCCCGGTATCGCCGTTGGGATACATCGCCTCGTAGCTGTACGCGCTGAGGTCGTAGACGGACACGTCGACGGAGTCGGTGACGGTCACCGTGTCAGTCCGCGCTACCGACCCGCTTCGCTCCGCACTCCCCTCACCAACCGAGACCTCTTCTCGTAACTCGACCTCGATGTCGGCTTCGAGCGTCAGCGTCGTCGACCCACTGTCCACGAGCGTGTAGTCGACGACGGGCGTCTGGCTCCCGTCACTCCTCGCGACGACGTCGTCGCCAGACAGGAGCCGAACCGCAGTCACACCGTGGTCGGCGACGCCCCACTCGACCGAGCGGTTCCCTGCCGAACGGTTGCTCGGTAACCGAACTCGGTAGTCGACGAGCCCCCGAACCGTCCCGTTCGGGGCGACGTATAGCGTCGTGTCACCGGGGTCCCGGTGGAGACGCGTCGACGGATGGGCCGCGAAGAGGCTGGCGTGCGCGTCGACGATCGACCGGTTATCGGTCAACTCGGCGTCGGGCGGATGCACGGACGTCGACTGGTCACCCGGAGACAGCTCCGTGAAATCCGACCGCGTCCACGTTGCTGCGGTATGTGGCGGTTCCTTGAAGGTGACGTCCGTACACCGCGACAGTTCCTCCATCGACCGGTTTGCCGTCTCGTCGAGCCGACACTCGTCGCTGGCCTTCGACCAGAGCGTCGCCGTCTCGTTCGCGGTCAGTGGACTATCGCCTGGGTCTGGCGTCGGCGGTGGTCGAGCACCACTCCCCGTGGTTGCGAGGAGACTCCCGACTACACAAAACGCGACGCCGAGGATGGCGACCGCGTGAATGGACTGCGGGCTCGCGGGCTTACCACGGAACAAGGTCGACACACTCCGCGAGCGGGAGGCCCATCATCGACCCGGCGACCGTGTACAGCGGGCCGAGGCCGAGCAGGATGACGACGGACTTCAGCGCGACGCGCTTGTGACGCTTCAGTCGCTCGCGCTGGTCCGGGCTTACCGTGAACATCTCCAGAAGCGAGTCCCCCTGCCAGACGGCGACAGCGCCAATGACGCCGATGCCGGTCGTCAACTGGAAGAACCCGGAAATGACCTCCGGGAGACCGTCTGCCTCACAGACGGCACTGGTCTGGGCCAGCGCCGGTTCGGCGGCGAGTAGTGAGACGACGACAACTGTGAAGAGTGCTCGACGCCTCACACGTCGATTCGTCTGTTCGATACCCCCTTGGTCTGCTGTGTCAGCATTAGATTTCATCTTCGTCTAGGTTCGATAGTAGGCAGTAGGAGCCAACAGGTGGATGCAGATCGACTCGTACGAATCCAGTGACGGAAGCAGTCGGTAACGCAGCCCATAGTCAGACGTGGCCACGAGTCCGTACACACTGGTTCGAGTCGTCCCAGAACGTCGCGTGGGTGCGAATTTCGGGCTACCTTTCGCACCCGTTCGACGTAATCAGTCCATATCCTGCCGACGCCCATCATTCAACTCAACGACACTAATGGGTATGTATATCTAGTATCTATCTTAGTTTAACGTCGAATTATCCGAACGAATTTGCCGGAATACCCTCTATATGGTAGAGATACTGTTGTCGAGTATCCAAAGTAATGTTCTCACTGGCTCCCGACCGGGCCGCAGGGACTTATACAACCAGTATCCGTTGTGGTCGTATGGACGTGCTCGTTATCGGTGGTACCGGCATCATCAGCACTGGCATCACCGAACAACTGAGCCACACCCACCACGGCGTGACGCTTTACAACCGCGGGGAGACGGACGTTTCAGTTCCCGATGGCGTCGATCAGGTACATGGCGACCGCGAGGCCATCGACCAGTTCGAAGCGGACATGGCGGCGCTCGATCCGACGGCTGTGATCGACATGCGCTGTTTCACACCCGAGGAAGCCAGGAGTGCGATCCGCGCGTTCCCCGACGTCGAGCGCTACGTGTTCTGTAGCACCGTCGCCGCCTACGATCACCCGGTCGAGTCGTATCCGATCACCGAGACCGCCGAGCGGAAGGCCGCCGGCGAGAACTACGGCGAAGCGAAGGCGGAGTGCGAGCGCATCTTCGAGCGCGCCCACGAGGAGCGCGACTTTCCCGTCGTGACGCTCCGACCGGGCCACACGTACGGCGAAGGTGGCAACAGAGGTGGCCTCTGCTACTCGCTGGGCTGGGAGCAGACGGCCTTCGTCGACCGCCTCCGGCGCGGGCTGCCGATCGTCGTTCACGACAGCGGCACGTCACTGTGGGCCTCGTGTCACCGCGACGATGTGGCCGCGGCGTTCGTCGCAGCCCTCGACCGCGGCGAAACGGGCGAGCACTACCAGGTCGCGACCGAAGAGTCCCACGCGTGGGACAACTACCTCCAAGCGGCGGCGCGAGCGATCGACGCATCCGAACCGGACATCGTCCACGTCCCGACCGAGTTCATCGCAGCGGCCCTGCCCGACCAGTCGGAACTCCTCACGCGCGACCTGAAGTACAGTCTGACGTACGATTCGAGCAAAGCCCGCGATGCGCTGGGTTTCGACCCAGAGATCTCGTGGGAAGACGGGTTCCGACGAACCGTCTCGTGGCTCGACGAACGCGGAGAGATCGACCCGGCCGAGTCGTCACAGGACGAGGCGCTCATCGCGGCCTGGAACGAGACGCTGGAGGGCGCTCGCTCGACGTTCCCCGAGTGAACCCCAACGGTATCATACAACAGTCCACACACCCGGTGCCAGTGTCTTGAATTGCTCAGTTGCGTGTTCGTAGGTTGTCCACGAGTCACTTCGGTGGCGTCGCCTCCTCACTCGCTTCGAGCGACTCATCAAGCGCCCTGAGGACATCCCGATCGCGCGGATCGTCTGCCCACGAGTGGCGGTACGTCTCGACGTAGAGCCCGATCTTGACACAGATCACCAGTGACGGATCAGGTTCCGCGTCGCTGTAGTCCTCGGTAGCGAACGTGTCTTCGAACCGTTCGCTCGGTTCCCGACGTGGTCGGCACGTGAGGAGATCGGTTCCTCACCAACCCTGATAGCCGGCCAGTACGTAGCGAACAGTACCGATGGTCCCCGACGACGATTTCACGGCAGGTCTCGCCCGGACGGAGAACGAATTAGCACTGACCCAACCATCGAACCACGAATGAACCACCACGAACTCGTCGACGTCGCTGCGATACGACTCGGCGGACTCCTCACCCGGGAGGAAAAACTCTTCGAGCGCTCGGTCGACGCGCCGGCGCTCGTCGACGTCGCGCCCGACGCGGAGGTCACAGTCGAGAACGCCACGGCCGCAGGCCAGCACGCCGTCGACGTCGAGACGCCGCTCGGAACGTTCGAGGCGGCGTACATGCCCTGGCAGTGGCGCGGGCCGGCGTATCCGACCGTCGTCTACCACCACGGCAGCGGCGAGCACCCCTTCGAGTTCGGGCGCTTCGCGTCGAGTTCGTTCCACGGCCTCTTCGTCGGGCACGAGGCGGACCTCCCCATCAACATCGTCGGCGTTCGGGCCCCCTTCCACGACCGGTCGTCGACCGAGTACGCGCGCGCCCTGGGCGACCTGGGGAACTTCGTCGGGATGTGTGCGTCCTCGGCGGCGCTGTTCGAGGCCATCAGGGCCGACCTGGCCGATCGGAGCGAGGCGCCGGTGGTCCTCGCCGGGGTGAGTCTCGGCGGGTTCGCCGCGAACCTCCACCGGGCCTGCTTCGGGACGGCGGACCGGTACGTCCCGTTGCTCGCCGGCGCGGCGTTCGGCGAGCTGTTCGTCTCGTCGGTCTACCGGCATCTGGTGGCCGAGTCGGCCCTGCGTCGGCCGGACCGCCTGCGCGACGTACTCGACTTCACCGACGAGTTCCGCGCCGTCGAGGCCGACGACTGCGCGCCGTTGCTCGCGCGGTACGACCGGATCGTCGAGTACGACGTCCAGCGGTCGTGCTACGAAGGGTTTCCCGTCGCGGTGCTCGAGAAGGGGCACGTGACAGGCGCGCTGGCGGCGGACGCGGTGCGGGCGTACTTGCTGGAGGCCGTCCGGGACGCCGAGAGTCCTGCATAGTGCGTTCGAAGCCATTCTTGGCTTCGATGGAACGAAAGCCCGTGCTAAAGCAGGATACAATTCTGCAAGCCAGTCACTTACAAACCTGAACTCGCCAGTCACCGGTGCGACTCAACCGAATCTTTATGCATTCCTCGTAGTTAGAATGAGGTACGATGAGTGAAGAGACAGCCCGAATTTTAAACCACGCCCGTCAACGCGGTGTCTCCTCTGACGAAGCGTGGGAGAATGTTCGGGAACTCGCCGAGGAGTTCGATTGGGACGTCGAGCGGATGCTATCCGATACCGATACGGACTCTACTGCTGTCTCAGATCGTGAATTGTCGCAGTAGGCGGTATGGACGTCTACGATTCTAATATCTGGATTCACGGGTTAGTGGGGGGCTGTGAGGAAGCAATCGCCCTTATTGACGAAGTGATCCACAACCCCGTCCACGTCGGAGTGAGCGCCTATATCTTCGACGAAGTTATGGAGAATCTGCAGCGCGCAGATCTAGATCAAGAAGTAATTGATAGCGCTCAGACAGAGTTCGCAGCAATAGTGCACGAGAATCACACCGTCCACGGCCCGACGCAAGAAGAACTCAGACAGATGGATCTGGGCGTTCGTCGTCGTGATGACCGGGTAGAAATGATGGCAGAAGTGCTCGGTATTCAAGCTAAGGATGTGCCGATTCTAGTGTACGCACATCAACTTGCCCAGCAGCCAGATACACCGGAGAGTACAATAGTGACGGCCGACCGCGAATTTTCTCGGTTCGACCCTCACCAGCACTTTCAGAATATCTCTATCAGGTTTGTGGACTGCTCCAGCTAGCCTTCAAGTTGGCTCAAGAGGTAATCCTCTGGAGTAATACCTCTATTTGTGCGCTGGATGTCGGTTACCACATGAGCTCTTGTTAGTGTGTGGTACTGGCCTATTGGCCCGAACACGCAGCCCCGATGTGGATTTCTCCTTCGGGACTGTACGAAACACCAACGGGTATGGTGTTCGTCCCGGAACATGGTTGCGGCACGAAATTTTCCACTGCTACCTCCGATTCGTTTACGATAGCGTGGACTCGGCTGGCAGTTCCATAGAAGCTCTTTGATTCGTCCGCTTTCTCCCCAGCGAGGGTATACTGTGCCGAGAAGACTGTTTCAAACTCGTCGGTAGTCAAGAAGAGGTCCAGTGTAATCTCCTGCTGACTGTCGTTTCGCACCGTGAGCTCTATTTCGTTTTCACGGTCCTGGGAGCCACAGCCTGAGAGAAGGGTCGCCCCACCGACACCGAGGATCGAGAGAACGGTTCGTCGTCGCATAGGATTCTCCATGGAGGTAGCGGTAATAAATTGGTCTTGTTTCGACGAGCGAAGCGAGCTAACAGGACACCGGGGCCGAGGACCGTAATTCGCCGTTCAAAGCGACTCCTGGCACACTCGCTGGATACCGTTCCAATGTCTGAGAGTCCTGCATAGAGCGAATCCATGGGCACCGCGAACACCTCGACCGTTCACCTCGACGACTGCCCGATGCGGTCCACGAAAACTCAACGCGAAGCACAGTACGCGGTGATGATGTGTCTCTCTGCCCGCTGCAGGATTCGGCTGACGACAGATTTGTTCACGTCCAGGTGGTCAGCGAGCTCGCGTAACGTACAGCGGCGAGGTGCGTCGTAGTAGCCGTGTTCGACCGCGAGCTCGACGACTTCCCGTTGCCGGGCGGTGAGACCGCCCCCTGCTCCGTCACTACCGGAAATCCGAACGAGCTGGTAGGCTATCTCTCCGGCGTCCAGTTCTTCGCGGAACGCCGAGAGTTGCTCCGGCGACGCCGTGAGGTCGCCGACGAACCACCCGTCTACCAGTCGTAACGGAAACGAGGGAACGACCCCCGAATCTCCCATCGCGCCGTGCGGTGGTGGCGGGGGCGTACTCGCCTCGAAGAGAATCGTCTCATCCGTCGAATGTCGGATTTCGACGTCGGTGAGGGTGGGGATCGCTGCAAGCGTCTCCTCGAGAGCGGGCAATCCAATCGAAGACGTTTCGACGAGCGCCCTGAGTTTCCCATCAGTCGGCCATGCACCCAGCACGTCGAACTCGGTTTCAGGATGGCTCTCTGACAGGGTAACGAGTGCTTCGTTGGACTTGATCTTCAGTGTCGCCTGTGGCATGAATCTAGTTGCATTGATCAGCGATTCTCCAGGTCGCCATCCAGCTGCTGGACGAGTCCGAGCTGGTCGCTTTGCGTCCACGTCTCGACGAGTTTCCCGTCGCTGAAACGATTTATTTCGATGGCCGTGAGTTCGACCGTCTGTCCAGTCGGCTCGACGCCGAACACCGGTTCTCCGTCGTGGGTGCCCGTCATCGTCCATCGCAGTGCGACTTTCTCGTCAGCAGCCAGCATGTCCGCTATCGTGACCGTCGCGTCCGGAAAGATCGCTCGTGTGCTGCTCGCCAGCGCCCGGTACAGGGCGGGTCCCTGCATTTCGGCTGCGAGCTCGCGGTCGTGGATACGGTACGCTTCGTGCACCAGTTCGTTCGCTACGTCTGGGTTCGACCCGTTCCAGACGTCTTCGTACAGCCGGGTGAGCGTGCTCTCGTGTGTCCCCATAGTACCAGCTATTACTGCACCCCGATTGGGTATTGTGGTCAACATGTTGCCATCGACGTGTCGACAGTGGCTCGTTGGGGTGGATTGTTGAGGGGTAGGGGTCCTGGTGGGGGAAACGGTTCTTGCAACGACGAATGCTGGCTTCCGACCAACGCCGCCATCATCCGTTCAATTGCCCGAAAGCCAGCGGCGCACGGCACCACCCGGAAGGTATCCGATACTGGCTGCGACAGCGGCAGTTCCGAACACGAGCACCCCCACGAATGCCAGCTGGCCGACCATCTCTCCGAGCGACTGCGGGAGTGGCGCGACGAACCTGATCGCGTAGAACGCGAGCGACAATGGAACGACCGTCAGGAAACACTTCGCGAACGGTATCCCAGCGAGCGACGTCAGCAGTGCCCAGCCACCCAGAGCTACGGTGAGTACGAGTACGGTATCGACGCCGACACCTGTGACGCCCGCGATCTGGGGGTCGGTGAGTATCTTCGAGACGGCGTAACCGACGGACAGTAGTAGCGACGCGGTTGCGAACAGAGCGAATCTCGATCCGGATTCGAGCCGAATGTGGTCTGTCGCGATACAACGCCCTGTCGGCATCTTTGTCGGTGACTACGAGTGCTAGCGATATCACGGTTGGGGTCTGTTTCGCCAACTTGTTGCGATATGGCGAAGTTATTTATACATTGGTTCGTAATTATGCAACAGGATGCTCACGGAAGGGGAGCTTCGCGCACTCGTCGTCCTCCACGGTGAGCAGACAGTCTCCGGACTCGCGAACGAACTCGACCGAAGTCTCAGCTACACGTCCGAACTCGTCGAGCGTCTTGAGACCACTGGCCTCGTCGAGACGCGCCGAGACGGAAAGACGAAACGGGTCCGACCATCCGACGCGAAAGCATTGGAACTCCTCGCAGACATCACGCAAACGCACTCTCATGTCGAGTGGCCCGAACTGTTGTCTGGGGCGACGCTTCGCGTCCTCTACTATCTCGACACACCGCGGGCTGTAACCGATATCGCACGCCGTGCCGACGTCCACAGGAGTACCGTCCATCGCGCCCTCGATCCACTCCAGCATCGAGGGATCGTCTACCAGACCGAAGACGAAGCCTATACACTGAACGAGGGATTCGAAGGTCTGAGCACGCTCGCCCGGGAACTCGCTCACCACAGCCATCGCCAGACCGCCGAACGGCACACCGACACCTACACCATTCTCTGGGAGTCGCTCGACGAGTTCCTCGTGCAGACTGCCGACGAAATTACTAACGATGATTTCGTCCCGACCGGGCCAGAGCAATTCCAGGCTTACGACCTACCTCTCCTGGCACGCGACCGTCGGTATTACCTCTATTCGGAGACCACGAGTGACCTCTCACCGGAGACGTTGTGCTGTCACATGCTCGTCATCGATTCGGGAGCACGAACTCAGTCGTACTGCCTGCTCTTGCTCAGTCACGTGGACGTCGACCGTGACGAGCTACGTGCACAGGCTGTTACGTACGACGTCGACGATCTCGTCGAGGATCTTTTCACCTATCTCGACACGAACGGTGAGCAGCGGACGTCTCGACTTCCCAAGTGGGAGGAGTTCCAGGAACTGGCTGCGGACTATGGAGTCCTAACATGAGAGCGCGGTTCGACAGTTCGTATATTCGGTCGGAACTCGAGCGTATCGGCCAGGGGCTAGAGGAACCCCTCACCGTGTTCCTGATCGGCGGTGGTTCGATGGCGTTCCGTGGGCTCAAGGACACGACCAAAGATATCGACCTCATCGTTGCGTCCGGCAATGACCTCGGCCAGCTTCAGGCAGTACTAGTCGAACTGGGATACGATATCGTTCGGGAACCGGACGAAGCATACGAAGCGCTGGGGGCCCAGCGAATCCTCGAGAACGATGATGGGTGTCGTATCGATGTCTTCAATCGGCAGGTGATCGACAAACTGGTTCTCTCTGACGGGATTCGCGAGCGGAGCGAGCGGTACCTCGACCCGGGGAATCTCGTCGTCGAACTCGTGAGTCCAGAAGATATCTTCCTGTTCAAAGCGGTTGCCGGACGTGTGGACGACGTCGAGGACATGTTTTCGCTGCTGCAGACCGGCCTCGATTTCGACGTCGTCGAAACGGAACTCGCTGCGCAGATCGAACTCCTGGAGCAAGAACTGTTCGTGACGTACGTGAACGAGGCATTGAGTGATCTCACCGAACGACACAACGTGACGACACCGTTGCACGACCCCGTCGCGGAGATAACGGAGCGCGTCTACGAGGAACTCGAAGTGCTTCACAGCCTCGACGAACCGAAATCGATGCCCACCCTGCAGCGAGAACTCGATTACGCCACGACTGAGCTACAGGAAATCGTGAGTCGTCTCGAGGAGAAAGGTACTGTCACAGTGACCGATGGTCGCGTCGAACGTCTCTCCACAACGATATAACGGTGCGACTGATGCGGAGATGCGTGATAGTGGTCGTTGTAACTTTTTACCGGCGTTCGCCGGTACCGTCCACGTCGAACGCCGGTAAGGGCTTACAACGACCACTATGAGCCGTTACTCGCCAGGTACGACCGGCTCGTCGAGTACGACGTCCAGCGGTAGTGTTACGAGGGCATGCCGGTTGCCGTGCTGGCGAAGGGCCACGTGACTGGCGCGCTGGCGGCGGACGCGGTCCGGGAGTACTTGCTGGAGGCCGTCCGGGAATCGGAGCGTTCTACATAGTGCGAAAGAGGCCGTTTGACGACCAGTGGTTATAGCCGTTTCACGACGCCGTCACTGGACTATCCCGCCGTGAGCCAGCGGCGCACGGCACCACCCGGAAGGTATCCGATACTGGCTGCGACAGCGGTCGTTCCGAGAACGAGCAGCGCTACCTTCGAATACGTCTGTCGCTAGTCTCGCCGACGTGAGATGGCGCTGGTCCTCATCACGATTTCCACGATCTGGAAACCGAATCGGGGGACTTCGAGAACGCGCTGCCTCTCTCCGAGTGCCGGTGCCAGTTCCGACTGGCAGTCCCCCCACGCGGGGCGGTGATTCTGGTATCCCTGGCGTGGGCATCTGGCCTGTCTCACCGCCCGTTTCTGTCCGACCGAGTCACAGTTACTTCACGACCGGATTCGCGTCGGGATTCCACACGGGTCGTGGAACCTACTCCTCGCCGACGGCCACCCGCTCGCCCGACGCCGCTGATTCGAAGATCGCCGCCAGCGTGTCGGCGTGGGCGACGCTCTCCTCGCGGTCGAGCCGCGGCGTCTCGCCGCGTTCGACGCAGTCGGCGAAGTGTTCGACCTCCAGGCGGTAGTGGTCGGTCGCCTCGAACCGCTCGGTCACTTCTCGGCCGTCGACGGCGTAGGTGAGGGACGTCTCGTTCTCGACGCCGACGTCGAAGGTGGGCTCGGCGCGGAGCCAGCCGTCGGTCGTCTCGACGCGGTAGTACTGGGTCAGCGGCGTCTCGAAGCCGCACTGGACCCGCGCGACGGCGCCGGAGTCGTATTCGAGGACGCCGGCCATCTCGGTGTCGACGCCGCAGTCCCGACCGTCGTGGGTGGTCGCGTACACCCGGTCGGGTTCGCCGAGGAACAGGCGCGCCGCGTTGACGGCGTAGGTGCCGACGTCGAGAATCGACCCGCCCTCCAGGTCGGGGTCGAGTCGGATGTCCTCGGCGCCGTCGGGCATGCGGAACGTGAACGTCGACGTGACGGTGCGGACCTCGCCGAGTTCCGACGCGACGATTTCGGCGGCGCGCTCGGTGAGCGGGTGGAAGCGATACATGAACGCCTCCATCAGGGTGACGCCGCGTTCTTCGCAGTAGTCGAAGACGGCGGCGGTCTCGCTCGGGTCGCCGGTGACGGGCTTCTCGCAAAGGACGTGGAGCCCGGCGTCGGCGGCGGCCCGGATCCACTCGGCGTGGAGGCCGTTGGGCAGCGGGATGTACACCGCGTCGACGTCGGCCTCCTCGAGGAGCGCGTCGTAGCTCCCGTAGGCCTCCGGAATCCCGAACTCGTCGGCGACCGCCTGCGCGGCGGATTCCTCGCGCGAGGCGATGGCCCCGACCTCGTGGTCGCTCGCGACGATCGCGGGAATCACCGACGCAACGCCGATATCGGCCGTGCTGAGTACTCCGAATCGCATACCTAGGTATATTCGGACTGCAACCTAAACCCATGGGTATCGACAACACCTGTTGTGAACGAGTGACGTCGCGTCGCTCGCCGACGTCGGGCGCTGTCGTGCCGCTGGGGCCAGGCCTTCGAACGCTCGATTCTCGAGCCCAGAATTATCAGTTTCACATACAACTAACTAAATTGAGTGATATTGTCGAATCGTTGTCGCCCGTTCGTTCGAATGGACAGCCGGAACGTGCAGATTGGCCGTCGCTGGAGGGCCTCGCCCGGACTGTACCGCGTCGTCCGTTTGGCTGTCTGACCGGACGGCCCGACCGGGTCGGTGGGTGGTTGGGACGAACACTGGGCCGCGGACACTTTCAGGTCGACGTCGTGGGAACCCGCGAGTGACCGGTTCGCCGGTCGGCGAACGAGGTCGTCACCGCTTGCGCTGCGAAACGCATGGTCGAAATGACGGGAATAATATAAACACGATCACCAATCAGCTTTTCGTATACTTTTTGTGAGGCACGGTCGCGGGCGGACGTCCAGTCGGGCACCCTCCGCACCGTCTGCTCACTCGCTGACCGACTCGACGGCGACGTCGGTGAACAGCGTCCGTTCCTCCGTCGGGACGTGGCGTTTCTCCCCAGCGATCTCGAACTCGGCGGTCGATCGGATGTCTTCGGCCGACCGCCCGACGCGGAGTTCGTAGGCGCCGGAGTGGACCGACAGGCGCTCGGCCTCGTCCAGGAACGCGAACTGGGTCGCGTCGAGTTCGAAGGTGACTCGCACGCGCTCGCCGGGGTCGAGGGAGACGCGCTCGAACCCCCGCAACTGCTGGACGGGGCGGACCAGCGGCGGGTGCCGGTCGTGGGCGTACAGCTGGACGACCTCGTGACCGGGGACGTCGCCAGCGTTTGCGACGGTGACGCTCGCCCGAATCGTCCCGTCCGGCCGAATTTCCCCGGCGGAGAGTGCCAGGTCGCCGTACGTGAACGTCGTGTAGCTCTCGCCGTGGCCGAAGGGGAACAGGGCGTCCCCTGGCGTGTAGACGTAGTCGTTGCGGACGTCGTTAGGCTTACGGCCGTAGTGGACCGGCAACTGGCTGGCCGAGTGGGGCAGTGAGACGGGGAGGCGCCCGCTCGGGTTGTGGTCGCCCACCAGTACGTCGACGACGCCGTTGCCACCTTCTTCACCGGGTAGCCAGGCGTGCAGTACGGCGTCGGCGACCTCGGTCACCGATTCGAGCGCGTGGGCCTTCCCGCTCAGGACGACGGCCACGAGCGGCGTGTCCGTCGTCACGACGACGTCGAGGAGCGTCTGCTGGACGCCGGGGAGCGTGAGGTCGGTGACGTCGCGGCCCTCGCCGCTGGTCGACACCGACGGACGCTGGCTCGCCGCCTCGTCGGTGTCGCTGTGGTCGACCGCCGAGTTGCCGCCGACGAAGGCCACGGCGACGTCGGCCTCGGCCGCGGCGTCGGCGGCGTCTGCGACGTCGGCCATCGAAGGGCCCGTGAGCGTACAGCCGGGCTCGTGGGTGACCGCGTCCTCGCCGAGCCTGTTCTCCAGTCCGTCGAGTGGTGAGACGATGTCGATGCCTGCGGCCTCGTCTTCGAGTTCCGGGAAGTGCGCGAGGTAGGCGTAGTCGCCCAGGAGTCCCTCTGTGGCGTCGGCCTTCGGGCCGATGGCGGCGATAGAGTCGCCCTCGGAGAGGGGGAGCAAGCCACTCTCGTCTTCCAGGAGCGTCACCGACTCCCTGGCCGCTCGGCGGGCCAGGTCGCGCTGCGCGGTCGTTTCGAACACCTCGTCGACCGCGTCGGGGTCGACGGGGTCGGCCTCGAACAGCCCCTTGCGGACCTTCGTCCGGAGCACGCGGCGGACGGCTCGGTCCACGACCGACTCGTCCAGGTCCCCGTCCTCGACGGCACCGACGAGTTCGTCGTAGGCCTCTATATTCGCCAGTTCGACGTCGATGCCGGCCGAGAGCGCCGCGATGGCCGCCTCGCGGTCGTCGGCCGCGACGCCGTGTTCGACGCGCAGATTCTTCACGGCGCCGTAGTCCGAGACGACGAGGCCGTCGAAGCGCCACTCCCCGCGGAGGTGGTCGGTGAGTAGCCAGCGGTCGGCCGCACACGGGACGCCGTCGACGTCGTGGTAGGCGTTCATCACCGACTCGACGTCGGCCTCGCGGACGGCGGCCTCGAAGGGAAACAAGTGTTCTCGAAGCTCTCGCGGCCCGAGCGAGACGGTCCCGCGGTTCTTCCCGCCCTGGGGCGCGCCGTGACCGACGAAGTGCTTGACCGTGGCGGCGACGCCGTCCGTGGGGCCGTCGCCCTGCAGCCCGTCGACGTAGCGACAGCCCATGCGGGCGACCAGGTAGGGGTCTTCGCCGAAGGTCTCCTCGGTGCGGCCCCATCGCAAGTCCCGGGCCAGGTCGAGGACTGGCGAGAGCGCGTGACGCACGCCCAGGGCCTGCAACTGCCGGCGGATCTCCGTCGTGCACTCGGCGACGAGGTCGGGGTCCCACGTGCTCGCGAGCCCGATGGCCTGGGGGAACGTGGTCCCGCCGGGGCCCATGTAGCCGCTGAGACACTCCTCGTGGGGGAGCGCCGGAATCCCGAGTCGGGTGTCCGCGAGGACGTCCTGGGCCTCGTTGACGGTCGCGGCGGCGTTTCGGGGGAGGAGGTCGCCCTCCCCGCAGAGCCGGGTGAACTCGCCGATGCCGTCTTCGAGGTGGCCTCCGGCGTGCTCGGGGTCGAACTCGTCGCCGTCGAACAGCACCGACGGGGCCAGCCCGCCGAGCTGTGCGACCTTCTCTGCGAGCGTCAGCCGGTCGAGGAGGTCGTCGACCCGTCCGTCGACCGATACCGACGGGTCACGGTAGCGAGGGCTGTCTGCGTCTGCCATGGATACCAGCGCAACGGCCGACCCGAAAAGCGATCTGGTTCGAAACGATCAATTGGTACGAATCAACAGTCCTGCCCGTCGTCTGGCGGGTTTCGACCGGTCCTGACGGGGTCTGAGCACAACTGTTGGGGGCCAGTGGCGGGACTCACCCCGGCGGGCCGTCCCACTCGTGGCCGGCGTCCTGGGGGTCGTAGCCGATGGCGGCGCGGGCGTGTTCGAGGTCGAACCACCGGTTCTGATTGTCGCTGACGCCGAAGAAGATGCCGTACTCGACGCCGTCGTCGGCCAGACAGCACTCGACCTGGTGGGCGAAGTCCCGCCGGGACTGCCAGGTGCACTTCATCCGGGCGACTTCGCGTTCGTACGCCTCGCTGTCGCGCTCCCACTCGCCGTCGTCGACGCCGGACTCGGCGTTGCCGTAGGGGTGGTCGTACGCGGGCATGTTGACCGTCCCCGTCCGGAGCGCGTAGAACCGCTTCGGGTAGTCGTACGCCTCGACGTAGTAGCGGCCCAGGTCCTCGCCGAAGCTCTTGGTGGCGCCGTAGAACGAATCCGGGCGCACCGGGTCGGTGTGGTCGAGGACGAAGTCGTACTCACCGTGGTAGAGTTCCGGGGCGAACTCCCGCTCGTAGTTCCCGACGACGTGGTTCGACGAGAGGAAGACGACCGTCTCGATCTCCTCCCGCCGGGCCGCCTCCAGCGCGTTGTACGTCCCGACGACGTTGGGCTCGAACACGTCCGACCAGTCGCCCTCGGGTTGCGGGAAGGCGGCCATGTGGACCATCGCGTCCCGGCCTTCGGCGGCGGCCCGGAGTTTCTCCTCGTCGGCAACGTCCCCGACGATTGTTTCGTAGCCGCCGTAGGGGTGATCGTCGGGCCTGTCGGAGCGGTTGTAGTAGGTAAATTCGTACGCGTCGTCGTCGTGCAGGTGGTCGATCAACGCCGTCCCGCAGCGACCGTAGGCTCCCGTGACGAGGACGTCCATATCGGATCCGGTCGACTTGCGGGCATTAAAACATCGGTTTCGGGAACGCCGAACGGGACGGCTGGCCCGGACGTCGATACCGGACGTGCTCGGCTACGCGTCGCTGTAGCGCTCGAGGGCGTCCTCGTCGACGGTGATTCCCAGGCCGGGCTCCTGGGGGACGGCGAGACTGCCGCCGCTCGGGTCGAACGGCGTCTCCAGGATCTCCTCGCGCATGGGGTTCTCGCTCCGGTCGAACTCGACCATCATCGGGTCGGGGACGTTGCGGGTGTGGGGGTAGTCGGCGACGATGGCGGCGAACTGGACGGCTGCGGCCAGGCCGACGGCGCTGTTCCAGATGTGCGGCCGGACGGCGACGTTCTCCGTCGAGGCCAGGTCGGCGATGCGGCGGGCCTCGGAGAGGCCGCCACAGCGCGCCAAATTGGGCTGGACGACGTCGACCAGGCGGTCGTCGATGAGTCGTTTGAACGCGAACCGGCCGTAGTGGGCCTCGCCGGCGGCAAGCGGCACGTCGACTTTTTGCTTGAGTTCGCGGTAGCCCGACTCGTTCTCCGGCGGGACGGGCTCTTCCATCCAGGTGATGTCGAACTGCTCGATATCCCGTGCCAGCTGCAGGGCCTGGTCGGGCCGGAGGTTCCCGTTGACGTCGACCATCAGGCGGGCGTCGTCGCCGAGGATCTGCCGCGCGGTCCGGACGCGCTCGACGTCCGTGTCCGGGTCCGCGCCGATCTTGATCTTGGCGGCCTCGAACCCCTCGTCGACGGCGGCCTCGATCGGCTCTTCGATCGGGCGGTCGCGCTCGGTGTAGTACATCGTCGACGCGTAGGGCAGCAGTTCCTCGCACTCGGTGCCCCCGAGCAGGCGGTGAACGGGCCGGCCGACGGCCTTCCCGCGGATGTCCCAGCACGCCACGTCGACGGCGCTGACGACGCTCTGGACGAAGACGCTGCCGCCGAAGTGGTAGGGGTTCGTGTACGAGCGCGTCGCGAGCGACTCGACGTCGAAGGGGTCCATCCCGACTACGTCCTCGCGGAACAGTTCGTCGACGGTGGCCTCGACGATGGGACCGGGCGCGAACGCCTCGCCCCAGCCGACGGTGCCGTCGTCGGTCTCCAGCCGGAGCAACGTCGTCGCACGGTCGTGGCCGAAACTGCGCGCGTCCCCGAGCCCCTCGCCGTCCGGGAGCGCGTGCGAGAGTCCGTGGACGGTCAGATCGCTGATCTCCATGTCACACAGCGGTAGCGGGCGCTGCATATAGCTTGTGAGGGACGGGGGCGCTTGTCGGTGAAACGGGTCTGTTGAAATCCTTTGCTTCAGAATCACACCGCGTGCACCAGTCGGAAGGTGCGTCTGTGAAGTGGGTGGGTGTTTTGGTGGGTTAGGTGTGGGAGAAATGTGACCGCCAACAACCAGAAAGCCCTCGGCGCGCTCCGGTCCCGGGGCTTGCTGCGCTCCTCGCTCCGCTGTCGTTCGAAAGACGCTTCGCGTCTTTCGTGATGACGAGAGAGCTTCGCTCTCTCGAACCACGGTGCTAGCGGCGCCCGGGTTCCCGGAGCGCGCCTCGCCCTTTCAGTCCTCCAGGTACCGCACCGCAGGCCTGCCCTCCCCCTGGTCGCAAGAGCCTCGCTTTCGCTCGGCTACTCGCTCCCGGCCGACCGCCTTGCGGAAGGAAGCGTGTCGCTCGCCGGACGGCGAGCGACCGGGGAGGGATGGTGGAGGCAACCGCGAGCGCCTTCATGGCGCGAGCTACGGCTGGCCCTGGTGGACTGAAAGGGCGAGGTGTGGTCGACGAAGCACGGCGCAGCAAGTACCGGAGCGAAGCGAGGAACGCAGCAAGCCGCGCGAGTCGAGCGCGCCGAGGGCTTTCGAGGTGTTTGTGTCCTCAGTCACGTCGACGATTCGAATTCACCAAATCGCTCACTACACACATTGTATCGACCACAACTGGGTCAGCATATATCACCTGCTGCCGATTTCAACGGAGTGGGTGAAACCACCGCAGAACCCAGGTAGACGATGGGTTTATTGGAGCGGGCCCGGAGATTTCGCCAATGCCTCTGTCAGCCGATGGGGTGCGCGAGCACCTGCGGGGCGTCGCGGTCGGCCTCCTGACGCCGTTCGACGACGCGGGCGACATCGAACACGAGAAGATCCGGGCCAACGCGCGGGCCCTCTCGGAGGAGGGCATCCAGACGTTCCTCGCCGCGGCGAACATCAGCGAGTACCACTCCCTCTCCCGGGACGAACGCGTCGCCGTCACGGAGACGGCGGTCGAGGCACTCCCGGACGACGCCTGCGTCCTGGCCGGCGTCGGCGGCAGCACCGCCGCGGCGACGGACCTCGTCGGCGCGTACGAGCGCTGCGGCGCCGACGCGATGATGGTGATGCCCCCCGACCACACCTACCTCCACGAGCAGGGACTGCTCGACTACTACCGCGAACTCGACGCCGCCACGGACCGCCCGCTCGTCCCCTACGTCCGCGGGTTCGACCCCTCCGTCGACTACCTCGCCGACCTCACCCGTGTCGACGGCGTCGTCGGGATCAAGTACGCGCTGGCCGACGCCGTGAAACTCGGCGCTGGGGTAGCGGCCGGCGCGGACGACGTCGTCTGGGTCGACGGCCTCGCCGAACCCTACGCCGTCTCGTTCTGGGCCGAGGGCGCAGAGGGCTTTTCCGCCGGCGTGAGCAACTTCCGGCCAGAGGTCGGCCTGGCGCTGTTCGACGCCCTCGAAGCGGGCGAGTGGGAGCGGGCGCGCGAACTTCGGAACGCCTGCCTGCCCTACCAGCGCTTCCGCGACGAGACCGGCGCGGACAACACGATTCCCGGTGCGGCGAGCGTCCCCGCCGTCAAAGAGGGTCTGGAGCTGGCGGGTCTCCACGGCGGGGCGGTCCGGGAACCGATCCGGCCGCTCTCGCCCGACCAGCGCGAGCGCGCCCGCGAACTGTACGACCGCCTCGACGACGACATCGACCGGCTGGTCGACTGACCGCGACGCGGTTCCGTTCTCGTATTGGAATACAGATCGGGTGGCTCCGTCCAGTTAGACGGACTGGAGGGTCCAGCGCTGGTGGTCGCCGCCGTTGTCGGGCCACTGCTGGACGTCGTCCCCGTCGGCCGTCCCGGCGCTCGCGACTTCGGCGACCTGCCCGCTGTGGGCGTTGACGAACCGGTACTGCCCGTCGGCCGTCGCCTCGATGGACCAGCGCTGGCAGGCGTGGCTGGTGTCGGCCCACTGGCGGACGTTGGCGCCGTCGCTCGTGTCGGCGTTGGCGACCTCCAGTAGCTTCCCGCTGTGGTCGTTCACGACGGTGTACGTCCCGTCCCCGGTCTCGGTGACCTCCCACTGCTGGCAGGCGTGGCCGGTGTCGCCGTACTGGCGGACGTTGTCGCCGTCGGCCGTGCCGGCGAAGGCGACTTCCAGCAGTTTCCCGCTGTTGCCGTTGGTGATGCGGTAGGTTCCGGCCTCGATCGGTCCGTCGCCAGTGCTTCCGTCGGAGCCTCCGCTCCCGTCGCTGCCGGAGTCGCCACCACCGCCGGAGCCATCATCGCTTCCGGAGCCATCATCGCTTCCGGAACCGCCACCGCTTCCGGAACTACCACCGGTACCAGCACTCCCGCTGCCGACGCTACACGGGTAGTCGCCGCTCGCCGGCATCGGGCTCTGGCTGCTCGGGGTGCCGTCGCAGGCGACCACCGGCCAGTCGTTCGCGTCCCACTGGATCCGGTCGATCATCAGCTGGCGCTCCTCCAGGTCGGTGGTCGCTTCGACGTGGTAGAGCATCCACCAGTCACCGGCATCGTCCTGGATCGCGGTGTTGTGACCCGGGCCGACGAACCGGTCGGTCCCCGCCAGCACCGAGACGCCGCTGTGGTGTTCGTTCAGCTCTCTGAGATCGCTCCCGTTCTGGTTGTAGTACGGGCCGGTGAACGACTCTGACCGGCCGACCTCGACACCGTAGGTGCTGTCGGCGCCCTCGCAGCAGTGGCCGGTCGAGTAGAACAGGTAGTGGTAGCCGTTCTCCTCGACGATCATCCCGCCTTCCCGCATGTCGCCGGCGAGGTGGAACGTGGTGCCGGGGACGTAGTCGCGGCCGTCGGGCGTGAGTTCGACGCCGTGGATGCCGTACCAGCTCCCCCACACCATGTACGGCGTCCCGTCGACGACGCGGAACTCCGAGTCGATGCAGTTGGTCATCCCCAGGTCTTCGGCCCGGAACACCGGACCCTGGTCCGTGAACGGGCCCTCCGGCGTCGGCGACGTCGCCAGCCCGATGCCAGGATTGTCCTGGCTCCCCCACGTCGAGTAGGAGTAGTAGAGGTGGTACTGGCCGTCGTAGTAGGTGACGTCGGGCGCCCAGACGCCGGCGTCGGGGTCGTTCCGCCAGTCGGGCTGGCTCTGCAGCGCGGCGCCGACGTAGGACCAGTTCACCAGGTCCTCGGACGTGGCGATGGGGACGACGTCGTTGGGCGTCTCCGTCCCGTAGACGTAGTAGGTCCCGTCGTCGGCTTGGACGGCGGTGACGTCGCCGAAGCCGACCGGACCGACGGGATTGTGGTAGTGGTCGGGGCTCTGGTCGGCCGTCGCCGCGCCGCTCAGCCCGAGGGCGCCGGCCGCGAGCGTCCCGGCCCCGAGAGACTTCAGCACGCTCCGCCGGCCCAGATTGGCGTCCGGCCCGGGTTCGTCCCCCATTCAGACCTCCTCGAACGTCCAGCGCTGGTTGTCGCCGCCGGTCCAGGGCCACTGGAGGACGTTTGCGCCGTCCGCCGTGGAAGCTCCCTCGACGTCAGCGACCTTGCCGCTGTGGGCGTTCTCCAGCCGGTAGGTCCCGTCACCGTTGTCGACGAACCGCCAGTGCTGGCAGGCGTGGCCGGTGTCGGCCCACTGGCGGACGTTGGCGCCGTCGCTGGTGTCGGCGTTCGCCACTTCCAGCAGTTTCCCGCTGTGAGCGTTGGTGAGGGTGTACGTCCCGTCGCCGTTGTCGGTCACGTCCCACTCCTGGCAGGCGTGGCCGGTGTCGCCCCACTGCTGGACGTTGGCGCCGTCGCTCGTGTCGGCGCTGGCCACCTCCAGGAACTTCCCGCTGTTGGCGCTCGTGATGCGGTACCGGCCGTCGCTGATCTGCGCACCGCCCGTGCCGCCACTCCCGCCGTCGCCACCGCTGTCGCCGCTCCCGCCGTCGCTTCCACCACCGTCGCCGCCACCGCTGCCACCGGTCCCACCTGCGCAGTTGGTGTTGCCGCTGACGGTCGTGTTTCCAGCGTAGGTCTCGATGGCACCGCTGCCGTTGCCGCAGAAGTCGTTGTTCCGGATGGTGTTCGCCTCCGTGTCCGGGCCGGTCTCGTAGACGCCGTAGGAGCCGTTGTCGTGGATCTGGAGATTCTCGACCGTGACGTTGCGCGTGTAGGGATGGTCGTTCGAGTCCCGAGAGTCGATGCGGACGCCCTCTCCGTCGTTCCCGGTGATCGACCCGCCGCGGATAGCGGTGTCGCGGGTGTCCTGTACGAGCGCACCCGACCCGCAGCTCTCGAGGGCGACCTCGTCAATGGTGATGCCGCGGCTGCCCGAGACGGTGAACACCCCGCGGCCGCAGTCGACGGCGTCGACCCGACCGACCGAGATGTCCGGGCCGGCGTCGTTCGCACAGCGAAAGCCCGCGTACCCACCGCCCTCGTCGCACCGGGTCGCGTCGACGTGGTCGACGGTGGCGCCGCTCGTGTCGTTGAGGAGCAACCCGCAGCCGGTGTCGACGTCCGTCGCCGTCACGGTCCCGACGTCGATGTTGTCGACGCCGTAGGTCTCGACGGCGTGGGTGCTCGAACCGCTGATGGTCGCGGAGTCGAGCGTGACGTTCCGCGTCCGCGGGCCGTCGCGCCCGTCGATGCGGATGCCCAGACCGGCGGAGAGATCCATCGTGACGTCGCCGATGACCACGTCGCTGCAGTGGGAGATCCGGATCCCGTACCGGGGATTCCCGGTGACGGTCAGGCGCGGAATCTCGATGGCCTCGGCGTTCTGGGCGCGGACCGGGACGACCCACGGTTCGCCCGAGTCGGTCACGTCGATGGATCCCGGGACGTCGAAGACGGTGTAACTCGGCAGGTCGACGGCGCGCAGACTGCCCGCGCTCCCCGTCGACCCGGTCGCCTCGACGCGGACCGTCTCCTTCGCCGTGCGGCCAGGGGTCAGGCTGTCGACTGCCGCCTGCATCGCGTCGACGAAGTCCCCGCCGGCGTACACCTCGGAGCCGCCGTTCTCGGCGACGAACTGTCCCCCGCTGTTCGAGACGAGGGCGTCGTGACTGTCCGCCTGGGCCGCCCCGATCGCACTCGTCGCCAGGCCTGCGCCGGCCAGGGCAATGGCCCGTCGCCGGGTGAGGTGCGTACTGTCACCGCTCGGCCTCCGCTCGTCCGTCTTCGCTCTCTCGTCGGTTCCACCCGTGGCACCGTCGCTCCTGTGACGCTGGTTCGACATGGATTGCGGGCTATCCTACACCGGTGGTGTCAATTACTATGCATGTGGTATGTCCCCGATCACCGGAGAAAACAGTGGCTACTGTTCCCGAAGCGGGAACGTCCGGTGGCCGTAGTACTGGGCAGTGCTCGAGTCGTTGAAACCAAAACATTCGGGTACATCGCTTCTCTATCCCGATATTCCACCGATCGACTGGTTGATCCACTGTCGTCAGTTCGAAGCGTCCGTCCGTTTCGATCGCCGAGTGCGTTCGCGCCTGCCGAACGAAGCTACGTCGGCTGTTCGGGGCCGTAAACCCGCGAATCGCGAAGAATTATTTTCGACCGAGTGAATCGTTCGTGGTGAATAATGGTGTCGCAGGGGTAAAACGTCACATAACTAGTACTGTAACGGTTCGGACTGCGGGAACCGCACCCGAGCACTCCGGGCTGGCCATCCCGGTCTCAACCAGGTGACGACTGTTCAGCGACGAAACGCTGCATCGAGCGCTCTCGACGACAGATCGCGGTCCTCGTCGAGGATTCGTCTCTCGTTCGATGACACCGGAATATTTATTATCTTTTCATATATACCACTGGATGGTATGTCCAAACACGACAGGCGGTACGCGGACGTCGTCGACAGGCGGAAATTCCTCGCGGTTACGGGGGCGTCTGGCGTCGCCGCACTCGCAGGTTGCAGTGGTGATGGGGACGGGTCAGACGGCTCAGACGGATCTGACGGGTCTGGTGACGGTTCGGATGGCTCCGGTGACGGTGGCGACGGCGGTGACGGTGGCGTCATCGACAAGACGCACGCCAGCGCACTGCAGGCCAACCCGAACGACCGAACGATCAACCCGCATCACACGCAGAACGCCTCCGAACCGGCAACACAGCTCGTGTTCGACCGGTACGCGGCGTACTCCTTCGAGTCAGAGGAGTTCATCATGTCTGCGCTCGAGGAGTGGAACTTCGACGGCCAGACGGTCACGCTGACGTTCCGTGACGACCTCACCTGGTCCGACGGGAGTCAGGTCACGACAGACGACATCGACGTCCAGTTCAAGATACGGAAGATGACGGGCGACGCGATCTGGGGGTTCGTCGAGAGCACCGAGGTCGTCGACGACCTGACCTACCAGCTGAACCTGGCCGGCGAGACGAATCCGGTGATGGTGAAACACCAGCTCGCGAACATGTGGGTGGACACGCCCGCCGCCGTGTTCGAGCAGTTCCTCGACCAGGACGCCTCCGAAGTCCAGACGTGGTACTGGGAGGACAGCGACGAGGACGTCCTCACGAGCGCTGGCTGGAAGTACGTCGACCGGAACCAGCAGGAGTGGAACTTCGAGCGCAACGAGGAGTTCCGCAAGGCTGACAACATCAACTTCTCGAACTACAAGTTCGACGCCTATCAGGAAGCGAGCGTCCCCCAGCAGGACTTCACTGCGGGAAGCCGCTTCGACAGCAACTGGAGCATGTTCGCCCCGCCGGAGACGGTCGAGGGGTTCCAGGACCACGTCGTCGAGGTGCGGTCCATCCCCGCCAAGTGGGGCTACGGGATGGTGTTCAACCACGACGACCCGGTCTTCGGCGACCGCGCGGTCCGACAGGCCATCGCCTACGTCATCAACCGCGAGGAACTCGTCGCCAACGCGGGCCCGCGAACGAAGTTCCCGGCGAGTGTCCCCTGTGGCATCGCGCCGAAGAACATCGACCAGTGGCTCGGTGACCAGAAGAGCAACTTCAACGACTACGGCGTCGGCGAGAGCGACACCGAGTCGGCGACGCAGGTCCTCGAGGACGCGGGCTACTCGAAGTCCGGCGACACCTGGCAGACCCCCGACGGCGAGGCCATCAGCGCCGAGTACCTCACCCCTGCGGGCTGGTCCGACTTCACGACGATGACCAACACCATCGTCGACCGGCTCAGCGACTTCGGCTTCGACCTGACCGTCGCGAGCCAGCCGACGAGCGACTGGCAGGGCTCGCTGATCGACAGCAACTTCAAAATCGGGACGTTCTACTGGCTGCCGGGCCAGGCCCGGTCTGCGTTCCCGTACTACCCGCTGCGCCACCAGCTGGTGAACGACGCCATCAGCGGCGGGCACAACTACCCGGCCGAGGAAGAGCAGACCATCCCTGCGATGAGCGGCGACGGCGAGACGACGCTCGTCCCGCTCGACAAGGTCGACGAGATCGGGACCGTCCCGACCAACGAGGAGGCGATGCCGATCGTCCAGGAAGCGGCCTGGCACAACAACGTCGACCTGCCGATGCTCTCGCTGGTCTCCAAGTTCGAGCAGTCCTGGGTCACGAACGACGAGTGGACCCTCGCCGAGGAAGGCGACGTCGACCGCAGCATCAAGTGGCCGCCCTTCTGGCTGCCCCGAGAAGGCAAGATGGAGGCCCAGGAGTAGGAACCACACCTCACCTCCCGCCGTCGACCACGGCGGAAGCGCGGTAACTGCGGCTGCCGATCCACTACTTTCTCCGTCCGCTCCCGCCCAGCTACGCGAACATCGTGTTGAGTTCGATGACGTTCGCCGCTCGCCTTGCCTCGTCGGCGAGTTCGTCGTGGATGCGGTCGTGGGTGACCCGACTGGCCGGGCCGGTGACGCTGACTGCGCCCAGTACCGTCTCGTCGCTCGTGACGGGCGCGGCGACGCACCGCAGGCCCTCGATGTTCTCCTCGTCGTCGATGCCGTAGCCCCGCTCACGGATGGTGTCCAGTTCGGCGGCGAGTGCTTCGGCGCTCGTTATCGTCGTCGGCGTCTGGGCATCGTAGCGCTGGGACTGGAGGATCTCGCAGGCCCGGTCGTCGGGAAGGAACGCGAGAATCGTCTTCCCGAGCGCCGTCGCGTACATCGGCTGCTGGGTTCCCACGCGTGAGGCCGTCTCGACGGCGCGCTCGCCGGCCTGCTTGTAGAGGTACGACAGCTGCCCGTGCTCTTCGATCCCGAACTGGGCGACCTCGCCGGTCTCGGCGGCGAGTGCGTCCACCTCCTCACGGATCACGTCGTAGTTTCCCACCTGGTCTCTGACGTGGGTCGCCATGTCGAGGATGCGAAGGCTGAGCCGGTAGCCGTCGCCGTCCCGGACGACGATCCGCTGGGCTTCGAGCGTCCGCAGGTGGCTGTGGACCGTGCTCTTCGAGTGGTCGAGTAACTCAGCGAGCTCCGTCACGCCGGCGCTGCCGGTCTCCTGTAGCGCGTCGATGACGGCGAACGCTATCTCCACCGACTGGATCGTGCGTCCGGGGTCGTCCACCACGCCGTCTGTCATGGGAGGGCAATGAAGGAGCGCGACCTTAAACCGTTCGGCGCTGGGGAACGCTGCCGGTGCCCGGAACGACCCGTGTGACTCAGGAGAGCACGTCCGCGCCTGCGAGGTCGTAGTCCGTGAGGTACTCGCGCTCGGCGTCGACCATGTCGGCGAACAGCGACTCGGCGTCGGCGGGGTCGTGCGTCACGAGCGGGTCGTTCCGGAAGGCCCTGAACGCCAGGTCGAGGTCGCCCGTGAAACCGGCCTCGATCAGCGTCTCCTGGTTCGTCACGTGCGTCTCGACGAGGCTCGCGACGGGGTCCGGAAGGTCGCCGCCGACGAGCGGCGTCACCGAGTCACGGGTGAACAGCGCGTTCGTCTCGACGACGGCGCCCTCGCGGAGGTCGGGGACCTGTCCCCGATTGGGTACGTTGACGTTCGTTTTGACCGCGCCGTGGCCCAGTAGCGCGTTCATCAGGTCGACCATCTCCTCGTTCGGTTCCGCGACGTCGATCGGTTCCTCGCCGGCCAGTTGCGCCTGGCGCTCCCGCTCGGCCTCGGGCCACGAATCCACCCGGTGCTCGCTGGGCGTGAGTTTGATCCCCCACCGGTGGATCTCCTCGGGGTCCTCGATGGGGTCGAGGTACCAGGAGACGAACTCGGCCAGGTGGCGGTCGCCGGCGGCGGGGAGGATGCCGTACAGCCGGTAGAGGTCGAGCGTTATCTCGTGGTGGTTGCCGTAGACGCTCATCTCCGGGAGGTCGCCGGGTTCGAACGACGGCGGGTCCCGCGTGGCGAGTTCGGCGTCGACCGCTTCGAAGAGGTCCGCACCGCGCAGCGTCGCCTCGTCGATCCAGGTGAAGTGGTTGACCCCCTTCACCGTCACGTCGACCTCCTCGTAGGTCGCGTCCTCGATACCCAGGTGGTCGGCGGCGAGTTCGGCGAGCCACGCCTGGACGTGGTACACCTCGTGGCAGATGCCGACGGCGTTGATGTCGGGGAACTCCTCGTACAGCGTCCGGGTGCAGACGGTCATCGGGTTGGTGAAGTTGAACACCCAGGCGTCGGGGCAGTGATCGCGGACGGCGGCGGCGATCTCGCGGTACTGCGGGATCGCCCGGAGCGCGCGGAAGGTTCCACCGGGGCCGACCGTGTCGCCGACCGTCTGGAAGAGGCCGTACTCCGTCGGGATGTCGAGGTCGTGTTTGAACGTCTCGGCCGGGGGATCCTGGGTCGAGCAGACGACGAAGTCCGCCCCGTCGAGGGCCGCTTCCAGCGACTCGACGGCCTCGTAGGTCCAGTCGCCGACGGCGGCGTCCCGGCGCTGTATCTCGCGGCCGAGTTCGGCGTTCGCTCGCGCGCTCTCCTCGTCCAGGTCGTACAGCCGAACGCTGCCGGCGAACTCGTCGGTGAGCGCCAGCGCGTGCATCAGCTTCTCGGCCCAGTCGCGGCTCCCGCCCCCGACGAAGCCGATGACGACGCCGTCCGTACTACCCGTCGCTCCCGTCAGATCGTGCATACGTCCCCCTAACGAGCAATCCTGATATAAAATTACGCCATCCGGACGTCCGGAGCGAGCGTCCCGGTCGAGCGCAGCCCCTGGTGGCTGCCACCGGGCGGCCAGTCCCCCGCGCCTGCTGTCCGCCCGCTCCGGTAGGTGTTCCGCTATCGCCGCAACTAGTTCGACAGGCGAGAAATTCCGGATGGCGGCGACAGGTAAATAACGCACGTAACTTTGTTATTTTCTGCCAGTCGTCTCTCCGAACGCGCGCCGTCTGTGCCAGTGGTGTGATCGCCGGTACGGCGCCCACCGAAGGAGAACTCCGTACCGCTGTCGTCTGTTGGACCGGTCGAAGGGGTTCGTTCCAGTCGTGTCAGACCGTGCTGAAAGCGGTATTTCGTGGGTCCACAACCGACGATGACGGAAGCCGCATCGCGGTGGAGGGGGTCGCTTTCCCCCTCGACCGTCGGGGAAAACGAATCGAATCGGGCGGTCCGCCCTCTCCATCCGGAGCCGACGACCGCGAGAGAGGCCGTCTTCCGGCGCTCGGCGGCCTGTGAGGCGCGTTCACCTCACTGGATCTGGACGCTACCCGGACGGGCGCGAACGGGGCGCTTCCGATCCGCCCGTGCTGGAACTGCTTCCGACATCGCCGCAACCTGTCCGTCGGTACCGGTCGTCTCCACCGGTCTCACTCCGACGGCGTCCGCCACTGCGATCGCGGCGGCTATCGATGCTGTATTGTGAATGCGCGCGGATCGAACGGGCATGAGATACGCCGGGGCCGTCGTCCAGTGCGCCCGAGTGACGGTTCGAAACCCGTTCGCAGTGCTCCTCGTGAGCGTCGCGGCGACGGTGTCCGTCCTCCCGTTTGCCACCGGCGTCCTCGTCGCCGGGGCCGTGGGCGGACTGGTCGGGCTCTGGACGACGTCTATCATGCTCGGCTTCGTCGCCGTCGGTGGCGCTCGCATCGCGACGGTCACGCTCGAACGCGAGGTCTCCCTGGGAACCGACTACTTCTGGGAGGGGCTACGGAACGGGACCGTCATGGGGCCGGCGGTGGGCGTCGGGACGTTCGTCGTCGCGCTCGTGGCCATCGCCCTCTCCTCCGTCTCGGTCGAGGGCGTCGTCGGGCTGAGCCTCGTCCTGCTGGCCGTGTACGTCCTCCTCGGTTGGTTCGTCTTCGCGACGTTCGCTCTCACGCTGTGGGCCTCCTTCGAGAATCCCAGGGACGCCCGTGCCGCCTTCGTCGAGGGCGGGACGCTGATACTGGAACAGCCGACGGCGGCCGCCTGGGTTCTCGTCCAGACGGTCGGGTGGACGCTCCTCTCGGTCCCGCTGATCATCGCGCCCGTGCTCTTGCTCCCCGGGTTCGTCCAGATGGTCTCGACCGCGATCGTCAGGGAGGCCGTGAGCGAGAGTTCGACCCACGCCCCTGTCGCAACGCGGGAGGCCGACGCTGGCTGAACTGACCCGCACGAGGGAGCGCGTCAGGTCCTGTTCGAGTCCCTGTCTCCGGACCCGTCGTCTCCGGACTCGCTGTCTTCGACCTCGCCGTCCACGGCTGCGTGCGCGGCCAGCAGTGCGACGACGCCCGGGAGAAACAGAACGAGCGTGACGACGGTGAGACCGGCGACCACGGCGCAGGCGGCAGACAGCGCGAGGAACCAGGCGACGCGGTCCGGTGAGCGCGCCAGTCGACTGGCACTCGCCGCGAGCGCCGGCCGCAGGCCGCGGCCATCGCCGAAATCCGGCGCTGCGAACGCCACGAGGAGTGTCCACGCGACCAGCACGAACCCACAGAGACCGACCGCGTACGGACGGTATCCATCGGGTGAGAGGCCCACCAGCGCGACGCCGGTGACCACCACGACGAACGTGACCGCACCCAGAGCGAGTCCGGTCACTGGACGGCGTATCCCCGCCGTCACGCTGGGGAGAACCGGCACGGGAACGCCACGCCTCGTGACTATGGTGGCGAAGTGAAACGCCACGATAGTGGCGACGCCGAGGAGGAGGCAGGTCGTCCAGAGCCCTCCCAGAACCGCGAGCGGCGTGCCGAGGAACAGGGTCGTGACGAGGGGCACGAACGCGGCGCCGATCAGGAGGCTGACGACGACCAGTCCGACGAGGTTTCGGTAGCCGCGTCGGGCCGCGGTGGCGGCCCGTCCCCCGGCGTTCATGCTCGGCTCACGCTCCAGCCTCGGCCCGAGCAAACGCTCTCCGCCGTCGTCACGGACCGCCTGGTCGGTTGCACGTTCATCTGCCCGCACCTTCGACGACCACCCTCTTGAGGTCGGTGGTGTACGTGAGCGGCCTGGACGACGGGACGTCGCCGTCCGCGGTGCCGCGCAGTCCGTGGTTGACCCGTCGGCACCAACTCCCGGGGGAACTGGGGCAACATTTATTAAGGTTAAACATATTCATGAGAACGTATGTCAGACAGTGACAGCAGTGACCAGACTAGCCACCACGCCCGCGGGTCGTCCCGGCGAATAACTCGCCGGACGTGGCTCCGGGCGGCCGGTGCCACGAGCGTCGCGGCCCTCGCCGGCTGTTCGGGCGACGGGGACGGCGGCGATGGTGGCGACGGTGGCGACGGCGCCTCGACGGGCGATTCGGGCGGCGTGACGACGATCGAGTACTGGCGCTGGCCTCACTCGACGGAGCCGTCGAACACCGGTGAAGACGAGATCGTCGCGGCGTTCAATGAGGGGCCGGGCGCCGACCAGGGCATCGAGGTCGAACAGGTGACGAACCCCTTCGGTGACCACAACCAGGCACTCCGGACCGCCATCGGCGGCGGCGACGCCCCCGAGGTCGCGTGGTCGTTCCCGGCCCAGCTCTACGACTACGCCGGGAAGTCGCGGGAAGACGTCGAGGCGAACGCCCCATTCGCCTTCATCGAGGAGTACATCGACGACGACTTCCGGAACCAGTTCTACGACCCGTTCTGGACGTGGCAGGAACAGCGCTTCCAGGGGCTCGTCGGCGTCCCCTTCATCTCGGGCGTCGATCCGGGGCTCATGTACGTGAACGTCGACGCGTGGGACGCGGCGGGGCTCGGTGACCTGCCCACCGACGGGTGGAGTTACGAGGAGTACCTCAGCGCCGTCGAACAGATCCACGGAACGGAGGTCAACGGGACGACCGTCAACGGCGCCGGCGCCGGCCTCAGTGACGCGGCCTCAGCCGCCCAGTGGGACGCGTTCCTGACGCAACTGTCGCGGACGGCGGGCAGCCTCATCGGCGCTGGCTACCAGAACACCGACGACGAGTACGTGATGACGCTCGCCTCGGACCCGGAACTCGAGGGCTGGAACAACATCGTCGGGATCCCGATGGAGAACGGCTGGATCAACAACACGATGGCCTTCGAACGCGACGGTATCCAGGACCCGTTCGTCTCGGGACAGATCGGGCTCCTCGGGCACGCGACGTTCTCGCGGGTCGAGTTCTCGCAGGACGCCGACTTCGAGTTCGACATCATCCCGTGGCCGACGAAGGGCGGGAACGACTACTCCCTCTACGCGGCCGGCGGGTTCAACGTCACGTTCAACGCGTTCAGCGAGGACGTCGGCGGCAATCCGGAGGCGGCCATGGAGTTCATCAAGTTCCGGAACAACGCCCGCAACCAGTACAACTGGTTCAATACGTCTTCTCAGACCGTTCCGAACGAGGGAGCCTACGAGCTGATGCAGGAGGAGGGCGTCTCCGACTTCGTCGAGGAGAGCCGCGGACTCGAAGTGATGGACCGGGCCCACCAGGCGATGCAGGACTGGCCCGACCAGCAGGAAGCGATCCAGAACCGGTACCCCGACATCCAGACGACGGAGGCGGGCTCACCCGTCACGAGCATGCCGCTCTCTGTCGGCAGCGGCCGCGTGCACGAGATCGCGGGCGGCGCACTGCAGCGCCTCGCCCAGAACGATAACGCGAACGCACAGGAAGAGCTCACGACGGCCGAAGAGGAGTGGGCCCAGCTCATCGCCGACGCGGACGATCTCGCAGTCGACGAGGACAGTATCGGCTTCAACCAGCCCGAACCGCAGGCGGGCCCCCTCTAGCGCGACGTTTTTCGAAGGTCGGGCACCGGGTCCCACCCCTGCCGTGTTCCGTCCCGATTCGGCGACAGTGATAGCATCCCTTCCGTGATATGTTCGGTTCGAATCGGCGAATCTGTCCGGGTCCAGCCCGACGAAATTGACCGGGTCCGGCCCGACAAAATTGACCGGGTCCGGCCCGCCGAGACCGGTCGAATGATGCAAACTTTTAATAAAGTCTGCAGCAACCTCCGTAACGTATGGTAGAGAGTGGCACCGACGGCGATCAGACAACCCGCATCGAGAGACCGCGAGTTGGGCACCGACCATGACGGCCACGTTTGTGTCCGTTCGAACGACGGGGACACCGAACCGCCGAATACGGCGTCCAGGGTGGTACACCGATGGCGTCTGAGCCCGAAGAAAGTTCGATCGACCTCGACAGGCAGACGGGGACTGGGACGTCGACTCGCTTCAGTGTGGACAACCTCTCGCTCCGCCAGCAGGAGTTCCTGGAGGGGTGGCTGTTCGTCCTCGGGAAGCTCGCGATCATCAGTTTCGTCATCGGCTTCCCGATGGTGTTCGCCGTCTACTTGAGCTTCACCGACTCGAACCTCGTGAACCTCCCCGGCGAGTTCATCGGCCTCGGGAACTACCGCTGGGTCCTCGAACAGGACGTCTGGTGGACGTCCCTGAAGAACGTCTTCATCCTCGGGGCCGTCGTCATCCCCGCGAACATCGTCTTCTCGTTCACGACGGCGCTGCTCCTCCGCGAAAAGCTCCGCGGGAGCACGCTCTACCGGGTCGCCTTCCTCGTCCCGGTCGCCGGCCCGCCGATCATCTGGGCCATCGTCTGGAAACTGGTGCTGTTCCCGAACGAGGGGGGTATCGTGAACTCGCTGCTCCTCGCCGCGGGAGTTATCGAGGCGTACATCCCGTTCCTCTCGGACACGGCGTACGCGCTCCCGTCGGTCATCGTCTCGCAGATGTGGGGCTTCGGCCTGTCGATGCTCATCTACATGGCGGCCCTGGCCGGCCTCCCCTCGTCGGTCATGGAGTCGGCCGCGATGGACGGCGCGAACAAGTACCAGAAGGTCAGGTACATCATCTGGCCGCTGATGAAGCCGACGACGTTCTTCCTGGTGGTCATTCAGCTGGTGCTGGTGATGCGCATGGGCTTCGGCGCCGTCTTCGTGATGACCCAGGGCGGCCCGCTCAACGCGACGATGGTCCCCTCGTACTTCATCTACCAGCTCGCGTTCCGCTACAACAGCTTCGGCCAGTCCGCGGCCGCGGCCATCCTCATGTTCCTGATCACGGCCTTCATCGCCCTGCTCACGTACAAACCGCTGCAGAGTAACGCGGAGTACTACCAATGAACGACACGCCACAGACCCGACGCGCCGCCCGCGAGGTGACCGACCGATGAGTGCAGACCACGAGACCATCTTCGAGGACCCGGACACGAAGAAGGGACGCCTCGAGCGACTCGGGGCTCACACGTACCTCTTCGCCATCGCCGTCCTCACGGCGGGGCCGTACCTGCTGATGCTGTCGGTCTCGCTGATGGGCAACGGGTGGAATCCCGTCATCCCGCCGAAAGTCGTCCCCGACGTCTGGAGCCTCCAGAACTACGTCGACGTCTGGCTCGGCCAGACCGCCCTGCTGGACCGGGGATTCTTCGGGTTCTTCGTGAACTCGCTCGTCTACGCCGGGTCCGCGACGTTGATCGTCCTCGTCGTCGACTCGCTGGCCGGCTACGCCTTCGCGCGCCTGGAGTTCGCGGGCCGGGACGTCACTTTCGGCGCGGTGCTCGCGACGATCATGATCTCGCCGATGATCCTGTTCATCCCGGTGTACCTGATGTTCAACGAGTTCGGCCTCGTGAACACCCGTCTCGGCATCATCCTGCCCCACACCATCAGCGGCTTCGGCGTGTTCCTGATGCGCCAGTTCATCAAGACGCTCCCGTCGTCGCTCGAGGACGCGGCGCTGATGGACGGCTGCTCCCGGTTCGGCATCTACTGGCGCATCGTCGTCCCGATGATGAAGCCCGCGCTCGTGACGCTCGCGGTGATCACCTTCATCACGGTCTGGAACTCCTTCCTCTGGCCGCTCGTGCTGGCCCGTGACGCGGGCCTGTACAACCTCCCGGTCGCGCTGGGCTACTTCCAGGGACAGGTGAGCACGCTCTGGGCGCCGCTGATGGCCGCCGCGGCGATGACGCTGATCCCCATGGTGATCCTGTTCGTCACGATGCAGAAGTACTACGTGCGCGGCTTCACGCTCAGCGGGATCAAGGGCTGAATCCGCCGTCGAACCGGCTTCCGGTTATCGCCCGTTTTCTCCGATTTCTCGTTCTCCCTCGGTGCCTCAGTTCTCGGGTATCGTCTGTTCCCGGTTCCTGACAGTCCCGTGGTTCCACGTCGCACAGCGAAGCCCAGTTCCGCCGCTCTCGTCGGGGGGTCGTGGGACTGCTTGTGGTCGAAACGAAGAACGACGCGAGAAAACCGGGAGAGAACGCGGACCGGTGGCGGGACGGTCAGGCTTCGGAGGCGTCGGAGCGGCCGGTCTCGGAGACGGCGACGCCGTCGTCGACGGGTTCGCCGCGGCTGACGATCGCCTCGCCGGTGTGCTGGTCGAACACGTGGATCTCGCTGTCGGGGAACGCGGCCTGGATGCGCTCGCCGGGCTGGAGTTCCGTGTTCCGGCTGACGCTGATCGTCGACTCGGTGCCGCCGATGTCGGTGTAGATGTACGTCACGTCGCCGAGCGGTTCGACGACGTTGACTTCGATCTCGAACGCGTCGTCGTCGCCGACGGCGTCGTCCTCGCTGAGCACTTCTTCGGGCCGGATCCCCATCACGAACTCCGATCCCTCGCCGGCCAGTCGCTCCTGGATGGCCGGCGAGACGGACGTCGAGAACGCGTCGTGGACGAGTCGACCGTCCGAGAGCTCCACGTCGAAGAAGTTCATCGACGGCGACCCGATGAAGCCGGCGACGAACTGGTTGTTCGGCTCCTTGTAGCACTCGTTGGGCGTGCCAATCTGCTGGAGTTCGCCGCCGTCGAGGATGGCGATGCGGTCGCCCATCGTCATCGCCTCCGTCTGGTCGTGGGTGACGTAGATGGTCGTTACGTCCAGGTCCTGCTGGAGGTCCTGGAGCTCCGTTCGCATCTGCGTCCGGAGCTTCGCGTCGAGGTTCGAGAGGGGCTCGTCCATCAGGAACACCTCTGGATCTCGAACGATGGCGCGGCCGAGCGCGACGCGCTGCTGTTGCCCGCCGGAGAGCTCTCCCGGCTTCTTCTCGAGGAGGTCCTCGATGCCCATCAGTTCGGCGGCGTCGACGACGCGGCCGTCTATCTCGTCGTTGTTCAGATCGGTCGTCATCCGCAGCCCGAAGGCCATGTTCTCCCGCGCGGTCATGTGGGGATAGAGGGCGTAGTTCTGGAACACCATGGCCATGTGGCGGTCCTTGGGTTTGCGCTGGGTGACCGGCTGGCCGTCGAGGACGATGTCACCGCTCGTGGGCTGCTCCAGACCGGCGATACAGCGGAGCGTCGTCGACTTGCCACAGCCCGAGGGGCCGACGAGTATCAGGAACTCGCCGTCCTCGATGTCGATGTTCAGGTCGTCGACGGCCACGATGTGTTCCCCGGTCTCCTCGCCGAACTCCTTCGTCAGGTGATCTATGTCGAGCTCTCCCATGCGATAGGTAGTGATCCTCCCTGCTAGCATTAAGATTTTTCCCTCAGTCACCCTGGACCCGCGTGTGTGACCGAGCGCTCGTTATCTCGCTGGTATCGAGGCAAGCGGTGGGTCTCGTCCGGCGACCAAAGGTTTACGTCGCCTCCTGCAGATTCTCGGTACATGGCTGCATCTTCCAGCGAGGAGCCCCACGGCCGACCGACAGATCTCCGCGTCGAGTACGAGGACGCGCCCGAGAACGTCGACCCGACCGGGTCGCCCCGGTTCTCCTGGCGGGTCGAGGCCGGGGAGCGCGGGGCCGAACAGACCGCCTATCGACTCGTCGTCGGTCGCGACCGGGACGCGGTCGCCGACGGCGACGGGACCATGTGGGACTCCGGTCGCGTCGACGCGACCCGCTCGACGAACGTCGACTACGACGGGCCGTCCCTGGGGTCGGACGAGACCTACTACTGGTCGGTGAAGGTCTGGAACGGTGACGAGGAGACCGACTGGGCGGCGCCGGCCCGGTTCGCGACGGCGCTGGACCCGGAGAGCTGGCGGGGCGACTGGATCGCTCACCAGCCCGGCGAGGGGGACACGAACGGCTGGCGGAGCCAGTGGCGCCGGCCCGAAGAGGACGCCGAGGAGTGGGTCCAAGTGGACCTGGGCGAGACGCGCGACGTCTCGACCGTCGCGCTCCACGGCGCCAAACCGGTCGACGTCGTCCGGACGCCGGACGACAGCGTCGTCACCATCTCCTGGGACGAGAACCCCCTCGAGGGGTTCGGCTTCCCAGCGGCCTATCGCGTCGAGGTGGCCGAGGACCCCGACTTCGGGAACGCGACGGTCGTCGCCGACGTCGAGTTCGAGGCGGACGACGAGGAAGTCCAGGACGGCGTCCCGACAGACGACGACGTCCCGGTTCAGACGCACGAGGACGTCGACGTCAGCGGCCGATACGTCCGGGTCACGGCGACCGACCTGTTCGAGGTCACGCCGTCGACGTGGGACACGTCACACAATCGAAGTGACGACAGGCGCGTCGCACGCGCCAGCGCGTGGCAGTGTTTCGCGCTCGCCGCGCTCTCCGTCGAGGACCCGGCCGGCGCCGAACTCGCGACCGACGGTGCCATCGACTCGTCCTCGTCCTACAAGACGGACACCTGGGGGCGTGAACAGCTCGTGAACGGCCACGCCGAGTCCCAGGCCGGTTCCAGTTCGCCGCTGCTCCGGACCGAGTTCGACCTCGAAGCGCCAGTCCGGTCGGCGCGGCTCCACGTCGCCGCCGTCGGCTACGGCGAACTGTACGTGAACGGCGACCGGGTCGGCGACCGGAAGCTCGACCCGGCGTGGACGGACTACGAGAAGCGCGTCCTCTACACGAGTCACGACCTCACCGACCGACTCGAGGAGGGGGAAAACGCCGTGGGGCTGTGGCTCGGTCGCGGCTGGTTCGCCAAGAGCAGTTCCTACTGGGTGAGCGACGGCTCTCCGCGGGCCCGCGCGATGCTCACCGTGGAGTTCGAGGACGGGACGACGCGCCGCATCGCGACCCACGCGGACTGGCAGGCGACGGAGAGCCCGATGCTCGAGAACGACATCTACGACGGCGAGACCTACGACGCCCGGAAGGAGGAAGACGGCTGGAGTTCGCCGGGCTTCGACGCCACCTCGTGGGCGACCGCGACCGTCGTCGACGCCCCCGGCGGGGCGCTCCGGCCAGAGCGCATCGAACCGATGCGCGTCGTCGACAGCTTCGACGTCGAGGAAGTCCACGACCGCCAGGACGGACCGATCCTCGACTTCGGCCAGAACCTCACCGGCTGGGTCGAACTGACGATAGACGACCCGGACGCCGGCGACGAGGTGACGATACGCCACGCCGAGGCGCTCACCGAGGACGGTGACCTCTCCACCATCGACCTCCGGTCGGCCGACGCCACCGACACCTACGTCGCCCGCGGCGCGGACAGCGAGACGTACGAACCGCGCTTCACCTACCACGGCTTCCGCTACGCGCAGGTCACGGGCTACCCCGGCCAGCTCGACCCGGCGGACGTGACGGCAAAGGCGGTCCACACGGCGATGGACCGTCGCGGGGAGTTCGCCTGCTCGAACGAGGAGCTCAACCAGCTCCAGCACAACGCCGTCTGGGGGCTGCGCGGCAACACCCACTCCATCCCCGAGGACTGCCCGCAGCGCGACGAACGGTTCGGCTGGACCGGCGACGGCCACATCTCCACCCGGGCGCTGCTGTTCAACTACGACGGCGTCCGCTTCGACGAGAAGTGGGCCCGGGACCACGACGACGTCGCCTCGGACATGGGGTACGTCCCCGACGTCATCCCGAACAAGGCCACCGAGGACCCCGCCGACCCCACCTGGTCTATCACGCGCGTCGTGGTTCCCTGGTACCTCTACCGCCACGATGGCGACGAGGGGATCCTGCGCGAGCAGTACGAGGGGATGCGCGCGTACGTCGACTACTGGTACGAGAACACCGAGGACGGCATTCTCCCGGACGACTACGGCAAGTTCGGTGACTGGCTGACCTTCGAGAACGCGGACGGGCGCCGCGGGCTGCCCCACCACCTGTTCAACACCGCGTTCCTCTACCAGGTCGTCGACACCTTCGCGAAGGTAGCGGCCGTCCTCGACAACGAGACCGACGCGGCCGCCTACCGTGAGCGCGCCGAGCACGTCGCCGAGGCGTTCAACGAGCGCTACTTCGACGCCGAGGAGGGCTCCTACGGCCCCGGGACCCAGTCCTCGTACTCCGTCCCGCTGTTCCTCGGGCTGGTGCCAGACGAACACGTCGACGACGTCGCCGCGAACCTCGCCGAGAAGGTCCGCGGCGACGGCGGGAAGCTGAAGACGGGCTTCCTCGGGACGCGACCCCTGATCCACACGCTCGCCGACCACGGCTACGCCGACCTGGCCTACGAGGTCGTCAGCCAGCCCGAACAGCCCGGCTGGGTGTACATGGTTCGCAACGGCGCGACGACGATGTGGGAACGCTGGGATTCGGACGGCCGCGTCGGGGACGGCATGAACTCGTTCAACCACTCGCCGTTCACCCACGTCTCCGAGTTCTTCTACGAGGTGCTCGCCGGCATCCGCATCGGCGACCGGCCGGTGACAGACCACGTGACGGTCGCGCCCTCGCTCGTCGACGACCTCGAGTGGGTCTCGGCGACCCTCGACACCCGGAACGGCGAACTGGCCGTCGAGTGGGAGCGCGACGACGACGGCGGGTACGAACTGTCCGTCACCGTCCCCTGGAACGGTCGGGCGACGGTCCGACTCCCGGCCGATGTGGACGCCTCGATTTCCGAGGGTGGCGTTCCGCTGACAGAGGGCGCCCCCGACGGCGTCCGCTCGGTGGAACGCGACGGTGACGAACTCGTCGTCGACGTCGGATCCGGCGAGTACGGCTTCACCGTCGAGTAGCGACCCCCCGAGGCTCCCCCCGGTAGCCTCAGGAAGGGGAGACTGGGTTGTCCGGGTTCCCACTCGCGTCGCGGACGAAGACGGATCACCCCGGCCGGCGAGTTGGAGACGGTCAACGGAGGCCTCGCTTCGCGGTGGGGGCGCACGGACGACGGGCTTGCGCTCGACGTCGAAATCCTCTAGAACACGACTGCAAGAGTCCGAGCACCCGTTGACCCCGCGTCGGCGACGGTCACGGCGGACGAAGCGGTCGTCTGGGCGGACGGTGACGCGGCGTCGCTGCCCGAGGGCGTCGACGACGCGGCCGCTGGCGACGGTGCGGTCGTGCTGACGGTCGGCTCCGGTTCCTACCAGTTCGACGTGCAGTACTGACGCTCGAGAGGAGCGTCGCGTCTCTTTTCGCACACTGACCGTCGCCTCGCTGGCGAGAAAATTTCGACGGTACACGAAAACCGAGTCGCCTGAGGATGGAGACAGACGTCCTATTCGTGGCCCGAGACAGCGATCGGTTCGTAGGGTTCTTCGAGGTACTCCATCTCCGAGTCCGAGAGTGATAGTTCGAGGGCCTCGACGGCGTCTTCGAGGTGGTCGACGCTCGTCGTGCCGACGATAGGGGCGTCGACCCAGTCCTTGTGCAGCAGCCACGAGAGCCCGATCTGGGCCATCGTCACGTCCTTCTCCTCAGCCAGTTCCTCGACGCGCTGATTTACCTCCCGGCCGCCGTTCTCGTGGTAGCCGTGGCCGTACCCTTTGACTTCCTCGCCTCGCGTCGTCGTCTCGAGTTCTTCGTGTGGTCGCGCGAGGTATCCGCCGGCGAGTGGACTCCAGGGGAGGACGCCGACGGCCTCTTTCTCACACAGGGGGAGCATCTCTCGTTCCTCCTCCCGGTAGGCGAGATTGTAGTGATTCTGCATCGTCTGGAACCGCTCGAGATCGAGTTGATCGCTCGTGTGGAGCGCTTCGGCGAACTGGTGGGCCCACATCGACGAGGTTCCGACGTATCGGACCTGATTGCGCCGGACGGCGTCGTCCAGCGCCCGCAGTGTCACCTCGATCGGGGTGTCGTAGTCCCACCGGTGGGTCTGGTAGAGATCGACGGTCTCCATCCCCAGCCGGTCCAGCGACGCTTGCAGTTCCTGTTCGATGGCCTTCCGGGAGAGGCCCTGCCTGTTCGGATCCTCGCCCATCTCACCGAACACCTTGGTGGCGACGACCTGCTCGTCGCGGTCGTACCCCTCGAGTCCCGTTCCGAGGATCTCCTCGCTCTCGCCCGTCGAATAGACGTTTGCGGTGTCGAAGAAGTTGATCCCGAGGTCGATGGCCCGGTCGATGATCTCGTGGCTCTCGTCCTCGTCGAGCATCCACTCGCTCCCGCTACCGAAGCTCATGCAACCGAGACAGATGCGGCTGACAGTCATACCGGTGTCACCCAGTGTCGTGTACTCCATACCTGCACGTCGGAGTGTCGGCTCTTATTACTTCCCCTGACGGCGTCGACCGACGGGAACGAGGGTACAGGTCACCTCGAGAGGGGTCGACCGGTGGTGTTCGTCCATACGTACGCCCGGGCGTTCGGCGTCCGCCCTGAATCGACGGTGTGCTCGTCGGGGTCTCGCGAGTCGCTGCTCGAGGGACGTCTTCTACAGGGCTGGCGGGCGGGTCGCAGCCGTTACCCAGGGGATGGCGACCGGGCCGCGGTAGAGTCTCGGTTTACGGGCGCGGAGCGAGCCGGAACCCCGCCGCATCGGCGCGTCGGGTCCGACGTCGTCCGTCGTTCGGGCACTCTTCGAGGGTAGGTTTAATATCGGCCCGAACGACGAGTTGTTCGATGACTTCGATATCGGGACCGATCAGTGCAGGCGTCGTCGGCTGCGGCGGCGCCGGCCGCAACCACGCCGCCGGCTACCGGAACGCCGCGAACGCGGAACTCGTCGGCGTCTGCGACCTCGACCGTGAGCGAGCGGACGCCCTGGCCGCGGAGTACGACGTCGACGCGTACTACGAACTGTCCGAGCTACTCGCCGACGTCGGACCCGACGTGGTCTCTATCGCCACGCCCGAACGCTACCACGTCGAACCGACGGTGACCGCCCTCGAAGGGGGCGCCCACGTCTTCTGTGAGAAGATCATGGCCGATTCGGTGGCGGGCGCGGAGCGGATGGTCGAGGCTGCCGAGGCGACCGGCCAGACGCTCGGGGTCGACTACAACTACCGTCACATGCCGTCGTTCGCGCACATTGAGAGCGCCGTCGAGGAGGGTGACCTCGGCGACGTCCACCTCGCCGCTCTCGACGTCCACGCCTACGGCTGGCACCACGCCCTCGACCTGCTCGCCTTCCTCTTCGGCGAACCACGGTCCGTGCGCGCGACGCTCGACCACGACCCGGAAGCGGTCGACGAGCAGTTCAGGCTGGACGGCCCACTGTACGTCCCCTCGCACGCCGCTGCGGCGACGTTCGAGTTCCCCGACGGTGTGGTGGCGACGCTCTCCTCGTCCATCCACACGTCGCTCGAGGACCACCTCATCGACCTCGCCGTCTACGGCGAGACTGGTCGCGTCCGACTCACCGGGATGACGCCGGGGGACAGCACCGGGACCGTCGCGCCGGGGCCGCTGGCGTCGGAACTACGGGCGGTCGAGTCCATCGACCTGGACGAGTCCTTCGAGCGCTCCGTCGCCGCGTTCGTGGACGCCCTGGCCGCTGGCGAGTCCCCGCCAACCACGGGTGCGGACGGCCTCCGGCGAGTCGAACTGGAGTGCGCCGTCGTCGAGGCCGCCGAGTCCGACGGGCGGGTCGAGCTATGAGGATCGCCGGCTCGTCGCTGATCTACAGCCGCCTCGGGCTCGAAGCCGCCTGCGACCGGCTTTCGGACCTGGGGTTCGACGCCGTCGACGTCGCGATGCAGGAGGACTGGGCACACGTCGACCCCAGCGACGCCGTCGGGGCCGTGGACGAGACCGCCGAGTGTGTCGACGCGGCCTGCCGGTCGGCGGGACTCGACCCCGTGGCGTTGAACGTCAGCGCTGGCGACGTCCCGCTCGACGTCGAGGCCGAACGGATCGACGCGGTCGTCGACGTCGCGGCGGCGCTCGACGTCGACGTCCTCACGCTCCCGGCGGCGTCGACCGACGCGTCGCTGGCCGACGACCTCGATCGGTTCCGGACGCTCGTCGACGTCGCGGCGGACCGTGCGGTGACGCTCACCGTCGAGACCCACTGGGGAACCCACACCGAGGACCCGGCCGTCGCCGCGGAGTACGTCGCGTCCGTCCCGGGGCTGGGATACACCCTCGACCCGGGCCACTTCGTCGTGGGGGACCACTCGCTCGACCGGGCGATGGCCGACCTGCTCGACGACGTGGCGCACGTCCACCTCCGACAGGCGGGGACCGGCTGGGCGGAGATTCAGCTCCCGGTCGACGAGGGACGGATCGACGTCGCGTCGGTCGTCGAATCGCTGCGTGAGTCGGGGTACGACCGCACCCTCACGGTCGAGTACATCGACTCGCTGGACGGCGTCGCTCCCGACGCGGCCGAGCGCCAGGCCGACGCCTTCCGCACCGCGCTGGACGCCGTCGTGTAGTCTCCCTGCTCCGGGTCGGCGGGGACTGCTTTTCGATGCCCTTCCAGGAGACGGCACAGTCGAATCGGCAGCGACCCGGGACGCTCAGACGGCGATAGCGCCGTCGTAACCGCCCGGAACCGGCGAACCGACCATGTCGGAAGCTGTTTCTAACACACTTATGCCTGTTATCACGGCCGGAGTGTACTGAGACCCACTCTCACACCCCTCTCGCCCGACTCGCTGTGTTCCGCCGATACCAACTACTGTCCGCCATCGTCGCAGACGCCGCGACCGCGGCCCCATCACCCCGTCTTCTCCCGATATCCGGCCAAAGACTTATGAGAGGATGTAAACAAGCATTCACTGACTCAGATAGTTTGAGGCTTCGCTAGAGATGAAGGCAATAGTCCAGACGGGACCCGAGGAAATCGAGGTACAGGAGCGGGAGCAACCGACCCCTGGGGAACACGAAGTGCTCGTGGAGGTCCACACGGCCGGACTCTGTGGCAGCGACGCGCACGCGTACAAGTACGACGGTGGGTACGAGTGGATACCGCTTCCCCGGGTCATGGGCCACGAGTACTCGGGGCGCGTCGTCGCGGTCGGCGACGGCGTCGACCAGTACGCCGTCGGGCAGAAGGTCGTCGAGGAACCGATCCACCACTGCGGGGAGTGTTTCCAGTGCAACAACGGCCAGGAGAACGTCTGCCAGAACTTCTCGATCACCGGGATGCACAAAGACGGCGCCTACACCGACTACACGATCGTGGACCAGCGCCACCTCCACGCCGTCCCCGAGGACGTGCCGCTCACGGACGCCGCGATAACGGAACCGACGAGCATCGCCGCGCGCGCCGTGCTCGACCGGTCCACCACGACGCCGGGCGACAGCGTCCTCGTCGAGGGACCGGGGCCCATCGGCGTGCTCACCGCCGTCGTCGCCGACTCCCTGGGGGCCAACGTTGTCGTCTCCGGCCTCGAGAAGGACACGGCCTATCGCCTGCCGCTCCTCGAAGACCAGGGTATCGACACCGTGAACGTCCAGGACCGTGACCTGGCGGACGTCACTGACGCGGTCACTGACGGCGTCGGGTTCGACGTCGTCTTCGACGCGACGGGCCACCGGAGCGGCGTCGAGGAGGGCATCGAACACGTCCGGAAGGGCGGCCAGGTCCTCATGGTCGGTATCCCGAACGAGTCGAGCGACCTGTTCATGGCGCCGGTCGTCAGGGGCGAGATAGACGTCGACAGTTCGTACGGGTCGAAGTGGCGGAACTTCGAGCAGGCACTCCGGCTGATGGAACGGGGCGCGGTGGACATCGGCGCCATCGTCGACCGGTCCTACGACGTCGACGACCCCGAAGACGCGTTCCGGGCCTTCCTCGCTTCCGAGACGTGCAAGCCCGTGTTCACCTTCGCAGACGAGTGAGAGCGGTGATCGTCTCTCTATCCGATAGCGCGCGAGGACGACTCACAAAAACTTAAGGCCCTGTTCGCCGCCTGTTAGCGTATACGGGTCCACACCCAGAGACTACCATGGAAATCACAGGCGTTTCAGCGACGAAGATCAGCAACGAATCGTGGGGCGAGTTCGTCGAGTTCCCCCTCGTCACGATCATGTCGCGGTACGACGAGTACCGCAACGTCGACGGCGAGAACCCGCAGGCCCGCCGCAAGTGGATGGGGCCGGTGGGCGACGTCGTCGTCGAGGTCGAGACGGACGCGGGCATCACCGGCGTCGGCGTCGCCAACTGGGGCACCGGCGCCATTGCCACCGTCGTCGAGGAGACCCTCTCGAAGATCGTGACCGGAGAAGACCCCACCCGGCGCGAGCTGCTCTGGGAGCAGATGTACCGCGCGACGCTCCCCTTCGGCCGGAAGGGCGTCGCCGTCATGGCGATCAGCGCGGTCGACCAGGCGCTGTGGGACATCGCGGGCAAGGACGCCGGCAAGCCGGTGTACGAGCTGCTCGGCGGTCCCACGAAAGACGAGATTCCCGCGTACGCCTCGAACCTCCACCCCGTCGACATGGAGAAGTTAGAGCGCGAGGCGGTCCAGTACGCCGAGGCGGGCTTCGACGCGATGAAGCTCCGCTTCCTCCACGGTCCCGAGGACGGTCGCTCGGGGATGAAGAAAAACGAGGAGATCGTCGCGACGGTCCGCGACGCCGTCGGTGACGACATCGACGTCGCGGGCGACGCGTACATGGGCTGGTCGGTGAAGTATGCGAAGAAGATGACTCAGCGCCTCGCGAAGTACGACATGGCGTGGGTCGAGGAGCCGGTCATCGCCGACGATATCTCCGGCTACGCCGAGGTTCGCGAGGCCGCACCGATGCCCATATCCGGCGGCGAACACGAGTTCACCCGCTGGGGCCACGAGGACCTCCTCGAGGCGGGCGCCGTCGACATCCTCCAGCCCGACGTCGGCCGCGTTGGCGGTATCACGGAGATGCAGAAGGTCGCCGACATGGCCGAGGTCCACGACGTGCCCGTGATCCCTCACGCCGGGACGAACCCGACGCTCCACGCCATCGCGGGCCACACGAACATGCCGATGGCGGAGTACTTCCCGACCCCCGAGTGGTTCCAGGAGCGCCAGGCGGCCCAGGAGTCGACCTACGCCGACGCGATCTTCGAGAACCCGCCCTCGCCCGAGGACGGGTCGATCCCGCTGCCCGACGAACCCGGCGTCAGCACCCAGCTGAACCGCGAGTCCCTGGAGCACTTCGCGGTGGAGTGACCATGACGGACGTCAGCTTCGAGTACAACGTGCCCGTGTTCGCCGGCGCGCCCGACGAGGGCGACGACGAGCCGGTCCACCGGGACACACCGCAGTACGAGGCGCTCGACTGGGAGACGACGAAGGAGGGGATCCTGAAAGCGGAGGAACTCGGCTTCGACGCGGCGTGGGCGCCCGACCACCTGATGCTCGGCCGGGACCACGCGGAGTACGAGTGCTGGACGCTGCTCTCGGCGATGGCGGGGTTCACCGACGAGATGAACCTCGGCTCGCTCGTCCTCTGTAACGACTACCGCAACCCGGCCCTGGTCGCCAAGATGGCCGCGACGCTGGACGTGATATCCGACGGCCGGCTCGAACTCGGACTCGGAGCGGGCTGGCACGAGCCCGAGTACGACGCCTACGGCTGGGAGTACCGCGACGGCTTCGAGCGCCTGATGCGCCTGGACGAGTCCATCCGGCTTCTGAAGCGACTGTGGGCCGACGACGGCGCGGGCGACGGCGTCAGCTTCGACGGCGACCGCTACCAGATCGACGGCGCGTACTGCCAGCCCGGTCCCGTCCAGGACCCGCACCCGCCGATTCTCGTGGGAGGCCAGGGCGAGGAGGTGACGCTCAAACTCGTCGCCAAACACGCCGACGTGTGGAACACGGACGTGTTCAACGGCGACGTCGAGACGCTGGAACACAAGATCGGCGTCATCGAGGACCACTGCGAGACCGTCGGCCGCGACCCCGACGAGATCGAGTACTCCTGGGACGGCCACGTCATCTGCACGCGCGACGAGGCAAAGTTCGACCGACTCCTGGACCTGATGACGCCGATCCAGTTCGAAGAGGAGTACCAGGACCAGGCGCCCATCGAGACGGAGGAAGACGCGAGGGAGTACTTCATCATGGGGACGCCCGAGGAGTGTGCCGAGGCCATCGAACGACGCATCGAGGCCGGCGTCACCAAGTTCCAGGGCTGGTTTATCGACTTCCCGGACACGAGCGGGATGGAGCTGTTCGCCGACGAAGTGATGCCGGAATTTCGGTGAGTGATCCGGCGGAGGCGCTCGATCTTCGACCCGTCGTCCGGTCAACGTCCGTCACCCGTGCGGGCACAACGCATAATAGTCCGCCCCACGAGTTACGACCATGGCGGAAGACGTCCCGATAAAGGCGGCACAGACCTCCTTCAGGATCATCAACACGCTGCGCGAACTGGAGGGCGCCGGGGTCTCGACGCTCGCCGAGCGGCTCGACAAACCGACGAGCACGATCTACGACCACCTGCGGACTCTCGAGAAGGAGGCCTACGTCGTCAAGAAAGAGGGCAAGTACTACGTCGGCACGCGATTTCTCGGCATCGGCGAGCAGGCCCGGTCCCGGCACCGGGTGTACTCCATCGCCCGGCAGGAACTCGACAAACTGGCCGAACAGACCGGCGAGCACACGAACCTCATGATCGAGGAACACGGGAAGGGCATCTTCCTCTACAAGACGCGCGGCTCGGAGGCGGTCCAGCTCGACACCTACGACGGGATGCGGGTCCCGCTCCAGACGACGGCGATGGGCAAGACGATCCTCGCCCACATGCCCCGGAGCGACGTCGAGGCAATCATCGACAGATACGGCCTTCCCCAGATCACCGAACACACCATCACCGACGAGTCGGAGCTGTTCGACGAACTGGACCAGATCGCCGAGCGCGGGTACGCGTTCGACGACGAGGAGCGCGTCAGGGGGATGCGCTGTGTCGCCGCCCCCATCCTGAACGAGCAGGAGCAGGCCGTCGCGGCGGTCAGCGTCTCGGGACCCAAGAGCCGGCTCCGGGGCGGAGAGTACGAGGAGGACCTCCCGGAGCGGATCCTCCGGGTCGCCAACGTCATCGAGGTCAACCTCACGCACGCGTAGGTCGTATGAACCACTCCCGTTCCCCAGCGCTCTCACTCCCCGTTCCGGAACGTTCGAGTCGCTAACTCCGGAGAGAGCCTTCGAGGGAGACGGTTCGGAGCGAGCGTCAGTCGACCCGATGATCGGGGTCCTGGTCCTCGACGATGGCCACGAGATCGTCGGCGACGATTCGGGCGCCGTTGTAGACGGCGTCGCGCGTCGACCCGGCAGTGTGCGGCGAGAGCAACACGTCGTCGAGTGCCAGCAAGGGATGACCCTCGGGGATCGGTTCCGCCTCGAAGACGTCCAGGGCCGCGCCGCCGATGGAATCTGCCTCCAGCGCCGCGACCAGCGCGTCGGTGTCGACCAGGCCGCCGCGGGCGGTGTTGATCAGGAGTGCGTCCTCGCCCATCGCGTCGAACGCGTCGGCGTCGAGCAGGTGATGGGTGTCCTCGCTGAGTCGAGCGTGGAGGGTGACCACGTCGGCGTCCGCGAGCAACTCCTCGAGCGTCGCCGGCTCGCACCCGTGGTCCCGGACCGTCTCGTCGTCGACGAACGGGTCGTAGGCGAGCAGGTCGGGGTCGAACCCGGCCCAGCGTCGCCCGACGTTGCGCCCGACGTTGCCGAAGCCGACGACGCCGACGGTGAGGTTCGTCACGTCGCGCGGAAGGCCGGCGGGGTCGAACGCGAGGTCCCACTCGCCTCGTCCGGTCGTCTCGACGAAGTGGGGGATCCGCCGGTGGGCCGCGAGCGCGAACGCGACGGCGTAGTCGGCGACGGCGTCGGCGTTGCGCCCCGGCGCGTGCAGCACCGTCACGCCGTGGTCGCGCGCGGCCTCGAGGTCGACGTTCTCGACGCCGCCTCGCGCGGCCGCGACGACCTCGAGGTCGTCGCCGCGTTCGAACACCGCCCGGGAGACCGGGGCCTTGTGGACGACGAGGAACTCGACGCCGTCGAGGCGCTCGGCGATGGCGCTCGCGTCGTAGTCGTTCGGGCCGCGCGACTCCATGTCCATCGTGACGTCGCGGAACTCTGCCCCGGTGGCGTCACCCCGCCAGTCCATCCGTTCGAGCGTGACGCCGTGGTCGGTGAGGCGGCTGGCGGACTCGGCCATCGCCTCGCTCGGTTGCTGGGGGTCGCCACACAGCAGACAGCGCCGGTCTGAGTCGGTCATTCGTCCGAACAACTGTCCTCTCGCTCAATAAACGTTCGTCTCCCTGCTCGCGTCCAGTCGCGCCCACGTCGGCCTGATCGCCGCGAGCGCGTCCTCGAACGTCGCGCGGCGCTCGCGGTACAGGGCGGCCGCGTCGGGGTCCGGGTCGTGGCGGCGCTCGATGGCGACCATCGCGTCGACGGCGCTGGCGACGTCCGGGTGGACGCCCGCGGCGAGTGCCCCGCAGATAGCCGCGCCGAGCGCGCCCGCTTCCTCGCCCGCCGGGACGCGCAGGGGTTCGTCCACGGCGGCCGCGAACACGTCGCTCCAGACCGCGCTGCGCGCGCCACCCCCGCCCAGACGCACGTCGCCGACCGCGCCGTCCGGGGTCAGGTCCGACAGCGCCGCGCTCTGTGAGAGCGCGACCCCCTCGTAGACCGCCCGGAGCATGTGGGCCTTCGTGTGGTCGGTCGTCAGCCCGTAGAACCCCCCTCTGTCGGTCGGGTCGTCGGTCGAGCCGTCGAGGTAGGGGTGAAAGAGGAGGCCGTCGGCGCCGGCCGGCACGTCGTCGGCCACGCGGTCGTACACGTCGTACTCGCTGCAGTCCTCCTCGGCGGCGCGGCGTCGCCACTCGTCGCCGACTTCGCCCGTGAACCAGTCCAGACAGACGGCCGCCGACCGGAGGCCCTTGTACCGGAGGTAGCCGTCGAGGTACCGGCGCGTCAGGCCCGGTGGCGCGTCGTCTTCGCCTTCTTCAGATCGCGCTCCCGCGCCTGCTCCCGCTCCCGTCCCCATCCCGGGGTCGTCGAGGACGACGATGCTCTGGCCCCATGTCCCGACGATGAGGACGGCCTGCCCTGCCTCGTGGGCGCCGGTCCCCAGGGCGGTCGCCCCGACGTCGTGTAGACCACCGGCGACCGGCGTGCCGACGGGCAGTCCCGTCTCGGCAGCGGCCGCCTCGGTCACCTGGCCGCGCGCCGCGCCGCTCGGGACTACTTCGGGGAGCACGTCCGACGACACCGACAGGTCGAGCGCGTCGAAGATGCCCAGATCATACTCGTCCTCGCCGGCGTGGAAGAAGACGCTCCCCTCCATCGCGTCGGTGCAGCGCCGACCGGTCAGGCGGTAGCCGAGGTAGTCCTTGCAGAACAGCACGGTGTCGGTCCGGTCGAGGGCGTCTGGTTCGTGGCGGTCGAGCCACCCCAGCAGACTGAGCGGGTCGGCGCCGAAGGGCGCGTACCCGAGTCGCTCGCCCATCCGGTCCGCCGTGCCGTCCGCTTCCCACTCCTCGACGAGGCTCGCCGCCCTGCTGTCGGTGGACTTGATCGCCGGCCGGACCTGCCGGCCGTCGGCGTCGAGCAGGTAGAGCCCGTGGCCGTGCCCGGAGAGGCCGACGGCCGCGACGCGTTCGGGGGCCACCGGGTCGGCGGTCATCGCCGCGCCAATAGCGTCGGCGACTGTCTCCCAGAGGTCCTCGAGTGCGACCTCCCGGTGACCCGTTTCGGGCCGGTCGGTCGGCGTCGCTCGACTCGCCGCGGCGACCGTCTCGCCGCCGGCGTCGAACACCACCGCCGTCGTCGTCGTGAGGCCGGCGTCGACCCCGAGCAGCAGGTCGGTCACGACTCGCTCCCCGCCGCCCCGCGACGCCGTCCGGCGCTGCCGGCGACGGCCGCCAGTTCGGCGTACACCGCGGCGATGCGGTCGCGCACGTCCTGGCCGACGACGCGCGGGTCGAACGTCGACTTCTCGGGCGACCAGTCGGTGTCGGCGAAGAAGGTCGCCCGGTCGTCCGCGACGCCCTCGGGCGGGACGATGGCGTCGGCGTTCGCCAGGTAGAACTCGCAGGCAGTGCGGGCGGCCTCGTACTGGTAGCGCGTGTTCGTGTTGAGTTTGCAGACGCCGGTCTCCATCAGCGCCGACACCTGCTCGGGCGTCAATCCCGAGGAGCCGTGGACGACCAGCGGCACGTCGAAGCCGTGGTCGCGCAGGGCCGCGTCGATGTCGTCGGCCAGGTCGACGCGCAGGTCGAGGTCGACGCCGGCCGAGACGCCGTGTTCGGTGCCGATGGAGACCGCGAGCAGGTCACAGCCCGTGCGGTCGACGAACTCGACGGCTTCCTCGGGGTCGGTGTAGAACGCCTCCTCGGTCGTCTCGCCGCTCTCCGTCCCGCGGATCGTGCCCAGCTCCGCCTCGACCAGCACGTCACGGTCGAGGGCAGCCACGCGGTCGACCACGTCGGCCGTCCGCGCGACGTTCTCGTCGAACGGTGCCGCCGAGGCGTCGACCATGATCGAGTCGGGCGCGTCCGACGCGAGCGCGGCGTCGAGCAGTTCGGCGTCGTCGGCGTCGACGTGGTCGACGTTGAGAAAGGCCGACACGCCGCGGTCGTCGGCCAGCGCCCCGAGGTGGGCGTCGACGATCGACAGCCCGGCTGACACGTCGCCGTTCCCGAGGTACGCCGCGGTGTCGCGCTTGATCTGGAGCACCACGTCCGAGTCGGCGGCCGCGGCGCCGTCGAGCAGTCCCTGCATGATGTCCAGCGTCGTGATGTTGCTCGCGACGAAGCCGTAGGCCTCCCGTCTCGCGTCGGCGTAGACCTCCCTGAGCGTCCGCGCGCGATGGTGTGTCATACCTCTGTGTACACCTAACGGGGCAAAAGGGTTGGCGACGAGCGTAGGATTGGCGACAGGAATCGCAGTGGAAACAGTAAAGGCCCTGTGTGGGTACCTCTCGCACATGCGAATTGGACGGTTCCAGGCGGACGGAGAGTCGCGTATCGGTCGCTTCGAAGACGACGTCGTCCACGACGTCTCCAGCGAGTTCGAGGACTTCCAGGACGCGCTGACCCGACCCCACGACGCCGAAGGCGTCGACGGCGAGACGTTCGACCGCGAGGCGGTCACGCACCTCCCGCCGACCACAGAGCGCAACACGGTCTTCTGTGCGGCGCTGAACTACGAGGCCCACGCCGATGAGTCAGACATCGAGGTCCCGGAGTGGCCGCTGATCTTCACGAAACTGCCGCGGACGCTCGTCGGCCACCGGGAACCGATCTCGTATCACACCCGCGTGACCGAGGAGATCGACTACGAGGCCGAACTGGCCGCCGTCGTCGGCGAGCCCGCTCGGCACGTCGACCCTGACGAGGCCCTCGACTACGTCGCGGGGTACACACTCATCAACGACACGTCCGCCCGGGACCTCCAGCTCGGCCTGCAGGTCGATGGCGACGACCTGATCGACTGGTTCTCCGGCAAGGCGATGCAGCGCACGACGCCGGTCGGTCCGTACGTCGCTGTCGACGAGGTCGACGACCCCCAGGATCTGCACATCGCTTCGCGGGTCGACGGCGAGACGATGCAGGACGACGACACCGGGATGATGATCCGTTCGGTCGCCGAACTGGTCGCCTTCGTCTCCTCGCGCGTCCGCCTCGAACCCGGCGACGTCGTCGCGACCGGGACCCCGGAGGGCGTCGGCGCGTTCCAGGATATCCGGCTCCACCCGGGCGAGACCGTCGAGGTCGAGGTCGAGGGGATCGGCACGCTCGTCAACACCGTCGAGGAAGTCGACGAGTAGGCCGCGTTCGCCCCGCGGCGCGCGGCCCGTCCCTTCGGAAAGATTTACGCGGGTCGTTTCCGAGTGTGTGCGTATGGTGCTCGATTCACATACGCACGCCTGGGGGCCGGCGAGCCGGGACCATCCCTGGGTCAACGGGCCGCTGCTCGACCGAATCAACGCGTTCGACGTCCACACGGTCTACACCGCCGACCGGCTGCTGGCGGACATGGACCGGGCCGGCGTCGACGAGGCGGTGGTCGTGGGCTACCCCATCTGCGAGTGGACGGACAACCACTACACGCGCCGTGTGGCCGCCGAGTACGACCGGCTCTACGGCATCGTCATGGTCGACCCGTTCGCCGACGACGCCGCCGCGCACCTCCGGGAGTGCATGGCCGTCGACGGCGTGGTGGGCGTCCGGCTCGGTGCCGCCTGTCCGTACGACCGGATGTGGGAGACGTTCGACCCCGGCGTCACCTGGCTCCGGGACGCCATCGAGGAGACCGCGTTCTGGGAGGCGGCCGTCGAGACGGACGCCGCCGTCCAGATTCTCTGTGACCACTCGCAACTCGACCAGGCGCTGGAACTCGTGGAGACGTATCCCGAGCTTACCTACCTGTTCGACCACTTCGCCCACGCTGGCCCGGACACGCCCACCGACGAGGGCACGTTCGCCCGGTTCGCCGACCTGGCTTCGTACGACGGCGTCGCGGTCAAGGTTTCCGAGATCGCCCACCTGTCGGAGAGGGGCTTCCCCTACGCGGACGTGCACGACCACGTCCGGTGGTTCGTCGAGACGTTCGGCCCCGAGCGCGTCGTCTGGGGGTCGGACTACCCGAACGTCAGTGACGTCACCGACTACACCGCCTCGCGCACCTGGCTCCGGCAGGTCGACTCGCTGTCCGCCCGCGACCGCGAGTGGCTCACCGGGCGGTCCTTCCGCGAGCACGTCGGCCTCGACTGACCCCGTCCATCCGCAAACTACATGCGACTCGAACCGGAAGGCCAACCAATGTCAGCATCGCCGTACGACGCGCTAGCCTCGGCGCTCTCGTCGCTGGACGTGCCGTGTGAACGCACCACGCCGGCGGCGTTCGCGGAAACGCTCGCGGCGCACCTCCGCGAACCGGCCGTCGGGGTCGCCCTCGACGGGGTGAACGCCTCGCTCTCCGGAACGGACGTGGCCGTCGACCCGACGCCGGCGACGCTCCGGACGGCCGAGACGGGCGTCACGCCGGCCTCGTTCGCCATCGCCGACTACGGGTCGGTCGTCGTCCCATCGACGCCGTCCGGGACCGAGCTCGTCAGCCTGTTCGTCGACCGGCACGTCGCCGTCGTCGACGAGGCGGACGTCCTCCCGGGGATGGAAGCCGCGTTCGACCGGTTCGGCGAGGAGTTCCGCGCCAGCGCGAGCAGCGGCATCGTCGCGACCGGGCCGAGCGCGACCGCCGACATGGGCGCCCTGGTCAGGGGGGCACACGGTCCGAGCGAAGTACGTGTAATCGTCGTCGAGGAGACCGATGAGTGACGCCGACGAACTGCGGTCCTTGCTGGCGACGGAGGGGCCGGCCGTCAGCGCCGGCACGCAGGGGTTCAACCGGGGGCGCTACGAGTCCGTCGCTCGCCTGTCGGAATACGAGGGACTGAAAGCCGAAGCGCGCTCGATCAAGGAGGACGCCATCGAGCGGCTCCCCGAGCTGATCGACCAGCTCCGGGAGACCGTCGAGGACAACGGCGGGACGCTGTATCTCGCCGACGACGCCGCCGACGCGAACGACTACGTCCGGTCAGTCGTCGACGACCGGGACGCCGACCGCGTCGTCAAGAGCAAGTCGATGACCTCCGAGGAGATCGACGTCAACGAGGCCCTCGCGGCGGACGGCGTCGACGTCGTCGAGACCGACCTGGGCGAGTGGGTGTTACAGGTCGCCGACGAGGCGCCGTCACACATCGTCGCCCCGGCGATCCATCGGTCCCGCGAGAGCATCGCCGACCTGTTCAACGCCCGCTTCGAGCCCGACGAGCCGCTCGAATCGGCCGAGGAACTCACCCGCTTCGCCCGCGACCACCTCGGCGAACTGATCGCGGACGCCCAGGTCGGGATGACCGGCGCGAACTTCGTCACCGCCGACACGGGGACGATGGCGCTGGTGACGAGCGAGGGGAACGCCCGGAAGACGGTCGCGGCGACCGACACCCACGTCGCCGTCGCTGGCGTCGAGAAGGTCATTCCGACCGTGGAAGACCTCCACCCGTTCGTCGAACTGATCGGCCGCTCGGGCACCGGCCAGGACATCACCTCGTACGTCTCGCTGCTGACACCCCCCGTCGAGACGCCCGTCGTCGACTTCGCCGACGACGAGACGCCGCTCTCCGAGCTCGGCGCAGACCGGGAGTTTCACCTCGTCCTCATCGACAACGGCCGGATGGCGATGCGCGACGACGACGAACTGCGCGAGACGCTGTACTGCATCCGCTGTTCCGCGTGCTCGAACTCCTGTGCGAACTTCCAGCAGGTCGGCGGCCACGCCTTCGGCGGCGAGACCTACTCCGGGGGGATCGGGACCGGCTGGGAGGCCGGAATCGAGGGGCTCGACGTCGCGGGCGAGTTCAACGACCTCTGTACCGGCTGTAGCCGCTGTGTGAACGCCTGCCCCGTCGGGATAGACATCCCCTGGATCAACACCGTCGTCCGCGACCGCGTCAACCACCAGGGCGAGGACGGCGGGTTCGACTTCCTCGTCGACGGGCTCACCCCGGAGGCAGACGACGGGTCGCCGTCGCTGCAGAAGCGCTTCTTCGGCCACTTCGAGACGGTGGCGAAACTCGGCAGCGCGACCGCCCCCGTCTCCAACTGGCTCGCAGAGCGCCGGGGGTCCCGGGTCGCGATGCAGCGGCTCCTGGGTATCGACGCCCGCCGCGAGTTGCCGCAGTTCCAGCGCGAGACGCTCGTCGAGTGGTTCGCCGACCGCGACGTGACGGTCGCGAACCCTCGTCGTGAAGTGGTGCTCTATCCCGACCTCTACACGAATCACGTCCAGGTCGAACGCGGCAAAGCCGCCGTGCGCGTCCTGGAGGCCCTCGACGTCGACGTCGTGGTCCCGGCGGTCGCCTCGAGCGGGCGAGCGCCGCTCTCCCAGGGGATGCTCTCGACGGCGCGGGGCCACGCCGAGCGCGTGGCCGAGACGCTCGGTCCCCACGTCGATCGCGGACGGGACGTCGTGGTGGTCGAACCCAGCGACCACGCGATGTTCCAGCGCGAGTACGACCGACTCGTGGACGCCGACGCCGCGGACGCGCTCTCGGCCAACTCGTACGAGGTCATGGAGTTCGTCTACGGCCTGCTGGAGAACGGTGCGTCGACGGACGACCTCCGTGCCGGCGCCGGCGACCGAGTCGCCTACCACAGCCACTGCCAGCAGCGGACGCTCGGGCTGGAATCACACACGGTCGCCGTCCTCGAGCGGTGCGGCTTCGACGTGCTGACGTCGGACGTCGAGTGCTGCGGGATGGCTGGGAGCTTCGGCTACAAGGAGACGTACTACGACGTGAGCGTCGCCGTCGGGGACGAACTGCGTGAGCAGTTTCGGGCGGACGACGCGCGCGACAGGGCCGTCGTCGCGAGCGGGACGTCGTGTCTGGAGCAACTGGACGACCTGCTCGACCGTCCCACGAGGCATCCGGTGCAGTTGCTCTCGCCCCCGTAGGCCCGGCGGCGTACCGACCGTCGCCGTCTCCGAACCGACGATGTCGGACGGGCGAAACCGGACTCGGGTGACCTGTCGCGGAGGGTCGGTCGACTGGGTCGCCATTCGCCATCCCTCGGTACTCTGTGTCGCGGTGGGGCGTGGGTCCCGTCTCTCCAGTCGTCCGACCTGCAGACAGTGATCCCGCTCTTCGCTTCGTTCACCGTCTCAGCGGACGGTGTGGCGATCTGTCGTTCCGATGTCTGGCGGTCGCGTCGCCGCGTTCGGGTGGGTAGCTGTCGTGGAACGTCCCTGCTTCCGGGCCGCTTCCCGGCGCTCGTGACCCACGTCCGTCCAGTGCCGAAGCGTGACACTTGGTAACATGTTCCTAACCCGTCCGTCCGGCTACATCTCCGGTGATGCCGGAAACGAATGCGACTTCCCCGGTGAACGTCATCTATCCCCTCCCAGGGTTTCTTTCACTTCGTTACCCGAATCTAACGAGCGACTGGACCTCCCTCCGATCGATTCGTCTCTTGTGGCGGGTCGTGCCCCGATAAGAATAACAGTATTAATATTGTTATCAAACCCGTGCCGCCTGTCCGGCAACACCGGAAAATTCGCGGTCGATCGGCGATTCGAATCGTGATTCTGGTGGAAGGGACGCCCTAAGACCGGACTCCGATCCGGACACACCGGAAGGATTATTCCCGAGCACCGTGTACCCTCGTAGCATGACGACTACGGGTTCTCCGGTCCAGGCTGCGAAGACGACGTTCGAGATAATCGACACGCTCCGCGAGCTCGACGGGGCTGGCGTCTCGGAGCTCGCCGAGCGGCTCGGCATGCCGACCAGCACCATCCACGACCACCTGCGGACCCTGGAGAACGAGGAGTACCTCATCAACGACGACGGGACCTACCGGGTCGGTGCCCGGTTCCTGGAGCTGGGTGAACAGGCCCGCAACCGGATGAAGGTGTTCAAGGTCGCCCGGCCGGAGGTCGAGAGTCTCGCCGAGGAGACCGGCGAGCACGCCAACATGATGATCGAAGAGCACGGCCTCGGCGTGTTCCTCTACAAGGTCCGCGGGTCCGAAGCCGTCCAGCTCGACACCCACGCGGGCAAGCGCGTCCCCCTCCAGACGACGGCGATGGGGAAGTCCATCCTCGCCCACCGGCCGCGCGAGGAGGTCGAGGCCATCCTCGACCGGCACGGCCTCCCCGACGTCACTGACAACACCATCACCGACAGGGCGGAGCTGTTCGACGTCCTCGACCAGGTCCGCGAACGCGGCTACGCCTTCGACGACGAGGAACGGGTCGACGGCATCCGCTGTGTCGCCGCGCCCATCACAGACGCCGACGACCGGGCCATCGCCGCCGTGAGCGTCTCCGGTCCGAAGAGTCGCATGCTCGGTGACTCCTTCACCGACGAGTTCCCCGACATGGTGCTCCGGAGCGCCAACGTCATCGAGGTCAACCTCACGTACTCGTAGCGCCCGGAAATCCGCACTGCCGGAACCGACCCGCCGACCGTTACAGTTCGACGACGTCGCCGCTCTCGGCCGACTCGTGGATCGCCTCGATGACGCGCATGTCCTGTAGTCCGTGGCGTCCGTCTGCGTGGATCTCCCCGCCGGTGAGGACGCGGTCGGCGAAGTAGTCGAACTCCTCTTCCATCTCGCGCTCGGCGTCGAAGGTGTCGTGGTCGATAGTGACCGTGACGTCGCCCCTGGAGAGCCGAAGCGTCACCTCGCCGTGGAAGGCGGGCTGGAACTCGATCTGGCCCTCCGTGCCGGTGATCTTCAGTTCGGTGTCCTCCTGGGCGTGCTGGCTGTCCGTCGTCACCATCTTCACGTCGTCCTCCAGCACGAGGATGGCGGCCGACCGCTCGTCCGGGACGTCCTGGAACGCCTCGTGGTGGGAACTCATCTGGGACTGTACCGCGACGGGGTCCCGGTCCAGCAGGTAGCGAGCGGTGTTGATCGAGTAGATGCCCAGATCCATCACCGAGGTGCCGTAGCCCGAGAGGTCGGGGTCGAGGCGCCACTGGTCGGGGTCGGGGATCATCTTCAGCAGCGGCTGGCTGTTGTTGCCGTGGACGGACACCGGGTCGCCGAGGAAGCCCTCGTCGATGAGTTCCTTCGCCCGCTGGACGGCGGGGTCGGTGTGCATCCGGTAGGCGACCATCAGCGGGACGTCCGCGTCCTCGCAGGCCTCGACCAGCCGCTCGGCCCGATCGACGGTCGACTCCATCGGCTTCTCGCAGATGACTGCCTTGTCGAGGTCGGCGGCCGTCTCCACGTACTCCAGGTGGTAGGCGTTGGGCGTTCCCACGTAGACGGCGTCGTACTCGTCGCTCGCTTCGCCGTCGTGGAACTCGTCGTAGCTGATGCCGTTTGCCACGTCGTTCTCGTCGGCGAGGCGTTCGGCCTTCTCCGTCGAACTGCTGACGAACGTCGTCACTTCACCCAGGTCGGACGATTCGATGGCCGGAAGGGCGACGTCCACCGTCCACCAGCCCAGGCCGAGCAGGGCGTACCTGACCGTGCCGTCGGTCGTCGTCTGCCACGCGCGCTCCTCGTAGCTGTCGATCCAGTCGAGCATTGGCTCACGATACTGCGAGCGGGGAGTAAAAGCCTCGGGTGTCGGCGGTCGTCGCGTGTCAGAAGGGTGGTCGGTCCGCTCGGCGGATCAGGAACGCAGTTCGGAGACGTCGAAGACGGGCTTGCAGGTCCCGCCGCTGACGAACGTCTCGAAGGCCTCGTCGGCGTCGAGCAGCGAGAACCGGTCGTCGATGAACGTCTCTGCGTCGACGTCGCCGGTGTCGATCAGCCGGAGGGCGTTCTCGAAGTCCTGATACATCGACGCGTAGGAACACTGGAGGTCGATCTCGGCGCGGACGAGCGGCGAGTACTCCATCGTGGTCTCGCCGGTCTGCCCGACGAGGACGATCTGGCCCCCTTTCCGGACCTCCTCGACGGCCGAGGGGAGCCCGGAGGGGTGGCCCGTCGTGTCGAAGACGACGTCGTAGCCGACGCCGTCGGTCAGGTCCTCGCGGTAGGCCTCCATGTCGTCCGTGGCGACGTTGATCGTCTCGAAGCCGAGTTCCTCGGCGAGCGGGAGGCGATAGTCGGCGTCCTGGCCGACGCCGGAGACGACGACCTCGGCGCCCTGGGCCCGGGCGATCTGGGCGGTGAGCAGGCCGATCGGACCTGGGCCCTCGACGAGAGCGCGGTCGCCGGCGCGGACCCGCGAGTTCTCGATGACGGCGCGGGCGCCGATACTCGTCGGCTCGACCATGGCGGCGTGTTGCTGCTCGACGCCGTCGGGGATGGCGTGGAGGGCGTCCTCGGGGACGACGAGATACGGCTCGTAGGCGCCGTCGTGGTCGACGCCGGTGATGACGGCGTTCTGGCAGACGTTCGATTCGCCGATTTCACACTGGTAGCAGTCGCCACAGCCACGGATCGGCCGCTCGACGACGCGGTCGCCGACGCCGAACTTCGTGACGCCATCGCCGACTTCGACGACGCGCCCGGAGTACTCGTGGCCGATGACGGTCGGGAGGTTCATCCGCTCGAAGGCGGACTCGAACTCGTAGATTCCGGCGTCGCTCCCGCAGAGCCCGGCGTAGTCGACCTCGACGAGCGCCTCGTCCGGCCCGGGTTTCGGTCGGTCCCGATCGACGAGTTCCATTCCACCACGGCTCCGGCTGGTTTTCGCAAGCCCTCGCATAGCGGAATTTCGAGTGTGGTTCGTAATAAAGTGTTGGGTCGATCCCCCGCCCGCCGTCCGCATCCGGAAGCGTAATACGGCGAAGCTGTCATCGTGAACGCATGGTAGCCTACGAGCACACGCCGGTATCCGTCGAGGGCAAACGAGCCGTCGTCGTCGGCGGAACGAGCGGTATCGGGCAGGCCATCGCACTGGGATTCGCCTCGGAGGGCGCCGACGTCGTCGCCACCAGTCGGACCGAGGACGCGGTCGAGGAGACCGCCGACGCGATCGAGGACCTCGGGGCGAACACGGCCCGCGTCACCTGCGACGTCACCGACCGGGCGTCGCTGGACGCGGTCCGTGAGACGGCCGTCGACGCCTTCGGTGGGATCGACGTCGTCGTCGCCTCCCAGGGGGCCATCTCGCGGGCCTCGGTGCTGGGCATCGAGGACGACGAGTGGGACTTCGTCACCGACGTGGCGCTGGACGGCGTCCGGAAGGTGACCCAGGCGATGGCGCCCGCGATGGACGAGGGCGGCTCCATCGTCAACATCTCCTCGATGGCCGCGCGGCTCTCGATGGCGAACCTGCCGGCCTACTCCGCGGCGAAGGGCGGCGTCGAAGCGTTCACCCGCGCGTCGGCGAAAGAACTGGCGCCCGACGTCCGAGTCAACGCCATCGCGCCCGGCTTCATCATCACGCCGCAGAACGCCGACACCTACGCCGAGGGGACCGAGAAACGGGCCGAGATCGACGAGCGCGCGCCGCTCGGCCGGGTGGCTGACCGCGAAGAGGTCGTCGGGGCGGCGATTTACCTCGGTAGCGACGCCGCCTCCTACGTGACGGGCGAGGTGCTCACCGTCGACGGCGGGTTCGGCGACAGCGCGTTCTGAGCCTCGAACGCCGCGGCTCGGCGGAGAGAGAACGGTTTTCAGAGGTCCTCGTCGACGTGGTCGGCCGCTTTCAGCGACAGCGCGGCGATCGTGAGGGTGGGGTTCATCGCCCCGCCGGTGGTGAACACGCTGCTGGAGGCGATGGAGAGGTTGTCCAGGTCGTGGGTCCGCAGGCGTTCGTCGACGACGCTCGTCTCGGGGTCGGCCCCCATCCGCGTCGTGCCCATCGGGTGACTGCCGGACAGCGGCTGTCGCGGACTCGTCGACCAGGTGACGCGGGCGCCGGCTTCGTCCATGATCTCCCGCTGGACCTCGAGCGCTCGCTCGCCGGTCCGGACGCCGTGTTCGCCGATCGACCACGCGACGTCCGGGACGGGGTTCCCGTGGTCGTCGGTCCGCGAGGTGTCCAGCGTGATGCGGCTCTCCGCGTCGGGGAGCTGTTCGACGAGGGCCTCGGTGCCGACGTGGGTCCCGTACTCCCGCGAGACCGCATCCACGACGTCGTCGCCCCACGCGCCGTTCTCCAGGGCCAGTTCGACCGGCGAGGGGCCGGCGTAGTTGAGGAACGCGACGAAGAAACTGCCCGGCGTCGACTCCTCGTGGTCGTAGAACTGGTGGGTCGCCGCCGTCGAGAAGCCGACCTGGTGCTGTCGGGTCTCCTCGGAGACGACGCCCATCGTCATGTGCAGCAGGTGGTCCATGAAGTACCGGCCGACCGCGCCGGAGCTGTTTGCCAGGCCGTCGGGGTACTGCGACGATTCGGAGAGCAACAGGAGCCGCGGCGTCTCGACGGCGCCACCGGCGAGGACGAACTGGCGCGCTTCCTGGCGGTGCTCGGTCCCGTCCGGCGTCGCGTAGACGACCGCCTCCACGCGCTCGCCCGCGTCGTCGTGTTCGAGGCGCTGGACGGGAACCCGGTCCAGAACCCGGGCGCCCGCTTCCTCGGCCTTCCTGACGTGGACGTCGCCGCTGTACTTCGCCCCCGACGGGCAGACGGGATGACAGGTGCCGTAGCCGACGCACTGGCTCCGGTCGTCGTACGCCTCGCTGTTCCGAGCCTGCGGGATGGAGTGGGTCGTGATGTCGAGTTCCTCGCAGGCGGCCCCGAGCATCGAATCCGAGTGACTCGGCGGGAACGCCGTCATCGGGAACGACTCCTCCCGCGGCGGGGCGAAGGGGTTGTCCTCGCCCCCGGCGACGCCCATCTCGCGCTCGGCCGCGGCGTAGTAGGGGCGGACGTCCTCGTAGGCGATGGGCCAGTCGTCGGCGAGGCCGTACCGCGAGTCCATCTCGAAGTCCTTCTCGTGGAACCGCGGCGTGTAGCCGATCCAGTGGAGCGTCGTCCCGCCGACGCCCTTCACCCGGACGTCGTTGAGCGGGTAGTTCAGGTCGCCGCTGGAGCGGAAGGCGTCGCGCTCCCCGCCCATCTCCCAGACGTCCGACTGGTCGAACGCCGGTCGCTGGTGGCGCTCCATTCGACGGATCCGCTCCTCGAAGGAGAAGCGCGGGCCCGCCTCCAGGACGACGACGTCGTGGCCACGCTCGGCCAGCGAGTGGGCGACGATACCGCCCGCGGGCCCGGCGCCGACGACGCAGACGTCGGCCCGGTCCGAGGGCTCGCGGTTTGCGGACCCGTTGGTCTCGGACTCCTGGTCGGTCGCGCTCATCGCTGTGCCCCCTGGTACGACTCGAGCCCGCCCGGGTGGCCCGGCGGGTTCTCGGTGCCGACGAGCTCCCCGCCGGTCGGCGAACTGAACAGCGCGTACAGCAGTTCGTTGACGAGGTAGAACCGGATCCGCTCCAGGTCCGACCCCGCTGGATCGGGTCTGACCCGGTCCAGGCCGACGTCGGTGAGCAGCTGGTCGCCCTGCTCTGGCGACAGCTCGCGGAAGTTCGACTCGAACTCCTCGGCCGCGTGGCCGTCCAGCGCCGCGGCCGCATCAGCCATCCCGGTCCGATGGTCGTCGTCGTCTTCGATCCGGCCGGTGACGTACGTCCGGACGAACTCGGCCGCGTCGTCCACCTCGGACGGGTACAGTACCGGGGCGAGTGCGGTCGCCGTCTCGACGATGTCCTCGTGTGCGTCGTTCGTTGCACCCTCGTCGTCGTTCGATTCTGGCCCCCGGTCGCGGTCACTCGCGACCAGGACCGCGCCGCCACCTGCCACGCCCGCCGCAGCCAGCGCTGCGATGGCGTCTCGCCGTGTCAGCTCCATAGCAGAGCCGTTCGGCGCTACAACAGTAATAAGTACGCATTGGGACGGTCCCGGCGGCCAGGTGGCAACGGGGCAGCCTGTCGACCGGTCACGCCGACTCGATCCAGACCGTCATCGCGCCGGGGTCGCGATTGTCCCACGCGTAGTAGGGAACCGCTCTGACTGGCACGTCCTCGGTCTCGACGTCGTCGGTTGGCCGATAGAGCGCCCCGTCCCAGGCCGCGACGTCGCTGGCCAGCCCCGCCGCGTCGAGCGCGACGACCCCGCCGAGCAGATCGGGGTCGAACGAGGCCGTCACGTCGGCGTCGTCGGGCAGCGCGATGGCCTCCACCGGGACGTCGTGGTCCGCTTCCTCGAGGCAGTAGACGAGCGGGCCGCGCCGGAGCGCGACGCGACCCGCGTTCTCGCGGACTTTCGGGTGGGCGGACAGCGTCTCGACCGGTTGCGAGAACGAGAGTTCGAACCGGTCGCCGGCCGCCCACTCGCGGTCGACGGCGACGTAGCCGTCCTCGGCAGACGACGCGACCGTCTCGCCGTCGACCGTGCCCTCGACGTCTTCCGCCCAGGCCGGCACTCGGACGCGCAGTTCGAACTCGACGGGCTCGTCGTGGGTAATCTCGACCGCCGTCTCGCTCTCCCAGGGGTAGTCGGTGGACTGGGTGAACGACACGTCGTCGCCGTCGAGCGTCGTCGTCACGTCGCTGCCCACGAACTGGTTCACGTAGATGGCGCGGTCCCGCTCGGAACGGGCGTAGAGGTAGCGGCCGAGCGATGCGAGCAGGCGGGCGGCGTTGGGCGGACAGCAGGCCACGTAGAACCACTCCTTCCGGTGGTGGTCGCCGTCGCTCTCCAGCGGATTGACGTAGAAAAAGCGGTCGCCGCTCTCGCCGATGCCCGAGAGGAAGCCGTTGTAGAGCGTGCGTTCGATCAGGTCGGCGTAGGTGGAGTCACCGGTGAGCTCGTGGAGCCGACGGTTCCAGAAGATGCTGCCGATGGCCGCACACGTCTCCGCGTAGGCGGTGTCGTTCGGAAGGTCGTAGTCTTCGGTGAACCCCTCGTGTTCGTGTTCGGACCCGATGCCGCCGGTGACGTAGCTCCGCTTCTCCGTCATGTTCCGCCACAGCCGCTGGACGGCGTCGAACAGGTCCGCGTCCTCGCGCTCCTGGAGCAGTGACGTCGCGGCGGTGTAGTAGTACATCGCCCGGACCGAGTGGCCTTCGACCGTGGTCTGGTCGCGTATCGGCAGGTGGTCTTGCGCGTAGCTCCCGTCGTACTCGCCGTCCACCAGGAAGTGCTCCCGCGCGACGTCGGCGGAGCGCTCGCCGTGGTGGACGAACTCGGCGCCGGCGATGTCGTCGATGTTCGCGAGTTCGTCGGCCAGCGGCGACGGATCCTGGCCCCGGACGTCGACGAAGTGCTGGGCCAGGTCGAGGTAGCGCTCCTCGTCGGTGACCCGGTACAGTTCGACGAGGGCGAGTTCGATCTCCTCGTGGCCGGGCACGCCGTCGTCGCCCTCGGGGCCGAATCGCCGGTCGACGTGGTCGGCGAACGCCGTCGCGACGTCGAGTAACGCGGTGTCCTCGGTCGCCCGGTAGTGGGCGACGGCGGCCTCGATGAGGTGGCCGGCACAGTACAGTTCGTGCATTACGGCCAGGTTCTCCCACCGGGCCTCGGGCTCCTCGAGCATGAAGTACGTGTTCAGGTAACCGTCGTCGGCCTGTGCGGCCGCGAGGAGGTCGATGACCTCGTCGACCCGGGCTTTCAGGTCCGGGTCGTCGCTCCTCGCGAGGACGTAGCTCGCCGCCTCGAGCCATTTGTAGGCGTCCGAGTCGACGAACATCGGTCCCTGGAAGCCGCCTTCCTTCTCGTCGGCGACCCGGCGGAAGTTCTCCAGGCAGCCGTGCTCGGCGAGCTGGTCGTACTGGTGTGCGATGGTCACGTCCCGGTTGGTCTCAAGACGGCGATTCCAGAACGCGTCGTCGATGGCGACGTCGCCGAGCGGCAGTGACTCGGCAGTCGCTTCTGGTCCGGCTGGCATCCCCTGAAACCAGGTCGGCGACCAACTAATAGCTGTCCCAGTGACGCCGTTGGAGACGCCTGAATCGGCCCCATTCCAGAGGTTTGTTACGCTGTCGAGCGTGTTCTGAACCGTCGGTACGACCGGCCCGCAGTATTCCGTCGGAGTGGCCGACGACGAGATGGGACGGCGTTGGGACGGCTGCCGATGGTTTCCTACTTCGCCTGGGACAAACCCCGAGCCCGGCCAGATGCAGGTCTGGACGCGAACGGAGTGACCCACGACTACTCGCTCTTTTTCGATCGGGTCACGGAATCGGAACCGGCGGCGGAAGAATGAGAACTGTCGTCGAAGGTCGTCCTCAGTCGTCGGCGACCGGCTGGGCGGTGCGCTGGCTCTCGGCGAGGATGTTCGTTCCGTCCTCGGGGTGGAAGAGGTGGACGTTCTCCTCGTCGAAGGCGATGAACACCTCCTTGTTCTCCTCGGGCTTGACGTCGCCGGGGACGCGGACGCGGCACTCGTCGTCGCCGACCTGGAAGTAGAGGTAGTTGTCGGAGCCGACGGGTTCGAGGACGTCGAGGTACGCGCTGACGTCGTTTCGTCCGCTGCCATCGGCGAGGTAGATGTCCTCTGGGCGGATGCCGAGGACGAGTTCGTCGCCCTCGCCGGCGTACTGGGTGACGTGGTCGACGGTCTCGGCGGAGAGTTCGTACTCGAAGTCCGGGCCGACGAGGCGCGACCCGTCGAACGTGACGTCGAAGGTGTTCATCGACGGGCTGCCGATGAAGTCCGCGACGAAGAGGTTGGCCGGGTGGTTGTAGATTTCGTCGGGCGTCCCGACCTGCTGGATCTCGCCCATGTCGAAGATGGCGACGCGGTCGGACATGGTCATCGCCTCCTCCTGGTCGTGAGTGACGTAGATGATCGTCGTCCCTAGGTCCTCGTGGATGCGCTGGATCTCCGTCCGCATGTGCATGCGAAGCTTCGCGTCGAGGTTGGAGAGGGGCTCGTCCATCAGGAACACTTCGGGGTCCCGGACGATGGCGCGCCCGGTGGCGACGCGCTGTTGCTGGCCGCCGGAGAGGCTGCCGGGCTTCTTGTCGAGCTGCTGTGAGATACCCATCATGTCGGCGGCCTCCTCGACGCGGTCGTTGATCTCCTCCTTGCCCAGGTCCGTCGTCAGCTTCAGTCCGTACGCCATGTTCTTCCGCGCGGTCATGTGCGGGTACAGCGCGTAGTTCTGGAACACCATCGCCGTCCCCCGGTCCTGTGGGCTGACGTCGTTGACCACGCGGTCGCCGATGCTGATCGTCCCGTCGGAGATACTCTCTAGCCCAGCGATCATCCGCAACAGGGTCGACTTCCCCGACCCCGAAGGACCGACGATGGTCATGAACTCGCCGTCCTTGATGTCGAGGTCGATGTCGTCGACAGCGAGGATATCGTTGCCGCCGTCGTCGTACACCTTCGACACGTTCTCGATGGTAACCTCACTCATGCCTCAATGATTGCCCAGACAGGGTAAAAACGTTTTCGTGTTTGGGAACTCTTGACCGGTATCTCTGGTATTAATTAGGGGACGTATTTGGCCGGTCTGTATCCCCCCTGCTGTTCTGGTCGATCACCACCAGTCACGGACGAGAGGAGTGGGACATCGTTGCACCATTGTGCTGGTTAATATTACCATCTCCCCCACAATCCATGTTATAACCGCAGTAACCTTTATTATCATTAAGAACAACCCCGATAGTGATGCCAACAAATAGCAGTGGTAGTGGCAGTGGCTCTAGCAGTGAGTCGAATCGGCGAACGACGAAAGAGAGTCGCAGCCGTCGTCGGTTCCTCCAGGCAGCGGGTGCGACCGGTATCGCCGGTCTCGCCGGCTGTTTCGGACTCGGTGGCGGCGGCGACGGTGGCGACGGCGGCGACGGCGGCGGTGGTAACGGCGGCAGCACCGGCGGCAGCGGCGGCGACATCGAACTCTCGTACTGGACGCTGTTCGGTGGCGGCGACGGCGCGATCATGAAGGCGATGATCGACCAGTTCAACGAGGAACAACCGCTCGGCGACAACATCACCATCAATCGCCAGCGTACGCCGTGGGACGAGCACTACGACCGGCTGTTCACCTCGATGACCGGCGGCGAGCCGCCGGACATGGCCATCTCGCACGCGTCCTACATCCGTCGGTTTCAGGACACGCTGATGACCATCGACGACTACGTCTCGACGGACGACTACGTCCAGTCTATCCTCGACGCGTGTGTCCTCGAGGACAGTCAGTACGCCGTTCCGCTCGATTCCCACCCGGTCGGACTGTACTACAACATGGACATCTTGAACGAGGCGGGCGTCGAGCCACCGTTCGAGAACTTCGGCGAGTTCGAGGAGGCCTGCAACGCGATTCTCGAGAACACCGACGCCATGCCGTTCAGCCCCGACCCCTACTGGGGTGGTGGCGGCGGCTTCCGCCAGTACTTCATGGCGCTCAATCAGCTCGGCGGCAGCCTCTTCAACGACGATCTCACGGAGGCCACCTTCGGCGACGAGGCCGGGACCGCGGCGCTCGAATACCTCGTGAGCATCTCCGGTGAACGCGGCTGGGACCAGGCGGACATCTCCGAGGACCGCGTCGCCCAGAGCTTCCGGAACGGAAACATCGCGATGACGGTCAACGGGACCTGGTACGTCAACGTCATGCGCGAACAGGAGTACGAGTGGGGCTTCCAGAAGCCGTACGTCGTCCCGAACGCGGAGCAACTGGCGACGACGGCCGACAGCCACACGATCATCGTTCCGCAAAAGTCCAACGCCAGCGAGGAGCGCCTCCAGGCCACCGTCGACGCGGCGGAGTGGATCGCCCAGGAGAACCCCCAGTGGGGCTCCGAAGCCGGTCACCTGCCTGCCTACAACCCGATACTCAACGGCGACGAGCTCCGGGAGGCCGACATCTGGGACAAGACGCTGCAGGACTACATGGAGATGGCCCAGGACGACCAGCTCGCCTACTGGCCGCAGCTCCCGAACGCTGACCTGTACTCTGGCAGTAACTGGACGTGGCTGACCGACGCCTACTCCCAGAACACCCCGCCCGAGGACGCCATCCAGCAGGGCGTGGACACCTGGAACTCCCAGCTGCAGTGACCATACCGGTACACGCACACAATGTCTGTCACTGACCGATTCGACGGGATCAAGGGGGTGATCAGTTCCGACAGTCGCTCGCGGAAGGAGCTGATCGAGGGAATCCTGTTCTCGCTCCCCTACCTCGTCATCTTCGGCACGTTTCTGCTGTACCCCCTCGTGATGGGTGGGTACATGAGCCTGTTCGACTGGAACGCCATCGACCCGACCCAGTCGGTGTTCATCGGGCTCGAGAACTACGCACAGCTCATGGCCGACGATGGCTTCTGGAACGCCCTGAAGAACACCGGCTACTTTGCGCTGCTCACCGTCCCGTCGATCCTCGTCGTCGCACTGGGTCTCGCACTCGGTGTCAACCGCGACATCAAGGGGAAGGGCCTGCTTCGGGCTATCTTCTTCAGCCCGTACATCCTGACCGTCTCGGTGACGGCGCTGGTCTGGATCGACCTGTACTCGACCCAGTACGGGATGATCAACCACTATCTGGGGATGATCATGGCGAATCCACCGCAGTGGCTCCAGACGAGACTCACTGCGATGCCCGCTATCGCGATGACGACCGTCTGGTGGCTCGTCGGGTTCAGCTTCGTCATCCTGCTGGCTGCCCGTCAGAGCGTGCCAGAATACCTCTACGAGGCGGCCCAGCTCGACGGCGCGGGCACCTGGCGGCAGTTCAGGGACGTCACCGTTCCCCAGATCCGCCACGCCATCTTCTTCGTCATCATCATCAACATCATCTGGGCGGCCCAGGTGTACGGCCAGCCGTACGTGATGACCTCGGGCGGTCCGGGCAAGACGACGGAGACGCTCGTCATGTACCTCTACCAGTCGGCGTTCAGCCAGCGGAACTTCGGCTACGCCGCCGCCATCGGGTACGTCCTGACGGGTATCCTCGTGCTGGTCTCCATCGCGAACTACTACTTCCTCGGAGGCGACAATGAGTGACTCATCAGCAACCGTAAACCGGTTTGAATCGTTCAGTGTCGGCGACGTCTCTATGCGGAGCGTCGGCGTCCACGTCGTCATGTACGGCGCAGCCTTGCTGTTCGTGCTGCCGTACCTGTACATGATCTCGACGTCCCTACAGACCCAGCAGGAGGCTGTCTCCGAGGGGATGCACTGGATCCCCGACCCGATCACGTTCGCCGCGTTCACAAACCTGTTGACGGGGTCGCTGATCGTCCAGTGGGCGATCAACACCCTCATCATCGCGTCGGTGACGACGCTGCTCGTGTTGCTCGTCGACTCGATGATCGCGTTCGCGCTGACCAGGCTCGACTGGCCCGGCCAGCGCTACGTTCTCGGGCTCATCATCGCGAGCTTCATGGTCCCGGGCTTCGTCAACATCATCCCGCTGTACATCCTCATCGCCGACCTCGGGTTACTCAACAACTACGCCGCGGTGATCCTGCCGTTCGCGGCCGGGCCGCTCGGCGTGTTCCTCCTGGCCCAGTTCTTCAGGGACCTGCCCCACGAACTCCAGGAGGCCGCACAGCTCGACGGCTTCTCGAACCTGCGGATCTACACGCACATCATCCTGCCGCTCTCGAAGTCGATCCTGACGGCGCTGGCGCTGTTCATCTTCGTCTGGAGCTGGAACCAGTTCCTCTGGCCCCTGATCGTGCTCCAGAGTGAGGCCGCCTACACGCTACCCATCGGGGTCGTCGTGCTCCAGGACAACTTCACCTACCAGCCGGCGGTGACGATGGCGTCGGCGCTGATCGCGTCCGGACCGCTGTTCATCCTGTTCCTGTTGCTGCAGGAACAGCTCATGTCCGCCGTCGAGATGCAAGGGGTAACCTAGTTAACGCCCCGCCCCATCCGTTCGCGTCATGAGGGACGCGGACTCGAAATCGGTCTATCGATCGTTTATCGCTGCGACCCGTTTTTTCTACGAGTACGGTCCGAGAATGGTACTGCTGAGCGTCGTCTGGTTCGTCTTCTCGCTCCCGCTGGTCACGATCGGCCCGGCGACGCTCGGGGCCTACGCCGCGGTCGTCTCGGTCCGGGAGACGTACAAATTCGACCGCGAGCACGTCGCCAGCGTCCTGAAGCGCCACGGCGTCTCGGCGATGCTCCTCTCCGGCGTCCCGCTCGTCCTCGGCGTCGTCTCAGTCCTGTACGTCCTGGAGTACTTCGCGAGTCCGTCGACGTTCCTGCTCGCCCTCTCGGTCGGATCGGCCTACGCCGGCGCGTACGCGGCGCTCGTCCTCGTGCCGACGTTCGTCGGCCTCGCCACCGGGGGCGACCTCGAAGCGTCGGTCCGGGGCGGGTTTCGCTGGACCAGCGCCAACGCCGTCGGCGCCGTCACGCTCGCGATGGCGACGCTCGTCGCCTTCCTCGTGACCGGCCTGCTGACCATCGCCTTCCCGCTCGTGTTCGCCGGCTTCGCGACGGCGTTTCACGTCCACGTCCTCCTCGACCCGCCCGAACACGAGCAGGCCGCCGAGCAGGACGAGACGATCTACGCCGGCGCCGACGGCGCCCGGGGCGCGAGCTGAGCGGTCTCGGTCGCCAGCTCACCCGGCGCCGAATCGCCCGTGACGGATCACGTGTCGTCAGAAACCCCGCCGCCGGACCGCCGTGACCGATTGTTTTATAATCCGGCTTGGATAGTATGTACCTGTATGACAGACGCGAACGTCACCGTCCACACAGAGGCGGCTATCGACCGCATCGAACCCGAACTGCACGGCCACTTCTCCGAGCACCTCGGGCGCTGTATCTACGACGGCATCTGGCACAGTCAGGACGCCGACGGTGACGGTTTCCGCGAAGACGTCATGACGCTGCTCTCGGACCTGGACATGCCCGTTCTCCGCTGGCCCGGCGGCTGTTTCGCCGACGACTATCAGTGGGAGGACGGCATCGGGCCCCGCGAGGACCGGCCCCGGCGGCGCAATCTCTTCTGGTCCCAGGACCGCTCTGAGGTCCCCGAAGAGCCCAACACGTTCGGCACCGACGAGTTCCTGGAGTACTGCGAACGCGTCGGGACCAAGCCGTACCTGGCGACCAACGTCGGCTCGGGCGACCCGCAGGAGGCGACCGACTGGGTCGAGTACGCCTGCTACGACGGCGACACCGAACTCGCGAACCGCCGACGCGAGAACGGTCGCGACGAACCCTACGACGTCCCCTACTGGGGCATCGGGAACGAGAACTGGGGCTGTGGCGGCCGGATGTCGCCCGAACAGTATGCTCGCGAGTACCGACGGTTCGCCACCTACGTCGGCTCGATGGACAACCTGATGCTCGACGAAGAGCTCGAACTCATCGCCTGCGGGTTCGAGGACCACGAGTGGAACCACCGCTTCATGGAGGAGGTCGGCAAGTCGAGCTGGGGCGTCGAGTACCCGCTCGACCACCTGACGCTGCACCACTACTACGGCCGGACGATGTCCGTCGCAGAGGCCGACGAGGACGACTACGACCAGTTCCTCGTCGAGGCCCTGGAGATGGACCACCACATCGAGCGCATCGCCTCCACCATCGACGCCTTCGCCTCGACGCGGGACATCGGCGTCATCATCGACGAGTGGGGCGCCTGGCACACCGAGGCCGTCGCCGAGAGCGGCCTCGAACAGCCCGGCACCGTCATCGACGCCCTGTCGGCTGCGGTCGTCCTCGACATCTTCAACGACCACGCCGACGTGATGACGATGTCCAACATCGCCCAGACCGTCAACGTCCTGCAGTGCCTGGTCGAGACGGAGGGCGACGAGGCCTGGGCGCGACCGACCTACCGCGTCTTCGACCTCTACGCCCCTCACAAGGGCAACGAGGCCGTCCAGACGTCCATCGACGCGCCAACGCGCGACGTCGGCGACGAGGAACTGCCGCTCGTCGGTGCGTCCGCGTCCGTCAGCGACGACGGCGAGACGTACGTCACCGTCACGAACATGGACACCCGCGGGAGCCACACCGTCGAGATCGACCTCGTGGGCGACGCCGGCGCGGACGTCGACGCGAAGGTTCTCTTCGAGGGCCAGGAGCCCGACATGGTCGTCGACGCCGACAACGCCGACGAGTTCGCGGCCGACGACCTCGACGCCACCGTCGAGGACGGCACCCTGACCGCGGAACTCGAACCGTCGACGGTCGCCGGCATCTCGGTCCGGTAACCCGGCCCACGGTCGTCGCTATTTTCCGTTCGTTTGCCGTTTTTTCGCGCACTTCGCCGTCTCTTTCGCGCCAGTTCGTCGTCCACCAGTGAACCGAAGCGGCCACCACGCCAGCGACTCGCGGACCGACGGCACGTACCTTCAAGTGCCTCGTTACCGAGTTACAGACGACGCATGAACATCGACGTCAGCGACCGCGTCGCGCTCGTGACGGGCGCCGGACGCGGCAACGGAAACGCGATAGCCGAGGAACTCGCCGAGAACGGCGCCACCGTCGTCGTCAACGACCTCGAAGCGGGGCCGGCGGAATCCACAGCCGAATCGATCAGGGACGCCGGAGGTGCAGCCATCGCGCTGACTGCCGACGTCTCCGACAAGGAGGCCGTGGAGTCGATGGTGGCCGAGGCCGTCGACGAGGTGGGGACGATAGACATTCTGGTGAACAACGCCGGCGTCGGCCAGTCGGGCCCGTTCCTCTCGCGGGAGAGCGACGAGCTGTTCGAACTCAATCTCGACACGCACCTGTGGGGTTCCATCCACTGCACCGAGGCGGTCGTCGACGGCATGGTCGAGCAGGGGTACGGGAAGATCGTCAACATCACCTCCATCCACACGAAGAACGGCGTCGGCATGTCCCCGGAGTACGACGTCGGGAAGTTCAGCCTCCTCGGACTCACCAAGAGTCTCGCGCTCGAACTGGGCCGCGAGGGCGTCCGGGTCAACGCCGTCGCCCCCGGCTGGGTGGACACGCGGATGACCGAGGGATTCTCCGAGAAGACGACCGAGCAGATCGTCGACCTGAACCCGCTGGACCGGTTCGCCCAGCCCGAGGAGATAGCCGACGCGGTGATGTTCCTGGCTTCGCCCGCGAGCGACTACGTCAACGGCCACGAACTCCGCGTCGACGGCGGACAGGTGCCCATCGACAGCTGGAAACACGACAATCGGTAGGGTCGGCCGGTCGATTCCGTTCTTCAGTGCTCGCCGCAACGGCAACGATGGCATTTTGAGGGATGCCCGAGAAGGTACGGGAGAGCATGCCCCAGTTCGACGAGCAGCCGAGAGTAACGACTCGGCTCGACGGCGAGTGGTCGTTCCTGACCGACCCGGACGACGACGGCGAGGAGCGCGGCCTCCCGGATCCGGACGCGGAGTGGCCGACGGACGCGGAGACGGTGACCGTCCCCCACGCCTGGCAGGAGGACGAGACGTACCGCGAGTACACCGGGACGGCCTGGTACCGGACGACCGTGGAGTACGACGACCACCGCGACGGCGACCGGGCGTTCCTCCGGTTCGGCGCCGTCGACTACGAGGCCACCGTCTACGTCGAGGGCGAGCAGGTCGGGACGAACCGCGACGGCTACCTCCCCTTCGAGGTGGAGGTCACCGACGCCATCTCGGCCGGCGAGAACGCCGTCGTCGTCGAAGTGACCGACCCCGAGAACCTCGACGAGATTCCCCACGGCAAGCAGGGCGAGCCGTGGTACACCCGTTCGAGCGGCATCTGGCAGTCGGTCACGTTCGAAGCCCGGCCCGAGACGTTCGTCGCCGACGTGAAGGCGACGCCGGACCTCGAGGACGACGGCGTGGCCCTGAACATCGGCGTCGACGGCCCGACCGACGGCGTGGACGCGGCGGTCACGATTCTCCGAGACGGCGAAGAGGTCGCGAGAGCGACGTGTGCCGTCGAGAATGGGGCGGGCGAGTGCACTATCGCGCTCGACGACCCGGTCTACTGGACGCCCGACGACCCGACCCTGTACGACGTCGCGGTCGAACTTCGGAGCGACGACGACGAGGGCGACGGAAGCGTCGTCGACCGCTACGAGGACTACTTCGGGATGCGCAGCGTCAGCGTCGACAGCGACCGCCTCTACCTCAACGGCGAGCCCCTGTACGTCCGCGGCGCGCTCGACCAGGCCTACTACCCGGACACGCTGTATCGCCCCTTCGAGGACGACCTCTTCGAGTACGAGATCCGGAAGGCGAAGGAGCTCGGGTTCAACATGCTGCGCAAGCACATCAAGCCGGCCCACCCTAACTTCGTCGAGGCCGCGGACCGGCTGGGCATCCTCGTCTGGGAGGAACCGGCCAACCCCGACCTCTACACCGACCGCTCGAAGGAGGAAGTCAGGGACCAGATCCGGGGGCTGATCGACCGGGATTACAACAGCCCCAGCGTCGTGATCTGGAGCCTCTACAACGAGGAATGGGGCATCGGTCTCGACCAGGTGGACTACTCCGACCACGATGGCCGGCTGTGGAACGACGAGGAGAAACAGGCCTACCTCACCGAGCTCTTCCACGAGACGAAGGAACTCGACCCCACCAGACCGATCTGCGACAACTCCGGGTGGGCCCACGTCGCCACGGACCTCAACGACTACCACGAGTACTTCGTCAGCCCGGACCGCCACGCGGCCTGGGAGGACGACCTCGACGACATCGTCGCGAACCCGGGGGACAACTACGCCGTCGAGAACACGCCCGCCGACGACGCGCCGATCCTGATCTCGGAGTTCGGCACCTGGGGGTTCCCCGACCTGCCGAAGCTCCGCGACCACTACGGCGGCGACCCGACGTGGTTTGCCCACGACTTCCTCGAGGACCCACTCAAGCGTCCCGAGGGCGTCGACGAGCGCTACGAGGCCACCGACCTGCCCGACGTCTTCGACGGGTACGACGACCTCGCCGAGGTGTGGCAGGCCCGCGAGTCGGCGTCGCTGAAGGGCGTCATCGAGGAGATGCGCACGCACGATGGGATCGCCGGCTACGTCCTCACGGAGTTCTCCGACATCGAGTGGGAGTTCAACGGCGTCCTCGACTACCTGCGCGACCCCAAGTCCTTCGCCGACGAGTTCGCGACCGTCAACGGCGAGGTGCTGGTCGTCGTCGAACCCGAGCGCCACGTCGTCGCGCCGGGCGAGGAAGTCGCCGTCGACGTCCACGTCGTCAACGACACGACCGACGCGCTGGACGGCGTCCTCAGCTGGACGGGCGCGGGCGGTGAGGGCGGCCAGTCGGTCGCCATCGACGGCTTCGGGACGACGACGTACGAGTCGGTGCTCACCGTCGCCCCGTCGCTCGACACCGAGACGGGGCCCCACTCGGTCGAGGTGACCCTGGACACGGGGGACCGCGTTGTCTCGAACGCCGAGCCGGTCGCCGTCGTTGCCCCGGAGTACGCGGGTGGGAAGACGGTGTACGCGACCGGGACGGTCGCGGACTCGCTAGGGGCCAACGGCGTCACGGTCACCGGCGACCTGGCCGACGCCGACGTCGCCGTCGTCACCGACCTGGACGACGACGTCTCGGCGTTCGTCGAGCGCGGCAACAGCGCCGTCGTCGTCCCGGAACCCGACGGCCGGATGGCGCCGACCGACCGCTTCGAGTACCGGAACCTGCCGGCCGGCGAGAGCTGGAACCTCGTCGCCTCGCTGCTCTACCAGGACAGCGACCTCGTCGCGGACCTCTGCCCGGACGCCCGCGTCGGCTGGGCCTTCGAGGATCTCTTCCCCCACGACCTGGTCGTCGACCTCGACGCCGCGGCCGACGACGTCCACGTCGGCTCCGTCGAGGGCTGGATCGCCAACTGGGGCAGCCCGCTCGTCACCCGCGAACACGGTGACGGGACGCTCTGTTGCTGTACCTTCCGCGTGACCGACGCCTACGGCGACCACCCGACGGCGACGACGCTGGTCGACCGACTCCTCCGGACGCTGTAGTCTGCGAAAGCGTTCAATTTCCGCTGCTTCCCTTTCGCACCGACGCCGCTACTTCCTGAGAACGTCCGGGAGCGTCAGCTCGGCGTCCATCCCCACCGCCTCGGCCGTCAGCGTCGGGAACTCGCCGGTGGTCGAGAGCACCTCGACGCCGTCCGCGGTGGCGAGGACGTTGTCCTCGGACTTGGCGCCCTCGACGGTCGGATTCCAGGCGTAGGCCATCGGCAGTTCGATCGGCGCGTCGTGGCCAGGGGTCGCCGTCCACTCTCGCGAGGCGTAGCCGAGCGCGCCGCCCTGGTGGTGGTTCTCCCACTCGTCCTCGTAGCCGAGTTCGTCGTAGGCAGTCTGGATAGCCTCGAAGACGTCGCCGGCGGTCCCGCCCTCGGTTCCCGCCTGCCGGGTGGCCGCAGCGGCCGTCGCCGCGACGCGGCTAACGTCGGCGTGCCGGTCGCCGAGCCAGTCGGGCGCGTCGTCGAAGGCGACGGTGCGCGTGACCGCGGCGTTGCACCCGTGGCGAACGCCGACGACGGTCAGGACGGCGTAGCTCCCCACCTCGACGTCGGTCGGGGTGAAGTGCCGGTATCGCTGGAGGCGGTCCGCGCCGCCGACGAGGACCACGGGCGAGTCGATGCCGCGGCGCTGGAGCTGGTAGTGGAGTCGGGCCGCCAGTTCGCGCTCGGTGTCGGTCGGCGAGACGCCCTGCGTCACCTCCTCGACCGCTTCGGCCGTCTCTCGGCCGAGGTCGCGGTAGCGCTCGACGTCGTCGTCGGTCAGCGGCTGGGTGACGTCCGACCGGACGACTCGGTCGAAGCCGTCCCACGCGACGTCGGCCGCCGCGGGCGTCGCCGCGACGTCCGCGACTGCTTCTTCGACGCCGCGTTCGTGCCAGGGATGTTCGACGAGGCGGACGTCGGCGTCGACCTCCTCGTCGCGGAGTCGCTGGCCCTCGATGGACGACGTGACGACGGTCACCTCCTCGCCGTCGTAGCCAGCGGCCGCGACGCCGGCGGCCCCCTCGCGGGCGACGAGGTTGTCGCCGCCGGTGAGCCAGGCGAACATCGGCGGGGTCGCGAACCACACCGATCCGAGGTCGTTCGTCGCGAGATACGCGTCTAGCCGGTCGAGCTTGGCCTGTTCGGTCATGTGTTCGTCTCGATCTATTCATCTGCCCACCCCATCATAAAACCGGTCGCGTTCGTCCAGCACCGGACGCAAAAGAGCGTCTCGCAGTGACCGCCCGGTCGCTCAGACGTCGATGGCGTCGTCGATGCGCGCCCACTGGTCGGCCGAGAGCGACACGTCGACGGCGCCGAAGTTCTCGTCCAGCTGGTCGACGGTGCGGGCGCCGACGATGGGGACGCAGGTGAACCGCTCGTGGTCCATCAGCCAGCGCAGGGACACCTGGGCCGGCGACGCGTCGACCTCGTCGGCGACCGCGCGGACCGCCTCGAGGACGTTCCACGCCGCATCGGCGACGTAGTCGGACTCGAATTTCTCGTCGATCTCGGCGCGCGAACCGTCGGGCGCCTGGATCTCGCCGTCGACGCGCTCGTACTTGCCGGTGAGGAACCCGCCGTGGAGCGGCGAGTACGGGCAGACCGCCAGGTCCTGGTCCTCGCAGACGTCGAGGTACTCCGCGATCGGTTCCACGTGCTCGGGCGGCTGGTCCAGGTCGTCGACGATGGGGTCCCGATACACCGCCGAGTACTCGGGCTGGGTGACGGTGAACGCCTCGTAGTTGTTGACGTCCGCTTTCCACAGCCCCTTCGTCAGCTTCCAGGCGTCACAGGTCGAGATGCCGACGTAGTGGACCTTCCCTTCGCTCACGAGGTCGTCGAGCGTCCGGAGCGTGCGCTCGATGGGCGTCCCGTCGTCGAAGCGGTGCAGGTAGAGGATGTCCAGATAGTCAGTTCCGAGCCTGTCGAGCGAGCCTTCGACTTCGGCGCGGACGTTCTTCCGCGAGAGGTTCTCCTGGAAGCGCGAGACCTGGGACCAGTAACACTTCGAGGCGACGACGAAGTCCTCGCGGTCCCGGTCGGCCAGCCACTCGCCGATCCACTCCTCGCTGCGGCCCTCGCCGTAGCCGTTCGCGGTGTCGATGAAGTTGCCGCCGCGCTCCTCGACCGCGTCGAGCAACTCGTGGGCCTCCTCCCGGTCGGTCTCCATCACGCCGCTGTCTTCGTGTTCCATGCCGAACCGCCAGGTGCCGAAACAGATCGGTGAGACTTCCAGTCCGGTCGTGCCGAGTCTGACGTACTCCATGTGTTGTTAATCGGTGGTGGGGGGCTTAACGGATGTGGTCCGTCGCTCGCGGGTCGCCGGCGTGAGCCGGCACAGCGCCCGCGCCACGTGCTGGTCCGCCGTTTCAGACGAACGACGGGCCCGCGACCGTCTCGTCTTCGGCGGTCTTCCAGGAGTGCTCGGGTTCCCACCCGAGCAGGTCAGCGGCCTTCTCGGTCGAGTAGGCAGACTCGTCGCTGGAGAGGTCACACTCTTCGGGCAGGTCGCCGTAGCCGGCCTCGATGGCCGTCGCCGTGTCTACGCCCAGGAAGTTGTCCGGCCCGAAGGCGTTGAACACCTCGTGGCCCTCGACGTCGGCGTCGAGGGCGGCCTCGACGAGCGAGACGACGTCCCGGACGTCGATGTACGACCAGAGGTTGCCGAACCGGTCGGCGCTCTCGAGGTCGAACTCCTCCCTGAAGGGCGTTATCGCGTACCGGCCGGGGTACTGGATCCACGACGGCCGGATCGAGGCCACGGAGACGCCGAACCGGTTGGTGACGCGCTCGGCGGCCGCCTCGCCGGCCAGCTTCGAGGTTTCGTAGCCGTTCCAGGGCTCGACCGGGTGGTCCTCGTCGACGGGGAGGTACTCGGGCAGCGTCGGCTCGGGCCAGTGGGTCCCGTACACCGTCTCGCTGGAGGCCCAGACGACGTCCGCGCCGGCCCGTCCCGCGGCCTCGAGCGCGTGGAACGTGCTCACCGCGTTGTTCTCGTAGACGTCTCCGCCGGGGTTGTTCTCCTCGTGCGGGATGTTGCCGAAGTGGACGACGGCGCTCGGGTCCGCGTCGAGGACCGTCTCCCAGATCGCACCCTGGTCGGTCAGGTCCAGCGCCTGGAAGCTGACGCCGTCGACGTCGGTCGTCTCCGGGAGCGTCAGGTCGACCGCGACGACGTCGTTGTCCTCTCTGAGTGCGTCGACGATCCAGCTTCCCGATCCACCGAGCGCGCCGGTAACGACGATAGTGTCGGTCACGACCGGTTCTCGGTGCCCGTTCGGCATAATCCTTGGTTTCGGCCGCCGGTCTGCGAGCCCGGTTTCGGAGGGCGGCGCTCACCCCGGCAACCGGAACGCGAGGCTGTACATCGTCCCCGTCGACTCCTCGTCGATGGCGGTGACGAGCCGGTCGATTTCTGCCAGCAGCGGATCGCCCAGTGCGTCGGGCAGCGGCCGTGCACTGGCGCGGGCCGCGTTCGCGTGGGCTGCGACGTGGTTCGCGGTCCAGGGCACCGGGTCGAGCAGCGTCCGTTCGCGGTCGAATTCCCAGCCGTGGCCGCCCAGGAGACGACGGAGCGTCGTCGCGGGATAGAAGGTGAGCGCCGGGCGGCCGTCAGCGAGTTCCCGCGCGGCGTTCTCGACGGCGAAGAGATCCCGCATCGCGGCGTCCTCGGGCAGGGGCTCGTAGTCGTCGACGACGAGGTGACAGCCCGGGGCGGCGATCCGGGTCAGCTCTTCGAGGACTTCGTCCAGGGTGGCCGGCGGGAGGACGTTACACAGGCCGTGGGCGGTGACGATCTCGACCGAGTCGGTATCGAGCGGCGTCGCGACCAGGTCGGCGTCGAGGACCGCGACCCGGTCCGCGTGGTCCCGTCCGACCCGTTCCCGGACCGTTCGCGCGTGCTCGGCGTCGTTCGTGATCGCGTACACGCGGTCGGCGCCGTCGGCGAGCAGGCCGGCGGTCGTCTTCCCGACGCCGGCGCCGGCTTCGAGACAGGTCGCCCCGTCGACGGGCCGGTCAGCGAGCGCCGCCGTCACCGTCCGTGGGACGTCCATCGCGACAGGGAGTCAGTGGTGGAGCTGTTCGGGAACGGGACTGTCGTCGTGGCGCGCACTCTCGACGAGCGAGCGCTGGGCTGCCTCGTCCATCCCGTCGTACCGACTGGCGGCGTCGAGGATCATCGCGACGAGCTTCGGGTCCCCCGCGTTGACGACGGTCGTCACGTCCTGCGAGGCGGCGAAGTCGAAGCGTTCGCGAGTCTCCTCGGGCGTGTCGACCGGCTCGTACCAGTTGGCGTACGGCCGGTCGCGCTCGGGCAGGTCGTCCGTCGATGGCCACGGCCCCTTCGCGAAGGCCTTGATGACGAGCGTCCCGATCCCCTCCTCGTTGGCGCGGTCGAGTACTGCCTGGTAGTCGTGGTCCTCGTCGTCCTTGCCGGCGACGACGGGGTTGAGCGGGAACATCAGCGTCTCCAGGTCGTCGATGCGGTCGATGGCGTCGAGGATGAGCTGCGGGTTCCCGTGGCTGGTGAGGCCGATGTGGTCGATGACGCCGTCGGCTTTCGCCTCTCGCATGGCTTCGAGAGCGCCGTCGTCGGCGGTGATGCGGTCGAGTTCCTCCTCGTACTCCAGCCCGTGGACCTGGTAGAGGTCGATGGTGTCGACGCCGAGCCGGTCCAGCGACGCCTCCATCTTCCGTTTGGTCCCCTCGTACCCTCGCTCCTGGGTCTTGCAGCCGAGGAAGATGTCGTCGCGGTACTGGCGGAGCTTCGGTCCCAGCTTCAGTTCCGCGTCGCCGTACGTCGGCGCGACGTCGAAGTGGTTGACGCCGTGGTCGAGGACGAGTTCGACCATCTGGTTGGCTCCCTCCTGTTCGAGCCAGTTCAGCGCGATGGTCCCGAACGTCATGACGGTGCTGTCGTGGCCGGTCTCGCCCAGTGGACGCGTTTCCATACGGGATAGTTGGTGCGGCCGCACATAACAGTTGGTGGACGGCGCAGTCGGTGGCCGGCCGCTGGCGAGGTGTAGTCGGCCGACTGACTGTGACTCTCTCCCAAACCTTTTTATAATATCCGTGAGAAGCCAGTTGTACAGGCGACAACGTCGTCATCGTTCACGATGACGAGGCACAAGCACCCGAGTCAGTTTCCCAACAGCTGCCGTGATCCACCCGTCATCAGTGGTAGTTCGGGACGGCCCGGTCGCCTGTACCTGTCTGCCCGGCGCTACTTCGGAGGGTAGCGCTGTAGACTTCCACCCACCCCACCTTTCCTGACCGACTCCGAGTCGTCACTCTTCGAACGTCGCCGCGATGAACCCGTCGTCGACGGTGAGTATCTCGCCGGTCGTGTAGCTCGCCGCGTCGCTCGCGAGGTAGACGGCCGCGCCGACTATCTCTTCGGGCTTCCCGAGCCGTTCGCCCGTCGTCCGCTGGCGAATCGTCTCGAAACGGGGTTCCCCCTCGGTGTAGGTTCCCTCGGTCTGCTCGCTGCGGACGAATCCGGGTCGGACGGCGTTCACCCTGATCTCCGGACCGAGTTCGTCCGCGGCGACGCGGACGAGCGTATCGAGGCCGCCCTTCGCCACGGAGTAGGCCGCCAGGTTCGGGATGGCTGTCTTCGCGGAGGCCGACGCCACGTGGACGATGGCGCCCTCGTCCATCTCGCGGGCGAATAGCTGGGTGGCCTGATGGGCTCCCTTGAGGTGGACGTCGACGACGTCGTCCCACTGCGCCTCGGTGACGTCGAGGACCGACTCGCGGGCGATGTAGCTCGGGGCGTACACCAGCACGTCGACGCCGTCGAAGGCATCGAGGACGGCGTCGCGCAGGTCGACCAGGTCCTCGCGAACCGTGACGTCGCAGGTCTGTTCGATAGTCTCGGCGCCTCGTTCCCGGAGCTCGGCCGCCGTTCGTTCGACGCGCTCGGGCGACCGGGACGTCGCGACGACGTCGGCGCCCTCCTCGGCGAACCCGAGCGCGATGGCGCGACCGATGCCGCTGGTCGCGCCGACCGCGACGACCGTCTTGCCGTCCGCTCCGATAGGCGTGTGAGTGTAATCTAGTGGCACACCGGCAATTCACGGGAGTCCGTGTTATGCCTTCCTCCGGTCACCGCCGGACCGACTCGAAGAAGTCGGTCCAGATCCCGTCCCGGTCTATCTCGCGGGCGACCCGGACGAACTGTCTGCCGGGGTCGCGGTTCCACGTCAGTTCGCTCGACAGCTCCGGGCTGTGGACCACGTCGGTGGGGACGAGGTCCGGGTCCCGGAGCCAGGCGACCGGGACCACGTCCCACTGGACGGTCGAGCGCACGGGACCGGGCCCCGCTCGCTCTTCGAAGTACGCCTCGGTGATCTCCACGAGGTACGACGAGAGCGCGCCGTCGTCGAGGTACTCCCGGAGTTCGGGGAGGGAGACCCGGAGGTGCTCGGCGACGTTGCGACAGGGGACGTGGACGAGCGGGACGCCGGAGTCGAAGAGGACGCGACTGGCGTGGACGTCCTGCCGGAGGTTGAACTCCTCGGCCGTGTGCCAGTCGTGGGGCGTCCCGCCGAGCCAGACGACGACCAGGTCTTCGAGGATTTCGGGCGCGCGGAGCAGCGCAGACGCGACGTTCGTCGGCGCGCCGATGGCGACGACGTAGAGCGGGTCGTCGCCCTCGTGACTGCGGGCGCGTTCGACGAGGTCCCGGGCGGCCGGACTGTCGACGGGTTCGGACGGGCCACCAAGGTACTCCGTCGACCCCTCGAAGACGCCGTTCGCGGGCTCTCGACCGATCCGGTCGACGACGCGCTGGATCTCCTCGTAGCTCTTCGCCATCCCGTCGCCGGGGCCCGACGACCGGGCGTTGTGGAACGGCGCGGCGTAGACCGCCTCCACGTCGAGGCCCGTCGCCGAGAGGGCGTAAGCGAGGGCGAACTGGTCGTCTATCTCGTTGTACGCGTCGGTGTCGACGACGACCGACACGTCGCCGGCCGGGGGCGTGAGTGTGTCGAGTCGGTCGCTGGTCGATAGTGCTGGAAACGTCGGCATACCCTGTGTGACGGTGACCGGGATTGTAAAGCCACTCGGGTCTTCGGGTCGGCCAGCGCGTGGCTGGACCGTCGAGCCCCGTTGCCGCAGCGGCACCCTTTTAGACACCACGTCGCCTGGTACCGGACAGATGCTGGACGGAGCGCTCGCTGCCGTTCGTCGGATCCCCCGAGAGTCCGCGCTGGTCGTCGGTCTGATCAGCGGGTCGCAGTACGTCAACCACATGTACCTCGTCCTGCTGCCGCCGATACTCACGGTGCTCTCCGGGGAATTCGAGGTGTCGCTCGCGCTGCTGGGCGTCGCGCTGGGCGTCCAGGCGCTGACGAACACCCTGTTCCAGCTGCCGTTCGGTCACCTCGCGGACCACTACGACCGGACCCTGGCCCTGGCGCTGTCCTCGTTCCTCGGTGCGGCGGGCGTCCTGGTGGTCGCAGGAGCCCCGACGTTCGAGTGGTTGGTCGTCGGCCAGGCCGTCGTGGGAATCGGCGTCGCCGGCCACCACCCCGCCCACTACCCGTTGCTGACGGACGCGACGTCTGAGGCGGTCCGCGGGCGCGCGTTCTCGGTGTACAACGTCGGCGGGACGTTCGGGTTCGCGACGCCGCCGGTCGTCATCACCGCGATCATCGGCGTCCCCGGTCTCACCTGGCGCCACGCTATCGGCCTCATCGGCGTCGTGGGCCTGGCGTACGCAGTCCTCGTCACCGTCCTGTTCGCCCGCCGGGTCGACCGGTCGATCACCGGACCGAACGTCGCCGAATCCACCGGCTCCGCGAGCGCGGCCCACCGCGTCCGGTCGGAGCTCCGGTCGCTGGCGGCTGACCCCGCTATCCTCGTCCTCGCCGCGCTCGCGCTGGTCGCCTCCACGGCCAACTGGGGGCTGAGTTCCTACGCCGTCGTTTTCCTGACCGACACCTACGCGGTCTCGCTCGACCGGGCCAACCTCGCGCTGACGGGGCTGTTCCTCACCGGCGCGGTCGGCGTCCTCGTCGGCGGCTCCCTCACCGACCGCTTCTCGCCGGCGCCGGTCCTGCTGGGGAGCTTCGTCGGCCTTACTGCGCTCGTCGGGATCATCGCGACTGGGTACGTCCCGGCGCTCGCGGCCGTCGGCCTCTTCCTGCTCGTCGGCGCCGTCAGGAGCCTCGAGGGACCCGCCAGGGACACGCTGACCCAGCGACTCGCCGGGGAGGGCGCAGTCGGCAAGAGCTTCGCGATAATCACCATCGGCATCATGCTCGGCAGCGCCGTCGCCCCGCCGGTGTTCGGCTTCCTCATCGATCGCTTCGACGTGCAGGTCGCCTTCTTCGCCGTCGCCGCCGTCGCGGCGCTGGCGACGGCCCTGACCGCTGCCATCGTCTTCCGCCTGCAGGACGCGCCAGCGCCCGAACCCGTCGCCGGCGAGCAACAGTGACGTCGTCGGCCGCCCGTTCCCTGCTTCCGGCAATACCGGACAAATTCCAACCGAAACGGCGCTAGACGGTCTCTGTGGCGAATTTCGGCGCTTAGTCCCGAATTTCTCGCGAAATCCGAAATTCCGTCCGGCTATGACGGAAGGCACTGTTTGCCGTAAACCCCTCGAAGAACGTTTCTCCGCCGAATCAGCAGCATCTGGGCCCGAATCCGACGAGAGTGCCCGGCCGTACCGTCCGCCAGTACCGGACGATCTCCGAAATTCGTGTGATGGAGTGACACGCTATCCTCTCGCGCCGCTCCATCCATCCGTCGTTGCACGTGGTCGGTGGGCTGACTACCGCGCGTCGCGGTCCTCGGCGTCGTTGAGCGCCCGCCAGTACTCGATCAACGCCGCGGCGTGGCCCTCGTTCTCGTCGACCCGGCGGACCGTCGCCTTGTACGCCTCGTGGACGACGGCCGCGAGCGGGAGCGCGGTGCCGTTCTCGCGGGCGACCTGGCGAGCGTAGCCGACGTCCTTGTGCCAGATGGCGAGCCCGCCGAGCCCCTGGATCGCCTGTTCGTACTCGCCGGTGAAGTACCGGTCCCAGACGCCGAGTTCCAGGAACTCGTTGAGCGGCGACGGGTCGACGCCGTTGTCGCGACAGAACTCGACGACCTCGGCGTCGACGGCCTGCTGGCCCGCGTAGCGCAACTGGAGCGCGAGCTTGAACACCGTGGCGTCGCCGACGTCGCCGATGCGGACGTGGTCGTCGCAGATCGCGTCGAGGATCTCCCTCGCGGCGCCGTAGGCGGTTTCGGTCCCGCCGACCATCACGTGGTAGCCAGGCCGCGGCGAGCCCCCGGTGATTGGCGCCTCCACGAACTGGACGTCGCGGTCGCGACACAGTCGTTCGCAGGCGACGGACGTCTCCGGGAGCGTCGTCGTGGCGTCGACGAGGACCTGGCCCGCTTCGAGTCCCGCCAGCAGCCCGTCCTCGCCTTCCATCGTCGCCTCCACCTCGGGCGACCCGGGCAGCGCCATGACGACGGCGTCCGTCGTTCGCGCGAGCTCGGCCGGCGTGCCTGCGTGTGACGCGCCGCGCTTCGTCGCCGCCCGAACCTGTTCGTCGTCGACGTCGACGACCGACACGTCGTATCCCGCGTCGAGCAGTTCGTCGAGGAACAGCGAGCCGATGTATCCGACGCCGACGATGCCGATTGCCTTCATGTATCGCGTCTATCGTCGGCCGGCCGGACAAAAAGTGTCCCGACGGACTGTGTGTCGTCACTCTCACCAGCCCCACGTCGTCACTCGTCTGCCGCTGACCACCTGTACGAGGAAGCTGGACGAAAGAAATAACGGTTTTAATTTTGTTATTTGAGTGGGCTGGGGCATGTCCGTCGTCTCCGCCAGTCGGGTTCCCCAATTCTGAACAATCTCGTCGTCGAGACGTTCGGCAGGGCACGACTGGTCGCAGGTATCGACCACCATCGGGGTGCCGGTGAGCGATCCAGTAGTCGTTGTGTGGCGGCTCTGGTCCATCTGCTGGAACGCTCACCGGTGATCGACTGTACTCTGTGAGGCACCTGCTTCGCGAGCACCGACCTGAGTCGCGCACAAGGAGGGCCATTCTGAGACGCTGGATGCCGATCCGTTCAGGAAGAGGGAACGAGAGCGCAAACAGAACGAATATGACGAATATGGGACTGAGTCAGAAATAATCGCCAGCATGGTTGGATATATTGCTACTGATATGCTAGAATCGATGCATTTTCTGGGGTACTGTGTGGATGATCAGTTCTCTCGCCAACTTTCCGGTCGCCACGCAACGTATCGCGCCGGCGCCGTCTCGACTGTCGACGGTTGCCGTCCCTGATCGAGTCGTAGCCACGATTCCCGTCGGCCCACGCGGTTGGATCGACGCGGGTGCGACGCATACCCGGAAATCCGGTCCGACCCGGAGACGGAGCCCGGATCGGGCGCCGTATTGTTCAGCAAAGGTGAACAGTTGTGCGCAAAGCACTCGTCCGCGTCGAAGGCGACGGTGCGGGAGGAATGCTGGCCGTATCCGTCCCCGCGTTCCCTGCTCGTGCAAAAATCTGGACCACAAACACCGCGGGAGCGTTGTACCCGCGAGCCCACACTCGCTTCGCTCGCGTGGATGCCGAGCGCTCGCTGTGCTCGCGTCGGTTACTCGTTCTGTGCGTCGACGACGGCGACGCCCGCGAGGTTGACGACCACCTTTTTCCACTTCGGGTTCGCCTCCGGCGAACCGCTCGTGCAAAAATCTGGACCAAAAACACCGCGGGAGCGTTGCTCCCGCGAGCCCACACTCGCTGCGCTCGCGTGGATGCCGAGCGCTCGCTGTGCTCGCGGCGGTTACTCGTTCTGTGCGTCGACGACGGCGACGCCCGCGAGGTTGACGATGTCTTTCACTTCGTCGCCGCGCTGGAGGACGTGGACCGGCTTGTCCATGCCGACGAGCATCGGGCC